>Ga0213841_1001537_pt1 | contig 10909 bp, 12 predicted proteins | sample SWPATP23_FD_160125 | JGI IMG/M metagenome (GOLD analysis project Ga0213841, IMG submission 160125) | Coastal seawater microbial communities from Marineland, Florida, United States - SWPA TP2 #3 | ecosystem: Environmental > Aquatic > Marine > Coastal | place: USA: Florida | collected 2016-08-14 | reverse complement strand
GTGTGGCCATCGACCGGCTGGCGCTGGACCCCACGCCAGAGATCACCGACCGCTATCTGGGCGATGCGGCGGGCGCCGTCTACCTCATCCGCCCCGATCAACACGTCGCCGCCCGCTGGCCCGCCTATGACGAGCCCGCCGTGAAAGCCGCCCTCAAACGCGCCATCGGCAAGGAGTAAGCCCCATGCCCGACCTGATCCTGACCCCCAATATCCAAGGCGCAGACGATTTCTACGCCGAGCTTCTGGCCGCGCATGAGGGCCTGACCAAGCCGCAAAGCGATGCGCTGAATGCCCGACTGGTGCTGGTGCTGTCCAACCATATCGGTGACCGGGCCGTCCTGAGCGACGCCCTGAAAGCCGCTGCCCTGTCCAAGGAATGAAGCCCATGAAAATCGAACAAATTCATCATGTTGCCTATCGCTGCAAGGATGCGAAAGAGACGGTTGAGTGGTATAACAAGATGCTCAACATGGATTTCGTGCTGGCGATTGCAGAGGACCACGTGCCCTCAACCCACGAACCCGATCCCTACATGCATATCTTCATGGATGCAGGAAACGGCAATGTGCTGGCTTTTTTCGAACTGCCCACCAAACCGGAAATGGGCCGCGATCCCAACACGCCCATCTGGGTGCAGCATATCGCCTTCAAGGTGAAGGACCGGGACGAGCTGATTGCCTTCAAAGAGCATCTGGAGGCCAATGGCGTCGAAGTTCTGGGCGTCACAGACCACTCCATCTTCCATTCCATCTATTTCTTCGATCCCAACGGCCACCGCGTCGAACTCGCCTGCCCGGACCCCGAGGAAGAGGCGCTGCTGAAGCGCATGGACGCAGTGAAATGGGACATGCTGGAAGAATGGTCGCAGACCAAAAAGGCGCCCAAACACGCCGATTGGCTGCATGCCAAAGAACTGAACAAGGCTTGATTTTCCGGGCCGCGCGCAAAGGGATGGGAGAGATCCCGCGCGCGGCCCCTCGCATAAGAGGACACGGTGATGACCACTCATGATCTGCCTGAGCGCATGGTGACGGCGGCAACCCGCCCCAATGAGCTGCAATATATGCCCGGTTTCGGGAACGATTTCGAAACAGAGGCCCTGCCCGGTGCCCTGCCACAAGGCATGAACAGCCCCCAGAAATGCAACTATGGCCTTTATGGTGAACAGCTGTCCGGCACGGCCTTCACCGCGCCAAGCCACCAGAACGAACGGACATGGTGCTATCGGATCCGGCCTTCGGTGAAGCATTCGCATCGCTATGCCAAGATCGGCCTGCCCTATTGGAAGTCGGCCCCGCATGTGGACCCCGACGTCATTTCGCTTGGCCAATACCGGTGGGATCCGGTGCCGCATTCCGATCAGGGCCTGACCTGGCTGACCGGTATGCGCACCATGACCACGGCGGGCGATGTAAACACGCAGGTGGGTATGGCATCACACATCTACCTGGTGACCGAGTCAATGCAGGACGCCTATTTCTACTCAGCCGACAGTGAGCTGCTGGTCGTCCCGCAGGAGGGGCGGCTGCGGTTCTGCACGGAACTGGGCATCATCGACCTGGAACCGAAAGAGATCGCCATCCTGCCGCGTGGGCTGGTCTACCGGGTCGAGGTGCTGGAAGGCCCGGCGCGAGGGTTCGTCTGCGAAAACTACGGTCAGAAATTCGACCTGCCGGGGCGCGGGCCGATTGGCGCCAACTGCATGGCCAACCGCCGCGATTTCAAGACGCCTGTGGCGGCATTCGAAGATCGCGAGGTGCCCTCCACCCTGACCATCAAATGGTGCGGGCAGTTCCATGAAACGAAAATTGGCCACAGCCCGCTGGACGTGGTGGCGTGGCACGGCAACTACTGTCCGGTGAAGTATGACCTGCAAACCTATTGCCCGGTTGGCGCGATCCTGTTCGATCATCCCGATCCGTCGATCTTCACCGTGTTGACCGCGCCCTCGGGCGTTGAAGGCACCGCGAATATAGATTTCGTGCTGTTCCGCGAACGCTGGATGGTGGCCGAGGATACGTTCCGCCCGCCCTGGTACCACAAGAACGTCATGTCGGAGCTGATGGGCAATATCTACGGCCAATACGATGCCAAACCACAGGGCTTTGTCCCCGGCGGCATGTCCTTGCACAACATGATGCTGCCACACGGGCCGGATAAAAGCGCCTTCGAAGGCGCTTCCAACGCCGCGCTCAAGGCGGAAAAGCTGGACAACACCATGAGCTTCATGTTCGAAACCCGCTTCCCGCAGCACCTGACGGCGTTCGCTGCGAAAGAGGCCCCCTTGCAGGACGATTATATCGACTGTTGGGAAAGCCTGGAAAAGAAGTTCGACGGCACGCCCGGGGTGAAGTAGGGTGGTAAAGAATTTTCGAAAATTCTTGTCAAATTTCTTTGAAGAAATTTGCGCGGAGCCGCGATGAAACTCTACACCTACTGGCGGTCCAGCTGTTCCTACCGGGTGCGTATCGCGCTTGGCCTGAAGGGGCTGGATTGGGAAAGCATCCCGGTGCATCTGGTGAAGGGCGAGCAGCGCGATCCGTCTTATCTGGCGCACAACCCCTCGGGCTTCGTGCCGACGCTTGTGCTGGAGGATGGCACGGAACTGGTACAGTCGCTAGCCATTCTCGATTACCTTGAGGCGACCCATCCTAATCCGCCGCTACTGCCCGCTGACCCGCGGGCCCGCGCACGGGTTCTGGCCGCCGCCCATGTTATTGCCATGGATACGCAGCCAGTCACCAATGTAGGTGTGGTGGGTCATCTCAAATCCGCCTATGGCACGGATGCGCAGGGCGGTATCGACTGGATGGTGCATTTCATGGAGCGGAATTTCGCAGCCTTTGAGGCGCTGATCCAGCCAGAGGGCCGCTTCTGCTTTGGCGACAGCCCGGGTCTGGCCGATATCTGCCTGATCCCGCAGCTTTACAACGCCCACAGATGGGGGGTGGATCTGTCCCTCTTCTCCCGCCTGACCGAGATCGAGCGCGCCGCTTTGGCCCTTTCCGCCTTTGACGCGGCGCGTCCTGAAACCCAACCCGACGCCGAATGAGGACCGCATGACCGGACTACGCCAAAGCTGGGTCGAAAGTGCCAATGACCCTGAAACCGACTTTCCCCTGAACAACCTGCCCTATGGGGTCTTCTCGCCCAAGGGCGGCAGCCCGCGTTGCGGCGTGGCCATCGGCGAGATGATCCTGGACGTGGCCGCGCTGGAGGCCGAAGGCATCCTGTCGGCTGGCGATCCGCCGGTGTTTTCAACCCCATCCTGGAACGCCTTCATGGACTTGGGGCCAGAGGGCTGGTCGGGCTTTCGCGGGGCCCTGATGGCCTTGCTGGCCGAGGGATCCTCGCTACGCAAGCGGGTCGAACCCTTTCTGCACCCGATGGACGAAGCGCGGATGCACCTGCCCTTTGCCGTCACAGAATACACCGACTTCTACGCCGGCAAGAACCACGCGATGAACGTGGGCACCATGTTTCGGGGGCCGGAAAACGCGCTGCCCCCCAACTGGCTGCATATCCCCATTGGCTACAATGGACGGGCCTCATCCGTCGTCGTCTCGGGCACCGATATCCGCCGGCCCTGGGGGCAGTTGAAAGGCCCGGACATGGAAGCCCCGGTCTTCGCCCCCTGCAAGCGCTTCGATCTGGAACTGGAAATGGGCGCCATTGTCGGTGTCCCGTCCGACGGGCCGGTGACAGTGCAGGAAGCCGACGACATGATCTTTGGCTATGTGCTGCTGAACGACTGGTCGGCACGCGACATCCAGGCCTGGGAATACCAGCCGCTTGGGCCGTTCCAGGCCAAGGCCACGGCCACCTCGATCAGCCCCTGGATCGTGACCAAGGCCGCGCTGGAACCGTTCCGCACGGCAACGCCGGAGCGTGAGCAGCCGCTTTTGCCGCATCTGACGGAGCCGGGTCCGATGATCTACGACATCGACCTGATGGTTACGTTGATGCCCGAGGGCCAGCCGCCCACGGTCATCGCCGAAACCAACTATGACCAGATGTATTATTCCGCCGCACAGCAACTGGCGCATCACAGCAGCTCCGGCTGTCCGATGCGGGCGGGGGACCTGTTGGGATCGGGCACGATCTCTGGCCCGACAAAGTCTGAGCGCGGCTCGCTGCTGGAGCTTAGCTGGGGCGGCAAGGAACCGCTGACGCTGGACAGCGGCGACACCCGGTCCTTCCTTCACGATGGCGACACGCTGACGCTGCTTGGCGCGGCCAAGGGCGACGGGTTCCGCGTGGGTTTCGGGGCTTGCTCTGGCACGATTCTGCCCGCGCTGGACGATCCTTTCAGCCGCTGATCCCAGGCGACCGGGCGCGCATCTGCCAGGGCCGCGCCCGGGCGCAATCCGCTGGCTGTCCAGAAGGTCAGGAATGTCTTTGCGGCTGTACGCGAGGCGCACAGGGGGTGCACGGGGGCGACAGGGTGAAACCGGCCCCTCAGCGGGCCAGACCAAGCATCGCCTCTATGTCCAGATGCCGTTCCATATGAGCGGCAAGCGCATCCAGAGTCTCGTCCACCACCTGCCCATAGGACAGCGGCCCTGCGGCCACGCCGAATCCGTCCAGAAAGGCCCGCCGAAACCCATCCTCAGCGAACATGCCATGCAGATAGCTGCCCTGCACCCGGCCATCCGCCGATCGGGCGCCTTCATCCTGCCCGGCCACCCGCGCAAAGGGCCGCGCCCGGTCTGGCCCGTCGGTACGCCCGATATGAATCTCATAGCCCGTCATCGCCGTATCGCTGCCTGCATGAACCGCCGCCACGCGGGTCAGGCTCTTGTCCCCGGTCATCACGGTGTCCACATCCAGCAACCCCAACCCTTCGGTGCGCCCGGCCGGACCCTCGATCCCGTCAGGGTCGTCCACAAATCGACCAAGCATTTGATATCCTCCGCAAATCCCCAAGACGCGCCCGCCTCGGCGCCAATGCGCCAGCAGGTCCACATCCCAGCCCTGATCGCGCAGAAAGGCCAGATCCCCCCGGGTGGATTTGCTGCCCGGCAGGATCACAAGATCGGTATCGGCGGGAATGACCTCACCCGCACGCACCATGCTCAGCGACACGCCCGGTTCCTGCGCCAGCGGGTCAAGATCATCGAAATTGGCGATCCGGCTGAGGGCCAGGCAGGCAATTTTCAGCCCCCCACCCTCGCCTTTCACCGGCAAGTCCAACGCATCTTCCGCTGGCAATTTTGAGGCTTCGGTAAAGAAGGGCAGCACCCCCATGCCACGCCACCCGGTGCGGGCCTGGATCAACGCATAGCCATCATCAAAAAGCCGGACATCCCCCCGAAACTTATTGATAATAAATCCCTTTATCATCCTCTCATCACCGGCCTCCAGCACCACCTGCGTGCCCACCATCTGTGCAATGACCCCGCCCCGATCAATATCGCCCGCCAAGACAACCGGCACATCCGCCGCGCGGGCAAAACCCATATTGGCAATATCGCCCGCCCGCAGATTGACCTCCGCAGGGCTGCCCGCGCCCTCGACGATTACAAAATCATGTTGCGATTTCAGTCGGTTGAAGCTCTCCAGAACGGGTGCCATCAACTGCGGTTTCAGCGCCGCATAGTCGCGCGCCTTCACTGTGGTCAGCCGCTTGCCCTGCACCACCACCTGCGCCCCAACATCGGTTTCGGGCTTCAGCAGCACCGGGTTCATGTCCACGACTGGGTCCAGCCCGCAAGCCATCGCCTGCAAGGCCTGTGCCCGCCCAATCTCGCCCCCGTCCACGGTCACAGCAGCATTGTTCGACATGTTCTGCGGCTTGAACGGCGCCACCGACAGCCCCCGCCGACGCGCCGCCCGGCACAGCCCCGCGACCAGCAACGACTTGCCCACATTCGACCCCGCCCCCTGGATCATCAGCGCCTTGGTCATGACAGCTCCACCATCGTAATTTCGGGCCGCATTGCCCATCTGAACGGAAGCATGGAATAGCCGATACCGCCTGACACCACCAGATGCCGCCCCCCTTCTTCGACCACGCCATAGGCATAGCGTGTCCCGAACTGAGAGGGCACCGCCACGGCCCGCCCAAAGGGCCGGATCTGCCCGCCATGGGTATGGCCCGACAGGGTCAGGTTCACCTGCGGCGGCAGGGTCGCGAAGATGTCGGGCTCATGCGCCATCAGCAGCGTGAACCGGTCCTGCGGCACACCGTCCAACGCTGCGCGCAGGTCGTCCAACCCCTTGAACTCATTGCGCCCCCTGCGGCCAAGCGCCATCTGCGATGCCACCCCAGCCAGCACAATCTCATGGCCTTCATGGTCCAGCAGAACGGCACGGTTTTCCAAGGTCTCAATCCCCGCGCCATCGAACGCCCGATGCCAATGGGTGCGTGGCGGGGTTGCGCGGCTTCCCGCCTGATCGGTCCACCAGTCGTGATTACCGAAGACGTTGAAAACGCCCAGAGGTGCCGACAACTCCGACAGCAGGCCCGCGATCTCACCCGGTGCATACCCCCGCCCAAAGGGCAGATGCGCCGCGTAGTCCCCAAGCAGCAGGATCAGATCGGGCGCCTGCGCGTGAACCGCCTCAATGGCAGCCTCGGCGACCGTCATCGGCGTCCACGGACGGCACAGATGCAGATCGGCAATCACTGCAATCCGGAGCGTCGCCCCCCGCGGCCATTCCTGGGGTGACAGTGCCCAACGCGCCACATGCAAGGCCCGCCGACGCGCGCCCATCCGGCTATCGGCCCGCAACCAGGGCCGGGTCGAGAAATGCCTCAACCGCCGCGCTGGCAATGACCGTCACAGTGCCGCTGTCGGGGTTGGTGACGTCGAGCCCGCCATGCACGGCCCTGACCTCGACCCGCCCGCGCGGCAACCCCTTGGCCAGGGCCGCGCAATCGACCTGTTCCGGCGCCTGCACGCCCACGGTCACCTGCACCCGCATCCGCTCATGCGGCACCCCAAGCGCCTCGAACATCGGGATGGAACTGTGCCGGATCGCGTCCTCAACGGCCCGCGCGGCGGCCTTGGTGTAGTCCTGCCCGTGCAGGTCGTTCCCCATGCCCATCTCAATGATAAACCGCTGCTCTTCCATCACGCGCCCTCCAACTCGAAGGACACCGACAGCGCCGCCACCGCGATCACCGTGGGCGCCTTGCCATCGGTCCGCGGCACATCCAGCCCGCCGCTGACGGCCATCACCGACACCTGCCCATAGGGGAACACCGCAGCGACGGCCCCTACATCCACCCGCTCAGGGGCGGCCACGCCGATCTCCACATCAATCAGCATCTCGGATTTGTCGCGCCCGAACAGCTCTGCCAGGTTGATGGAATTGTGCCACAGCGCATCGCGCACCGCCCGGATTGCGGCCTCGGTATAGTCCTGCCGGCGCAGGCTGGTGCCCTGCCCGAACTCCGTCAACATGCGTCGCTTTCCCATGATGCCAGCCTCTCTCGCCCGCCCTCATCTTCATTGTTCCATAAATATCCCGGGGGGTCCGGGGGGCTGGCCCCCCGCGGGTCGACGCGCAATGCGCGGCGAAATCGCCCTCAGAATTCCACCCCCTTCTGCCCTTTGACCCCCGACCGGAACGGATGCTTGACCAGCGTCATTTCGGTCACCAGGTCGGCGATCTCGATCAGCTCCTCTTTGGCATTCCGCCCGGTCAGCACCACATGGGTCATCGGCGGTTTCTCTTCGCTCAGAAAACGCACCACCTCCGCGATATCCAGATAGTCATAGCGCAGCGCGATATTGATCTCATCCAGAAGCACCATCTTGATCTCGGGGTCACGGATCAGCTCCTTCGCTTTTTCCCAGCCCTTCGCGGCCATGGCGATGTCACGGCTTTTGTCCTGAGTTTCCCAGGTAAAGCCCTCGCCCATGGCGTGAAACTGGCACAGGTCCGAGAAGTTGCCCTCCAGAATACGCCGCTCGCCCGTATCCCAGGCGCCCTTGATAAACTGCACCACGGCGCAGGGCATCTCATGGGCGATACAGCGCAGAATCATCCCAAAGCCTGAGGAGGACTTCCCCTTCCCCGGTCCGGTGTGGACGATGATCAGCCCCTTCTCGCCCTCCTTGGTGGCCATGATCTTGTCGCGCGCGGCCTTCTTCTTGGCCATCTTCTGGGCGTGACGGTCTTCATCGGAAAGCGGCGTATCGGCCATTTCTTCATCCTTCGCTTGACATCGGGGCGGCTCATGCCGCAGGTGCGGGTCTGCTGGTTCCTGTTCCTAGAACAGGCGAAGAGGGAATGCGACAGGCTTTGCGACCGCTCATGGTCCATTGCCGAAGCGCAGCCGCCCCCGCGACCGTGACCGGAGAAGGCCCTGGAACCACTGGCATCGCCGCCGGGAAGGACCAGACGCCGCCGGGGCCACCCACGCCCCGATATCCGCAAGCCGGGAGACCTGCCAGCAGCAGGAGTAACGGGCGGCCGGGGTGCGTCGCGCCGGCCAATATGGGCAAGACGCGCCCCGGCTGGTCCCCCCCCTTTCGTCCCAGAACCAGAGGGACCGCGCATGGGCGAGGTGACAGTCACGATCTGCACGACCTGCCGCAAAACGGTAGATGGCGAACGCGTTCCCGAGGAACCGCGCCCGGGCCACCGCCTGCACGAAGCGTTGCAGGCCGCCGATCTGCCCGAGGGCGTGCGCCTGCGCGGCAATGAATGCCTGTCCGCCTGTGACAATGGCTGTTCACTGGCCATTACAGGCGGGCCCGACCGCTGGACCTATATCTATGGCCGCCTCGATCCCGAAGATCACCTCGACCAGATTCTCGCCGGTATCCGCGCCTATGCCGCCACCACCGACGGGCTCGTACCCTGGCGCGAACGGCCCGAGGTCTTCCGCAAACAATCCATCGCCCGCATTCCGCCTCTTTCGACCCCAGACCCCAAGGACTGACCCATGCAATCGCTTTCCAAGATCCCTGTCACCGTCATCACCGGTTTTCTCGGCGCGGGAAAGACAACACTCATCCGCCACCTGATGGAAAACCACCAGGGCAAGCGGCTGGCCGTTCTGGTGAACGAATTCGGCACTGCGGGCGTGGATGGCGACATCCTCAAGACCTGCGCCGATGACAACTGCCCGGCGGAAAACATCGTGGAACTGGCCAATGGCTGCATCTGCTGCACCGTGGCCGATGATTTCATCCCGACGATCGAGGCGCTGATGGCGCTGCCCGAAACGCCCGAGCATATCCTGATCGAAACCTCGGGCCTCGCCCTGCCCAAACCGCTGCTCAAAGCCTTCGACTGGCCCGCGATCCGCAGCCGCATCACCGTCGATGGCGTGATCGCCCTGGCCGATGCCGAGGCCGTGGCTGCAGGCCGCTTCGCGCCGGATGTGGACGCCGTGCAGGCACAGCGCGAAGCCGATGACAGCCTCGACCATGACACACCGCTTGGCGAGGTTTTCGAAGACCAGATCAGCTGCGCCGATATCATCCTGCTGTCCAAGGCAGACCTTGCAGGCGAAGAGGGGTTGGCTAAGGCCCGCGCCGTGATCGAGGCCGAAATGCCGCGCAAGGTCTCCATCCTGCCGATGACCGAGGGCGTCATCGATCCGCGCGTCGTGCTGGGGCTGGAAGCGGCCGCCGAGGATGATCTTGACGCACGTCCCAGCCACCATGACGGCGCAGATGACCATGAACATGACGATTTTGACAGCGTGGTGATCGAGCTGGACGAGGTAGACAACGTGAAAGCGCTGGAAGCTGCCGTGCTGCGGCTGGCGCGGGAACAGAACGCGCTGCGGGTAAAGGGGTATATCGCGGTGAAAGGCAAACCGATGCGACTGCTGGTTCAGGCCGTGGGTGAGCGCCTGCGCACCCAGTTCGATCGCCCGTGGGGCGACCTGCCCCGCCGGTCGCAGCTGGTGGTGATCGGTGAGCATGACCACGTGGACCCCGCCGCCATCCGCGCGGTGTTGGAGGGATAATCAGGGCCGATGCATGTCGTCTTTCGCGAAAGTCACGGGTTAGAGGAAACCGACACCCCGCAGGATCTGGGCCAAAGCCCGGCGGATCTGGTGGTGCTGTCCTTTTCCGATTCCGACCTTGGCGCTTTCGCGGCGGGCTATGCGCGGGCCAAGGCGCACGGGTTCGAGCCGAGCGTTCGCCTCGCCAATCTGGTCGCGCTGAAACACCCGCTCTCGGTCGATACCTATGCCGAACAGACGCTGGTCGGCGCACGCGCCGTTCTCGTCAAACTGATCGGTGGCGAAAGCTACTGGCCCTACGGCCTTGCCACTTTGCGTGAACTGGCTGACCGAACCGGCATGGCGCTGGCGATCCTGCCCGCCGATGGCCGCCCCGATCCGCGTCTGGATGAGCTGTCCACCCTGCCCGTATCCACCCTGCGCCGCTTGCAGCACTTGTGCGACGCGGGTGGGGCCGTGGCGGCCCATGCGGCGCTGGCGCAGCTGGCGCTGGCGGGCGGGCTCTATGCAGGGCCTGTGGCGGGCGAAAAGACCGTGCCTGCTTTCGGGTTTTACCGTCCGGGCGTGGGTGTGTTGCGCGCGTTTGAGCCAGCAGGCAAGCCGCTCATCCCCGTGACCTTCTATCGGTCCTACCTGACCGCCGCCGATACCGACCCGGTGGATGCCACGATTACAGCGCTGGAGGCACAGGGGTTCGAGGCCGTAGGCATCTTCGCGTCCAGCCTCAAACAGCCCGCCGCCGCGGACTGGCTGCGCGCGGAACTGACACGGCTGTCGCCTGCCGCCATCATCAACGCCACCGCCTTTTCGGCACAGGGCGCAGACGGCAAACAATCGCCCCTTTCGGACCCCGGCTGCCCGGTCTTCCAGATCGCGCTATCGACCGCACGACGCAAGGATTGGGCCGGGGCCGACCGGGGCCTGTCGCCCGCAGATCTCGCCATGCATGTGGTGCTACCGGAAGTGGACGGGC
>Ga0213841_1001534_pt1 | contig 10953 bp, 5 predicted proteins | sample SWPATP23_FD_160125 | JGI IMG/M metagenome (GOLD analysis project Ga0213841, IMG submission 160125) | Coastal seawater microbial communities from Marineland, Florida, United States - SWPA TP2 #3 | ecosystem: Environmental > Aquatic > Marine > Coastal | place: USA: Florida | collected 2016-08-14 | reverse complement strand
CCTAATCGGCCGAGCCCAGGGGTCGCTGCGCTTGCCCCCCTCGCAGTCCTCCCGCACACCTTCCTTCGCATGGCTGGTGGACTCGTTCTCCTTCACCCAGGTTTCCAGCACTGAGACGATGCGCTCCAGCAATTTCGCCTGGGTGTCGAGGAGCTCGTCGGAAATGAGAGGCCGGGTCTCGGAGATGGCGGGTGTGGTGGACATCGGGCCCCTGCTCGGTTGTGGCCGCCTTCGGCGTTGGCGCGAGGCAGACTACCACCCGCGTCGGCCAGGCAGGCCAACCCGGGTGGCAGGGCGTCGCACTGCTTTCAGAACTCGAAGAGGTCGCCGCACAGCTCGGTGCCATAGCCGTCGCCATCGACATCCAAGTAGAAGGGAGAGGTGAAGCAGTCGGGTGCTTGCACCTTTGGATCTCAACCAAGCCCCACGAGGGCCACCAGGGGGACCATCAGGCTGCTGGTGAGTGGACGACGCCGACGGGGCGGGAGAACGGACGTGCAGAGTCCAGCAAAGAGCATTGGGACCTCGCTTGCATTGGGGGTGGAGCAGCGCATCGAGCGAAGCTGCGCCGGGCTGTTCATGTGCTCAGGGCCCGACCCCGCGGCTGCTCACACCTCCCCCTGGCCCGGGTGCGTGGGGCTGTGACTGCGGGATGGGGAATTCCCCGACACAGCACCGCAGCCCGGCCCGCGCTCGCTACAGTCCCATTCTCGCTCGAGGCCGCCTGCCAGCTCGGGGACGCCATGCTTGCCCACCCGCACCCGACCCTCGCACTCCACCGGGGGCGCCATGCCTGATCTTCCGCTGGCCCACGCGTGGATCGACCAGATGTCCGAGCGCTTTGCGTCGGTGCCGGTCGTGGGACTCTCCGGGGAGCACGCCCGGCTCCGCATCGACGACGTCTACGTGCCGCTCCACTTTCAGGGCACCGACCGGGACGACCTCCTCGGAGGCCGAAAGCCGAGTCGAGGAGCAACCCCGGAGCCCGGGGGACGCGGGGGGCCACCCGGACCGGTGACCATCGCGGCGGCTCTCCACCACCTGCAATTCGAGTTGGGGCTTCCGTTCAAGCGCGGCCTGGCGCTGGTCGGCGCCCCGGGAGCGGGCAAGACCACCCTGCTGAAGCAGGTCTTCCGGCAGTACAGGTGTGGCAACCTGGAGTACGAAGGCACGCCGCTGCTCGGGGGGCGGCTGCCGGTCTACCTGCGGCTTGCGGCGCATTGGAAGCGGGTGGTGCCAGACGCAGGCGCGCCGGCAACCCTCGCCCAGCTCATCGAGACGGTGGCCGAAGAGGTGATGCCGGGGGCAGGCAAGGAGCTGGTGGACAGCGGCTGCAACCTGCTGGTGCTGCTCGACGGTCTCGACGAGGTGCCCGGCGAGCGGGAGCGCGCGGCCGTGTGCCGGTGGTTGGTCGACGCACTGGCGGGGCGCGAGGAGTGGGTCTTTGTGGTGACCTGCCGAACCGCCGCGTGGAGAGGCGCCGGAGATGCCCTTCAGTCGACGTTTGCCCACTACGCTGTGCAGGGATTCCGCAGACCGGCGGCGACCCGCTACATCCAGGCGTGGTTCCCGCTGTTCGAGCGCGCCACCGTCCGCGCGGGTGGAGCGTTGGACGCGGAGCGTACGCAAGCACTGGCCTCCGAGCTCGTCGACGCCATCTATGGCGACACGCAGGCCGGACTGCGGCTGCGGCGGATGGCCCAGAACCCGCTGTTGCTGAGTGTCATGTGCCTGGTCCACCGGCGCCGGGGCCGCCTGCCCGAGACCCGTGCGTTGCTCTACAAGGTCTGCCTCCACATCCTGCTCGGCGAGCGCTACCGCGAGTCCGAGCGCTCCTGGGCCGAGCGGTCCGTGGCGCCACTGTGGACGCCGGAGCAGGCGGAAGCTGCGCTGCAACCCGTCGCGTGGCAGATGCAACAGGAGCGGGCCGCCGGCAGCGACAACCCCGACGACGACGATGCGACGGCCATCTCCACCGATGCCCTTCAACGGGCCCTGGCCCGGTCCCTGCAGCGCCCGGGCGCACCCGCAGTCGACCCGGCGGGCTTCCACATCGCCGTCGAGGGTCAAGGCGTGCTGGAGAGCCCCCGCATTGGCTGGTGGCGCTTCTCCCACCTGACCTTCCAAGAGCATCTCGCAGCCCGCTACGCCGCGGAGAACACCCAAGAGGCCGTCCTGGCAAGCCACCTCGGCGACCGGTGGTGGCTGGAGACGCTCAAGCTGGCGACCGCCGATGCAGTGGTCGCGCGGCGCTTGTGCCACGAAGCGTTGAAGCGGGAGCTGTCGGAGGAGGGTCGCAGCGTGCTGGTCGACCTGCTGCGCGCCCACCCGCCAGAAGTCGGTCTGGGAGCGGTGCGGGAGGTTCTCGGCCGCGCGGCACGGGCGATTGCCCTGGGCACGCGCTTCGGAGAAGACGGCCTCGCGCAGCTCCTGGCGGCGCTTCGATCCAGCGGGGATGCGCGGGTGGTGGGACTGCTGGCTCAGCTCAACGCAGATGCACCGGAGCCGACGCCCCGGGGGGCCCGCCAGCCCGCTCAAGCTGGTGACCGACCGCCTGGAGATGGACCTCGTTGCAGTGCCGGCCGGCACGTTCTGGATGGGGTCGAGCGAGGCCCCGGGCTCGGAAGGCTACGACGAGGACGCGAGGAGGGGCGAGCACCCTCGCCACGAGGTGACCATTCCCGCGCGCTTCGAGCTGGGTCGCCACCCGGTCACGAATGCCCAATACAGGACCTTTGTGCAGGCCACCGGCGCCGAGGAGCCCTTCTCGCTGGTCACCGACGGCTTCGACCACGACGCCCAGCCCGTTGCCGGCGTGAGCTGGTTCGACGCAATGAAGTTCTGCCGCTGGCTGTCCGACGCATCGGGTCGCACCGTCGACCTGCCCACCGAAGCGGAGTGGGAGTGGGCCGCACGAGGGAATGACGGCCGCAAGTACCCGTGGGGAGCCGACCGGCCCGACGCACAGCGCGCGGTCTTCTATCGTAAACGGGGGGTGGCCACCGGCCGCATCGGGGAACGCCCGGAAGGGCGTGGACCGTTCGGTGCCGAGGACCAGGCCGGCAACGTGTGGGAGTGGTGCCGCACGAAGTGGAGCGACTACGAGGCGCAGCCCCGGATTGACAATTGTCAACTTGATGACGTGTCAGACGAGGCGCCGCGCGTGCTGCGCGGCGGCTCCTGGAGCAACCTCGCCAGGAACCTGCGCTGTGCCTCCCGCGTCTGGCACGGGCCCGGGGACCGGGGCAGGCGCGTCGGCTTTCGGGTGGTGGTGCGTCCCCCCAGCCGGTCACATTGACCACTGGGCCGTTGTTCTTTGTGGAATGCTCGGCGCGAAGCGCCGATCGCCCGACTTGCCATTTTGTCGGAAAGGTGACAATTGTCACGCCAGCCCCCACGGGGGTCCAAGTAGTCGCGTGGAGCGGCAGGGCGCACCCGGCTGGCAGCTGCCTTGACTCCATCTGCCGAACAGACCTCCAGGTCGGCCCTATCAGTCGGGTGCGGTGGCGGCGGCAGGCTCGTCAGCGAGGACTATCGGGCCCCTATCCGTGGGGCAGGGCAAGAGTTGATCTCGGACGTAGGCGGATGCGAGTGCTTTGGGAACCACAAGTACTACCTCGTCCATCGCGTGGCCCAAATTGTGCCCGGGGAACGGGCGACGGAGTCCACCCACCACCACTTTCTCGATGCGAGTGTCCGGTTGAACGGCCTTATGCAGCCATTCTGATGCCCGCTTCAGATTCGCCGTCGCCGCTGCTTTGGCCTGTCTGCAGTCGCTTGCATTGGCGAAAGCCACAGCCACCAGCTCGCGGCCAGCCGTCTCTGCCAACCTGTCCACGAGGTAGCGCTCTGCCTCGGTTGGGCTCGTGTCGAGACCAGGTTCTGTGGCAAATAGCGCGAGACCTCGCTCCATCGACCGGGGATCGACGATCCGAGGGGTCATCCGCGCGAGTTCATGTTGCTCGCCGCTGATATGCAGGTGTACCATCAGCTCATTTCGCCGATCCGCAAACTCGAACTGCCAGGTGGTGTCGAGGGCGCTTTCGATGGCGTGGCCCACCGCCGGGGTGTGTTCGCCACCCTCCAGCAGTGCCCACCACGACGGACGAAGATTGGGCCGAAGGGAGGGTGTTGGCTCGGCGCGCGACGAGCGAATATCGACAGCGGCGCTATTCGCCATCCATCCGAGAGCGAAGCCCAGCAGCCCAACCAAGGCGGGCCCCACCAGCTGCCGACCCGGCCACTGTGTCGTACGCAACGGCCTGGCTCCGACACGAGTCCGTTGGTCATCGTTCTTCTGTGGGCTGGGCCCTGGACACGACGGAGAGTACGGCTCCGGGTGGGGAACCACGCTTGGCTTGACGTGGGGCCGTTGGTCTGACGATTGACTGATTCGTGCCGAGCGGATGGGGAGGGCGGGCTTGTCGTGTTCATTGGCCCTAGGGCAGCGGGCGAAGAATGCAAAATCGTCGGCCACCGGGTTGCCACCCACCGCGAGGCCGCGTGTGAGAGCGTCTTTCCACACCCGAAGGCTCGAATCCCGAAGGACGTTACGGACCTCACGAAGGAGCGCGAAGAGGAGTTCAGGCAGTTCCGGCTCGCCCTGAGCAACGTACGCATTGGGCTGGCCTGCGACGGGCGTCAGGGGAGGAGCAGGCACGCCGGACGACCATTTGTCGTGATGCGCATCCATCAATTCGTCCGCGGATAGTGGCTCCTGGGCCTCCCTAGTGAGGGCCCTCGCGGTTCGGTGTTCCACAATGGCGCGACACAAGGCCTTGAACTCAGCCCCAGGCGGGCCCTTGGGAATGCTGCTGTCAGCCAAGAGAAAGAAGACTGCCCGCTTGCTGTCGCGGTTCTGGCGAGGTTCCGGCACGCGTTCGAGGTAGCATAGCACCAATCCCCGGCCGATCCCATCTGCCAGCGCGCTCACATAGCGGAGCACCATGGCGCGTCGCGGTGCGTTCGCTTCGTGGTCAGAGCGCCGCATGATGGAGGCCCAGGGAACCAGGGCGCCTTGCTTCTCTGTAGAGAAAATGACCGCACGCGTCGCAGTCTCGATCTTGTGGACTCCAGTGCTCCAACCGATGAGCTTCAGGTCCCGCGATTCGGGATGAATCTCGCCATCGAGTCCAACCCAACGCCCAAACTCTACCCACTCGACGACGCCGTCATTCTGCCCACAGGCCGTCATCATTGCCCCTTCCAACGGCGCTGAAGATAGGGCTCCAAGCGCTGGCCAGCGGTGAGCTTCATCACAACGACGATGAGCGGCATGAGCAGTGCGAGCACCCACGCGACGAGCAGACGCTGCTCTATCAAGTCACCGGAGGCGCTCGACCGCACGAGATGGTCGAGTGCCTTAGCCCGATCGATAGGGCCAGGCTGCTGCACCTCGAGCGCCCGCAGCTGGGCGTCAATGCGTTCAACTACCGCCTTGTCGATGTCGGAGCCTGATTGAGAACCACCGGTGGCCACGCACGCATCGAGTGTGGCAGCGCACCGCGCCTTTTCGCTCAACTTGTCCACACGCCTGTCCTTCAGGTCCTCCACCCTGTCCACATGCTCTTGATAGCGGGCGCCGCCCCCCCTTCGTCCGGATACCTCCTGTTGCAGCAGCGCGGCCGCTTCTTCGGCACCGCGCGACCGGGCCTGCGCCGCGAGACGCCGTCGGGCCTCCCAGTTGGGGTAGCCGGATTTTTCGGAGTCTCGCATCAGCACCGCAGCGTCAATGTGGAGATCGAGCCTGTCTATGTCGTCTTGGGTTACCCTGCATACGAATTGACCATTGGAGTCGACGGTGCCCCCCCGGTTGGCAATGCAGGCGCGGAACTCCGCTGAGTCGGCAATGCGCCGGTCATCCCTCTGGGTCATGGCGAGGGCGCGCAACTCCGTTTCCCGAAGCTGGCGGTGGGCCGCCTCGATCTCTTCGCGAAACATGGCCTCGTGTAGGGGACCCGCTACGAGGAAGCCCACGACTACCATTACCACCATTCTGGTTCCCAGAAAGAGGGCGTCCATGACGCTCCAAGCAAGGGCCATCAGCGCGAAGATGCCCACCACCACCCCCCCCATCGACAGCCAATGGGCAAACTCCAGCAGCGGGCTTCGGGCGTTGACCTCGCCAGGGTCCCACACGAACGCAGCCCCCAGAATCATGGTGCAGACCACCATGGCACCCGCGACCACTCCCGCCATTCGCTTGGTAGTCTGTGTCAAAGACGGTCTTCCCAGTGGCTTTGTCACCAGGCCAACCGCAAAGTTCGCAAACCCGGAAGACAGTACCATGCCCAAGGCGATGGGAACACCGACAGACAACCAGGCAGACTCAAGGTTTGCGAGGTAGCCATGGAAAAGGTAGGCAAGCCCAAGCCAGTCCACCACCCAGTTGATGGCGATGGCGAGGTAGATACTCCGCGCGTAGCCAATGCTGGGATGGTATCCGAGCGGTTCAAAATCACCGCGGTCGTGAGCAAGGCTGCCATCGCGGCCCGCAACAAGCACGCTCAGGAATGGGAGAATAGGCTGGTGCCGTGGGGCGGACATCGAGAGAGGCATGGCAGATTCCAGGTGCACACTATCGGCTCCGTCGGACCCGACCTGCTTCGGCCGGGATGGCCCTTGGTGCGTTTCGCGCAACTGGTCTGCCGCCCGCAATGCATCTCGCAAGTTCATCCGTTCCTCAAAGCAGGTTGTTGTTGCGAATCGAGCCCTGCGGCCCACACAAGTGGTTCCAACACTCCCAAGGGCAGCCAACGCTCTGGCTCAAGGAGCATCGTGCCGTGGCCGTCGTCCCTGACGTTGGGGGTCCCGGCCCGACGGACCACTCCGAAGCTGCTGCCCCAAAACATGCCGAAGCGAACCTCCTTGGGGCGGAACTCGGCGGCTGGCCAGCCATCCTCTACCTGAAGGTGGCCTTGCTGCTGCAGGTAGCGGAGGAAGCTCAGCGCGAAATGACTGTGAGGAGACCCCTGAAAGTGAAGGCCGAAGTCGGTCCAGCAGGCGGGAGATTCGGCCCGACCGTTCAGCCTGTCGATGACGGGTCGGAGGTCATGGAGACGTGGAAACAACGTGTCTGCACACCCGACGAAGTACGCCAGGCGGTCAATTGGCTGTCCGTCGATGTAGTATGCCAACGCGGAAGGCACTTCGTCGTGCATACTCCAACTGCTCGACACGCCAAGCTGGGGCTGATTGACGAATGCAAGCACACACACCTCTGCGTCGGCGAGCCCGAGTCCCTCGAGAAGGTCGCTGAGCTTGCTGATGTCATCGGGCAGATTCCATGACCGAACGCTCTGACGAAGACCTGGAAACAGCAGACCGCCCTGCGAATCGATTACGGTGACCTGGCGTCTGGCGCGAGTGAAAGAGGGTCCGAGCCGTTCCAAAGCGAACTGGTAGGCCAATGGAAGCTCGGTCTGTTCGAGCCGGCTCTGGTCTAACAGGTTGAGCACCACCTGGTCGAGTGCCTCTTCGGCGGCTTCTGCGCCGAGGCCCAGCCCACGAAAGCCGCGAAGCCGGAAGAGACTGCCATGGATGTCCACGGCCGCACGGGTCGATAGCATGCGAAGAGCAGCCAGATAGGCGGTCTTGCCGCAGGCCGCCGGCGAGACCAGGGCCACCACGAGGGGGCGTTCGAGGTTCTCAGACTCCGCGAGGCGGGGCAGGCCGCCGGGCGGTCCCTGTGTGGCGTGTGGAGATATGCTTTGGTAGTCGGCCATCAGATCTCCGCTTTGTCGGCAGGGGACTGGCTGCCGGGTGCGTGGCCGCTGGCGGCCGGGGGTTTGGGCTGGGTGAGAAAGCGTAGTCTATCGGTCTTTTGCTCGATCTCCTCAAGCACCATCGTCAAGCGCGCGATGGAGTCTGGGTCCTGACGTCCCTGCAAATGCGCGCGCCTTGCCGAGAGCTTTTGCAGCTCTGCCCGGAGTTGCCTAACCTCCTGAGGGTCCTGTGTGATCTTGATGTGGCGGAGTTCGCAGCGTAACCCGACAGCTTCCGACATCCCTTTCAAAAAGGCACCCTTGAGGGCCGCATTCGGGGCACCGCTAATCCTAGGAAGCCCATGCTCGCTACATAGGTTGGGCAACAGCTCGGACGCAGTCGCCAACACATGGTCGGCATCTGGCTCTTCGCTGGAAAAGCGGGCGAAATGGCCATCAGCCACATCGCGAATGCTGAACCGTACGTCGACAATCTGTAGGGTAAAGTCCTGCCGATTGAGTACCTCGACGTCGGACACAGTCAGGTCTCTGCCACGGCGGAGGTTGGCCAAGCGCTCGCCAAAGGTCCGCTCGGGTCGCTCGAACGACACAGACATCACAGCCACCTCTCCGCTCGCCTGCGAGAGGGCCGCCCGAACGGCCCGCTGTAGGGATTCCTCCGGCGACGGCTGGCCTCCGATGGCCTTGTCGAACTCCAGCCAAAAACGCTGCGGGCTGACGCTGCGCAGCTCGCTCACGATGGCCGCTCGCATGGTCGAAACCAACATCGCCTCGGTGCTGTGATCGCCGAACTGATGGTCCAGATGCGCTTCCACGCGAAGGTGGACCGCACAGTCGACCTCAGCAGACTCGTAGCTCTCGAAACCGGTCTCGCTGCGGGGAGGCAGTTGAATCGTCCATCGAGGTGGACCGATGACGCGAGGGAGTCCCGAGCCGGATTGGCTAGTGCCGATTCCCTTGTATCCAGATGGACCTTTCGTCGTTGCAATGCCAGCATCGGCAATCAGATTGTGCCGGACGTCTTCGAGGCGACCAATTTCATCCCAGTTGCGCTGCCTTGCCAGCTCGATTCGCTGCTTGTCGAATTCTTGCTTGACCTCGAGGCGGTGCTGTTGGTCGCGGTATAGGAACAACTCCATTTGCTCCTTCAGACGCTCGATCTCATTGGACTGCCTCGCGAGGTTTACAAGCTCAACATCCAGTCCAAACGCCCTTGCACAGAACTCTCGCGCCGAGCGAGTCAGCTCGTGGCGACTGTCGACGAAGTCTGTGCCACGACTGAGATGGAAGTCCTCCTGCGTGTATCCGGACAGCCGGTCGGTGAGGTGGCTGCCTAGCTCCCCGGCGATTGTCTCGGCGGTCGGTGCGGTGCGTCGGCTGAACAACAAATCGCTGCCAACAACGGCGATTCCCACCACATTAAATGAGCCGACATACTTCTCAGTGATGTGGTGGTGGCGGGCTGGGAGGGTGAACTCCAGCTTATGGGGACCGTCTTTGAGGTCGCGCACCCGGTCGATATATGGTGGAATCTGAGGGATCGTCCGCACCTGCGGATCGGGGATGCCGAGCCCCTTGAGTTCGTCGATGACGGCTTCGTTCAAGATCTGCTGGGTGTTGCCTGCGGGGGGCGCCCACGCAAAAAATACATCATTGGGCGTGAGCTCCATAGTTTGCTGCCGTACCCGCCGATTGACCCGGTTGGTGAGCCAGTTCTTGACCGACTCACCTGTGGTGAGCCGACTGCGCACGGCTTCATGGTCGAAGTTCTCGAACTTGCCGTTCACAAGAATCTTGAGGTGGATGGGCAAGTTGGGCCATGCCGACGACTCTTGCATCTCCATTGACAGCTCGAAGCCATCCAACAGCTCTCGAGCTTCGAGATCCGGGAGGGCGACGACGTTGTCGACCTCATAGCCAATGCTTGCGGCCAGCTCTCCCAGCCGACTAGAGATGTCTTGGGCGACTGTCGCTGGCTGGCCTCGGTGCAGGTGCATCACATCTCGGAGAATCCTCTCATAGGGGGTAGTGAGCAGCATCGCCCGCACACACTCGGGCACCACCTGGTCCATCCAGTCCTCAAGGTCACGCACGGCGGATGCACGCCAGTCCGCCGCCGAGACCAGCCGCAGCAGCACCGTTACCTTGGGTTCGAGTGTGCGCTGTCCCGTCTTGCATGGGAAGCACATCGTCTTGAGCATGCTGACGGGCGGGCGTTGTGTAGGTGTCAGATCGCCCTGCAGAGCAGCCAATGTATAGCCGAGTTGGTCGAACTCCTCCTCCAGCGCATCTCGGAGCGCCTCCAACATATCCTCAGGGCGCTCGTCGAAGTCTCCCGGCGATGCATCGCGCACCACCTTGAGCAGCGCGCGTCGGGTACGCTCTTCCAGACCCTCAGAGACATCTGGTTCTCCGGCTTCAAACCATTGGGCTCGGTCCAGGAACTCAAGCTCAACCACACCGTTGAAGGCCACTCGGTCTTGGTGTCCGCCGAGTCGAACGTCGAGCTGCACCGCTTCCCGAACGTATGGACGGGCTTCGGAGACAGCTCCGAGACGGATGACGAATCGCCGCAGCTCGTAGCCATGTAGTCGAACCGCCTCCTCCAATGCGGTGTGGACAGCCTCGGTGACTTTGTCTTCCTCCACGATGAGTTCGCGTCGCGTGCGGACGCCCAGCTCGCGTAGAATCACCTGGGCGAACAGCTGGCGACTCCAATCATCTTCGCGATGGACGTCCCTTTGAATGAACGCGAAGGTGTCGACCAGCTCCATGCGTGCAGATCCCCGCACGCTCACCTTGGTGTCGGGGTCTCCAAGTTCGGCGACTTCCGAAAACCGCACTGATAGTGACCGATCGCGGCGACGAACCGCGCGACCAGGGTCCAGTCGAAAGCGGGACACCCCGTAGCCAATTGACGCCGCCTCCCGCTCCAGGACCCTCAGCAACTCATCCCGCACCTGCGATTCGCTGCGGTACACGTCTACTTCGTCGTGAACTTGAAGAAACGCCTGAGCGGCAGCGCCCAAGGGAGCCGTCGAGGTCGCACCGGGGTCGGGACATCCTTCCGCCATCCAAGGTGCTGGGTCGTCGAGCTCCAAAGTGGCATGGATCTCCAGCTCCACATGGCGACCGCGAACGGGCTCGATCTGCAGTTTCTCCTTGACCGTTACCAGAGTCTTGGGTTCGGGGACCTCGGTGAGGAGCTCCAAACGGGCCCGCTCAACGC
>Ga0213841_1001527_pt1 | contig 11019 bp, 8 predicted proteins | sample SWPATP23_FD_160125 | JGI IMG/M metagenome (GOLD analysis project Ga0213841, IMG submission 160125) | Coastal seawater microbial communities from Marineland, Florida, United States - SWPA TP2 #3 | ecosystem: Environmental > Aquatic > Marine > Coastal | place: USA: Florida | collected 2016-08-14 | reverse complement strand
GCAGATTCTGCGCCATAGGCTTACCCATGATGCCGGTACCGATAAATGCAATCTTCATATTCTGTTCTCCTTAACTGTATTGGTTAGCGATACTGATTCATCCAGTTCAGTCCATCAATGGTGGTGGACTGCGGTTTGTATTCACAGCCCACCCAGCCCTGGTAACCCAGTTGATCGAGCTGACTCAGCACAAACGGATAGTTGATCTCACCAGTGCCCGGCTCATGTCGGCCAGGGTTATCTGCCAGTTGCACATGCGCAATTTGGTTGATGTTAGCGCTAACGGTTGGCGTGATGTCACCTTCCATGATCTGCATGTGGTAGATGTCGTACTGGATGAACAAGTTGTCGCTGCCAACGTCGTTGATGACCGCTTTGGCCTGCTCAGTGGTATTGAGGAAAAAGCCCGGGATGTCACGGGTATTGATGGCTTCAATCACCAAATTGATACCTGCTTTTTTCAGCTCTTGTGCGGCATAACGCAGATTAACCACAAAAGTTGCATGCGCATCTTGCGGGGTAACGCCCTTTGGCGTGATCCCCGCCAGACAGTTGATTTGGGTATTGCCCAGCACTTTTGCGTATTCAATGGCCATCGCGACCCCGGCCTGAAACTCCTCTATCCGAGTTGGGTCAACGGCAATTCCTCGCTCACCGGCGTCCCAGTCTCCGGCTGGTAAATTAAACAACACCTGAGTCAATTGGTTATCATCAAGCTTTCGCTTAATCTCTCCTGCATCAAAGGCGTACGGGAACAGGTATTCCACGCCCTGAAAGCCAGCTTGTGCGGCCGCCTTGAAACGATCGAGAAAATCGACTTCGGTAAACAGCATGGATAAATTTGCAGCAAATTTTGGCATTGTGATGTCCTTTTCAGGCTGGCTCCCGAACAGAGAGCCAGCAGATTGTTTGGTTTGTCGATGGAAATTATTGCTGATGGGCCAGTGCCGTTGGTGCATCATTGATGCCCTCGGCAAGCGACTCGAATTCGTTAATCGCATCGATTTCCACACCCATTGAAATATTGGTCACACGCTCTAGGATCACTTCGACCACAACCGGCACCTGGTGTTTGTCCATCAGTGTCTTCGCTTGTGCAAATGCGTCCTGCATCTGCTCGGGATCCGTCACGCGGATAGCCTTACAGCCCAAGCCTTCAACAACCGCCACATGGTCGACACCGTAACCATTCAGCTCTGGCGCATTCTGGTTTTCAAACGCAAGCTGTACACAGTAGTCAATGTCAAACTGGCGCTGGGCCTGACGAATCAAACCCAGATAGGAGTTATTCACCAGCACATGGATATACGGCAAGTTGAACTGGGCACCGACCGCCAGCTCTTCGATCATGAACTGGAAGTCATAGTCCCCTGAAATGGCCACGATATCGCGACTCGGATCTGCAGCACGTACGCCCAGAGCAGCCGGTGTTGTCCAGCCCAGCGGGCCCGCCTGGCCACAGTTGATCCAGTTGCGCGGCTCATACACGTGCAGGAACTGAGCCGCAGCAATCTGAGACAAACCAATGGTGCTGACATAGCAGGTGTCACGACCAAACGCTTTGTTCATCTCTTCATACACACGCATCGGCTTGATAGGCGCTTCGGTGTAATGCGTCTTGCGCAGCATGCTTGCTTTACGCTGCTGACAATCACTGACCCAGTCACCACGAGCTGGCAATTTACCGGCGTCGCGCCATTCACGGGCGATGTCGACAAGTAGTTCAAGGGCCGCTTTAGCATCCGACACAATGCCTAAGTCCGGACAGAAGACACGCCCAATTTGGGTAGGCTCAATGTCTACGTGCACAAACGTGCGGCCCTTGGTATACACATCCAATGAACCGGTATGGCGGTTCGCCCAGCGGTTGCCGATACCGAAAACGAAATCAGATGCCAGTAGTGTCGCATTCCCGTAGCGATGGGCAGTTTGTAATCCCACCATACCCGCCATCAGTTCATGGTCATCCGGAATCGATCCCCACCCCATCAGCGTTGGAATAACGGGTACACCCGTAATCTCAGCAAATTGCTGCAACAAATCTGACGCTCCGGCATTGATGACACCGCCACCGGAAACGATCACCGGTTGCTTCGATGAACACATCATCTCCAATGCTTTCTCCGCCTGCGACCTTGTCGCTTTCGGCTGATAAGCGTCCAACGGTTCATACGTCTCGATATCGAATTCAATTTCTGCCAGTTGTACGTCTAAAGGCAGATCAATCAATACCGGGCCTGGTCGGCCAGAACGCATCAGATGAAACGCCTGTTGAAAGGCTCGTGGTACCTGAGCGGGCTCAAGCACTGTGGTCGCCCATTTTGCGACTGGCTTAGCAATCGACTCAATGTCAACAGCCTGAAAATCTTCTTTATGCAGTCGGGACGTCGGAGCCTGACCCGTAATACAAAGGATTGGAATCGAGTCTGCAGCTGCAGAGTACAACCCGGTGATCATATCCGTCCCTGCCGGGCCTGATGTTCCGATGCAGACACCGATATTGCCCTGCTTAGTACGGGTGTAGCCTTCCGCCATATGCGAAGCGCCTTCCACGTGACGCGCTAACACATGATCAATGCCACCCAGCTTTTTCATCGCCGCGTACATGGGATTGATCGCCGCACCCGGAACCCCGAAGGCAATGTCCACGCCTTCTTTTTTCAGCACTTCTACTGCTGCTTCGATTGCCTTCATTTTAGCCATTCGAACCTCCTTTTCGATTGTATACAATTCAAAAGAACTTTGTGTACTATGAATCATCTTCAGAAATTCGCAACCCCTGATCGCAACATTTTTTCAACATCGAGCAATCATTATAAGCATCTGCTTACCCCGCAATCCTTAGAAATCATTACTTTACATGAATTATCTTTACGTAAAAATATTTTTCCAAAATCACAAATGAAAAATAAATGTTAAATAACCTTTGATTGTTTACATCGAATAAAATATAAGTATTCGTACAAGGTTATTTTTGTACACAATATCAATCAGTATTGTTTAAAGGAGACAAACAATGGGTTTGAACGATGTGGCGGAACAAGAACAAACAGGCTGTCTGCACGTAACGGGAAACATGGATAACTCTGACTATCGCGCGATTCTGTCTCAGGACGCACTGGCATTTTTGCACACGCTGGTGAACGAATTCGCGCCGAGACGCGATGCTTTGTTACAGGCTCGCTCTGAACTGCAGCAGCGGTTTGACAGCGGTGAACTGCCAGACTTCAGAGAAGACACACGAGCCATCCGTGAGGATAAAAGCTGGAAAGTGGCGACGCCTCCACCGGAGCTTTTAGATCGTCGGGTCGAAATCACCGGCCCCGTAGATCGAAAAATGGTGATCAACGCGCTGAATTCCGGTGCCAAGGTTTTTATGTGCTGCTTTGAGGATGCCTCTTCTCCAACATGGGCAAATATGGTGGAAGGCCAGATTAACCTCAGAGACGCCAATCAGGGTACCATCAGCTACTATGATGAGAACAAAAATAAACACTATCAGCTGACGGACAACCCTGCCCTATTGATTGCTCGACCACGCGGCCTGCACCTGCCTGAGCAATCTATCCAGTTTAACGGCAAACCGATCCCCGGTTGCCTGATGGATTTCGCACTGTACTTCTTCCATAACCACCAAGTTCGCGCCGAAAAAGGGCTGGGTGTCTATTACTACATTCCTAAGCTGGAAAGTATGGAAGAAGCACAATGGTGGGACGATGTATTTCGTTTTACCGAAGATCACTTCGGCGTTGCCAGAGGGACTATTCGTGCCACGGTATTGATCGAAACCTTACCTGCAGTGTTCCAAATGGACGAAATGTTGTATGCCATGCGTGATCACATCGTCGCTATGAACTGCGGGCGCTGGGACTACATCTTCAGCTACATCAAAACATTGAAAAATCACCCAGATCGTATCCTGCCGGATCGTCATGTCGTTGGAATGGATAAAGCCTTTCTCAATGCCTACAGCCAGTTGCTGGTACGCACTTGTCATCAGCGCGGCGCACTGGCCATGGGGGGAATGTCTGCGTTTATTCCTGCTAAGGACCCGGCTGAAATGGCGCGCGTAACCGCAAAAGTCATAGAGGATAAAGAGCGCGAATCACTCAACGGACACGACGGCACATGGGTTGCGCACCCTGCACTGGTGGACCTGGCCATGTCTGTGTTCGAGAAAAATCTATCGGGTCAACCCAATCAACTCGATTTTGTCAGCCCGACCCACGAGATCAGCGCAGCCACCCTGCTGCAACCTTGCGACGGTAGCCGTGATGAAGCCGGTGTACGGAAAAATATCCGCATCGCGTTGTATTACATCGAGGCCTGGATTCAGGGCCACGGCTGTGTACCTATTTATGGCCTGATGGAGGATGCCGCAACCGCGGAGATTTCACGGGCAAACATCTGGCAATGGATTCATCACGGCATCACGCTGGATGACGGCCAGCAATTTACCAAACAACTGTTCCATACATGGCTGTATCAGGAACTCGACACCATCAAACAGGAAGTGGGTGAAGCTCGTTATGCTGCTGGCCGCTTTGAACAAACTGCTGACCTTTTCTTCAAGCTGTCTACAGCCAGCGAGTTCGCCACCTTCCTGACCCTTCCAAGTTACGAGCTCTTAGGAGCCGTGTAGAAGAGAAAATCAGGAGATAACATGGGAAGTTTGACTCTACAACAAGCGCTAGCCATCATCGATGGCACGTTTCAGGCTGGCCTGAAAACCCAAAGTGCGCCTCTGACCGTCGCAGTACTCGACAGCGGAGGTAAATTGATTTCGCTACAGCGTCAGGACGGCTCAAGCATGATGCGCCCAGACATTGCGATAGCTAAAGCCTGGGGCGCACTGGCGCTCGGTTGTTCATCGAGAAAGCTCGCTCAGGATGCAGACAATCGACCCGCGTTTATCTCCGCCGTCAATGTACTCGCACACGGAAACATGGTTCCGGTTCCCGGCGGGCTGCTGATCCGCGACGCTGAAAAAAACATTCTTGGCGCGGTCGGGGTCAGTGGTGACGTATCTGATGTTGACGAAAGTTGTGCCATGAACGGGATTGGTTTCGCCCATCTTTTCTGCGATGAAATGGTGGCATAACTTCTCCCCGACAAACACTGGCAACCAGAGCCCGGTGATCTGCCGGGCTTTTTATTCCGCAATTTCCAACCAGCGTCCTTGCGTCATCTCCTCCAGATGGCAGGTGTCTAACGCAAACACCGAATTGGGCGTGCCCGCGGCTGCCCAAATTTGTGAATACTGTTTAAGATCCTGGTCAAGAAAGGTCGTTACCGGACGAAGGTGCGCGACCGGCGGAACGCCCGGCTTGTTTTACAAACCCTGCATTGGCTTTACCAAGCGTTAGGCCAGTGAGTTCGGTCAGTTTATTCATGTCGACCCGATTGCGGCCAGACGCGACCACCAGCACAGGTTCTCCCGTTGTTTCCGAGCGAAAGATCAATGATTTCGCAATCTGACCCACATCGCAACCAATGGCTTGCGCCGCTTCCAGAGCGGTACGGGTTGAACTGGGAAATTGCCTGATCACTAACTCATAACCCCGATCAGCCAGAAAGTCTTGCACGCGCTGCGCGCTGGTATTGGGTTTCTCGTTCATGGTTTGCCTTCCTTTTCAATCAGCTACGTTGTGCTTATCCCTGTGTTCACTGTAACACTGTACGCTCGTCAATCACCATGCTGTTTATCACGCTCGCGACACGTTTGAAACTTACCATTTAGGAATCAGTAAATTAGCTATCTGCCTTTGTGAATCTTGAGTTATGCTTAAATCATACTTTGTGTATTCATCTAATTGGATAAGGATTAGCAGAATTGAAAACGGCGTTGTTGTTGCAGCAGTGGATGCCCGGACTCTATCAACTTAAACACTATGAACGGAAGTGGTTAAAAGACGATGCGCGCGCGGCATTTTCCGTCGTGGCCGTCGCACTGCCCGTCGCCATTGCCTACGCGCAGCTGACTGGCGTATCGGCCATCGTCGGCCTCTACTCTTGTATCCTGCCGATGATGGTGTATGCGTTATTCGGTACTTCCCGTCAGTTGATTGTTGGACCGGATGCCGCAACCTGTGCAGTTATCGCAGCCGTCGTCACACCTATAGCGGCCGGTGACGCCACCAAACACTGGCAATTGGTCATGACCATGACCGCCATGACAGGTTTGTGGTGCGTACTGGCGAGTCGTTTTAAACTCGGCATTCTCGCTGACTTCCTGTCACGCCCCATTCTGCTAGGTCTACTCAACGGTGTGGCGCTCACTATCATTGTCGGCCAGTTTGCTAAGGTCTCTGGATTGAATTTTGAACAGCGTTACTTGCTTGAGCGGTTAATTGAAGCGCCCTCTTTGCTGCTGGATGTGCACTGGCAAACGCTGATGATCACTCTGGTGACCACAGCCATCTACTTTGCTTCCAAACGTTACCGACCAAACTGGCCTGCGGCGATGATCGCCATTATCGTTGCGACGTTTTTGGTTTGGTCAACGCAACTGGATACCATGGGCGTGCAAGTGGTCGGCGCGATAGAAGGAGGCTTACCTATTTTTCAGGCACCGATTTTTGATATCGGTGTCAGTCGAGAGCTGGTCATGCCCGCACTCAACCTGGCTCTGGTCAGTTTCGTCAGTATGATGCTCACCGCACGCAGTTTCGCTGCCAAAAACGGGTACGATATCGATGCTGACAGGGAGTTCCGCGCTCTCGGGTTTGCCAATCTAGCCTCGGCGTTTTCGCAAGGATTTGCGATCAGTGGCGCCGATTCCCGCACCGCCGTGAACGATGCCAACGGAGGCAAATCACAACTGGTCCAAATCATTGCAGCGGTTGTTATTGCTCTGGTTGCGATATTTATCTATCAACCGTTGCAATACATCCCTATCGCGGCGCTCGGTGTGGTTTTGATTATTGCCTCGACATCTCTGCTCGATCTGAAAGGCATCTGGTCGCTCAGAAAGCGCGATAAAGATGCGTTTATTCTTGCCACCATCACCTTTGTCTCTGTGCTGGTGATCGGCGTTATCCCGGGCATTACTCTGGCCGTGCTCCTTGGCCTGTTTCAGTTTATCCGTGTGGTGATGCGACCGAGCGACCAAATGCTCGGGCTGGACGATGCTGGCACCATCCGCACGATCGATGATTCAGGCAAAGCCACTCCGATCCCGGGCATCGTTATTTTCCGCTTTAACTCCCCCCTGACGTACTTTAATGCGCCATATTTCAAACGTCGCATCCTGGAGCAGGCGGAACAAAATAGAGCCGATACTGGGTGCGTCATCATTGACGCCGTGGCCAGCTTTACTCACCTCGATTTGAGCGTGATGGCCATGCTGTCGGATGTTCAAAGTATCCTGCGCAAAAAAGGAATACGACTGATCCTGGCCGGGCGAAAGCGTAGTCTGCGTCAGTGGTGCGAGCTCAGCGGTGTCCCCGTCGGTGAAAGTGGTGTGATTCTGCGGGCCGATATGTACTTGGCCATTAAACTCAGCGGCTGCTACCAACATGCCGTTGAAGAAGGTCAGATTGCTCCCGTCAAAAAAGAGCCCGATCCGCTGGACGAAATCCACAAACCCGTCCCCGAAGTGGCATAAACCAGAGTCACAACGCCCGCCAACTCGGCGGGCGTTGTGCGTGCGTAGCCATCATGTTGATAGAAAAGACCTCCGTGACCAATACTTCAGTCACAGCCATGCAGGCATTTCCCTTTTTCACTACGTTTTTTCAATAAATTGCTCTAAATAACCCTCCCTCATCTGCCTTACGCATCAACCTTTCAAACTCACCATCTTGTGGATCTTCTCCTCCAGAATGATCAAAAGTTACTTTACCAAAACCGTACCGTACAGTACAGCTTGTCGGAGTTATTTAATTCAGGTTCTCCAAATGAAGAAAAAAGTTATCGCACTCTCACTCATTGTCGGTTCACTCATTACTGCCGGAATAGCGTTCTATCAACCCAACATAGTGAACACCGATAATGCGTACATTCACTCCGATGTCACCGCGATATCACCAGAGGTCGGTGGCCAAGTCAGCCAACTTTTTGTCGAGGACAATCAGTGGGTCAGCAAAGGCGATCCCCTATTTTCTATTGACGATGAAGACTTTGTTGCGAATCAACAAATTGCGCGCTCTGCGCTGGAGGTCGCCAATACCGCGCTAAGCGCGAATCAGACAAAAACCGAGATGCAACTGGTAAAGATCGAACAAGCAAAGCAGACAATCCACAGTGCTGATGCTAACGCCCGCCACCAAATGGCCGAGTTCAAACGATTGTCTCGTCTCGTACAAAAGCAGTCGGTAAGCAAGAACCAATACGAAGCGCAAAAAACACGCGCCATTGAAGCCAACAGTCGCCTGGAAACAGCCAAACTGGCGGTTACCGCCGAGCAAAAGCAGTACGAAGCGTTGTTGGTCAATAAGCAGCAACTCACTGCGCAGAAGCAACAGGCTGAAGCTAACCTGCGTTTGGCAAACATCGCATTAGAACGCACCATCATCCAAGCGCCTTTTGACGGATTTATTGCCGACAGACAAGTACAGGTAGGTAAGCTTGTCCAACCCGGAATGGGGCTGATCGTGATGGTCCCAGACTACATTTGGGTAGAAGCGAACTTCAAAGAAACCCAACTGGAACATGTTTTGCCCGGGCAAGGCGTTGAAGTAACGTTAGACATGTATCCCGACAAGCCACTGCGTGGGCGAGTCACCTCCATTACGCCAGCAACCGGAGCACAATTCAGCTTACTACCGCCACAAAACGCGACCGGTAACTTTGTGAAAGTCGTGCAGCGAGTGCCCGTGCGTATTGAACTGGATATCCCGGAATCACTGAAACAACGTATTTATCCGGGCCTCTCCGCGGAAGTTTCCATTGATATCTCTGAGTAAGGTTAAACGCCGATGAAAAATCGAACCCCTTTGCTACTTCTGGCTCTGTTTGCTTTGGCAGCGTTTGGCATTAACTCCGTAATGTTCACTGAAATGTCTCACGAAATGGCGGTAACATTCAGGCTCTCTTTGGATGAAACAGACCGCGTTAAAATCGCAATGATGATCGCTCAAGTCCTCGGTTATCTGTTTTCTCCACTCTTAGTTCGGCACTTTGGTGCGTACCGCCTTTTAATGTTTGCGCTGGGAGGCGGGTTGGCCTGCAACATTGTGTTGTATTTACCAATGCCACTTCCTGGACTGTTTTGGCTGACTTGGGTATGCGCCGACTTTTCCATGAGTATAATGTTGGTTACGATCAACTTGCTTTTACTCCACACCTTTGACGCACGTTGGATGCCGGCCATCATTGCGTTGACCTTACTGTTCTCAACGTTGCTTCCAATGGGAGCGTATCCCTGGTTGGTGGCAGATGTCCTGGAACAATTCAATTGGTCACTGTTTTGCGTGTTGGCATCATGGCTGTATTTCTCAGCACTGATCATCCTCAGCCTGTTTAAGCCCATATCCGTGACGCTCAAAACCCAAAAGAAATCGGGGGCGCTATTTTATGTCCCTGCCACCGCCGCAATCAGTCTGACCATTTACCTACTCATGCGCGGCGGCTTTTACAACTGGTTCGACTCTGTACAATTTGCGCATTTAGCGGCCATCACCGCTGCTTTAATTCTATTAGTCGTATACCTACTCGTCAGACACCGTCACCAGAATACGGCCTCCATGCAGATACACGCCAGATTCAAAACGAATGTGTTTATGTACAACGCTTTTCTGGCTGGGTTTGCTGTGATGGCAAGCTCCGCGCTGTTTTCTAACTTTCTTAAAAAGGCGCTCCACTACAACGCGCTCAGTGCAGGACACGCCCTGCTGCCCTCTTTCGTCGCGATGGTAGCAGGGATGCTGGTGAGTGTTCTGGTTTACTACTTTCGACGTCAGCTTGCTGATGCTGTAGTCCCCTTCGGTGTGTTGATGATCCTGATATCCGTAAAACAGTTCAGTGAGTTGCCAAGCTATGCCGGTGCGGAATCCTTGCCTTTGCCAATGCTACTGCGTGGCTTTGGCGTTGGAATGCTCAACGTATCAGTAACGATAGCAGTATTGATGTACTTTAATGCGGATGATCGCCTGGAAGGCATCGCCAATTTCTATCTGTTTCGTACCATGGGTGGTGTGATTGGCGGCGCATTTTTATCACGTGTAACTCAACAACATAGTGCTCAGGCCTCAGGAGAGCTGGGAAGAACTCTGGAGGTATCCAGCCAAAGCTTCTCCGCCTACCAACACGCACTGAATAGTGAGCTACTCACCAATGGATATCTGCCTCAACAGGCTCTTGGTATGAGTCAAATTCATGGTGTAGTGAAAGAGCAAACCATAACATTAGCATTGAACAATTCGCTGATTATGTTCATCGTATCAATACTGGTGCTCGCCCCTATTCTGCTCGTGGGCAAGAAACTGGTAGCCAAGAAAGAATCAAACATGCGGTAAAGATAGGAAGGTTACGCCCATACTCAGAAATAGTAAAAGGGAGCGAATCGCTCCCTTTTACTATTTCTCGCGTTGATAGAGCGCCAGAAATGCCTTCACCGCTTTACTTACATGACAATTCAACTGCTCATCGCTCAGAAACTCAAACCCCAGTAACGCCATGTTCTGATAATCCAACTTAATCAAAGCGAGAAGCTGTGCGCACGCCAGATCCGCATCCTCAATGTCCAAATGCTGGCTAACTGTGTCGGTTTTCAGAAACTCAATCAAATACTGATGGATGCGAACCGGGCCATCCTGCCAAAACTGATTTGGCACAGAATCATGCTTGTTAAAATCCGCAGAGATAATGCGATACAACGATAAGATCGGATTCGAGCAGATACCTCTCAGATACTTCCCGGCAAAATCTTCTAACGTCCCCTGCAACGATTCGTTTTGCCGCTCGAACAACCGAAAAGCCGACTCCAAACTGGTTTTCGTATTGTGTGCCAAGACCTCAACAAATAACCCTTCTTTGTTCGAAAAGTAACGATATAGTGTCTGTTTAGAACCACCACAA
>Ga0213841_1001525_pt1 | contig 11041 bp, 8 predicted proteins | sample SWPATP23_FD_160125 | JGI IMG/M metagenome (GOLD analysis project Ga0213841, IMG submission 160125) | Coastal seawater microbial communities from Marineland, Florida, United States - SWPA TP2 #3 | ecosystem: Environmental > Aquatic > Marine > Coastal | place: USA: Florida | collected 2016-08-14 | reverse complement strand
AGCCGCGGCGAGTTCCCGTCCTGATCGTCCACCCCTAGGATTCTTCAACCGCGAAGCCCCCGGCAGTCAGCTGCCGGGGGCTTCGTTGTGGTGGCCACAGGTCCGTGTCCCCGGCGCCGGGCGGGTCGCCCGGCCCCGGCGCCGGAAGGTTCTTAGCGCCGGCTCGGGTGCTTGGCCAGGAGCCGGTTGATGCGGGCCGCCCAGAACGGTCCTTCGTAGAGGAAGGCCGTGTACCCCTGGACGAGGGTGGCACCGGCGTCCAGCCGTTCCTGGACATCCTGCGCGGTTTCGACGCCGCCCACCGAGACCAGGGTCAGCGCGCCGCCCGTGGCGGACTTGAGCCGGGTCAGGACCTCCAGGGAGCGTCGCTTCAGGGGCGCACCGGAGAGGCCGCCGGCGCCGCACGCTTCGACCTTGTCCGGGCTGGAGACGAGCCCGGTGCGGGCGATCGTGGTGTTGGTGGCGATGATGCCGTCCAGCTTCAGGTCCAGCGCCAGGCGCGCGACGTCGTCGATGTCCTCGTCGCTGAGGTCGGGCGCGATCTTGACCAGGAGGGGAACGTGACGGCCTGCGGCCTTGTCCGCTTCCTCGCCCACGGCGGTCAGCAGCGGACGGAGGGTCTCCACGTCCTGCAGCAGCCGGAGGCCCGGCGTGTTGGGCGAACTGACGTTGACCACCAGGTAGTCGGCCGCCGGGGCGAGGCTGCGCGCGCTGATCAGGTAATCCGACACCGCGTCCTCGAGTCCAACCACCTTGCTCTTGCCGATGTTCACGCCGATCACGGGCCGAACGCCGGGGCGGTGGCGCTGCAGGGCGGCCCGGGCGGACTTCAGGCGCGGGGCGACCGCCGCGGCGCCGTCGTTATTGAAGCCCATCCGGTTGATCACGGCGCGGTCATCCACAAGGCGAAACAGCCGCGGTGCGGGGTTGCCGGGCTGCGCCTGGCCGGTGATGGTACCGACTTCCACGTGGCCGAAGCCGAGCTCGGTCAGCGCCTCGATGCCGTGGCCTTCCTTGTCGAAGCCGGCCGCGAGGCCGAACGGCGAGGGGAAGGTCAGGCCGAACGCCTCGGTCTGCAGGGATGCCGCCGGGGCGGTGAACTTCTGAAGGACCCGTCCGGCGCCGCAGCTGTGGGCCAGCCGGATGGCCTTGAACCCGATCTTATGGGCGCGTTCGGCGTCCATCCATGAAAAGGCCAGCCGGAAGAATGTGGGATATACGCGCATGCCTCTAGTTTTCCGGTTCGGGCCGCCCAGACCAAACCAGCACCTGGGCATGCCCGTTGTGAGCGCGGGTGTGACTGCGGCGCCGCGCGCCCTGGCCGCGGCGGCGGAAGGGCGCCGGGGAGAGTTAGCATGAAGCCATGACCAGCAATGATGGTGTCGGAACGGGCGGGCGCGGGGCGCCGGGCCGCGGGATCGAGGCCGACGTCGTGGTGGTCGGTGCCGGACTGGCAGGGCTCGTGGCGGCATCCCAGGCCTACGCCGCCGGCCGGCGGGTGGCCGTCCTGGACCAGGAGCCCGAGGCGTCCGTCGGCGGCCAGGCACACTGGTCCTTTGGCGGCCTCTTCCTGGTCAATACCCCCGAACAGCGCCGGCTCGGGGTGCGGGACAGCGAGGAACTGGCCCTCGGCGACTGGTACGCGTCCGCCGGATTCGACCGGCCGGAGGACGCGCTCGCCAGGGAGTGGGCGGCGGCCTACGTGAACTTCGCCTCCGGAGAGAAGCGGGCCTGGCTCGCCTCCCTGGGCGTGGGGCTGTTCCCCCTGGTGCAGTGGGCCGAACGCGGCGGCTACGGCCCGGACGGCCACGGCAACACGGTCCCCCGCTTCCACGTCGCGTGGGGCACGGGACCTGCCGTGGTGGCGCCCTTCCTGGCCAAGCTCCGCGCTGGTGTTGCCGACGGACGCGTGTCCTTCCACTTCCGGCACCGGGCCACCGGGCTCATCAAAACCGCGGGCCAGGTAAGCGGCGTCCGCGGCGAGCTGCTCGAGGCGAGCGGCGCGGGGCGGGGTGAACAATCGTCCAGGCGCACGGCCGGCACTTTCGAGGCTGCGGCCGCCGCCGTCATAGTGACGAGCGGCGGGATCGGCGGCAACCACGATACGGTCCGCGACCAGTGGCCCGGTGGCGGGGCGCCGGCGACCATGTTGAGCGGAGTGCCCGCTTCCGTCGACGGCGACTTCCTGCCGGCCGTCGGCCGGGCCGGCGGCAGCCTCATCAATGGCGACCGGATGTGGCACTACCCGGAAGGCATCCACAACCATGCCCCGGTCTGGCCGCAGCACGGCATCCGGATCCTGCCCGGACCGTCGGCCCTGTGGCTGGATGCTACCGGGCGGATGCTCCCCCCTCCCCTGTTTCCGGGCTTCGACTCCCTCGGCGCCCTGCGCCACATCCTGGCCACGGGACATGCCCATTCGTGGTTTGTCCTCAACAGGATGATCGCCCTGAAGGAGTTCGCCCTGTCCGGATCGGAGCAGAACCCGGACCTCACCGGCAAGGATGTCCGGTTGCTGGCCTCGAGGCTGAAGCCGGGCAACGACTCGCCGCTGCAGCGGTTCCTGGACCACGGCGTCGACTTCCTGCAGGCCGACTCCCCCGCCGGGCTGGCCGGGCACATGAACGAACTGACGGGCGGACAGCTCATTGACCCCGCCGAACTGGACAGGCTGGTCCGCGCCCGGGACCGTCAGTTCTCCTCCGGGCTGGGCAAGGATCCGCAACTGGCCGCCATCCGGGCTGCCCGCCGTTTCGCCACCGACAAGATCATGCGGGTGGCGCCGCCGCACCGGCTGCTGGATCCGCGCCACGGCCCCCTGCTTGCCGTCAGGCTCTCCGTCCTGACGCGCAAGAGCCTGGGCGGGATCCACACGGATCTGCAGTCGCGGGTGCTGGATGCCGCCGGGCGCCCCGTGCCCGGATTGTTCGCCGCCGGCGAGGCCGCGGGTTTCGGTGGGGGTGGCATCCACGGCTACCGGGCGCTCGAGGGGACATTCCTGGGCGGGTGCCTCTTCTCCGGTCGTTCGGCCGGTCGCGCCGCGGCGCTGGCCGCATAGCCGGTCGGCAGAGCAGTCAACACAACAGTCAAGAGAATGGTAGGCAGCGCAGGAGGAAAGTCGATGCAGTGGCGGACCGACATACTGGGGGATGACTTCCAGGCGTGCGCCTTCGAGGCGGCCGGTCCTGACGGTGTGCTGCGCACCGCCACCCTGGTCCGCCACACGCCCCTCGGACCGGCGGAACGCACCACCGCGGCACTGCCGGACCGGGCCGTGCTCTTCCTGCATGGCTGGAGTGACTACTTTTTCAACGAGGAACTCGCGGAGTTCTGGTCCGGCAAGGGATTCGAGTTTTTCGCCCTGGATATGCACAACCACGGCCGCAGCCTCCGTCCGGGCACCCACGGCGGCTACGTCGCGGACCTGGACAACTACGACGCCGAGATCACGGCGGCGATCGGCATCATCGGTTCGCTCCGGCCGGAAGGGGAGGCACCGCACCTGACGCTCATGGGCCACTCCACCGGCGGCCTGATCGCGGCGCTGTGGGCCGACCGGCACCCGGGGGTGGCGTCGCAGCTGGTCCTGGACAGCCCGTGGCTGGAAGTTCATGGCAGCCCGGCTCTGCGCCGCGCCGCCCGGACCATGGTGGAGCCGTTCGCCCGGTTCTGGCCCGAGTCCGTGATCCGGCTGCCGGAACGGGCCTTCTACTGGCGCAGCATCAGCAGCGCCGCGGAAGGCGAATGGGCCCTGGACGACGCCTACCGCCCGCCGCATGCCTTTCCGGTCCGTGCCGGCTGGCTCAGCGCCGTGCTCTCCGGACAGGCGAGGGTGGCCCGCGGCCTGAACATCGAGGTACCCATCCTCGTGCTGATTTCGGGGGCCAGCGCCAACGGAATGTTCTGGAAGGAGTCGATGCGCCGCACGGACGCGGTCCTGGACGTGAACACGATCGCCCTGCGGGCCCTCAGTTTGGGCCGCACCGTCACGCTGGAGCGGATCGACGGCGCCCTGCACGACGTCTTCCTCTCCGCACCCCGCGTCCGCGCCGACGCCTACGCCCGGCTGTCCCGGTGGATCAGGGCGTACGTCTTCGACTGACCCGAACCACGACGCCGGCACCCGATTCGGCTGTGGCTGCCCGCTTAGGTGCCCTGGCTCCCGGCGGCCGGAGCGGCATCAACCGCTCCGCCGTACCGGCGGTCCCGCTGGGCGTAGATCTCCACCGCGTCCCACAGCGTGCGCCGGTCCACGTCCGGCCACAGGGTGTCCATGAACACGAACTCGGCGTAGGCCGACTGCCACAGCATGAAGTTGGACAGCCGCTGCTCGCCGGAGCTGCGCAGGAACAAGTCGACGTCGGGCAGGTCAGGCTCGTCCAGGAACTTCTGGATGGTCCGTTCGGTGATGGCTCCCGGTTTGAGCCGGCCCTGGGCCACTTCCTCCGCGATGGCGGAGACGGCGTCGGCGATCTCGGCGCGTCCGCCGTAGTTCACACACATGTTCAGCGTGCAGGTGCTGTTGCCCCGGGTGTAGTCCTCGGCCTCCTCGAGTTCGCGGATCACCGAGCCCCACAGTTTCGGGCGGCGCCCGGACCAGCGGATGCGGACGCCCCAGTCATCGAGCTGGTTCCGTTGCCGGCGCAGCACGTCCTTATTGAAACCCATGAGGAAGCGCACCTCCTCCGGCGACCGCCGCCAATTCTCGGTGGAGAAGGCGTACACGCTGACGTGCTCGATCCCGAGCTCGATCGCGCCGGCCACGACGTCCAGCAGGGCAGGCTCCCCCGCCTTGTGGCCCTCGATCCTGGGCAGGCCGCGCTGGTTGGCCCAGCGTCCGTTGCCGTCCATGACGATGGCCACATGCCGAGGAATTAATTCAGCCGGGATGGCGGGCGGAACAGCGCCGGACGGGTGCGGATAGGGAGCCACCACCGGGGCGCTCCGCCGCCGGCTGCCCTGCTTTGCCTGGCTTTTCTCCAGGTTCCTTCCCAAGCTTCTTCCCAGTGCCACTTCTACGTACGCTCCACATGTTTGAGGGATTTCAGGACTCGCTCCAAGTGCCACTGCAGGTAGCTGGCCACCAGACCGGCCGCTTCCCGGCGGTGAACGGACGCGGAGGCATCCGCCGTCGTCCAGTTGCCGGTGAGCAGGGCACCCAGCAGGAGCACGGTTTCCGCGGCCGGCGCCGGGGATCCCGGCGGCCGGCAGTCGGCGCAGACCATGCCGCCCAGCGGCGCGGAAAACGCGGTGTGCGGGCCGGGCGCGCCGCACCGGGCGCAGTCGGTAAAGCTGGGCGCCCAGCCGCCGGTCGCGAGGGCGCGGAGCAGGTAGGAGTCCAGGATGAGTTCGGATGCGTGGTCGCCCCGGCTCAGGGAGGCGAGAGCGCCCACCAGGAGGTTGTACTGGGCGGTGCCGGCCTCGCCGTCGACGTCCGTGAGCTTCTCCGCCGTCTCGGTCATGGCGGCGGCAACGGTGTACCGGCCATAGTCTGCGGCGATATTGCCGCCGTAGGCGCCCTTGGCCACGGCCTGTGTGACAACGTCCAGGGTGCGCCCGGAAATCAGTTGGAGATCGGCGACCATGAAGGGTTCCAGCCTGGCGCCGAAACGGCTGCTGGTGCGGCGGACGCCTTTCGCCACGGCGCGGACCTGGCCGTGGTGCTTGGTGAGCAGGGTGATGATGCGGTCGGCCTCGCCCAGCTTATGGGTGCGCAGTACGACGGCGTCATCACGGTAGGCGCGCGCTGCGAAGGATTGTTGGACCACAGTTAATCTTCGCACTGTCTTCGAGGAAACACGGTATGGGCAACGCCGCCGAGGCAAAACACCGCCGAGGTAAAACACTGCCGGGGCAAAACACCGCCGAGGTAAAACACTGCCGGGGCAAAACACTGCCGAGGTAAAACACTGCGCCGCCGGAGTTCCGGCGGCGCAGTGCGTTTCGCTTAGGCAGTGCCAGCGGACGAACTAGGCGCGGGCGTCCCGGATGGCCCGGTTCACGGCCGAGACCACAGCCTTGAGCGACGCCGTGATGGTGTTCGCGTCGATCCCGACACCCCACAGCACCCGCTCGCCGACGGCGCATTCGACGTACGCCGCGGCGAGGGCGCTGCCGCCCTCGGACAGGGCGTGCTCGGTGTAGTCCAGCACGCGGACGTCGACGCCGTCCTCGCGCAGGATGCTCAGCAGGGCCGCGATGGGGCCGTTGCCGGTACCGGTGCGGCGGACCTGGGCGCCGTCGATCTTGAGCGACGCGGTCAGGGTCATCGCCCCGGCCTCGTCCGTTTCCGTGCCGATGGCCCCGAGCGCGTAACGCCCCCACTGGGAGTCGGGAGCCGTGGAGGGCAGGTATTCATCCTGGAAGACCTGCCAGAGCTGGGCGCCGCTGACCTCGCCGCCCACAGTATCGGTCTGCTTCTGGATGACGCCGGAGAATTCGATCTGGGCGCGCCGCGGCAGGTCCAGGTTGTGCTCATTCTTCAGCAGGTAGGCGACGCCGCCCTTGCCCGACTGGGAGTTGACCCGGATGACCGCCTCATAGCTGCGGCCGAGGTCCTTCGGGTCCACCGGCAGGTACGGGACCTGCCAGGTGTAGTCGGCGACGTCCTTGCCGGCGGCGGCGGCGTCCTTTTCGAGCGCCTCCAGGCCCTTCTTGATGGCGTCCTGGTGCGAGCCGGAAAACGCGGTGAAGACGAGGTCCCCGCCGTACGGTACGCGCTCGGCGACCGGCAGCTGGTTGCAGTACTCCACCGTGCGGCGGATTTCATCAATGTTGGAGAAGTCGATCATGGGATCGATGCCCTGGACGAACATGTTCAGGCCCAGGGTCACCAGGTCCACGTTGCCGGTCCGTTCGCCGTTGCCGAAGAGGCAGCCTTCGATCCGGTCGGCGCCGGCCAGGTAGCCCAGCTCGGCGGCGGCGACGCCGGTGCCGCGGTCGTTGTGCGGGTGCAGGGACAAGATGATGCCCTCCCGCGGGTGCAGGTTCCGGCTCATCCACTCGATGGAGTCGGCGTACACATTGGGGGTGGCCATCTCCACCGTGGCGGGCAGGTTGATGATGACCTGCCGGTCCGCGGAGGCCTCGAAGACGTCGGCGATCGCGTTGCAGACCCGGACGGCGTAGTCCAGTTCGGTTCCGGTGAAGGACTCGGGCGAGTACTCGTAGGTGATGTGCGTGTCGACGAGGGTTTCCTCGTACTTCTTGCACAGCCGGGCGCCCTGCAGGGCGATGTCAAGGATGCCGTCTTCGTCCTGGTTGAACACGACGCGGCGCTGCAGGACGGAGGTGGAGTTGTAGAGGTGGACGATTGCCTGCTTCGCGCCGACCAGTGACTCATAGGTCCGCTCGATCAGGTGTTCGCGGGCCTGGGTCAGCACCTGGATCGTGACGTCGTCGGGGATGTGGTTGCCCTCGATCAGCTGCCGGACGAAGTCGAAATCCGTCTGCGATGCCGAGGGGAAGCCGACCTCGATCTCCTTGTAGCCCATCCGCACGAGCAGCTCGAACATCTTCAGCTTGCGGGCCGGGCTCATGGGATCGATGAGCGCCTGGTTGCCGTCGCGCAGGTCCACGGCGCACCAGCGCGGGGCCTTGGTGATGACTTTGTCCGGCCAGGTGCGGTCCGGCAGTTCAACGGTGATCTGGTCCTGGAACGGGATGTAACGGTGGACCGGCATTCCTGAGGGCTTCTGTGCGTTTCGCATTACTTATCGGGGCCTTTTCTGTGATTCTTGGTGAAAGGGTGGCCGGGCAACACAAACTCCGCAGCGAGGGTGGGCCTTGCGCTAGATCGCGTCTGAGGCCTCGCCGCGGCAGCTAAGAAGAAGCAGTTCTGCGCGCACCATTTCACAGTAACACGGGTGCGTAAGATGAAGGAGCCAGACCACCGCAACGTCCACTATGCAGACTGTGTACCGACCACCGTGCCGGTGCGGGCCTGCCTCTCAAAGGAGCATCCGTGCCACTTTCGGGGATCGATCTGACCACCATCGACGCCAGCGTCCGTCCGCAGGATGACCTGTACCAGCATGTGAACGGCGGCTGGCTCAACAGCACGGTCATTCCGGACGACAGGCCGCTGGAGGGCACGTTCACGGCGCTGCGCGATGCTTCGGAACTCGCCGTAAAGGAGATCATCGAGCAGGCGGCCGCCCGCGGCGCAGAGGCGACCGGCATCGAGCGGAAGATCGGGGACCTGTACAACAGCTTCATGGACGAGGCTGCGGTGGAAGCCAAGGGCCTGGATCCGCTCCGGCCCCGGCTCGCCGAGGTTTTCGCCACGACGTCGGTGGCCGGACTCGTGGCACTGGCCGGCCGGCTGTTCCGCGCCGACGTGGCCGGGCTTTTCTACATCTACCCGGCCCCGGACGCCGGAAACCCGGACCGGATCCTGCTCTACACCGGGCAGGGCGGCCTCGGCCTGCCCGATGAGTCGTACTACCGCGAAGAGAAGTTCGCGCCGATGGTCCAGGCCTACCGCGGGCACGTGGCGGCCATGCTGGGACTCGCGGACGTGGCCGACCCCGAGGCCGCGGCAGCACGGGTAGTGGAACTGGAAACGGCACTGGCCTCGCACCACTGGGACAACGTGACATTGCGGAATCCGCAAAAGACGTACAACCTGAAGTCCGCCGACGAAGCCGCGGAGCTGTTCCCGCTGCTGGCCGACTGGTTCGACGCCGCCGGCATCGTGCCCGAGAAGCGCGCCGAACTCGTGATGAGCACGCCCGACTTCTTCTCCGGCGCGGCTTCGCTGCTGGACACCGAACCGCTGGCCGCGTGGCAGGAATGGCTCGCCATGCGCGTCGTCAGCGCGGCCGCCCCCTACTTGTCCTCGCCCTTCGTGGATGCGAATTTCGCTTTCTACGGCACCACCCTCAGCGGCACGCCGCGGATTAAGGACCGCTGGAAGCGCGGCGTTGCGGTGGTCGAGGCGGCCCTCGGCGAGGCAGTTGGCCAGATCTACGTGGCCCGGCACTTCCCGGAGGGCAACAAGGCGCGCATGCAGACCCTCGTGACGAACCTGATCGCGGCCTACCGGGACTCCATCACCGGGCTGGACTGGATGGGCGAGGCAACCAAGCTCGAGGCGCTGAAGAAGCTGGACTCCTTCCGCGCCAAGATCGGCTTCCCGGACAAGTGGATCGACTACTCTGCCGTGGAGATCGATCCCGCCGACCTGCTGGGGAACGTGGAGCGCGCGCACAGCGCCGACGTCGACCGCCATCTCGACGAGGTGGGCAAGCCCGTGGACCGTGAAAAGTGGCTCATGACCCCGCAGACGGTCAACGCCTACTACCACCCGCTGCTCAACGAGATCGTGTTCCCGGCCGCCATCCTGCAGCCACCGTTCTTCACCGCCGACGCCGACGACGCCGTCAATTACGGCGGCATCGGAGCCATAATCGGCCACGAAATCGGCCATGGCTTCGATGACCAGGGCTCGCAGTATGACGGCAGCGGCCTGCTCCGCAACTGGTGGACCCAGGACGACCGCACCGCCTTCGAGGCCCTGACGTCCAAACTCGTGGCACAGTTCGACGCCCTGTCCCCCACGGCCGCCCCCGGCCACAACGTCAACGGCAAGCTCACCCTCGGCGAAAACATCGGCGACCTCGGTGGCCTCACCATCGCCTACAAGGCCTACCTGATCAGCCTGGCCGGGCAGGAACCGCCCGTGCTCGACGGAATGACGGGCGTCCAGCGGTTCTTCGCGTCCTGGGCCGCGGGGTGGCGGCAAGTCATCCGCAATGAAGAGGCTATACGCCGGCTCGCGACGGACCCGCACTCCCCCAACGAGTTCCGCACGAACGCGATCGCCAAGAACCTCGATGCCTTCCACGACGCGTTTGGCGTCACCGAGCAAGACGGCATGTGGATGTCACCGCAGGAGCGCGTCAGCATCTGGTGACCTGGGGAGCCCGGGGCGATGCGGATGTCGCGGCCCCGGGTTCTTCCGAAGCCCCCGCGCCGCTGCCGTCCCCAATCAGGGCTTTGTTCCCTGTCGCTCTGCCAGGCGGATGGATTCACTGGACACAAAGGACGCAATGATCCGGCGTAGGGAAGGTGGTCGCGGTGGGCAGGCTGATCCGATTGCTGGTCCAATCGGCATTGATGGCAGGAGACCGGGACGACGGCGCGAGAGCGAGAGTCCGCGACGCAGCTGTGGTCCATTACGCGGCTGTCGGGTTCGGCAGGCCCGGGCTGGACGAGATCGCACGCGCTGCAGGCGCCACCACAGATGACATCCTTGTGCTGTTCGGAAACGAAGAAGGACTTCGCCAGGCATGCGATGACTACGTGCTCCAGGCCCTGGTGGGGTGGGCCCATGAAAAGGCCACGCTGGAGGGCATGAGCGAAGTGATGCGTTCCTACCAGGCTGACCCCGGCGACTACCAGGCACAGATTAGCTACCTCGGCCGCGTCGTCGCCGAGAACACACCCGCCGCAGCCCGGTTCATCGATGTCCTGGTCGATGAGAGCGAAACGATCATCAGGGCCGGCATTTTGGATGGCACGATGCGCCCCTCCGATGACCCGCGGGCACTGGCCGTCCTGACCGCCACCATGGTCTTGGGCTTGATCACCATGGGACCGCACATCGAGCGCACCCTCGGACTGCCGGCCTCACAGCAGCAAATGCTGCTCCGCCTGGCTCTGCCGGCCCTGGAGCTGTACACCCACGGCCTGTACACCAACGACTCATACTTAAGGCTCGTCCGCGGCGCCGTCTCCGCTCTCCAATCGCCCCCCAACGAGCGGGAGACGCCGGGCACGGGATCCCCGGAGGCACCATGAACTACGGAGAGGACCATTACCCTGGCTCGCATCTTCATCACCGGTTCGGCCGACGGGCTCGGCCTCGCCGGCGCCCGCCAGCTTCTGGACGAGGGCCACGAGGTCCTGCTGCACGCCCGCACCAGGGAACGTGCCGCCTCCCTCAGTGAGCTCGCCGCGCGAGCGGCAGGCGTCGTGATCGGTGACCTCGGGAGCGCGGCCGAAACCCGGCACCTCGCCGGGCAGGTCAATGCGCACG
>Ga0213841_1001523_pt1 | contig 11068 bp, 13 predicted proteins | sample SWPATP23_FD_160125 | JGI IMG/M metagenome (GOLD analysis project Ga0213841, IMG submission 160125) | Coastal seawater microbial communities from Marineland, Florida, United States - SWPA TP2 #3 | ecosystem: Environmental > Aquatic > Marine > Coastal | place: USA: Florida | collected 2016-08-14 | reverse complement strand
CGCCGCATCATTGTCGTCGTTCTTTTGTGCTCGGACGTAAGGGCGGACATACTCGGGCGACATCAGCCGGACATCATGCCCTTTCGCGGCAAAGAGACGTATAGCGCGACAATCTGGAAGAGAACTGCGCGACAATCTGGATGAGAATCTGGTGTCGCGGCGGTGGAGATGATCGCGGCAATGACTGTCGCGCGCAAGTCCTTTTCTCGGTTTGATTGTCGCGGCGCGTCAATCGGGAGCAGTGTTGGCGGGGGTAGCATATGACGCCGGCCTGCCGGGACCCTTTCGCTTGATGGCTTCACGGCGCCGATAGCTTTCGACATTCAGCTCGAAGATTGTCGCGTGGTGGACGAGCCGGTCGACGGCGGCGAGCGTCATGGCGGGGTCGGGAAAGACCTTCTCCCATGCGCCGAAGGGCTGGTTAGCCGTGATCAGCATGGACCGTCGCTCATAGCGGGCACTGATGAGCTCGAACAGCACGCTGGTCTCGGCCTGGTCCTTGGTGACGTAGGCGAGATCGTCGAGGATCAGCAGGTGGAACTTGTCGAGCCTGGCGATGGCACTTTCCAGCGCGAGATGGCGGCGGGCCTGCTGCAGCTTCTGGACGAGATCGGTGGTGCGGGTGAACAGCACCCTGTATCCGTTCTCGATGAGGGCAAGACCGATGGCCGAGGCGAGATGGCTCTTGCCGCCGCCGGGCGGTCCGAACAGCAGCAGGTTGGCGCCTTTCTCCAGCCAGCTGTCACCGGCGGTGATGGCCATGACCTGGGCCTTGGAGATCATCGGCACGGCATCGAACTCGAAGGCGTCGAGTGTCTTGCCCGGCAACAGGCGGGCTTCGGCGAGATGACGCTCGATGCGGCGGCGGTCGCGTTCGGCCAGTTCATGTTCGGCAAGGGCGGCGAGGAAGCGCGCGGCCGGCCAGCCCTCCTTGTCGGCCTGTTCGGCGAACCGCGGCCAGATCACCTTGGTGGCGGGAAGGCGCAGCTCGTTGAGCAACAGGCTGAGCCTGGCCGGATCGACGATGTTCTCCTTCATGCCGCGTCTCCTGTCGCCTCTGAGCCGATCAGGGCCTCATAGGTATCAAGGGATGCAAGCCGCACGACGATGTTCGGCAGTTTTGCCGGGTCGGACGCGAAGCGGGCTCGGATGGCGGCCATATCGGGCAGTTTGCGCTCTGCGAGGTTGGCAGCCAGCGCTTCGGCCAGTTCGCTCTCACAGCCGCGTTCGTGGGCAATGGCAAGAAGCTCGACCATGGTTCGACAGGTCTGGCGTTCCGGCAACCGTTCAACGAGCAGATCGAAGGTTCGCCGGTAGGCCTCACGCGGAAACAGTTGGTCGCGGTAGACGAGGTTCATGAGTGCCATCGGCTTGCGGCGCAGCGAATGGATCACATGGCGATAGTTGACGACCTGGTCGTGCTTGCCGGAGGAGGAGGCGCGACCACGTGGCAGCGTCATGAGGTTCGTGGCGCCGATGAAGACGTCGAGCCGGTCGTCGTAGAGGCGCACACGCAAGCGATGGCCGATCAGCCGTGACGGCACGGTGTAGAACACCTTGCGCAGTGTGAAGCCGCCGGCGCTTGTGACGCGCACGGTGACCTCTTCGTAGTCGGTGGTGCGCCGGTCGGGCAGTTGCTTCAGTTCGGCGCGCTCGACATCGATGCGCTTGGCGTTGCGGGCATTGCGCCGGCCGACGATCTCGTCGACGAAGCGGCGCCAGGCGGCCAGATCGTCGAAGTCGCGAGAACCCCGCATCAGCAGCGCGTCCTCGATCGCCCGCTTGAGATGGCCATGCGGTCCCTCGATGGCGCCGTTCTCGTGAGCGATGCCGGCATTGTTGCGGGACGGCTGCATGCCGTAGTGGGCGCACAGTTCCCCGTAGTGGGCGCACAGTTCCCCGTAGCGGCGCGTCAGGTCCTCGCGCGCGTTCCGGTCGAGATTGCGGAAGGCCGCCGACAGGCTGTCCGAGCGATGCTCGTGCGGGACGCCGCCAAGCGACCACAGCGCGTTCTGCAGACCTTCCGCCAAGGCCACGAAACTCTCGCCGCCGAGCACGACATGGGCGTGTTCAAAACCGGAATAGGCGAGCCGGAAATGGTAGAGCCGATGATCGAGCGGCGCGCCGGCAATGGAAATGCCGAAGGCCGCCATGTCAGTGAAATCCGACAGGCCGAGACGGCCCGGTGTGTGGGTCTGGCGAAAGATCACCTCCTGCTCCTCGCCGTGAAGAGCACGCCAGGCGCGGATGCGCCGCTCCAGCGTGCGGCGCACGCCCTCGTCCAGCTCGGGATGGCGTCGCAGCATCTCCTCGAAGATGGCCACGGGTCGGATGCCGGGCGCGGACTTGAGCAGCGGAACGATCTCTTCGTCGAAAATGCCGGCAAGAGGATCGGGACGACGCCGGCCGCGTGACGCCTGCTTCTGAGACGGTAGCCGCGGATCCTTCTCGATGCGGTAGGCCGTCGCCACGCTGATTGACGCCTTCGCCGCGGCGACAGTCGTTGAATGGGTCTGTCTGAGCTTCATGTAGAGCCTCACTTGGTGATCGGTTACGTGGCAGCCGGGCACAAGGCGGTTCCTCCAGGGCGGAAAAACCATCGGCATACCCGGCCGACCGCAAACACCAGTGAAAGCCTCTCAAACGGGCCGCCGCCGGACGGAGCCTCCGGTCGGGCTACGCCCTCCCTTCGTTCCCGCCCAGCGGCGTTCTCATCCTGATTGACGCTGCCCGCTCACGTTGATTGTCGCCGCGCAGAGACGGCCGACATGATGCGCACCGCAGCACGCCTCCATGGCGACGGTACAGGGTGGAAGACTGCCCGCGAGCTCGGCGAGTGTCGCCCGCCTGACGCGGCGGCGCAGAACGACCTGCCCCTCCGAGTTCAGGCCTACTACGCTGTTCAGGTTCTTGCCCAGATCGATTCCAAGGGTCACGATGGTCATCGGTTCGCTCCTTCCTCTCAAACACACCGGCACCATAAAGTGGAGCCGGCAGGAGGGGCGGGCCATCCCATAAAAGACCGCACATGCACTGGAGCAGGAGCGGTCCGACATCCTGAAGCGGCGTCAGGCGTGGTTCGACGGCCAGCTTGATCTCGAACCGGACAAGCTCGTCTTCATCGATGAGACCGGACTGAGCACAAAGATGGCACGGCTGCGGGGGCGGTCCCTGATCGGCGAGCGTTGCCGGGCCGCAGTTCCGCATGGCCACTGGAAGACAACCACGTTCACTGGTGCGCTACGGCTTTCCGGCATGACCGCGCCAATGGTGCTCGACGGCGCCATGAACGGTACGGCGTTCCTTGCCTATGTCGAGCAGGTGCTGGTGCCGACGCTGTCTCCTGGCGATATCGTCATCATGGACGATCTGCCGGCGCACAAGGCCGCCGGCGTCCGCGAGGCGATCGAGGCCGTCGATGCCAGCCTTCGCTACCTGCCGCCGTACAGCCCCGACTTCAATCCGATCGAGAACGCCTTCGCCAAGCTCAAATCCATGCTCCGCGCCAAGGCCGAACGCACAATCGACGCGCTATGGAACGCCGTCGGTGATGTCATCACCCTGTTCGACCCCGATGAATGCGCAAACTACTTCGCTGCATGCGGATACGACCCGTCATAAACTGGATGCGCTCTAGGTAAGGTGTTCGGCGACGTCTCCGAAGGCTAGCGGATAGATGGCTCTGACCATCAGCGTTTTCATGAAGCTCTAGGCCTTTGCGTTATCGTACGGATTGCCTCTGCGACCTATCGAGCCGACCAGACCGTTCGTAGTCAGTGCCTCGCGGTAGATTTCGGCAGCGTATTGAGATCCGCGATCGGAGCTGGTTCATTGCCTTATTCGAATTCCGCGATAGGGTACGCCAGAGCACGATAACCACCTGAAATACACTAATTCTCAAAGTCTGCTCTCCGAAACCCCTATCCGAGAATACGCCCGAATTTGCCGCCAAGTGCTTACGTAGTGCTTACGCGAAAGTCGGGTCCGGCGGGGACTTGGAGCATGGTAAAGATCACCAAGCGGGTCGTCGAAACAGCCAAAACAGGCACCAAGGACTACGTCATCTGGGATGAACTCCGAAGGCGGATTCAAGTCTGGCGATGGCTGGTGGTGTTGGAAGAAAGAAGTGATTAAACAACGGTTTGAGCGAATGTCGGGTTCGCTCTTTATGCCGACGAAAATCTTGCGTAAGCATAGCGTAAGCACACAGCGAACGGTATGCACCCGTAGCTCAGCTGGACGGAGCGTCGCCCTCCGAAGGCGGAGACCAGAGGTTCGAATCCTCTCGGGTGCGTCATTTTATATCGAAAATCAATACTTTACGTTCTCTTCGGGGTTCAAAGTCGGTGCTTACGTGCCGTTTACGTGAAATCATAGGTCAATGGCACACTCTTTTGCGGATACTGTGAGCCGACGATTGAACCATTAGTTTGCGGGCGATTGGATTGCTGATAACCACTCAAAACTGGATATGGACCTCGAAGTGCCGGACGTCGATCTGGTCGGGTAACATCAGGGCGAGAAACCCTTGGGTTTCTGGTGCATCGTGGATGCATCCTGCAGCCTCTTTGGCGGTTTGCATATCTACCCAAAAAAGACAGTCCACCCAGCCGCCATCGTCGCTTCGAGTTAGCCTTCGCTCTAGATAGCCTGGCTGAATAGAGAGCCAGTCTGCGCCTTTCTTGCTTCTGCATGCACCTGTTCTTCGCTTACGCCCTCTTTGGTGCGGAACTGAGCCCATTCAATCACTTGCATCATATTTCTCTATTTCCTTTCTCTCTAATTCATTGCCTTCGGCAGCGCAGGATTTGCTTCGAAGCTGCAACCTCGCTTCAGTTTGAACTCGGTGCATGCCGTGAGAAGAGCGCGACAGTCGCAACTACTAAGCCAGCAAGGGCAAGGGCGGCTGTCAAGCCCCACGTGCCTTTCCAGTCCATGGCGCCGCCGCTAGCGACTGGACCGACCATGGAGCCGAGTTGATAGAGGATCAGGAAAGTGGCTGAGGCGATGGCGAGCTGTTCGGGTTGGAAGCGTTCGCCTAGTAGCGTCAGCGACAGGCCGTATAGGGCGAGGACCAGACCACCGGTGACAAAAGCTGCGGCAAAGATCGCAGCGCCAGCGCTGATCGGAAGAGAAATGCTGGCCGCAACCATCGTCAGACCGATCAAGCCGAGCAAGCGCTGGCGGCCTACCTTGTTGGCGACAAAGCCGAACAACAGTTGCAGTATCACGCCACCAATGATGCACGTGGTAAGGAGGCGCAACGTGCCGGTTTCATCAAGGCCGACATCGAGGCCCCAGATGGTGAGGAGCGAAAAGATCATCGCCTCTGTGAAGCCTACCGACAGAGAAGTGGCTTGCCAAAGCGCGACAATGCGCTCGGACGTCAGCCGTAACTGTCGGCATTTCGACGAAAGTCCGGTGCGCAACAAGATGAAGCTCGGAGCCACCGGTAAACCGTAGCACTATCTACGGGGATGCTCTTGCCCCGGCGAGTAAGCTAAGGACGATTTCTCCACTCACGCATGCCGATGGCCAAAAACATAACACTTGACCGCCTAGGTCATGCGTCCTACAGGTGTGTAGGACGCATGACCTAGAGCAAGGGAGCCTACTCTTTGAATACTCTTTTTTCATCTTATCGTTTGGGCGATCTCACGTTGAACAATCGCATGGTGATGGCGCCGATGACGCGCAATCGCGCGTCCGAGAGTGGTGCACCCACCGCAATCATGGTTGAATACTATCAGCAGCGCGCAACTGCGGGGCTGATCGTTTCGGAGTCTGCGCCTGTTTCGCAGCAAGGTGTCGGCTATCCGCACACACCCGGGCTTTTTGACACCGAGCAATCGACGGGATGGTTGCGTGTGGTTAACGCCGTACACTCGGAAGGCGGCCGCATATTTGCGCAGCTCCAGCACTGTGGGCGCATTTCTCACCCGAGTCATCAGAAAGACGGCTCAGTGCCCGTCGCGCCATCAGCGGTCCGCCCTAAGGGACATTCAGTCACCACTGCCGGATATCAGGACTTCGTGACCCCCCGTGCCTTGGACACCGGAGAAATGGCCGAGGTGGTGGGGCAGTTCAAGGTGGCAGCAAAATATGCCTTGGATGCAGGTTTCGACGGAATTGAGGTGCATGGCGCCAATGGATACTTGATCGATCAGTTCCTGCGTGATGGCACAAATCAACGTGCCGACGCATACGGTGGGAGCATAGAGAAGCGCCTACGATTCCTACATGAAGTTCTCGACGCGGTGACGGAGATTTTTCCGTCCGATCGCGTTGGCCTTCGGTTGACCCCGGAAAACAGCTTCAACGACATGGCGGATTCTGCGCCCCAAGCCCATTTCGAGTATATCGTCTCGTCCATCGCAGAACACGGCCTTGCATATCTCCATATTCTTGAAGGCGACATGACCGGGACTCAAAAGCAGGTGGATTACAGGAAGCTCCGTGAGTTGTTTAGAGGTGTCTACATCGCCAACAACGGCTACGACAAATGTCGAGCTCAAGAAACTCTCGAGAGTGGCGACGCGGATCTCGTAGCTTTTGGAGCGCCGTTCTTGGCAAACCCCGATTTGGTACGCCGATACCGCGAAGATTTACCTCTAAACAACGTTGATCAAACTACGTTTTATGGTGGCGATGCGACCGGTTACACAGACTATCCGTTCGCGAGAATTGACCTGAAACCGGCGGCATGAGCCTGTGAAGACGAGGGCAAATATGTCTAGCAGTTCTACGCGCGAGCAAATCATTACAGCGGCGGACCAGCTTTTTTATGAGCACGGTTTCGAAAATACATCTTTTGCTGATGTGTCAGAGCTAGTCGGTATCTCACGCGGAAACTTCTATTACCATTTCAAGACCAAGGACGAGATACTGGATGCAGTGATCAAGCGGCGCATCGAGGACCGCAGCAGGATGCTCGAAGGCTGGGTGGATGCTAGTCAGTCACCCAAGGAATGCATCGCACAGTTTATTCGTATTCTTCTCATGAACGAGAAGAAAATACGCGTCTACGGATGCCCGGTCGGCACCTTGTTTTCTGAACTGTCCAAGCTCAACCATCCTGCCGAGGAAGGCGCGCGGCAGTTGTTTGACCTGTTTCGAATTTGGCTGCGTCGTCGGTTCGAAGAGATGGGAAAAGAAGAGGACGCGGACAGGCTTGCGGTCCACATTTTAGCCCGCAGTCAGGGCGTGGCGACACTCGCAAGCGCATATCCAAATGAGCCATTTCTTGAGCAAGAAGCTGACGAAATGTTGGCGTGGCTCGATGCCGTGGCTGACGCTCCTATACACTAAGATGAAAGAGTTATGGAATGTTCATTATCTACTTGAGATTAGCAGAAAACAAAGCCAAGGCGCCGGAGTTTATGGCGGGCCACAATGAATGGATCGCGCGCGGTGTCGAGGATGGTGTTTTCCTGGTTGTCGGTAGTCTCAGGCCGGAGGGTGGTGGCGCGATCATCGCTCACGGCGAAGATCGCCCGTTGATTGAGGCGCGCGTAGCGGCGGACCCGTTCGTACGCGAAAGCGTTGTCACCATCGAGATCCAGGAGGTGGCCCCGGTGCGAACTGATAAGCGTCTTTCGTTCTTACTCGACGCTGACATCGAGAAAGGCTCATGAACGGCAACTCGTATGTCGGCCCTGACGGCAAATGCCGCTGCCGGTGGAGCGGAGCGGCACCGGCGTTTCTTGACTATCACGACAGCGAGTGGGGTTATCCCGTTGTTCCCCGTCAGCACCTATGACCCAGATTTGAGGTTGTGATTTAAGGAGGATTTGGGCTTCGTAGTAGTGACGAAGGAACGAATCTATGGACGCCCCTCGCGCAAGGTGTTTTTCATGATCGTGCTGACGGCATTGGATGCGTGAATCTATCCGGCCTTTGATTGAAGCATTTCGGCTTCCGGCCACGATGGGATCCGCTCGTCTCAGTGCCTTTCAAGATGACCGGCCTTTCATGGCCATCGCTCCTTGCAGGCTGTGAACTGGCGGCCCTTGCCGTTACACCATCGTTCTCTCACCTCGCATTCTGTGCACATCCAAGACCTTTGCGGTCTCTCTTGGATGCTAAGCCGCCCTGTAGTTTTCTCCGTTGCGCAAGATTGCCCAGGCAGTACGCGCGGTCTTATTGGCCATCGCCACGAGAGTTCTGTTGTGGCCCGCACGTGCGAGCAGGTCTTGCGCCCATCGTGAGCGCCGATCGTTGCGATGGGCGATCCTGATCAGGACGGATCGTGCGCCGTGTATGAGCTGACGGCGCAAGTAGTGGTTTCCGCGCTTACCTATTCCGCCAAGCCGTGGTTTACCACCCGTCGTGTATTGCCGCGGGACAAGCCCGATCCATGCCGCCAGCGCCCCGCCCGATGCGAAGTGGCGACCATCATCGATGGCGGCAATCAGAGCGGTGGCAACCACCGGACCCACTCCGGGAAGTGTTGACAGGCGCTTGCACCGTTCATCCTTCCGGCAGATCGCAGCAAGCTTTCGGTCTATCGCGGTGATACGGGCATCCAGGGCTTGGAATTCGGCTATGAGCGCATCGAAGTTCTCTGATGCCAATTGGGATACTGGTGCACGCTCGACGGCATTACGGATGTTTTTACGGAACCGAAAGGCGCCGACGGGAATGACAACTCCGTATTCGGCCAAGAGGCCGCGAATATGATTAATCAGTCCCGTGCGTTGCGTAATGAGCCGGTCGCGCGTTCAATGGAGCATCTGCAAGTCTTGCTGCTCGATCGTTTTCACCGGCACAAATCGCATTGTCGGGCGAAGGGCAGCCTCATGTATCGCTTCGGCATCACCCGCGTCATTTTTGGAACCTTTGACAAATGGTTTGACGAAGCGCGGATGAATGAGGCGAACGCGGTATCCCTTGGCCTCGAACCGTCGGCCCCAGTGATACGCACTGGCGCAGGCTTCCATGGCCAAGCTTTCCGGCGCCAATTCCAAGACGGCGGCTTCGAGTTTCGCTCGGCTCACCTTCTTTGAAATCACCTCTCCGTCATCGGTAATCCCGTGAATATGAAAGGACCGCTTGCCCAAGTCTATTGCCAGCAATTGCATCTTATGAATTCCTCTTATGTGCCACGTTTGACCGGAGAACTATCGGTTTGGGAGTGAGGGGCGTCCATTCCATAAGATGAAACCCAAATCCTCCAATGCAAAATCGTCGACAAAGCCCCCGCGGAGCGGGCGGTGAAGGACATTCGGCGACAGACACGGCGCCACTTCTCTGTCGAGGACAAGATCCGCATCGTACTGGATAGTCTGCGTGGTGATGACAGCATCGCCAAGCTTTGCGGCCCAACTGAACGAAACCCGAAAGGTCGTATAACACCCGGACCAGATATGGGGTGAATTCCAACCTCTTTCTCCGCAAGCGAGATCGCCGCGCGCTGAACGTAAGGGCAAAGCGTGTGACTGATCAGATGTAGGCTCACGGTGTCTCTCCCCAGACGTAGAGCAGTTCCTCTCCCTCAATCCGTGTCGGCAGGAACATCAGGCGGGCACTCGCGGGTGCCGGGCCGTCGAGCTTTTGACCGTTGGTCATGTCGAACCGCGCGCCGTGCCACGGGCAGACGAACGCTCCATCCTTGCACTCCAGCGGTCCTCCGAGGTGAAGGCACACGTTTGCTGCCGCGCGGATCCGGGCACCCACGCGCCAGACCTGGACCTCGCGGCCGAAGAACGGGAAGACCCGCGCCTCTCCTTCCGGCGGCACGTCGCCGGTCTTGCAGATGGGATGTTTCATGATTCCACCGTTCCTTTCGTAGTATGTCCAATCCAGCTAGGCGTGATAGAGGGGCTGAGCACGAACCGGCCGTCGCCCAGAAGCCCTTGCGCGAAGGCGAGCAACGTTAGGTAGGCCGGGTACTCCCAGCCACCGTTCTCGTACCCGAACATCCAGCCATTGCCGGAATGAGCCCATGTCGCGCCGGCGAGAATGGGCACGGTCGCGAGTGCGACCCACCGCGTCTGGACACCGAGGACCAGAAGGACGCCGGCAACCGCCTCTGCGGCAAAAATCACGTAAGCGAGCCAGCCGGGCAACCCAATCGAGACGAAGAACTGGGCTGTACCGGCCAGTGTGAAGATAAAGAGCTTCAAGAGCAGACTGTGGGCTAGGAACATGATCCCGAGCGCCACGCGGAGCAGGAAAGCGCCGGTAACGGTGAGTTGGTGCTGTGACATGGGCACACTCCATTTATAAATGCAATTGCATCTACTAGAAGCATGACCGCCACCCGCTGTCAAGGTTGATGCAATTGCATCGATATGGTATTGTTAATTCATGAACGAACCTGATAGAGCGATACAGGCCGCCTGGGTGGCCTTGATGTCAACCCGCCGCAAGCTGCTAGAAGCGGTTGAGGCTGCCCTCAAATCAGCCGGACATCCGCCGCTTTCATGGTATGATGCGCTCCTAGAACTTGAGAAGGCAGGCCCAGAAGGCCTGCGCCCGTTCGAACTCAAGAACCGGCTTCTGCTGCCGCAATATGGTACGTCGAGACTGTTGGACCGCATGGTGAAGGCAGGATTGGTGGAACGGCAGGATTGTGAGGACGACGGTCGCGGGCAGATCGTCGCTATATCAGAACAGGGGCGATCCATCCGGCGGGCAATGTGGCCCATCTATGCCCGGGTTCTCTCCGACACAATCGGAACGAAGTTGACGTCTAAAGAAGCCATGAAGCTTACGCGGTTGCTGTCGGAGCTATAACTTCTGCACTCGGCTTCGTTGAACCGTTCGGAAGGCTACGTCGTTTCGAACGCTGCATTCACGGCCTCCCTTGATCCTACAGCACGTGCGAACTGGTATATGTCTCCTAGAATGATTGGAAATTCAACGATTGGCGCTAGAAGCTGTCTCGCCAGCGTTCGGTCACATTGAGGTGAGCCGTTTCGTAGTTAGTGCGACGAAGGGGAAGTAAACTTTCGGCAGCAAGCCCAATGGCGTCGGATACTGTAACGTGATCGACCTCGCGGGACACATTTAAGTACTTGACATCTCTCTGGCTCATGCGGTCCGGTACGAACGGCAACAATCAAAA
>Ga0213841_1001515_pt1 | contig 11134 bp, 17 predicted proteins | sample SWPATP23_FD_160125 | JGI IMG/M metagenome (GOLD analysis project Ga0213841, IMG submission 160125) | Coastal seawater microbial communities from Marineland, Florida, United States - SWPA TP2 #3 | ecosystem: Environmental > Aquatic > Marine > Coastal | place: USA: Florida | collected 2016-08-14 | reverse complement strand
TCACCGCGGAGCAGGCGGAGGACGGATTCACGTTTGCGCTTGGCCGAGAAGCGGCCGCGTTCGGACTTGGGCATCGGGACTCCTGAGAGTGCTTATCAGGTGTCCAGGAAAACTCTGGGGCATCCCAGCCTCCAGGAAAACGCAGACGAGATTTCCGAGCTGAGGGCTTGGCTTGAGGCGTCGGCCGCGGCGGTGGTCTTCGAAATGGGCGACCAGGCGGAATCAGCGATGGCTGCGCTCCAAGACTGTTTCAAGCCTTTGACGCGGGTTGCGATGATCTGGGATGTGACAGACTCGCAGGGAGTCAACCAGGTACGCGAGCGGTCAGCTGCGTCCTCCGCGGTGTCACGACGCACTGTGTCGGCGAGCCTCTCCACCTCCAAGTGGATTCCCTCCAAGGATGAAGTCCTAAAGCTGCAGAACGCAAATGGTCATCCTCTCTACTTCTACCCAGGATTGCTGCTGGTCGACGGTGGAGGGCTTCATGGTCCGGCGCTGATCGACTATCGAGACATCAGTGTCGACGTGGGTATCCAGCGATTTCTGGAAGAGGAGTCGATTCCGAGAGACTCAGTACAGGTAGACACTACGTGGGCGAAGGTGAACAAGAATGGCAAACCCGATCGAAGGTTCAAGAACAACTATCAAATTCCCATAATGGCCTATGGGGATGTCCACCTAACTTCGGGCACTGGTCTCAATGAGAGATACATGTTCTCCAGTCCAGTGGTTGCGATGGCATTTGGCTTGCAGTTGATTGCTGTCAAGCTGTCGATGAGTGACCCGGTCGAGTTTGACTCCCTGATGAAGGCCGTCGGGCGAATTGCGGCCAAGGATGAGGGGCTGCCCGCTCTTGCGCGGCTTGCTCGAAGATATCGATAGCGCACCGCAACGGCACCTAACTGGGCATAATCGCCATATCTCCGCTCCAGTCGGGTTCCGAATCGTCATAGTCGCTCCGGCGCAAGCGCCTCCACGTCTATGCCGATGCGGCTCCCTCCCTGCGCTCCGAAACGGCGCCTATGCCTTGGCGTTAGATGCCATTCTCGCTACACGGTCTTCTGGCGATCGTCCTCCAAATCCGCTTTGTCAAGGTGTTTTTCGGAGAGCTCGGCTGGAGTCAGACCGGGCAGAGGTTCAGTCCAGTAGGTCTGCTTGTGTCCTCGGGCTTCGAACTGGCTGGCCACCCGCTCAGCGACTGCCTTCCCACAGTGGCGGCTCACCTCGAGTTCGGTGTCGTTGTCGTCCAATCGCATCACCCTCCACCGCCTAGGAACGGTTGGTGAGCCCTCTTCGGAAGTCCCCTGTGGTAGGCGATGGAGGTCCAGGATTTCCGCCAGTTCTCTGAGCGCGTCGTGTCCGCCCCATGTCTCACCAGCGACGGTCGCCGATGTCACCTCGAAGAGCTCGAGGGTGGTCTCGGTGCAGCGGTGGATGAGGTACTCGCGCCCGGACGGGGCTCGCAGGTCCCAGTGTTCGCCATGACAGAACCCGTCGAAGAAGCGAAATGGCTCACCCAGCAGTTCCAGCAGGTCGAGGCGATTGTAGCGGAACCATGTGGTGGTGATGTTGCTTCCGAGCATTCCTCCCTCCAGAGGCGTCCTCCTCCATCCTCCTCCAATGTCATGTTCGTCGAGGCCACCAGCAAGGAATTGCTGCCAGCGCTGAAGGTCCTCTTGTGAGAGAAACCACTGCCCCCCGTCGGTTCGCCCGTCCTCACGCTGTCGACCCGCATCGACGGCCTGAAGTGCCACCTGCGTCAGCCAATGGACGGCCTGCCAATACCTTGCCGGATGACCGTACCCGACATCTTCGGCGCACTCCCCGCGAGCCCAGGCCGCCACTCCGGCCCGTGCAGCGTCCGACGCAATGCAGTCATTGAGAGCCCGTTGGAGAGATCGAACCCGTGCCCTGTGTTCGGGGCAAGGCTCCGGTATCAAGTCCAGCATCTCCCCCGGCTCGGGAATGTGAGGCTCCACTCCTGTGAACGCCGACACAGGAGACAGGATGCCAGCCCTGGCGAGCCATCCTCCGCGCGGTTCAACACGCTCGAAGCGCCGCCCTGTCGAACGGTCCACCCAGCGTGCGTCGAGTCCATCTGGCGTGGCGTCCACGAGGAATCGCCAACTTCTGCTCCCTTCGGATCGACGCTCTCTCCAGCACACACGCATGGCTTCCCTCGCGCAAGAACAGGCTATCTCGCCCTGCGAAGGTCGTCTATCGGCCGGCGGGAGGGCGCTTTTGGCCGGCATCTTGTGTACACTGCCAGGATCATGCCTTATACCCGCTCGAACGGCATCTAACTTGGCATGAAACGCCATAGCCGTCCTCAATCGCTTCGGGAATCCATCGAATGGGCTCGTTCCTCGCCCACCCGACGGATGCCCTTCGCTCAATCGGCCGTCAACGGCGTCTATGCCTTGGCGTTAGGTGCAATTGGGCTCGCCTAGCGGCGAGATGCGGCCAACGGAGGCTCCGAGGCTGTTCCTCCGATGGGGGCAAGACCGTGCTGACCATTACCCGGCGCATCTCGGCGCGCTACTCCCGACTAAGGGGTGTATGGACCGCAACGTGTAGGTCCGTCCGGGTGTTTCCGCTTGAATGGGGTTAGCGAGAGCGTTATGAGTCCAGCTTCTCCGCAAGTACGCGATAGCATTCCTCCATTTGCAGTCTTGCCTCGCTCCACGGGGCTGTTCTGGTCTCCCCGTTGACGAATCTGTCGATCGCGATGGTCGCGTGAGCACGGTGTCTGGCAGAAAGAGCTGCGGCCTCCGCGTCCACTCCATACAGCGCTTGGTGCAGCGAGGTCAGTGACCTGATGAGCTCGTCCTTCGTCCCACCGTAGAGCGCATGAGCCCGGTGTGCGCGCCAATACTCGACCTCCAAGTGTGCGGCTTCGGCTGCTTCTGCTCGTGGCCAGCCGGTTTCCTTCTTTGAGCGCGAGTACACCAGGCTCATGAGCCTGCTCGAGAGGGAGGGGCTGCGCATCGCAGGATTAGTCGACTTCCAAGCGGCCGAGGCGATGCAGATGCAAGAGGCTGCCTCCAGAGACGACCTACGGCTGAGCCCCAGAATGCGGAGCATCCGGAGCATCAGGCGACACATTCCAATCCAGTCACGCGAGTAGTACGCCTTGAGGCCCTCTACCTCGTGGAAGGCAATTGCATCGGGCGACCGTCCCATCATGGAGCTGGACTATCCGGACCAGATCTCTGGGGCCATCGCGACGAGGTGGAACTCTCCACTGGGCATCCGTGTCTGTGTGGCCGCAAATCTTGGGGGCCCCGACCGACCGCGACCAGCCCGACTGCATCAGTACAGGCCGGCACATGGGAAGAAGCAGGGCCGGTGACGCCGGTCTGTCGGAGCCTGTTGGGGCGTGAGTTTGCCGAAGGTACTGAACCAGGACCGGTCGGACACACTCCGCAGCATCGACCTGGCCGAGACTCCACCGATGGAGGAGAGTGGGAGGTTGGTGGCGGGTCCGGCGAGCCCAACTGCACCTAACTTGGCATAAACGCCATACCCTCCGCCTTGCGCTCCCTTAAATCCTCATAGAGGCTCCGGCGCAAGCGCCTACACCTCTATGCGGATGTAAATCCGCTCCAGGCTCCGGCAACGGCGTCTATGCCTGGGCGTTACACGACATTCCGCTCTTGTGTCGAACGCTCAACTCGCCGCCCGAACATCCTCTCCAGGGCCAATCTCTACTCGGGCGGGCACATCCTGCGTGCTGTCAAGCTGGTCTGCGACCTGGCTTCCAACGAGCACGAGGAAGCGCAATGCGAGCTCCGACTGATACCCGACGGGCTTCTTGCCATTTTCCCACCGTGACACGGTCTCCGGAGCGACTCCGAGCTTCCGTCCGAGCTGTTCCTGGGTCCACGCCAGCGCATTCCTGATGAACCTGACTTCTGAGCCGTGAAGTCGACCTGGGCGCCTGGCAATCCACTGCGCCAGCCCCATGAACGTGCTGATGGGGTCCCGGATTCCGACGTACTCTTCGCCGCAGTCTGGGCAGATGGCGGCCGGCGCGTCTCGAAGGACGACCCTGTAGGGGAGAGCGACCTGAAGCTCCCGGTCGATGACCCGCTCCTCGGTCTGCGCGCCACACTCGATGCACTTCATGTCTTCCTCCAAGCGGTGATGACGATGGCCATCGTTTCGGTGTCAAATGCGATGACGACGGCCAGCGCGGGAGTCTCGATCGGGTAGCGCCAGGTCCCGCGCTCATAGGTGATGTTGGGCCCGCAGTGTCCCCGCGCCAAGCAAGCGAAGACCTGGTCCTCGGTGATTCCACGCTCAACCATGCGCTCGAGCTTGGCGTGCCGACTGAAGACGATCCGTCCATCCGGACTCTTGAGAATCCGTCGGATGAGCTGTCTGGCCTGCACTGGTCCGAGCGGCTCCCGCTCCAGCATCTACACCTCGCGCGTTGATCATAGCTCATGTTGATTGAAGATCAAGTTCTCCGGCGTGGACTGCTCACAGGGGCTGGCTGGCCGTTTGATGCGGCTCGGCTTCCGTGACGCTTCTCGGTCGAAGATTGTGGCCATGACGTCGAGCCTAAAATGAGCGCCCGGCAGCGGAACGTCGTGTAACTGGGCATGAAACGCCATAGCCGTCCTCAATCGCTTCGGGAATCCATCGAATGGCCTCGTTCCTCGGCCACCCGACGGATGCCCTTCGCTCAATCGGCCGTCAACGGCGTCTATGCCGTGGCGTTGTGCGCCATTTCTTCCTTCCCCTCAGCGTCGACCTCCACTATTTGGGGCCACGAGGTCCCCGGAGGGGCGAACTTCCGCTGACACCCGAGTCGGGCTGATGCTGGGTTGGTGTTCGTCGTGGTCCACGAGTCCTGGGTGCTCTCTGGTTGGGCTCCTCTCCAGTCCTCTGCTGCTCGCCGAGCTGGCCTCGGGCTGGCTTCCCGACGCAGAGTTGGGGCCAGGTCCGCTCTCTGCCGGCGGGCAGGGTCTTTTTCAGCCTTCACGCGGGTGGTCTTCCTGGTCTTCATGCACAGCTCGTCATGGGTGGCAGGCGGATGGTGGAGCTCGTCTGGAGCGGCCTGCTGGTCGCTGCGGATGGCCAGGCGGATGCCGGTGGTCCATGGTGATGTTGAGAAGACGCCCTGCCAGAATCGACGGAGAGCACGAGATCCTGGCTGGACCGCAGAGCCTGAATGCGCACCGCCCAGTCCGTGTCCATCTGCTGGTCTTCCTGAACGGCGTCTCTGTCGGTGTCCAACCAGTCGTCACCGATGGAGTCGTCTCCTCCCTACACCGGCTCCCGCCACACCGCGCCTCTTCGAGCCGCGCCCCCCGCGCCGAAGGTCGACGCGGTGGGATACATAACCGTTCTTATCCCTCTCCATAGCAAGCTATGGGGGATAAGCCCGATTATGTATGCCCGTGGCGAGTGCCTCGACTTGCTGGTTCGGGCGTGGTGATAGAGCAAACTCCCGGCTGTTCGAGCGAGAGGTTGTCTCACGACGATGGTCATCCTTCTGAACATGCAGGGCCTCGAGCAGTCGGACACGCGTCCTTCTCCTCCGAAGTGAGCAGTGGCCAGCGGGCTGCAGTCCGCGACGAGAATCGCGAGAACGACGACCTGGCAGGTCTTGTGATGTAGCCTCCCCAGGGCAGGGGCTTGGTGCCGCTCGGCCAGGTCGTTGCGTGTCCGGAGGGGCGGGAGTCGACCGAGCTCATCTGGCAAACGGCCTCGCCTCGCTCGTGAAGGTCCTCTGTGTGGTCGAGCAGGTACAGGTCGAGTGTGGTTGCTGTCGGTCGGGCCTCTGTGGAACTATACGTCAGAAACGGCGCACAACTGGGCATATACGCCATATCTCCGCTATGGTCGGGTCCCAAATCGCCATAGTCGCTCCGGTCGCAGGCTCCCTCCACGTCTATGTCGATGTGGTCCCCTCCCGTCGCTTCGAAACGGCGCATCATGCCTGGGCGTTGTGCGCCATACCTCACGTCCCCTCCTCTACAACCCGAGCCTCGACCGATAGACAGTGCGTGCGGAGAGCGATCCGCCTGCATGCCGCTGCAGTAGGTCTTGGAGATGGTGCCGGTCTCCGTGGTAGTGGTGAACATGTCTTCGTCGACCACCGAACTCCGCTCGGCCTCCACGTCACTCGGCGGGAGTCCATGGTCATGGGCTCGTACACCCCGCGAGACCAATCGGGCCCTGGTCACTCAGCAGGAGGAGTTCGACTGCGGTCTGGCCTGCGCCGAGATGCTATTTCGTGACCGCGGCATCTCGGTGTCCTCCGCCGATCTACGCGGTTCCACTCCTCTCCCCGCACGCGCCGAGGACCTGGCTGAGAGCATGAATCGAGTCCATCCGGCTGGTCCTGTTTGGTCCGGCGGCGCGCTCAATGTCCGGGGTGAGGTCTCGCGGCAGCTCGTGGTCACGCTGTGCCTCTCGACGGGAACCTGGGCGGCCTTGCTCGAGCCGCTCGGGTTCGGTCGTGTCGGGCACTGGGTCGTGATTGATGGAATTGACGATGAGTCCATGCTTTTGGTCCGCGACCCTGTCGGCGAAGCGTACCGCATGACCTTTGCTGACTTCGCGTCACTCTGGAGGTACACTGTTCTTGTCTTCGAGGAGCCCGGACGATGAACGTGAGTCTGCTGTCCATCGAAATCCCTTCACGACCACAGGATTCTGGGGATGTGGAGCCGTTCGATGTCCGGGTTCGCCTGAACGAGGCGGGGGTCGAGCACTGCTACACGCTGACTGTCCGTCCACCTCCCATTCCTGGACTGGGTGCCGAACTCATTGTTGCTGAAGCAGCCCTGCGAGACAGGTTCAGGAATGACCAGCGCACTCTGAGTCAGCTCTGTCGTCTGGTCGGGCAAGCCGTCAACACTGGCGCCGTTCATCTCCCCCATCGCTTGGCCGCGTAGGCAGACTGAGGTCAGTGAGGAACGTTCGTCGTGCCGGTCGGAGCGATTGGTCCGAGCCCGGTACGGCGCACAACTGGCGATGAAACGCCATATCTCCGCTCCAGTCGGTGCCCAAATCGTCATAGTCGCTCCGGCAGCAAGCTGCCTCCACGTCTATGCCGATGTGGTCCCCTCCATACGCTCCGAAACGGCGTCTATCGCTGGGCGTTGCCCGCTATTGCTACATCTTGTTTCCGGCATCTCTGTCATCCAACAGGCGTGCGAACCTATCGACGACATCTGGCGCGTGGGTCGCGAGGAACTGTCCGACCTGGTCGACGTTGGCTCCTTGGTCCAGCAGGTGGTGGATGTCGGCCAGGTCCTGCGCCCTGCCGGCATCGAGCTTCATGAGAATCAGCTCGGCGACGCCCACTACGGGAATCTCGCCTGACCCCGGTATCGACAAGCCTGCTCCCAGGACCTGTCGGTCGGGGGGAACCGCCAGGAGGTCCACCTCGCCCATCCGCACGACTTCGGCGAGCTCGTTCCTGTAGGTCAGGATTGGCTGGATGGTGTCAAAGGCCTCCTCTCCAACCAGGAAGTCAACGTCCTTGGTCGCGCGTGGGTGTCCATGCAGTCCGACGGCAAGTCCGCCAACGAGTGCGTGCGGCACCCGAAGCGCAGTGAGCTTCCGAGATGTCTCCACGGCATCGAGAATGACCTCGGGAGCGACAATTCCGACAAGTTCCTCGATATTCAGAATCCGACTTTTCGACACTACTCGACCCCCACGACCGCCCGGTAGCCATTGCCGTAGTCCACGGATTCCACCTTTCGAGGAGTGCTTGGAGCCCGGCGGGTGACCCGCTCGCGGAGCCTCTGAAGTAGGTCGTCTGACACTGCGGCCGCCCTTGCACTCGGGCCGGTGTCCTCCACGACCTCGAAGAACCGGACACCGTTTGGGCCGATGGCGCAGTTGGCGGGGCGCTCGAGGGGCTACACCTCGGCCTGGACCAGCTCCAGATCGACCTCGTTGTGCAAGTCATACCTGGCCTGCATCTGCATCCACCAGTCTGCCGATACGTCGAAGAAGAGCGCAAGGCGGGCGGCTGTGTCTGGAGTGATTGAGCGCTCGCCCTTGATGATGCGGGTGACCCTCGTGAGATGAACGCCGATGCTCTTCGCCAGTCGGTAGGGAGTGATCTCCAGAGGGTCCAAGAAGCGCTGCTTGAGGATTGTTCCGGGGTGTTCGACCGACATCATTCGACCTCCGACGGGATTAGTAGCTTACTCCGCAACTGGTTGCGTGTCACGCAATCATTCTCCGGGGCCGAGATTGCTGATGCGCCCCGCAACAGCGGCCAACTGGCGATGAAACGCCATATCTCCGCTCCAGTCGGTGCCCAAATCGTCATAGTCGCTCCGCCAGCAAGCTGGCTCCACGTCTATGCCGATGTGGTCCCCTCCATACGCTCCGAAACGGCGTCTATCGCTGGGCGTTGTGCGCCATTCCTCCAGTGGCGATACCTGTCCTCAGCCAGGAGAGACCGTGCCCGATTTTCGAGATCACCTGCCGCTGAAGAAGCGCCTACCGTGCCTTTGCGGGTCTGGCCTGCGATACGGAAACTGCTGCAAGGCCTCCATGGAGCGCTTCTTTCCGGCAGGTGCGAGAGCGCCGGTGGGACACCCTCGGTTGCCAGAGAGTTCATCCCCCTGGCGCACTCGCCTGCTGTCGGCGCGGCGATACTTCTCCTGGTATTTGGTGTGCTTCCTGGCGAGGTCGCTGCCTGATTCGCTTGCTGGTCGTCCATTGGTCCAGCCAATCCTGGAGGAGTTCCGAGCACTACGGGATTTGCTTGAACTGCGCCTGTCCATATACCATCAAGTCGAAGACTGGAAGGCGTTCGAGAGGGTGTTATGTAATGTTGAAGGCGCCGTTCCGGGCCCACAGTGGAAGGAGATCATTCTATATTTGCGGACGGCGGCTACACTTGGCGCGACTTCCTGGGATGAGGAGCAGGGTAGAAGGGTGCTTGGAGTTCCTGCGCCGGATAAAGTACACTTCTGGGAGTCCCTTGCCCTATACTTGGACCTTGCCGGTGATGCTGTGCCCCTAGGAGAAATGGTCCGTGTCTGCGAGAAGATCCTATCGTTGACCGATAGGGCAGTCGTGGTCCTCCAGTACACGACGCTGATCTCTCTATGGTATGGGCTTCACGGTGCCTCTGATCCTGCGGTGGAGGTACGGAAGACGCACGCCCTAGATAGATTTGTGGAGGTTTGGGAGCCTCCTGGCGACCTGTTCGAGCGAACTCGTCTCCTCCTGCTGGTCGGCGAGTGCATTCGCGAGGGGATTCTGGAGTTTGAACATCCGCATGTACACTTGTGTCGGCAGATTGTGAACATGACCAGGGCTGCATGTGTAGCAGCCGGAGAAGAAGGAGCGGGTTCCATCTCCTTCGAAGTTGCCGAGTTCTTCCGGTCACTGCAGGAGTGGGATGAAGCCATCTCTCTGTACGACTGCGTCACTCACCCCAAGGATCTACCCGCGGCGGCGGTACTCTCTGCAGAGTGCCACATCTACGCGGGCAGACCGGCAGTGGCCTACCAAGCACTCGGGGAGATGGAATTCGATAGCCTCCCGCCGGCGGTTCAATACGACCACACAATTGCCACTGCAATGCTAGCCGACAGCGGCGTACTCTCCGAATCCGACCTTGGCGTGGTCAAGGCACGACTCGCCGAAGCGGTTGCCCCATTCCCCGAACTGCGGGAGATGCTTGGTATTGTTAGGCGGGCACTCGAGGAACGGAGTCGGAAACAGCTTGAGCTTGAACTAGAGACGCTAAAGCGTGGTTTGCAGGCGCGAAGTGAACAGAGTCATCATGGTCCCCAGGGTCCCCAGTCCATTGCCGCCGCGCTGTCTGCGTTCAGAGACTTGGCCCCGGAAGAGCAGGTGTGCGCTAGGCCAAGGCCTATGCCATTAGATGCCACCGTGGCCGACATGGTGTTTTCTGCTTCTGCACGGGTGTTGGATGGGCGGCTCTGGACAGGGGTTGCAGGCCGTAGCAAGGAGAATGCATTCACCCGCATTGTTGCCGATTTGATTGAGCAGCGAGTCATGGACTGGGGGTGGACTGTTGACTATCAGAGCCATGGGGGGCGATCTGGAGGGCAGGGAGGCGACCATGGCATCCGAGACTTTGTGGTACGCAAGGTCGGTGGAGCACCCATCGTGGCGTTCGAGGCCCTACGTATTCAGTCGTTTGCTACGGCCGGGCAAGCAGACCTCGGAGAGCATATGGCCAGGTTGCTGGATAGGTATGATGACGTGGGAGTGCCCGTGGCCGTGGTCGCGGTTTACTTGGAGATGGCGGACTTCGCTAGTTTTGTAGAGAGGTATGTATCGGTATTTCCTGGACTGGTGGTCAACAGCGGGATTCGCTGCTCCGAGCCGGTCGTTCCTGAACAATGGGAGGCGAAGGGATGGGTTCGCCGGGGCATACAGGTACGCCGGTCGACCATCGAGTTCAAGGGTGGTGCTCAGACATTGGTTCATCTCCTTATCCACTGGCGATAGGGTTCGGAACGGCGCACAACTGGGCATGAAACGCCATAACCTCCAGCCTGCGTTTCGGGAATCGTCAGACTCGCTCCGGCAGCAAGCTGCCTCCACGAATCTGCCGATGCCCTCCACTGCGGCTTCCGGCAACGGCGTCTATGCCTGGGCGTTAGCCGCCATAGTCTCCTTCCGTTCCGGGCACGACCTTCCTTCTGCCCGCCGGACTGGTCTCTCGACAGAGGGCTTGCCCGTCACCGCCCCTTCCTTCGGACTGAACTCCGCGACCAGTCGCTGTCCAAGTCTCTGGGCCAGTAGCGGGTCGTTCAACGCGGACCTTAGACGACATCCCTTCCGATGAGCACGCAGGGGTGGTGGCCGCTTGTGCGCCCGAGAGGGGATTGTCTTGTGGGCTTGACGTCGCCCCTCAGTCCTGGCCTCTGCCCAGCGGCAACAGGCATCCTGTCCGGTCCCACGGGCAGCTTGGCGGCCTTGGTGTTCTGCGACCATGCTCTCCGCGCTTGGCGTGGGACTCCCCTCTGATGACAGGTACGATGTTGACCTTGCCCCGATTTGACGGACCACTTCGGAAGGTAGACGACGAGGTTCGTGACCGGACTGCCCGGCAGGCGGCTTGCGTCTGATGTATCAACGGTCATCTGCGAACGCTGACCGCGAACGTGGA
>Ga0213841_1001514_pt1 | contig 11144 bp, 9 predicted proteins | sample SWPATP23_FD_160125 | JGI IMG/M metagenome (GOLD analysis project Ga0213841, IMG submission 160125) | Coastal seawater microbial communities from Marineland, Florida, United States - SWPA TP2 #3 | ecosystem: Environmental > Aquatic > Marine > Coastal | place: USA: Florida | collected 2016-08-14 | reverse complement strand
ATGCCAGCAGGGAAGGCAATGCCTGACGCGGCGCGCAATCACGACGGGTCGGGGGGCCGGTTTCGGGCCAAGCCCCGCCGCCCGTCGGCAGGGTTTCGCAGAGGCGATGCAGCCCCGGCGGCTTGTCGCGTGCCGCGGCCCCGGCTTTGGGCAAGAGGCCGCGTATGGGGTGGCCCCGATGGAAGGAATGCCCGTTGCGACCGTCCTGTTCATCGAGGCCCGGGGGACAGGACCGGCCTTGCAAACCCAACAGCTTGCGAAGGAGCAAGAAACATGACCTTTACCCATATTCTGCGCAGCGGAGTGACCGGCCTGATGGGCTTTGGCCTGGCGGGCGGGGCGCTACTGGTGGCGGCCCTGGCGGCACAGGGCGCGCCGATGGATGTCGATGGCGACGGGCTGGTGACGCTGGAGGAACTGCAGTCAGCGATGCCCGAGGCGACGGCGGAGCTGTTCGCAACCCTCGACAGCGATGACAGCGGTGCCCTGGATCTGGCCGAAGTGGCGCACGCCACCGAAATGGGTCTTCTGCCCGAAGACGCCTGAGGGGTGCAGCCAGTGGCGGCAGCTTTCCGGTAGACGGGGCTTGTGACACCGGAGGGCGGGACAGCCGCCACAACAAGGGGGCGCCGGAGATGATCCGGCGCCCCCGATCTGTTCAGATCAGCAATGGATCACAGACCGCGCGCCATGGCTGCCACGCCGGTGCGCGCCATGCGCACCTCGCCCAAGGGGCGCATGAGGTCCGCGAAGGCGTCGATCTTTTCGGGCGTACCGGTCATTTCGAAGATGAAGCTTTGCAGGGTGCTGTCGACCACATTGGCGCGGAAGATCTCGGCAATGCGCAGGCTTTCGACGCGGGATTCGCCCTTGGCGAAGACCTTGATCAGCGCCAGTTCGCGGCTGACGTGGGGGCCTTCGACGGTCAGGTCGGCGACCTCATGCACGGGAACCATGCGTTCCAGCTGCATCTTGATCTGGTGGATCACCTGCGGGGTGCCGCTGGTCACGATGGTGATGCGGCTGCGACGGCCGGTGTGATCGACCTCGGCGACCGTCAGGCTTTCGATATTGTAGCCACGGCCCGAAAACAGCCCGATGACGCGCGCCAGCACGCCCGGTTCGTTTTCGACCAGAATGGCCAGCGTATGGGATTCCACGACATCCGACAGATGGCTGCGAAGGTCATAGGCGGAGTGGCTGGAAGAGCCTTGTTCGATGTTTAGCGGGGACATGTGTCTTTCGCTTTCTCTTTATTCTCGGGGGCAGGGCGCATGACGCAGCCCCACCCATTGCCCTTTGTTACACCAGCACCGCGCCGCCGGCCTGAATTGCACCCTGCGTATCGGCCTCGCCCAGAAGCATCTCGTTATGGGCTTTGCCCGACGGGATCATCGGGAAGCAGTTTTCGTGCTTTTCAACCAGACAATCGAAGATCACCGGGCCGTCATGGGCCAGCATCTCCATTATCGCGTCATCCAGGTCTTTGGGATCGCTGACGCAGATGCCCTTGGCGCCGAACGCCTCGGCCAGTTTCACGAAATCGGGCAGCGATTCCGACCAGCTGTGGGAATAGCGTTCGCCATGCAGCAATTCCTGCCACTGGCGCACCATGCCAAGCCGTTCGTTGTTCAGGATGAACTGCTTGACCGGCAGGCGGTACTGCATCGCGGTGCCCATTTCCTGCATGTTCATCAGCCAGCTGGCCTCACCCGCCACGTTGATGACCAACGCGTCAGGATGGGCGATCTGCACCCCGATTGAGGCGGGGGTGCCATAGCCCATGGTGCCCAGACCGCCCGAGGTCATCCAGCGGTTGGGGTCGTTGAAGCCCAGGAACTGCGCCGCCCACATCTGATGCTGACCTACTTCGGTGCAGATATAGCGGTCGTGGTCCTTGGTCAGGGCCTCCAGCCGTTGCAGCGCGTATTGCGGTTTGATGGTGGTCTCGGACGGCTTGTAGTCGAGGCAGCGGGTCTTCTTCCACTCGTCGATCTGTGCCCACCACTGTTTCACCGCCGCGGCATTGGTCTTGCGCCCGCGGCTTTTCCAGATCCGCAGCATATCCTCCAGCACGTGGCCCACATCGCCCACGATCGGGAAATCCGCGTGGATCACCTTGTTGATCGACGAGGGGTCGATGTCGATATGCGCCTTGCGGCTGTTCGGGCTGAAGTCCGCGATGCGACCGGTGATCCGGTCATCAAAGCGGGCGCCGATATTGATCATCAGGTCACAGCCATGCATGGCGAGATTGGCCTCATACAGACCATGCATCCCCAGCATCCCCAGCCATTTGTCGCCATTGGCGGGGTACGACCCCAGACCCATCAGGGTCGAGGTGATCGGGAAGCCGGTGGCTTCGACCAGTTCACGCAGCAGCTGGTTCGCAGCAGGGCCCGAATTGATGACGCCGCCGCCGGTATAGAAGACCGGCCGTTCGGCGGTTTCCATCGCCTCGACCAGCGCGGTGATGATCCCGGTGTCGCCTTTCACGCGTGGCTGATAGTGCGACTTTGAGACCTTGGGCTTGTTCTCGTATTCCCCGGTCGCGAACTGTACGTCCTTGGGGATGTCGATCAGCACCGGGCCGGGACGCCCCGAGGTGGCGATATGGAATGCGTTGTGGATGGTGCCCGCCAGCGCGTCGGTTTCCTTCACCAGCCAGTTCATCTTGGTGCAGGGGCGGGTGATGCCCACGGTGTCGGCTTCCTGGAACGCGTCCGAGCCGATCATGAAGGTCGGCACCTGGCCTGTCAGGCAGACGATCGGGATCGAATCCATCAGCGCATCGGTCAGGCCGGTCACGGCGTTCGTCGCGCCGGGGCCCGAGGTCACCAGAACAACGCCGGGCTTGCCGGTGGACCGGGCATAGCCCTCGGCGGCGTGAACGGCGCCCTGTTCGTGGCGCACAAGAATGTGGCGGATCTCGTTTTGCTGGAAGATCTCGTCGTAAATCGGAAGCACGGCACCGCCGGGATAGCCGAATACGGTATCGACACCCTGTTCCTTCAGGGCTTCGACCACCATCTTGGCGCCGGTCATCTGGGTCATTGCTCTTGCTCCTTCCAGCAGCTGCCCATTCGGGCAGTCCTTGTTCAATCCAGTCGTTTTCGCAAAAAAAAGCCCCCGGTTTGACGGGGGCGCATGGGGTACCGATATGGTTGTCGTCACCGACCCATGCGCGCCTTTCCTACAAGTACGAGAATGCGGTGCATTCGCGGGCTCCTTTTTGCAAGTGGCGGCAGCTTATGCACGCTTGAAAAACCTCGTCAACCTCGCAGGGGCGAAAGAATGTCGCGGATCGGTGTTTTTCCGCAACTTTCTGTCTGGATTGCTCGGGCGGTGGTAATCCCCCCGCCCGCCTACTTACATCCGGTCGCCGTAATGTTCGTCGATCCCATCTTGCCTTGCCGCAAAGAAGCGGTGGTCACGGTTCATGACCAGAATGTATTCATCGACGACGTCTCCATGAGAGAGGATCTGCATCCAGTAGATGCCGTTTTCGCGTCTCTCCCATATGCCGGACCAGAGTCCGCCCGAGTGAACGGTGCCATCAGGCAAGAACTGCCATGGCGTCGACCAGTAGTTATAGTTGCGCCCGTCTGTTGCATCCTCAACCTGCCACGTCCCCACAATCGAAGGCACCGCCGGTGCGGGATGCGTCGGCTGATCTGATGCTGTCGCGGCCTCGCCGATCCGCGTGCCGTTCCAGGGCCGGTCCTCACCTGGCCGCCACCAACGACCGGTAAAACTGTTGCCATCGGGCGCGAGCGTGAATTCAAATTGGCCTTCATACGCCCCGTTTGTATATGTCCCGGTCACATAGTTGCCGGTGACGGTCCCCTGAAGGGTCGCCGAGCCGCTGTAGGTGCCACTTAGTTGGTTTCCGTTCTGCTGCAGCTCCATCAGCCCCAGATTTGTGTCCCAGCTGCCGGCAAAGCTGGCAAGGCCCGAGGGCTGTGGTTGCGGCTGAGCCTGCGGGGGGTGTTGCGGCTGTGCCTGTGGGGGTTGAGGCGCGCCGCCGGTCCGTGTTCCTGACCAGTCTTCGTCCCGCCCGGGACGCCACCAGCGGCCGGTAAAGGCGTTCTGATCCGAGGACAGCGTGAACTCGAACTGGCCCGTGTAGCTGCCGTTGACATATGTGCCAGTCGCGACATTGCCAGAGACGGTGCCGGTGATTTGCCCCTGCGAGGAATAGGTGCCGGTCAGGTTTGTGCCTGATTGCTGCATCGTCATCTCGCCAAGGCTGGTGGTCCAGCTGCCCGAAAAACCCTGCGCGGAGGCAAAGCTTACCACAAAAGCCATAGTGACTGTGACAAAGGCCAATAGGTGGATGGGTCTCATCAAGAGTCTCCCTTCATACTTGCTGCACGCAAGGTTGGTGACTTTGCCGGGTGCTTCATTGATCCAGGTCAACCATTGCCCCGAGAATCGACCCGGATCGCCAGGGCGTCCGCGCTTGCTTCGACTTGGACTGCGTCATCAGATTCCGGCGTCTTGAACATGACGCAGGGGCACTCTTCGGTGCCAACGCCTTAAAAAAAGGCATTTGGGGGGTGCGACACTGTTACGAGCCATATTGGTAAAATTTCTTTACAATTTTCTAGCCACATGCAGCAAATTGGGGTTTGTATTGGCGGGAGGCTTCGCTAACTTGCCTTCACTAAAAAACCAATCTGCGGCCCGAGGGGGGTCGTGGAGTTCCAATGGGAGGATACCATATGGACCGTCGTTCTTTTCTGAGAACGTCCGCTATTGGCGGTGCAGCTGCTGCATCGACCACGCTTGCCGCACCGGCTTATGCCCAAGGCAACCGCACTCTGACGCTTGTCACCACCTGGGGCCGCGGCCTTGCCGGTGTGCATGACGCCGCGCAGCGTTGCGCCGATTCCATCACGGCGATGACCGATGGTCAGCTGACCGTCGATCTGCGCGCCGCCGGTGAACTGGTTGGCGCCTTCGAGGTGTTTGATGCCGTGACCTCCGGTCAGGCGGACATGTATCACGCAGCCGACTACTACTTCGTCAGCCAGCATCCCGGCTATGCCTTCTTCACGGCTGTGCCCTTTGGCATGACCGCGCAGGAACTGGTGAACTGGTATTACCATGGCGGTGGCCATGACCTGCATGACGAACTGGGCCAGATCTTTGGTCTCAAGTCGTTCCTCGGCGGTAACACCGGCGCGCAGGCTGGTGGCTGGTATAGCAGCGAAATCAACAGCCCCGAAGACTTCCAGGGTCTGCGGTTCCGTATGCCCGGCCTCGGCGGTCAGGCGCTGGGCCGTCTCGGCGCATCGGTGCAGAACCTGCCCGGCGGCGAAGTGTACCAGGCGCTGGCGTCTGGCGCGATCGACGGCACCGAATGGATCGGCCCCTGGGCGGACCAATCGGCTGGTTTCCAGGAAATCACCAACATCTACTACACCGCTGGTTTCCATGAGCCGGGTGCCGGCCTGTCGCTGGCCTTCAACCGTGACGTGTTCGAAAGCTTCACGCCGGCACAGCAGAAGATCTGTGAAATCGCAGCCGGCGAAGCGCACCAGTGGAACCTGGCGCAATTCCTGTCGAACAACGGTGCTGCCCTGCAGCAGCTGGTTGCCGGTGGCGTTCAGGTTCGCGAATTCCCGGACTCTGTCTGGGATGCATTCGGTGCCGCGTCGCAGGAAGTGCTGGACGAAAACATGGGCGACGAACTGTTCGCACGCATCCGCAACAGCGCGATGGAATCCATGGCGTCCTCGTCCAGCTGGCTGACCGCCTCCGAAGGCGTCTATCGCGGGCAGCGTGACCGCGTGCTTGGCTAAGGGCTGAGGCAGCTTTAACAATCCGGCCCGCCCCCCTGCCACATCCCGGGGGGCGGGCCACAGTTGACGGACGCACCGGGCACCGGGCCGCAGGCGCGACCGAAACGGGGGAGCATTCCACATGTTCAACGGCATTCTCTGGGCGCTGGAGAATATTGCCATGTCGTTCTACAACCTGGGGTATGCGATCACGCATCCCGGCGAGTGGTTGGCATGGATTGGCGGATGGGCACACGCTGAAGGTGATCGCGTCCTTGAGATCAAGCAATCCCTTTCGCGGTTCATATATTATGGCGGGTCGGTCGAATTTTTCTTCGTGATCTTCACGACATTCCTGGTTCTGACAGCGGTCGGGATCTGGAAGCGCCAGTTCCTGTGGGGGCTTGTGCGCGGGTTGGAGACGATGGCCAACGGTGTTGGACGCTTCTTCGCATGGGCAGGGCTGATTATGGTTCTGCAACAGATTATGATCGTTTTCTTGCAGCGGATTTTCCGCGTGGCCGAGATTTCGATGGGACCGATGGGGCTGGGGTTCACACAGGATCTCAGCTGGTTCTCGGAAGAGCTGAAGCTTTATAACGCGATGATCGTGGCGCTGTGTGCCACTTATACCTTCGTGCAGGGCAGCCATGTGCGGGTGGACCTTGTCTATTCCGCCGTCAGCCACCGCACCAAGCGCATCATCGACATGTGCGGCTCGATCCTGTTCATGATGCCGGCGACCGTGCTGACCTGGATGTATGCCTGGTACTTCCTGTGGCGCCACCTGGTCACGCCGAACCCGAATGCGGGGGCGACGCTGGAGCGAATGACCATGCAGGCACGGGCATTGCGCTGGAACGTGGAGACCATCGGGTTCAGCCCGAACGGATTCAACGCCTACTTCCTGTTCAAGATTCTGCTCGTCAGCTACTGCGCGCTGGTCTTCCTACAGGCGATGGCGTTCTTCTGGCGCTCTTACCTCGAGTTGGTCGAGGGAGAAGAAAGCGCTGGAAAATATCTCGACAAGGATTCGCTCGGCGAGGGCGAAGAAGCCTACGAAGGCACTCATTAAGGGGACATGGGATCAATGCTATTCGGACTTGACGGAGTCGAGGTCGGCCTGATCGTGGTCTTCCTCTGCCTCTTCGGGGGCATCATGACCGGCTTTCCGGTGGCCTTTGCCATTGGTGGCGCCGGGGTGATTTCCTTCGGGATCATCGCCGCGCTGGACAATGCCGGGCTGCTGGTACACGCCGCCATTGACACGGGCTCGGCGGATTATGCCGCACTGATTGCGGAAGGGGTGGCGCGAGAGGCCATATCGGTCTTCCGATACCCGGACTTGCCAAGGGTTGAAGAACATCTCTTCCCCGGTGGCTGGGAACAGGCGCTGGACCGGAACCTGGGCTTCATCGTCAACCGCATGAACGAACGCGTCATCGCGGGGCAGTCGATCGAGACGCTGCTGGCGGTGCTGATGTTCGTGATGATGGGCATCACGCTGGAACGGTCCAAGATCGCCAACGATCTGCTGACCACCATGGCACGGGTCTTTGGGCCGCTGCCCGGCGGTCTGGCGGTCTCCATCGTGATCGTGGGCGCGTTCCTTGCCGCCTCGACCGGCATCGTGGGCGCCACCGTGGTGACCATGGGCCTGCTGGCCCTGCCCACCATGCTGCGCAACAATTACAGCCCGGAACTGGCAACCGGTGTGATCGCCGCCTCGGGCACGCTCGGGCAGATCATTCCGCCCTCGATCGTGATTGTTCTGCTTGGCACGCTGGCCGGTGATCTTTACGCCATCGGGCAGGAATCCCGCGCCATTGCGGCGGGCTGCCGTGATGCGCTGACCTATCTGGGCAGCCCGGCCGTTCTGTCGGTCGGTACGCTCTTTCAGGCGGCGCTGCTGCCGGGGATCTTCCTGGCCTTCCTCTACGCGGCCTATGCCTTCGGCTATGCCATGTTGAACCCCGCGAAAGCACCGGCGGTGCAGTTCGAGGGTGGCTCGGACGAGGTGATCACCCGCAATGAGGGCCTGACCTGGTTCCTCGGCGTTCCGGTCGCGATCATTCTGGCCATTGTTGTGGCAGGGCAGGTGGGGCTGGTTGGCAATCAGTCGATCTTCGTCTCCTCCTATTCCGAAGCCGGAGAATCCGCTGACCTGCGCACCAATGTGTCCGATAGCTGCCGCGATGCAATGATTGACCTGCACGGGCAGGATGCCTGGGACGAAGCCGTTGCCCAGCAACAGGCCATTGACGCCGCAGGCGGCACCGAGGCCGCGCATGAACGCACTGCCGAGGAAATGGATGCGGCCCGCGCCGATGCGCTGGCCAGTGTTGCCCCGATCGGCACCGGCGTGGCTGTCTTCTTCGTGATGATGGCGCTGGTGCTGACCACGGCCCGCGGGATCATGCCCTCGGCTGATCCGCGCCCGCTGCTGATTGGCGGGATCGGTATTGCGGCAGCCTTCTTGGTCGATATCGCCTTGATCGGCCCCTCTACCAGTGCCGGCAGAACCTTCATCCTTCTGGCCATTCCCTTCGCGATTACAGCCTATGGGGTGTTGGAGGGCCTGAAGCGTCTGTCCAGCAACGAATTGCTGCGGGTTGTGTTCCCGCCGCTGGTGCTGATCGTTGCGGTGCTTGGCTCGATCCTGGGTGGCATCACCAACCCGACGCCCGCTGCGGCGCTTGGGGCCGGTGGCGCCATCATGCTGGCGGCCTACCGCAAGCTTCAGGAGGAGCAGAAGTCCGGCAAGATCATCCTCTGGGCCAGCCTTGCCATCGTGGTCATGATCCTTTTTGGCATCAATTTCGACCTTCGGGTGAACCGAGAGTCTGTGGCGCTGGAAGACTGGATTGCCTATCTGATCGCGCTTGGCAGCTATCACTTCGCCTTCTTCGGGCTGCTCTACGGGTGCTGGGTGTTGCTGCGCAACGGGGTGCTGACGCCGGTGGTGCGGGAAACCGCCAAGGTGACCTCGATGGTCTTTACCATCCTCATCGGGTCTCAGTTGTTGAACCTGGTTGTGATCTCCTTTGGGGGGGAACACTACATCCAGGATTTCCTGCGCAGCTTCGACACCGAATGGCAGGTCTTCCTGCTGGTGATGGTGATCCTGTTCATCCTGGGCTTCGTTCTGGATTTCCTGGAGATCATCTACATCGTGATCCCGATCGTGGGGCCGGTCATCTACGGCGGCACGATGGACCCGAAATGGGTAACGATCATGATCGCGGTGAACCTGCAGACCAGCTTCCTGACACCGCCCTTTGGTTTTGCGCTGTTCTATCTGCGCGGGGTGGCACCAGCCAGTGTGACCACGGGCCATATCTATCGCGGTGTGATCCCCTTCGTGCTGATCCAGGTGCTGGGGCTCGCCTTGCTGGCCTTCTTCCCGCAGATCGTGACGATCCTGCCGGATCTGCTGCCCAACAACTAAGGGTAGAGCGAGTTCAACAAAAAGCGGGCCTCCGGTATCGGGGGCCCGTTCTGTATTGTGGTTCTGGCGTGATGGGAAGGGATCAGTCGCCCGTGGCGCGCGTGTCCGGCAGGCTCAGCCGGGCCACCTGTTCCGCAATCGGGTCAATGGACAGCGGATGCGCCTCGGCTGCATGAGCGTCGGGGTCTTTCAGAGGCTGCCAGCGGCCGCCCAGAAAGACCTCTAACGCTGAAAACTTGGCCTTGTAGCCCATCTTGGCACTGCCCGGCACCCAATAGCCCAGATAGACGTACGGTAGCCCGGCATCCCGCGCGATCTGGATATGGTCAAGGATCACATAGCTGCCAAGCGATCGGCGCGCCTGATCGGCTTTGAAAAAGGAATAGACCATCGACAGCCCGTCATCGAGCACATCGGTCAGGCAGACGGCGGTCAGGTCTTTGTCGGCCTCGCTATCGCGATATTCGATGACCCGGCTGCGCACTGGGGTTTCCTCGATCATCGCGGCGAATTCGAAGACGTCCATATCGGCCATGCCGCCATCGGCGTGGCGGCTGTCCAGGTAGTGGCGAAAGAGGGCATACTGTTCTTCGGTCGCCCAGGGGCTGCGCGCCTCTCGCAACAGGCCCTGATTGCGGCGCATCACCCGGCGCTGGCTTTTCGACGGCTCGAAATCGGCAACCCGGATGCGGGCGGACAAACAGGCCGAGCAATCAGAGCAGGACGGGCGATAGAGCACGTTCTGCGACCGTCGAAATCCCTGTTTGGACAGCGAATCGTTCAGCTTTTCGGCGTGATCGCCCTGTAGGGCCGTAAACAGCTTGCGTTCCCGCTTGCCCTCTAGATATGGGCAAGTTTGCGGGGCCGTCACATAGAATTGTGGCGCAAGCGGTAGGCTGTGGCGCATGTCGTCCCGTCTGCAGTGGTTGCTGTTACAGTCCTGTCACGGGAAAGCCTGCATCAGGATGGGCGGGCGGGCAACCCATTTCGACGCAACCCGCCCGGCAACCGCGCGTCAGCGTGGCCGGTTGATGGCCGCCGTGCCCAGAAAGGCGTCGGGCAGGCTTTGATGGCGCTGGCCAAGGGCGATCATGGCAATGGACAGTACTTGCGGCAGAAAGAAGCTGGCGCAGACCAGATAGGCACCGGTATGCATCATGGCTTCGGTGCCGTTTAGGCGGGCGCCTTGCGCGTTGCGCAACTCGATATTCATCAGCCGCATCCCAAGCGTGGCCGACCCCGCCCCGATGCTGAGACTTCGGTAGAGAAAGCTGGTGGCAATCCAGAAGAGTGGCCAGAGAAACCAGGCCAGCGACAGGGTCATAAGGCCAAGCAGGATCATGGCAATGAAAATCAACGCCACATCCACGACCCAGGCGAACAGACGCTTGGCGGGGATGCCGTCATAAAAGACGGCCTGGCGGTCGGGGTCGGGCAGGGCGGAAGTCATGGTATAGGTCATGGCGCGTTTCTTGAGGATTGAAAAGGGCCGACCGCGCGGGGACAGGCGCGGTCGGCGGGGCAGAGGCCCGGTTCAGGGGCATCAGGCCTCTACGGTTTCGGCGTCCACAGCCTCTTCGCGGGCGCGGCGGGCACGATCGGCCATGAACTGGTCGAACTCGGCCTTGTCCTTGGCCTCGCGCAGGCGGTTGAGGAAGCTTTCAAAGGCATCCTGCTCTTCTTCCAGCCGGCGCAGCGTGTCGGCCTTGTAGGTGTCAAAGGCGGTATTGCCCGAACTGCGGATGGCGTGACCATGGGAACGGGTGTGGGAACGGCAGCTTTTGTTGAACATACGTTTGCTCCAGATCATGTAGAAGAGAAGGGCGAGGCCGATCGGCCAGAAGAAGATGAAGCCCAGCACCATGGCAGCGATCCAGGCGCCTTTGCCTTTGCGGTCCAGCCAGGCTTCG
>Ga0213841_1001509_pt1 | contig 11181 bp, 10 predicted proteins | sample SWPATP23_FD_160125 | JGI IMG/M metagenome (GOLD analysis project Ga0213841, IMG submission 160125) | Coastal seawater microbial communities from Marineland, Florida, United States - SWPA TP2 #3 | ecosystem: Environmental > Aquatic > Marine > Coastal | place: USA: Florida | collected 2016-08-14 | reverse complement strand
GGAGGCGAAGACGATGGAGTCGAGGCGGTCCATGACTCCCCCGTGGCCGGGCAGGATGCTGCTCATGTCCTTGATGCCAAGTTCGCGCTTGACCATGGATTCGGCCAGGTCGCCTGCGGTTGCCGCTGCGACCATGCCCACGGCGAGGGCGGCGCCGAACCACCAGGGTTCGCCCAGCACATAGACACTGGCGAGGATGCCGACCAGCACTGCGCCCGCGATCGAGCCGCCGAAGCCCTCCCAGGATTTCTTGGGGCTGATCTTCGGGGCCATCGGGTGCTTGCCCAGCGAGGCTCCCACCAGGTAGCCGAAGGTGTCGTTGGAGACCACCAGCAGCAGCAGGGTCCCGATCTGCCAGGCCCCGATTGGCACGACGCCGCCGGGCCAGGGCCCGATCGGGGTGACTCCGCCGGAGGCGTGCAGGGGCAGCACCGCGAAGCTGATCAGGAACGGCACCCACGCCATCGTAAAGACCCCGGCGAAGATGCTGCGCGCGGAACCGGCGGCGCCCTCAAGGGAGCGCCACAGGAGCACCGCGACGCTGCTCAGCAGCAGCGCGAAGAGGAGGCTTTCGGGGCCGCCGAAGTAGGCCGCGAGCGGCATCGCCACGGTGCCCGTCATCGCGGGGATGATGGGCAGCCGTGTGCCGGAGGCCTCCAGCGCACGGAACACCTCCCAGACCCCGAAGACGGCGAACGCGGTGACAATCAGTACGAAGGCCAGGGGCAGGAACAGCAGGCCGCCCAGCACGGCGAAGAGCATGGCAAGGCCAACTGCCGTGGCGGCGGGAAGATTCCTGCCGGCTTTCGGCGTCGGATTCTTCCGCTCTCTCCCCCGCACCCGGACGCGCGGTCCGGGCGCCTGCTGTTCGTCCCCCATCAGACCTCGAGCAGCTCGGCTTCCTTGCGCTTGAGCAGCTCGTCGATGCCGTCGACGTGGGCCTTGGTCAGGGCGTCGAGTTCCTTCTCACCGCGGGTGCCCTCGTCCTCGCCGGCTTCGCCGTCCTTGACCAGCTTGTCCAGGGTTTCCTTGGCCTTGCGGCGGATGTTGCGGATGGACACCTTGGCGTCCTCGCCCTTGGACTTGACGATCTTGACGTATTCCTTGCGGCGTTCCTTGGTCAGTTCCGGGATGGTGATCCGGATGACGTTGCCGTCGTTGGAGGGGTTGGCGCCCACCTCGGAGTCGCTCAGGGCCCGCTCGATGTCCCGCAGGGCGGTCTTGTCGAACGGGGTGATGAGGATGGTGCGGGCGTCGGGGACCGCGAATGAGGCCAGCTGCTGCAGCGGCGTCGGCGAACCGTAGTAATCCACCATGACCTTGTTGTACAGGCCCGGGGTGGCACGTCCGGTACGAATCGAGGCGAAGTCTTCCTTGGCTACCTCAACCGCCTTGTCCATCTTGTCCCCGGCTTCGAGCAAGGTTTCTTCGATCACGTTCTCTCCTCAGAAATTTGTGCGCACCCCATAGCGCGGGGAGCGGAACTGTCCTAAAAAACATCCTAGCCGCAGCTAGGGGGTGACTACGGTGCCCAGGTCCTCGCCGCGGATGGCGCGGGTGACGTTGCCTTCACCCTCCATGCCGAACACCACCATGGTCAGGTTGTTGTCCTTGCACATGGTCATCGCCGTCTGGTCCATGACCCGGATGTCGCGGCGCAGGGCCTCGTCGTAGCTGAGGCGGTGCAGCTTCTCGGCCGAGGGGTCCTTCTTCGGGTCGGCGGTGTAGACGCCGTCGACGCCGCTCTTGGCCATCAGGACGACGTCGGCGTGTACCTCCATGGCGCGCTGTGCGGCGACAGTGTCGGTGGAGAAGTACGGCAGCCCGGCGCCGGCGCCGAAGATCACGACGCGGCCCTTCTCCATGTGGCGGATGGCGCGGCGCGGGATGTAGGCCTCGGCTACCTGGCCCATGGTGATGGCGCTCTGCACGCGGGTTTCCACGCCGGCCTGTTCCAGGAAGTCCTGGAGGGCGAGGCAGTTCATCACGGTCCCGAGCATGCCCATGTAGTCCGCGCGGGAGCGGTCCATGCCGCTCTGCGAGAGTTCGGCGCCGCGGAAGAAGTTCCCGCCGCCGACGACGATTGCGACCTCGACGTCGGGGACCGCCGCCGCGATCTGCTTGGCGACTCCGCGGACGGTGTCCGGGTCAACGCCCAGTTTGCCGCCGCCGAAGACCTCGCCGGAAAGCTTGAGGAGCACGCGGCGCCTGGTCTTCGTTGGCTGGGCTGAATTGTTGACGGTATCCATGGTGCCTTCCCGTTGGTGAGCTCTGAAAAAGGTTATCGTGCCGGGGGCCAAAGGCTGCATTCCACCCCGGGCCAGCGTTTGCGGGTGCATGCAAAAGGGGTGGCCACCGCAGTGACCACCCCCTCAGCGTGACTTACTTAGGAACCGACGCGGAAGCGCGTGAAAGCGGTTGCCTTGACGCCGGCCTCTTCGAGGACCTGAGCGACGGACTTCTTGGCATCCTTGGCGAATGCCTGGTCAACGAGAACCTCGCCCTTGTAGAAGCCGGTAACGCGGCCTTCCACGATCTTGGTCATCGCAGCTTCGGGCTTGCCCTCGGCCTTGGCGGTTTCCTCGGCGATGCGGCGCTCGGACTCGACCAGCTCGGACGGAACGTCCTCGCGGGTCAGGTAGTTCGGGGCCATCGCGGCGATGTGCACGGCGACGTCGTGGGCGGCGGCAGCAGCAGCTTCGCCTTCACCGTCAACGGCGAACAGCACGCCGACCTGGGCCGGAAGGTCCTTGGAGGTCTTGTGCAGGTACGCGTCGACCGTCGGGGCCTCGATGCGGGCAATGCGGCGGACGACGACCTTCTCGCCCAGGATGGCGCCTTCTTCGACGACAACCTCGGAGAGCGGCTTGCCGTCGACGTCGGTGGCCAGCAGGGTGTCGAGATCGGCAGCGCCGGACTCAACAGCAACAGCCAGAACCTTGTCGGCAAGCTGGATGAACTTGTCAGCCTTGGCGACGAAGTCGGTCTCGCAGTTGACCTCGATCATCACGCCTACGCCGCCGTCGACCTTGGCAGCAACCAGGCCTTCCGCGGTGGAGCGGCCTTCGCGCTTGGTAGCGCCCTTGAGGCCCTTGATGCGGATGATTTCGATGGCCTTCTCGGCGTCACCGTTGGCTTCGTCGAGAGCCTTCTTGACATCCATCATGCCGGCGCCGGTGCGCTCGCGCAGAGCCTTGATATCAGCAGCAGTGTAGTTCGCCATGTGAACCCCTCTGTCTAGAAATTTGTGTGGTGTACGGACTGACAGGACGGCTGCTCACTGGGTGAGCGGCCATCCTGTCAGTACCCCTTACGCTGTGAAGCGGGCGGGGAGATCCAGATTTATTTGTCTGACTACTTGGCTTCGTCGGCAGCCGGAGCAGCCTCGGCTGCGGGAGCCTCGGCGGCTTCCGGAGCAGCAGCTTCAGCGGCGGCCGGAGCGGCTGCCTCTTCTGCCTTGCTGCCTTCGAGGAGCTCGCGCTCCCACTCGGCCAGCGGCTCTTCCGGAGCTTCCGTGGTGCCGGTGGCGCGCTGGTTGCGGGCGATCAGGCCCTCAGCAACGGCGTCGGCAACGACGCGGGTCAGCAGGTTGACGGAGCGGATGGCGTCGTCGTTGCCCGGGATCGGGAAATCGACTTCGTCCGGATCGCAGTTGGTGTCCAGGATGGCAACAACCGGGATGTTCAGCTTCTTGGCCTCGTCAACGGCGAGGTGTTCCTTCTTGGTGTCGACAACCCAGAGGAGCGAAGGCGCCTTGGTCAGGTTGCGGATACCACCGAGGTTGGTCTCCAGCTTGGTCAGCTCGCGGCGAAGGAGCAGCAGTTCCTTCTTGGTGTAAGCGGAACCGGCGACGTCGTCGAAGTCGATCTCTTCGAGTTCCTTCATGCGCTGGATGCGCTTGGAAACCGTCTGGAAGTTGGTCAGCATACCGCCGAGCCAACGCTGGTTCACGTACGGCTGGCCGACGCGGGTGGCCTGCTCGGCGATGGCTTCCTGCGCCTGCTTCTTGGTGCCGACGAAGAGAACGGTGCCGCCGTGTGCAACGGTGGCCTTCACGAACTCGTAGGCACGGTCGATGTAGGACAGCGACTGCTGCAGGTCAATGATGTAGATGCCGTTGCGCTCCGTGAAGATGAAACGCTTCATCTTCGGGTTCCAACGACGGGTCTGGTGTCCAAAGTGGACGCCGCTGTCAAGCAGCTGGCGCATGGTTACGACGGGCATGCCGACGCTCCTTCCGGCAGGTCATTCATGAGAAAGCCTTGGGCTCTCTTACCCTGCCAATAGTTGACGGTTATTTAGCAACACCCAGGCGGGTGTTCCTCCTGGCATCCACCACGCCCCTCATCCGGACCCTGGGGGCCGGACCGTAAGAGGCGCAGTCCTCCGCACCCGGAAGCCGGGCTTCGGATCAAGAGGGCTGGATACGCGTAGTCAGCCGCTGCTCCCGCACTCCTGAATGAGACGTGCTGCCGGTTCAAATAAAAGGAACAAGAAACGGAACCAAATAAACCGAACGAGGCATGAGGGCACAGCAAACTGCTCCACCAAGTGTACTACAGCAGACCTGCCCGGATGGACGGTTTTGCGGCGCCCCGGGAGGGGACGCCGGGCGCGGCTCCGGCCGGAAATCCACATAGGCTCCGAACGGACTCCCCCGGCCCGGGCTGTCCGTTGCAGGCTGGCGGCATGAAGGTTTCCATCGTGCTGGCAGCGTTGCTGTTCATCCCGGCCCCGGCCCCGGCTCAGGCAGTAGTGCAGCCGCCAGCCCCGGCAGGCAGCTGGAGCTGGCCGCTGTCCCCCAGGCCAGCCGTGCTGCGTGTCTTCGACCCGCCGGACCAGCCCTGGCTCAGCGGCCACCGCGGCGTGGACCTGCAGCTTGCGTCCGACGGCGTTCCGGTCACCTCGCCGGCGCCGGGCACGGTGAGCTTCGTCGGCTTCGTGGTGGACAGGCCGGTGGTCACCATCGACCACGGCAACGGACTGCGGAGCAGCTTCGAACCCGTCGAGAGCACGCTGCGCCCCGGCACCGCGGTCGTCAAGGGCTCCGTGCTGGGGAGGGCGGTGCCGGCACGGTCGCTGCCCGGCCACTGCGGCGCAACGATGTGCCTCCACTGGGGTGTGCGGCGGGGCGGAGAGTACCTCAATCCGCTGGTCTTCGTGATGGACCTGCGGCCCTCCATCCTGCTTCCGCCCGTGAATCCCGGTTCGGGACTGGGCGGTTCCGGATGAAGGGCCGCAAGGTTCTGCCTAAGACGGCCCGGGGTGCAGGGCCGGCCGCGGGGCGACTAGACGATGGCTGAGATCCCCGTGATCGCCCGGCCGGTGACGAGGGTGTTGATCTCGTGGGTTCCTTCGTAGGAGTAGATGGCTTCGGCGTCGGAGAAGACCTTGGCCATCTCGTAGTCCGTGACGATGCCGTTGCCGCCCAGGAGGCTGCGGCCGATGGCGACGCTCTCGCGCATCCGCGCCGTGGTGAACGCCTTGGCCAGGGCCGACTGCTCATCCTTGGCCTCGCCCGCGTCCTCGAGCTGGGACAGGCGGACCATCATGCCCATGGAGCTGACCACGTTGCCGAGGATCTGCACGAGCTGGTTTTGGACAAGCTGGAAGGAGGCGATCGGGCGGCCGAACTGGCTGCGCTCGACGGCGTAGCGGCGGGCGACGTCGAACGCCGCGAGCTGCTGGCCCACGGCCTGCCAGGCGACGGACAGGCGGGTGACCTTGAGGACCTTGTTGGTGTCGCGGAAGCTGTTGGCGTTGGCGAGCTTGAAGAAGTCCGGCACCACGACGTTCTCAAGGGTGATGTCGGCGTTCTGGACGGTGCGCAGCGAGATTTTGTTCTCGATCTTGGTGGCGCTGTAGCCCTCGGTCTTGGTGTCCACGAGGAAGCCCTTGACCTGATTGTCGGCAAGGTCGCGGGCGTAGATGACCACCCAGTCGGAGAAGGTGGCGTTGCCGATCCACCGCTTGGCGCCGTTGAGGATCCAGTTATCGCCCTCGCGCCGGGCGGTGGTGCGCGTGCCGCCGGCGACGTCGGAGCCGCCCAGCGGCTCGGTCAGGCCAAAGGCGCCGATCTTCTTCATGGAGTAAATGTCCGGCAGCCAGGCGTCCTGCTGTTCCTGGGAGGCGAGCGCCTCGATGGAGCCGGTAAAGAGCCCGTCGTGCACGCCCATGAACGTGGCGATAGAGGTGTCCGCACGGGTTGTCTCGGCGTGCAGGATCCCGGCGAAGAGGTTCGAGTAGCCCTGCCGCTTGACCGGGCTGACCAGGTCGATCTCGGCCAGCTTCGGGACCAGGTCCATCGGGAACTCGCCGCGGTTCCAGCAGTCCACGGCGATCGGCTTCACCTCGCGGGTCAGGAACTCGCGCACCTCCGCCAGCCGGTCCTGCTCCTTGCCGCTGAGCAGCTGCTCGAAAGCGAAGAAGTCTCCGTCGGCGTAGGGGAGGTTGTTGATGTCGATTGCAGCTTTGGACATGATGTTCCTTCACTCGTGATCAGCAGCGATCAAAAGGGCGCGGTTCTCGCGCCGCCGGGATGTTACTCGTGAGTAACATATCCCAGCCTTCCGTCGGGAGGCAAGTGACCGGGCACACGCGGGGCCGTGGTTTTGGCGGGCAGGGGCGCGGAGGTCCGCGGGTGCGGCGGCACGGGACGGCTGCGGGACGGCCAGCGCGGGAGCAAAGCTAGCGACCGGCGCGACGCAGAAGGGGCCGCACCTGACGCGGAACGTCTGCTGCGGCCCCCGGGGACACGGTGTGTCCAGGGAAAACGTGATGAGGTAGGGCTACTCGGACTTGAACCGAGGACCTTAGGATTATGAGTCCCGCGCTCTAACCAGCTGAGCTATAGCCCCGTGGGCCCGGACGGTCGTGCCCCTAAGGGCCGGACCGTTCCGGGCAAAAACACTCTAGCAATAGTAGTCGTCCCGGCCCGGGCACGGACCCGGGACGGCGCCGCTGGCCGCCTAGACGACCAGGTCGTCGTAGCTGGCGCCGCGGTAGATGTCCTCGAAGGTCTGCAGCGTGCGCTCGATGCTGTGGCTTTCCACCATGCTCCGGCTCGCCTTGCCCATGGCCGCACGCTCGTCCGCCGGCAGTGACAGCACCCGTTCGATCTTGGCTGCCAGGTCGTCGCTGTCGTTCGGGGTGAACAGGTAGCCGTTTTCGCCGTCGCGCACCAGGTGGGGCAGGGCCATGGCATCGGCCAGCACCACCGGAGTGGAGGCGGACATCGCTTCCAGGGTTACGAGGGACTGCAGCTCGGCGGTGCCGGGCATGCAGAACAGGTCCGCGCTCAGGTAGGCCCGTCGAAGCTCTTCGTCGCTGGCCAGGCCAAGGAACTTCACCCGGTCTTGGAGGCCCAGCCGTTCGACCTGCGCCTCGAGCGCGGGCCGGACCTCGCCGCCGCCAACGATTTCCAGGTGGATGTCGAGCGCGGAAGGCGTCTTGGACAGGGCGTCGATCAGCACATCGATGTGCTTTTCCTCGGCGAGGCGGCCGACAAACAGCACCGTGGGGCTGGTGTGCTGCGCTGCTTCCTCGCCAGGCTTCAGTTCGTAAGCCGCGGCGTCGATGCCGTTGGACAGCGGCAGGACCTTGCGGAGGAAGGCGTGTTCATGCATGGCCTTGGCGGCGAGCGGCGTGGGCGTCGTGACGACGTCGGCCTGCCCCATGACCTTGCCCATGTCGCGCCAGGACACGCGGCCGACAATGTTCTTGAACCACTGCGGGAAGGGCAGGAACGGGTTGAGGTTCTCGGGCATGAAGTGGTTGGTCGCGACGATCCTGATGCCGCGCTTCACCGCCTCATAGAGGACGTGTTCGCCGATCATGTAGTGGCTTTGGATGTGGACCACGTCGGGCTGGATCCGGTCGAACAGCAGGCCGATTTCCTTCTTGGTCTCCCACGGGAAGGTGATGCGGAAGTACTCGTGGGTCGGCACCGAGTGCGAGCGGAGCCTGTGCACGGTGGCCTCGTCGCGGAATTCGCTGTAGCTCTTGCCCTTGCTGGGCCGGCAGGCCAGGACGTGGACGTCGTGCCCGCGGCCGGTCATGCCCTTGGCCAGGCGGTAGCCGAACTGCGCGGCACCGTTGACATCCGGCGGATAGGTGTCCGCCGCAATCAGGATGGTCAGCTTTTTGTCGGCTTGGTCATTCTCGGGCATGGTCACGGGGAGAGCTCCTGGTGGTCACGGTGCGGTCAGCGGGGCTGTGGTGGCCGGCTGGCCGTCGGCGCAGGCGACGGGCCTGCGCCGGAAGTCTGTGGCGCCGCCCTAGGACAACCGTCCCGCGGCCTTCCGCGCGTCCTTCTTGCGCTTGGTGACCTCGGGGTGGTGCCGGGAAAGGGCGATCACTCCCACGATAGCAAGGAGTGCGGCCGCACCCATGGCAATCGCCGTCACGGCGTGGACGTCAGGCCGGAGCTCCCCCAGGATCACGATGCCGATCGCGATGCCGATGATCGGGTCGATGACGGTCAGTCCGGCGATCACCAGGTCGGGCGGACCGCCGGAGTAGGCGCTCTGCACAAACCACGAGCCCAGCCCGCCGGCAGCAAGGATGGCGACCAGCGTGTACCACTGGACGTTTAGCAGGAACATCCCGTTCGGATCGACGAGGTGCTTGCCGATAATGCGCGTCAGGACCGCCACGAAGCCGAACAGGACGCCTGCGCCGAGGATATAGACGAAGGCACTCATCCGGTGCTTGAACAGCAGGGCCAGCGTTCCGAACAGGCTCACGGCCAGGGCGAGCAGCAGCACGATGGTCAGCTCATCCGAACCGCTGACGTGGTGGTTTTCCTGGGTGACGTTCACGGCGAGCACGACGAACAGTGCCGAACCGGTGACGCAGGACGTGATGGCCACAACCGTGGCCCGGTTCATGCTGAGCCCTTGGTCCTTGGCATTGATGATGGTGGTGATGACGAGCGCAATGGCCCCGATCGGCTGCACCACGGTCAACGGCGCCGAGACCAGGGCGACGGCGTTCATCGCCGTCCCGATGCAGAGCAGCAGCAGCCCCAGGACCCAGCGCGGGTTGCGGATGAGGCGGAGCAGGCCGTGGGAACTGAGCGCCAGGCCCCCGGTATCCGCTTTGACCGCGCTCCCCTGCCGCTGGGCTCCAAAAGCCAGGAAGAAGGCGCCAAGTACCGCCAGCACAACTGCGAACCAGACCATCAGCGGAGGCCGCCGTCGTCGATGTGGCCCTCGGCGGCGTGGTGTCCCCCGGGGGTCCCGGTGTCGGTGCCGTCCCTGAGCTCCCGGCCCTTGCGGATGATGGCCCAGAAGTAGTTATAGGCAGCGATCCAGTGCCCCACGAGGCCCAGTCCCAGGAAGATCCAGGCGGCCACGAAGTAAGCGTCCGTTCCGGGGAGCTGCAGCTTGGAGAGCACCAGCAGCGGCGTGCCGACCAGCAACAGCCCCGTCCGGATCTTGCCGATCCGGCTGACGGGCAGATCTGGATGGCCGTGGAAGTAGGACAGCGAGAGGACGAGCAACACCAGGTCCGGCACCAGCAGCGCGGCCAGGTACCACCACTGCACGACGCCGGCGATCACGAGGGTGACGGCGACGGCGATCAGGGACAGGCGGTCGGCGATGGGGTCCATGACGCGGCCGAGTTTGGACATCTGGTTGAAGCGGCGGGCGATGTAGCCGTCCACCCAGTCGGTGCTGGCCATGACAGCCAGCACGAGCGCGGCGGTGCCGTACTCCTGCTCGGCCAGGACCAGCCAGATGAAGAGCGGCACGCCAAGGAACCGAACGACGGTCAGCAGGTTGGGAACGGTGAAGACCATGTCGTGATGGATCTGGGGCTGCCCGGGGCGTGCGCCAGCGCCGATGAACTTCATCCGTTCCCCCTTTCCACAGCCGGCAACGGGTAGGTGTCGGAGTCCAGGGTGGTGCCTAGCCGTTGAGCAGTCGGCGCAGCAGGAAAACGAAGGCGGCCGTCGACGCGGCCAGGGCGGCCAGCGGCTTCCAGCGCTTGCCGATCTCGGCAGCAGCCCCGGAGGCGTTGCCGGTCCCGGCGGTAGCGGTCTTGGCACCGGTGGCCTTGGGCTGGCTGCGGAACCCGGCGATCTTGTCGTCCATGAGCTCCTTGCCTTCTTCGAGTTTGTGCTGGGTGGCGGCGAGCAGGGCCTGGGCCTGGGTCTTGACGTCGAGTTCCTGCCCGAGCTCGTCGCGCACGCCGGTAAGGTGCTGGCGGCGCGTCTCGAGGCGGCGGCGCAGCTCGTCCTCGGTCGGGGCGGGACCAAGGTCGGGCTGCTCGGCGGCCTTCTTGGCGTCCTTCTCGGCCTTGGCCTTGGCTGCAGCCGCTTCCTTGGCGGCCTTTGCGGCCTTGGCCTGCGGGGAGTTCGGGTCGAGGACGGCGGCGTCGAACGCGGAGCCTACCTTGGCGATGCCAAGATCGTACTTCAGGCCGCGGATGGTCTCCTCGGGGAGCAGAGGCATGGCCTTCTTGAACCGGCCGTAGCCGATCAGGCCAACGATCAGGGCAATCACCAGGAACGCGGCGCAAACCAGCAGGGCTGCGAGCCAGGCAGGCATGATCGTGGCCAGGCCCATGATGGCCGCCACGATGAGCCCGATCACGAGGAAGGCGACAAAGACGAGGGCAACACCGAGGAAGGCGGCCGCGACGCCGAGCTGGATGCCCTTGCGCTTGAGCTCGGCCTTGGCGAAAGCAATCTCGTCGTTGAGCTGCCGGGGTGCCAGCTTGAAGATCAGTTTCAGGGTCTTGGGCAGCGCGGAAAGGCGCAGCCCCCCGTTTGTCCTGCCGGTGTGCCGTCCGCTCATCGGTTCCGCCTAACTGGTTCCATCTGTGATTCCGCTTCCGCTGGATTGCCTGGTCTGCGCGGCTTCACGCACTCCCAGGTGTCAAAACTACCATTCAGGGTGCGGGCGGCGTCCCGCCCGCGCTGGGAGGAACGTGCGTGGCGGGCCCTAGGATTGACCTCTGTGCATACACCCAGCAATCCAGGGGACTCCCTGAGCCGCCGTCGCAAGCTCCTCTACATCCTGATGCTCGGCGCTTTGACGGCCCTCGGGCCGTTCACGGTGGATCTTTACCTGCCTGCATTTCCCGCCCTGGAGGCGAGCCTCGGTGTCACCGAGGCCGCGGTGCAGCTGACCCTGACCGGCACGACGGTGGGCTTCGCCCTGGGCCAACTGGTGG
>Ga0213841_1001506_pt1 | contig 11202 bp, 8 predicted proteins | sample SWPATP23_FD_160125 | JGI IMG/M metagenome (GOLD analysis project Ga0213841, IMG submission 160125) | Coastal seawater microbial communities from Marineland, Florida, United States - SWPA TP2 #3 | ecosystem: Environmental > Aquatic > Marine > Coastal | place: USA: Florida | collected 2016-08-14 | reverse complement strand
CCCGCCACTGGGCCGACCAGGCCGCCGAGGCCGGCGCACACGCCGTCATGCTGCTTCCCCCGAACACTTACCGCGCCGAGCCGCGGGCAGTTATTGACCACTACCGCGAGGTTGCCAAGGCCGGCCTTCCCATTTGCGCCTACAACAACCCGATCGATACCAAGGTCGACCTCACCCCGGACCTGCTGGCAGAACTGCACAAGGAAGGGCTCATCGTCGCCGTGAAGGAATTCACGGGCGATGTGCGCCGCGCCTACGAAATCGCAGAAGCTGCCCCGGGACTGGAGCTCATGGTCGGCTCCGACGATGTTCTTCTTGAAGTTGGCATCACAGGAGCCGTCGGTTGGCTCGCAGGGTACCCGAATGCTATCCCCCGCGAGACGGTCGCCCTGTACAATGCGGTCAAGGCCGGAGACCTCGAAACTGCGCTGCCACTGTACCGCATCATGCACCGGCTGCTGCGCTGGGACTCCAAGACTGAATTCGTCCAGTCCATCAAGCTCTCCATGGACCTCGCCGGACGGTACGGCGGCCCTTCCAGGGCTCCTCGCCTCCCCCTCCGCCAGGACCAGCAGGAGCTGGTCACGGCTGACACCCTTTACGTCCTCGAAGAGCTGGACCGCCTTGGACGTGAAGGCAAAATCGAACGCAGCACCCACTAACCTCCATCGTTAGCGAAACAGCCGGAGGCCTGCCTTGGCGAAAATCCAGGCAGGCCTCCGGCTTTTCCATATCGCTAACGCCGGGAGCAGCCGTCTGCGGCGTAAGGCGACACAAAGGGGCCTGTCCGGAACTAATTCCGGACAGGCCCCTTTCTGCTGACCGAGACTAACCGATTCCAGTCGAACCCGAGCTTCAAGCGCTTTCAGTAGCCAGGAGATCTGAAGATTCCGGCGAAGCCCACAAGCCCCGGACATGGGAGATATGGCTCCTCATCAGTTCCTCCAGGTCATCAGCGCGTCCTTCTTCAATCAGGTCAACCATTTGAAGGTGTTCCTGGGCCGACTGCCCAAGCTGCCCGCGTTCGGCAAGCTGAGCCAGGCCCGAGAGACGGCTGTGGCCGCGGAGGTCTGAGACTATGTCCACAAGCCTTGAATTTCCGCTGTACTGCAGCAGTCGGATGTGAAATTCCCTGTCTGCGTCGGTGTACCCCACCAAGTCCCGCTCCTCGGCGCAGTCGACGATTTGCTGGGCAAGAGCACGGAGTTCCGGCAGGTCACCCTTGGGAATGACCGCAGCGACATCCCGCACCACAGGTGGTTCAAGGAGGAGTCGAATCTGAGCCATCTGGTCCAAATCCTTGTCCGAAACCTCAAGCACCCTGAAACCCTTGTTAGGTTCCACGCTGACGATGTTTTCCCGTACGAGGTCCAGCATCGCTTCCCGGACCGGCGTCGCAGACACCCCGAACCTGGCGCCTAGGCTGGGGGCAGAGTAGATGACACCGGGGACCATCTCGCCGGCGATGATGGCCGCACGCAGGGCGCGGGTGACAGTCTCGCGGAGACTGGTTTTCCGGATCGTCTTGATTTCCGTGTTAGTCATGCCGCCCCCTGTGGGTCTTGGGTGTTATGTCACATCATACACTGTGGCGGGTTCAGCGCTGCGATTACTGGAAACCATCATGGACGATGTGGCCGTTTTGCACTACGGTGCGGGGCCGCGCCTCATCCCAGAGTGCTGCCTCGTCCTCAAAAGGATTGCCATCAAGGATGAGGGCGTCCCCGGCTGACCCGGGGGACAGGACCCCAATTCGGTTATTTCGCAGCAGTTCGGAGTTGACCGTGGTCATGGACCGCAGGGTTTCGAGGACGCCGCTTGCTTCGATCTGCAGTCGGACACCACACAGCTGGTCATCTTCTAGTTCCCCCATAAGGTCGCTGCCGAAACCCACTTTGACCCCAGCAGCGTGGGCGGTCTGAATGGCCGTTTGGCCTGCCTCAAGAACTTCAGAATTCTTTTTCTGCGAAATGGTGCTGAGGTGCAGCAGTTCGCCGCGGCGGTTCATGGCGTCGTAGGCAGCCAAGGTCGGGACCAGGAAGCTCTCGTGTTCTGCCATGAGCTGGGCCGTATCTTCGTCCAAGAGATTCCCGTGTTCGATGGAGCGGACACCGTTAAGAACGGAGTGCCGGATGGCTTCCGGAGAGTATGCGTGGGCGGCAACGTAACTTCCCCTACGGGACGCTTCGTCTGTCACTGCCTGGATTTCTTCTGCTGAGTACTGCGGAAGCCTGATTGGATCGGTGAGGGAGACGACGCCGCCGGAGGTCATGATCTTGATCGCGTGGCTTCCTGTGCGGAAGCGGTCCCGGACGGCCTTTCGCAGGTTGTCGACACCGTCAACGATTGCGCACATGTGGCCGTGGCTGAAGCATGCGTCTATGTCAGCGGTCCGAGGGTCGCCATGACCACCGGTTTGGCTCAGGGCGGGCCCCGTGTAGTAGTACCGGGGTGCGGGAAGAAGCCCCTGCGTAATTGCGTTGGACAGGCCGATATCGCCGCCGGCGACGTCGCGTACGGTTGTAAATCCGCGGCGAAGTGCGGATTTGAGTCTGCGTGCACCGGCAAGCGCGGAGTAGCTAAGGGGTCCGCTCTCGTTTGCCAAGCCCGCCAAGCTGACGGCGTATGCATGAAAGTGGGCATCAATGAGGCCAGGCAGAACGACTTTGCCCCGGGCATCAAGGGTAGGACCGTCTGCTACGGTCTCCCCCACACTCTCGACAACGCCGCCCCTGATCACTACGGAGCCTTCTATTAGATTCGAAGTGTGTCCGTCGAAAATTCGCGCATTGGTGATGGTTAAGTCGGTGCCTGATTGGCTATCCATGGTTCTCCTTCTGCCGCGCTATGGCAGGGTGCGCGGGAGGGTTCGGTACGGTTATGGGCGGTAACGCCTTCTGTCCGATACCCCTGATGGAGTACCGGACAGAAGGTTGTTAAGAGAGTGTGTTACGTACTGCGGGCTGCTAACTGACGCCGACCGGGGTCCTAAGACGACTCGTCTCTTCCTGGTTCACGCTGTAGTCAGCGTTGACAACGACGCCATAGTCTCTTGCTGCAGCTTCAAAGGAGACGAAGCCGTTGCGGACGTCGTGGGCCACTTTCGCGGCATCCCGCTCGAAAGCCGGGCCGTAGCCGCCGCCGCCGCCGGTGCTGTTTACCAGGACTTCCCCGGCCTCCATGTGGTTATAGCTGCCGCCCTTGACGACTTCACGTTCTGTTCCAGGATTGAGCACGATTTCATTGGGACGTCCGGGCTTGCCGCCCGCGACGGGCCACGGCTCCGTTTTGGTCTTGTAAACAAGGCAAATGCCGGTCGCCGGCGCGGTGAACCGGTAAGCCCGGCTGACACCAACGCCGCCACGGAACTTGCCGGCCCCCCCGGTGTCTTGGCGGTATCCGTAGGAGTCGATGATCATCGAGGACTTGGTTTCCAAGACCTCAACTGGGTTGTTCCGGCATCCGGGTTCCGACAGGTGCATGATGCCGTCTTCGCCGTCGAAGGTTGCGGTACCGCCGAAGCCGACAGCCTCGTTGGTGGCTTCCTGCCAGGGTTCGCCGTTCCTGGGATTGATGCCCAACCCCATCATCGAACAGACGTCCCCGCCGGAGCAGGCCGGGATAAGGTCCGGCATACCCTGGGAGAGGGCTTTGAGGACCACTTCTCCGGCCAGAAGCCCAGTCCACAGGGTGAATGTGGGCATTGGTGGAACAGCGTGGACGACCGATCCAGGTACGGTCACTACCCGCAGCGGTGTGAAGTTTCCCGCGACCACGGGAGAGTCGGGGGTGGTGAGTGCCTTGAAGATCAGGCTGGAAACGGCTTCGGTCTGTCCAGCGGGGAGGTTGATGGGACCCTTAACGTTTTCGGCGCTGCCTGTCCAGTCGACGACCATTTCCTCATCGGTAATGGTGACGGTGACCTGCAGTTTGATCAAGTCGTCCTTGTTAATGCCGTCATCATCCACATAGTCGACCGCTGTCCAAGTTCCCTTGGGCAGCTTCGCCAAGGCAAGCCGGGCGAGCCTTTCGCCATGCTCATTGATGGTCTGCATGGCTTCGAGCAGCGTGGACTTACCGTACTTGGCTGCTATTTCCTGAGTGCGCCGGACGCCGGAGACACACGCAGAGACCTGCGCCTGAATGTCACCAATGGTGTGTTTGGGCATCCTGCTGTTGAACTTGATGATGTTGAAGACATCGTCATTTTTCACGCCCCGGCGGTAGAGCTTGGATGCCGGCAGCATCAACCCCTCCTGGGACATGTGCGTCGAGTCCAGGACGTACCCGGGGTCCTTCTGGTTCAGGTCCGTGACGTGAATACGGCACGAGGCAAAACCGATCAGTTCGTTTTCGAAACGAATAGGGGCGAACACCAACGGATCAAGAGTGTGCGCGCTCGACCAGTAAGGGTAGTTAAGGATGAAGACATCGCCTTCCTCCATATTTTCCGGACCAATGAATTCGATGGCCTTCTTGATTCCAGCATCGTTTCCACGTGTGAAAATGGCGATGCCCGGCGCATCTGCAACAACATCGCCGGCGGCATTGTGAATGCCAATCCCGTAGTCGTGGATTTCATAGACCACCGTGTTGTAGGCGGTCCGGCAGAGGTTCCGGGCGACTTCTTCAGCCGCCGCCAGGAGCCCGTGGCGGACGATTTCTGTGGTGATTGCATCAGCCATTGCGGACTGCCTCCTGGTTGGCGGGTCGGATGGAAATGATGAGTTCCCCGAAGCTTCCGACGTCGAGGGTGTCACCCTCGTGCATCACGGTGGTTGCGGTGTGCTCGGTAATGACTGCGGGGCCCTGGATGGTGTCGCCGGCCTTCAGCTCCTCCCTCGCGTAGAGGGCATATTCCTGCTGGTTGATGCCGTCAACGTAGACAGGCCTGCGGCCGAGTTCGGTTACCTGGCCCTCGGTCCGAGGCTCTGCCTGAGGAAGGGACGGCTTATCGACAATCCCTGTTGCGTTGAGCCGCATGGTCGTTGTTTCAATCGGATCATCCATGACGTGCCCATACTGGCGCTCGTGAAGGCGCTGGAACTCATCCCGGATGGCTTCCCGCGGATCGCTTCCGTCCCGAGGGAAGGTTACGGTGACAGCATGTTCCTGCCCTGAGTACCGGACATCGATAGCCCTGGTGAAGAGCTGGCTGTCGCCCTCGAAGCCCTCGGCGCCCAGAGTCTTGGCTGCCTCGGCCTCCATAGCGGCGTATGCGGCCTCGGCCTGGCCGGAATCGAGCTCGTCCAGGAGCGTCACATTGGTGCGGGAGAAGTCATGCTGCACGTCGGCCATGAGCATGCCAAGGGCGGAGAAGGCTCCCTGACCTGGTGGAACGATGACGGTGGGGATGCCAAGGTCTCGTGCGACGTCAATGGCGACGAGCCCGCCGCCGCCGCCGAAGGACAGCATGGCGAAATCCTTCGGGTCGTGTCCGAGTTCAACGGTGATCGCACGCACGGCACCACCGATCTTGGTGTTGGAGATCTGGATGATTCCGCGGGCCAGCTCGGTTGTGCTTAGCCCAAGCTCATCCGCGATCGGCTGCAGTGACTTCTCGGCCAGTCCATGGTTCAGGGTCAGCTCTCCGCCGAGCGGCGTGTCCGATCCCAAGTAACCGAGCACTGTGGCGGCGTCTGTGAACGTCGGCTGGGTTCCTCCGCGGCCGTAGGCAGCAGGCCCCGGTACTGCACCCGCACTGCGGGGTCCCACCTGCAATGCTCCGCCCTCATCCAGGTAAGCGAGAGAGCCGCCGCCGGACCCGATGGTGTGGATGTACAAAGACGGTGTGTTGATCGGCAGACCTTCGAATTCTGCGCCGTGGTACAGCACGGGCTTGCCGTCCAACACGAGTGAGGCGTCCAGGCTGGTGCCGCCGAGGTCGATGGTGATGAGGTTGGGCTTGCCGATGAGCTTCGAGAAAGCAGCCGCGCCTACGACACCGCCCGCAGGGCCGGAGAGGATCAGATTGACCGGCTGCTCCCGGGCAGCCCTGGCCGTCATGGCGCCGCCGCCTGACCGGGACATCAGGAACTGGCCGCCGAAGCCCTCTGCTGCCAGTTTTTGTTCGAGCTCAATCAGGTAGCTCCGCATGATCGGCTTGATGTAGGCGTCAAGGACCGCAGTGCTGGTGCGTTCGTACTCCCGGTACTCCCGGGACAGCTCGTGCGAAAGCGTGATCTCGATGTCGGGGTTGATTTCCCGGAGAATTTCCCGCATGCGCTGCTCATGAGTCGGGTTGGCGTACGCATGCAGGAACGCGACGGCTACGGCTTCGTAGCCGCGCTCCTTGATCTCACCGGCGACCTTGCGGGCATCATCTTCATCGAAGGGGGTCAATACGGAGCCGTCGAACAGGCTTCGTTCTGTGACCTCAAAGGTGTCGTACCGCTCGACCAGGGCTGCCGGCTTCCGGTACTTGATGTCATACATGACGCGCCGGTCCGTTCGTCCCAGAAGGTAGACATCCCTGAACCCTCGGGTACCGACGATGGCGAGTTTCGCACCGCTGCGGGTGAGGAGAGAATTCAGCCCGAGGGTGCTTCCGTGGTTGAACATGGAAACGACGTGCGGGTCAGCATCCGCCTTATGGAAAGCCGCCATAACCCCTTCGGTGGGAGCCGAAGGTGTAGTGGGCACTTTTTCGAAGTGAAGCTCGCCCGTTTCGGGAACAAGCTTCACGACGTCGGTAAAGGTGCCCCCCACGTCGATCGCGATTCTGACGTTCTCAGTCATCTAAGTAATGCCTTTCGGTGTGGCCCACCCTCGGTAGATGTGGGCGGAGGTCTGTTTAGCGTTTTTTGTGGCCGGCTGCGGCCATGCCGACAGCCGCCAGGATGATGAAACCGGTAACCATGTCCTTGAGCTGCGGATTGAGGTTCATGAGGTCGAAACCATTGCCGATCAGTGCGATCAGGAAGACACCTACGACGGAGCGCCAGATAGCCCCCACGCCGCCGTAGATACTGGTACCACCGAGGATGATGGACGCAATGGCGTCAAGTTCCAGTCCGGCCCCAGCCAGCGGCTGACCTGATGCGATACGCGAGACACCTATCGCTGCCGCCAGTCCGGCCGCGAGCCCACTGATGGTGAATACGATGATGCGTGTACGGTCGACTTTCACACCCGAGAGCTCCGCTGCTTCGGCGTTGCCTCCCACAGCGAAGACATGACGCCCGAAGACAGACCGGGTAAGCAGAAACCAAAGGATTGCAACGACGGCTATCATCACGTAGACCGCTACGAAAACACCCAGCCACCGGTCCCGCCCCAAGGAGGAGAATCCCTTTACGGTGACCGTTATAAGGGAACCGCCGGTGATGAGCACCGCTACCGCGGTGTAGACCATGGAAGTTGCAAGCGTTGCCAGGAACGAGTGGATACGCAATCTGGTGATAATGGTGCCGTTGACGGCCCCGAGCGCCAGCCCAATGACAGGTGCGAGGATCAGGCCGAGGGCCACGTTGCCGGTCGCGACCGTCACTGCGGCGGTCGTCACGCCGGCAACGCCGAAGATGGCACCTACCGACAGGTCAAAGTTGCCGGAAATGATCACAAAGGTGCCGGCGGCCGCGATGATCACCAGCGGCGCGTTCTGGTTCAGGATGTTGACCAGGTTGGGAAAAGTAAAGAAGGAAGGGGAAGCAAAGGCGAGGATGATCAGGATCAGACCGGTCAGGATGAGAACCGCGTATTCCTTGGCCAGCTCGACAACACTGGGGCGCTGGTGCGGCCTTCGGGTTTGTACGGTCGCTGTAGTTGTAGTGGTCATGATGCTTTCTCCTCTTTTGCATCCACGTGGAATAACTGGAACAGGACGTTTTCCACGTTTGTTTTCTCAGGCTCTATCTCGCCGATCGTCCGGCCTTCACTGACGAGGTAGGCCCTGTGGGAGAGCTCCATGATTTCCTCATGCTCGGAAGAAATCAGCAGAACTCCAATACCTTCGGATGCTAGTTCAACAATGAGTTCGTATATGGTTCGTTTGGCTCCGATATCGACGCCGCGGGTCGGTTCGTCCAAGATGACGAACTTAGGCTTTTCAAGCAGGGCTTTCCCAAGCAAGGCTTTTTGCTGGTTACCTCCGGAAAACCCAGAGACCGGCAGTTCGATTCTTGGCGGTCGGATTTCCAGCCGCTCGGCCAGGGCCTGCGTGGCCCTTTTTTCTGCTCGAACATTGACGATGCCGAACCGGGAAAATAGACCGGGCCGGGCCAGGGCTATGTTTTCTCGGACTGATCGTTGCAGCACCAGTCCGTCATGATGCCGGTCTTCAGGGACGAACATCAGTTGGCGTGCCATGGACAGGCCAGGAGACTGTTTCGACTGCACACTTCCGTCGAACTCAATGGTCCCGCTCGCGACCGGATCAGCGCCGAAAATTGCTCTGGCACACTCTGAACGGCCACTCCCCACCAAACCCAGAAGTCCCACTATCTCGCCTCGTCCCACTGAGAAGGACATGTCTCGAACACCAGTGTGTGTCGCAAGATTAGTCACCCGAAGCACAGGAGCCGCCTTCGTGTCCGGCCAGGCTGGCCGTTCCGGGAATGCCGCCTCGAGTTCCCTGCCGAGCATTCCTGCGACCAGGGACGGCTTGGTCTCCAAGGCGGCATTTCCAGTGCGGATATGCCGGCCGTCTCGCATGATGGTGATCCGGTCTGCGACCTCAAGAATGGCATCGAGGAAGTGCGACACGTAAACGATTGTGCAGCCGCGGTCCCGCAGCTTGAACATCAGTTCATGCAGTTGTGCCATTTCGTGGGCAGTCAGTGAAGACGTGGGCTCGTCCATGACGATGACACGTGCGTCCCGGGCGAGGGAACGCATGATCTCAACCTTCTGCTGATCTGCAATGCGCAGGTCCCTTACTTTTACTTTCGGATCAAGCCCGAAGCCGACCATGCTTTCCAGATTGGAAAAGCGTTCGGTCAGGTTGCGGCGTGCAACGCCGGCCCTATGTTCCTCTACACCCAGGAACACGTTCTCCTCCACCGTCAGGTCGGGAACCAAAGCAAGTTCCTGGGCAATCATTACGATGGCCTCTTTTTGAGCACGTGAAGGATTCCACTTGGATACCGTCTTGCCGTTTACAACCAGCTCGCCGCCGTCCTGCTGGTAAATGCCGGCGATCACCTTGCCAAGCGTCGATTTACCGGCACCGTTTTCTCCAACAAGTGCATGGATCTCACCAGGGCGAAGAGAGAGGCTGACGTTGTCGAGAGCCAGGGTTCCGCCGAACCTCTTGCTGATCCCTTTCAGGTCGACAAAGCCTTCGGGATTGTCCTCAGAAAGCATTAGCCGTTCCACTCACCTGTAAAGTCGGGCGCCTTGTCCAGATCTTCCTTGTAGGCGTAGGGAGCAAGGGGCCCAAGAGTGTCCGCGTCAACGACAGCCTTGACGTCCTTGCCGTTGATGGCATTGCTCAGCTGCTCCATTGCAGCCGCACCCATGGAGACGGGGAAGTTGAGGTAGTCAGATGTCCATACCCCATCCCGGACTGCTTTAACTGCGTCCTTGGTCCCACCGGCGCCGGTGAGGAACACCTTTGAGGGGCTAATCCCGGCGTTCTCCAATGCGATCTGGGCGCCCAATGTCTGCTGGTCGGCGTTGCTCAGGATCGCGTTGATGTCCTTGTTGCCCTGCAAGAGGTTAGTTACAGCGCTGAGTGACTTGTCCCGATCGTACGAGCCCTCCACTGTCCCAACAATCTTGATGTTGGAGTGCTTGGACAGAACGTCCTTGTAAGCATTGCTGCGGGCCACATCCAGAGGAGAATTCAGCAGGCCGACGACAACCCCCACCTTGCAGGGGTCGATCTTCTCGCAGTACTTCACAACTTGCTCGGCCTGCTTCGTTGCCGCTGTGCTCGGAGCGACCGCAACGGTCGATACAACGCCATCGACCTGCGGCTCCATCTTTTCAATGTCTGGGCCGATCGGGTTCAGTACGGTCACCACCGGAATCTGCTGTGCAAGCGGGAACGCCGCAGCGAGGACCGGTCCATCGTTGGGGACGACAATGACGCCGTCGTAACCACCGGAAGTGGTCGCGTTTTGAAGTTGCGACAACTGCGTGTTTGCGCTGAACTGCCCATCAAGAATTTGGGCGTCAACGGTCAGGCCCAGCTTCTTCGCTTCATCCTTAACGCCCTGGAAAACGGCCTGGTTGTAGCCGTTCTGGGCGGAAGCAGCAAGCACGGCTACCTTCAGGGATTTCTTCTCCCCCGCTGCGCTCGAACCCTGTCCCTGCGAGCCGCTGCCTGCACCACAACCGGACATGATCAGGCCCAGGGCCATGCAACCGCCGACTGCTGCCAATCGAATGCTCTTCACTACTGCCTCCAAGTTGGATCGACGGATTTTCCCGTCTTCGATGCTATGTACCATGTCACATGTTTCCCTGTGCCTGCAATAGTTTTCGGGGTCTCACTTGAGAATTTACGGCTGAGAAACAATGGGAGCCGAAGGCATTTTGCTGACAGCGTGGTCTACGACGAACACTCGCCCCGGACCCACTTCTGCGGCTCCTTCGAGAAGGCGCGCCAGGCGCGGTGCTGATTCCTGACGCGAAGGGTGATCCAGCCATCCCCGGTACGCGGCTTCGTCGGGCCAGAGGGCGGTCACGATAACTTCCCCGGAGCCATCTGCGGCTACGGAAATCTCCGATGCCAGAGCCTGGGAGTGGTCGAGGGAGAACTGCAGGATGTCCTCATCCCGGTACATCGCAAGAACTGCGGCCAGCTTGCTGGGCTCGACTCGAAGTGTAAGGACTGTGCGGATCATCGGCGTCTCCTGAGGGTGACTAGAACTGTGACATGGGCCATGGAAAGAGTGTATCGTGTGACATGGCACTGTGGTAGTGCTCGCGGAGGGGAGCTTTTGTGGAGAGCCATTGTCTTTGTCGTCCGGTCTACGGACAGACGCCGCCGCCGGGCGAGGAGCAGCTGTGGGCGGCAGCAGGGTTCAGCGGCAGCCCGGGCCAGACACTTATGACACAGCAGGACGGGTCTCCACTGATGCTGGTCGGTTTAGGAGACGCCGCCCAGGTAAACGTAGCGTCCCTTCGCGAGGCCGCGGCCCTCGCGGCGCGGATGATTGGCAATGTGACCGAGGCCGAATGGGATTTTGATGCGCTCTCTGTCGTGGGAATTGCCTCGAATCAAGTAGCTCAAGCGGTCGCAGAAGGAACAGTTCT
>Ga0213841_1001499_pt1 | contig 11259 bp, 11 predicted proteins | sample SWPATP23_FD_160125 | JGI IMG/M metagenome (GOLD analysis project Ga0213841, IMG submission 160125) | Coastal seawater microbial communities from Marineland, Florida, United States - SWPA TP2 #3 | ecosystem: Environmental > Aquatic > Marine > Coastal | place: USA: Florida | collected 2016-08-14 | reverse complement strand
CCATCGGGAGAAGCCGCCCAGTTTCGCGGACGCCGTCAATGCCTGCATCGACACCGCCCTCGTGGCGGAACAGGCCGAACGTCCCCAACGCGACTATCTCGGGGGAAGCCGGCTGGGCGACATCTGCCAGCGCAGGCTGCAGTACGAATACCTGAAGACGCCGAAGGACCCGGGCGCCGGGTTCTCGGGCAAGTCCCTGCGGATCTTCGCGCTCGGGCACGTTCTCGAGGACCTGGCCATCGCCTGGCTGCGCAAGGCCGGCTTCGATCTTCGCACGCGCAATCGACATGGCGATCAATTCGGCTTTTCGGTCGTGGGCGGACGTGTGCAAGGCCATGCCGACGGGGTGGTCGTCGCCGCGCCGAACGGCATGGCGGTTCCTGCGCTCTGGGAGTGCAAATCGGCGAACGCCAAGAACTGGCGGGAAATCGCGAAGCACGGCGTCGGAAAGGCGACGCCGGTCTACGCCACCCAGATCGCACTCTACCAGGCCTATCTCGGCCTGACCGAGGCGCCGGCGTTCTTCACGGCGATCAACAAGGACACGTGCGAGATCTGGCATCAACTCGTGCCGTTCGATGCCGCACTCGCCCAGTCCGCCAGCGACAAGGCGGTGACGATCCTGCGCGCCTGTGATGCGGGCGAACTTCTTCCCCGCCACACGGCCGACCCCGACCACTTCGAATGCCGCTTCTGTGCGTGGCGGGAACGGTGCTGGGCATGACGGTCCCGTCCGACACCATCGCGCCCGACGACGTCGCGCCCGACACCGAAATGATCGCGATCTATTCCGAGGTCGTGTTCGGCTACTGCGACGGTTGGGTGCCGGTCCGTGCGCTGGCCGAGAAAGGCGCGGGCGATGGTCCGCCGCATGTGCCCTTCATCGAAGCGGACACCACGCTCGCCGCGAAACTCGCGCTTCAGGCGACATGGGCGAGCGACGCTGGCATGGCCCTGTTCGTTGCGCCCGGCACAGTCGCGGCTCCCGGCGACGCGCGTGCGGAGAGCATCGTCCAGACGCAGGTGGTGCTGGTCGATCTCGACCATGGCGACATCGGCGCGAAGCGCGACCATCTTGTGCAGCACCTCGGCTGCCCGACACTCGAAGTCGCGTCCGGTGGTGTCACCGCCGAGGGCCGGCGCAAGCTGCACCTCTACTGGCGTCTGACCGAGCCTGCCGAAGGCGACGACATCGCCACGGTCTGCCGCGCCCGGCACATGATCGCCGCGAAGGTCGGCGGCGACCCTTCGTTCCGGTCCGCGCACCAGCCGATCCGCGTGGCGGGATCGATCCACGCCAAACAGGGCCTTCGGCGGCTGGTGCAGATCCTGAACCACGATCCTCGCGATCACGACCTTGGCGAGCTGCTCGAAGCGATCATCGCGATGCCGCCGCTCGAAGGCGAGAACGGGCTCGACTTCAACATGGCCGCCACCGAGCGCGGCAGCGTGACCGAGCTGTTCGGCCGCCAGGTTCGCGAAGGCGGCGTGGATGGCACAACGCGGTTCGACGCACTGTCGCGCGTGATCGGCTACTGGATCCGCCGTGCCCGCGAAGGCCACGTGCCGCGCGAACAGGCGTGGGAGGAAATCGTCTCCTACAACACGGCCCGCGTTGCCCCTCCCTGGCCGGAGGACCGGCTGCGCGAGGAAGCCGAACGCCTCTGGAAACGCGACGCCGCCCGAAACGGCGAGATCGATGACGAGGATGACGGTCCCGATGGCGGCGGCCCTGCTGGCGGGGGGCATGATGGGCCGGTGCCGGTGCGCTTCACCGAGGATGCGCTCGCCGCAACCTTCGCCGCCCGACATGCCGAGACATGGCGCTACGTCGCCGGCTGGGGGCAGTGGCTGACCTGGTCGGGCAAGCTCTGGCGGCGCGAGGAGACGCTGCAGGCCTTCGATCTGGCCCGGATGATCTGCCGCGAGGCGGCGGCGCGCGCCGGGTCTGCACGGCTCAAGGCGAAGCTTTCCAGCGCCGCGACCGTGTCCGCCGTGGAGCGGCTCGCCCGTTCCGACCGCCGCCACGCAACCACGACCGAGCCGTGGGATCGCGATCCCTGGCTATTGAACACGCCCGGCGGCGTGGTCGACCTGCGTAGTGGCGCGTCGCTGCTGCACGACCCCGGCCTCTTCATGACTCGCATCGCCGGGGCATCGGTCGCCGACGCTTGCCCCGTCTGGCTCGGGTTTCTCGAAACCGTCACGGGCGGGGACGGCGAACTGCAATCCTACCTGCAGCGCATGGCGGGCTACTGCCTGACGGGCGTGACCACCGAGCACGCGCTGTTCTTCCTCTACGGCACCGGCGCAAACGGGAAATCCGTTTTCGCCAACACCCTGACCGCCATCCTTGGCGACTACGCCACCGTCGCGCCGATGGACATGTTCATGGCCACGCAGGGTGATCGCCACCCGACCGACATGGCGGGCCTGCGCGGGGCGCGCATCGTCACGTCCATCGAAACGGAACAGGGCAGCCGCTGGGCCGAGAGCAAACTCAAAGCGCTGACCGGGGGCGACAAGATCACGGCCCGCTTCATGCGGCAGGATTTCTTCGAGTTCATCCCGCAGTTCAAGCTGCTGATCGTCGGCAACCACAAGCCTTCAATCCGCAACGTCGATGAGGCGATGAAGCGGCGTCTGCACATGGTGCCGTTCACGGTCACCATCCCTCCTGCGAGGCGCGACAAGCACCTGGCGGACAGGCTGCTGGCGGAACGTGACGGGATCCTCGCATGGGCGCTCGAAGGCTGCATCGAATGGCAGCGGACAGGGCTGCGCCCTCCGCCCGCCGTGATGGCTGCGACTGAGGATTACTTCGAGGCCGAGGACGCCATCGGTCGCTGGATCGACGAGCGCTGCTCTGTCGGGTTGCACCTCAGCGCCAGCACCTCCGCGATGTTCGCCGACTGGAAGGCGTGGGCCGATGCGAACGGCGAGTTCGCAGGGTCGGTCAAGCGCTTCTCGGAAGCCCTGATCGTCCGGGGATTCGAGCGTCACAACACCCGCGCCGCGAAGGGATTCCGGGGCATCGCCCTCGATGACAGCAACTCTGACCTTTTCTCGGGAGAATAGGAAAATGCCAATGAATTCAGAGAGTGTGACGGATGTGACGGATCATACCTATAAGACCGTTACGCGCGCGCATGTGCGCGCCTGTGGAACAGATAGGGAACTATCCGTCACATCCGTCACACCCGTCACCAACCCTCCTGTGCGGATGGAGGACGGTGGCGGACTGCTCCCGTGCATCCTCGCGCTCGACCTCGGCACCTCGACCGGCTGGGCGATCCGCGGCCATGACGGTCTGATCACCAGCGGCACCGTCTCGCTGCGCCCCGGCCGCTTCGATGGCGGCGGTATGCGCTACCTGCGCTTCACCAACTGGCTGACCCAGATCGACCGGCTGTCCGGGCCCGTCGCCGCCATCTGGTTCGAGGAAGTCCGCCGCCACGCGGGCACCGACGCGAGCCATATCTACGGCGGGCTCATGGCCACGCTGACCGCATGGGCCGAGCTGCGCGGCGTGCCCTACGAGGGCGTCCCGGTCGGCACGATCAAGCGCCACGCCTCGGGCAAGGGCAACGCCGACAAGGCCGCCATGGTCGCCGCCGTCCGTGCTCGCGGCTTCAGCCCAGCCGACGATAACGAGGCCGACGCCATCGCGATCCTGCTCTGGGCGATCGAGACGAACGGAGGTGTCGCATGAGATGGCATCCCCATGGCTACGGCGGCCGACGCCGGGATCCCGAGCAGGTCAAGCGCGAGGGCTGGCAGGAACAGGGCGTCCTCGCGGTCTCCGCCGATGACGACCGCCTCACCTGGCCCGAGCGTGAACTGGTCCGCCAGCTCGGCGAGAAGCTATACGGCCCGCGTTCCTCCGACAGGGAGGCGCGCCATGGCTGATCGCGAATGGACCGCCGACTGCGTCGCCGATCATTTCGAGGAGGCGTTCCGCACGCTGCGCAAGCTGCCGCCGGTGAAGGCGCAGGGCTACTTCAACACCTGGCCCGACATCGTGCGGACCAGCCGCGAGATCGCGGCGATGGAACCCCAGCCGATGCGGGTCTGGCCCTCGGCCGCCGCGATCACCCGGCTCGAGCAGACCTTCGACTGGGTGCTCTGGATCGAGGAGGCGGAGCGCAAGCTGGTCTGGTCGCGCGCCGCCCGCGTGCCGTGGAAGCAGATCAGCGGGGAACTCGGCTGCGACCGCACGACCGCATGGCGGCGTTGGCAGCTGGCGCTGACCAAGATCGCTGCGCGCCTGAATGCGCAGTGACTCCAATGTGTTGCAACACTTTTCCCTTCGACATCTGCAACAGATCCATGCTATTCCGAAGGCAAGATGGGGAGAGTGCGCTGGAAGGCTCGCTCTCCCCTTTGCGCTGACGGGGGCCTTCTGGACCCCGGTATCCAGCGAGGGTCCGGCCGGGGTCCAGCCCGAGGGAGTTTCCGGTTCCTTCCTGGCGATATTCGTATGCTGGCGGGCGAAGCGCGGGACATCGCCAGCGACAGGACCGGATTTTTGGGAAGCCACCCGGAAGCCGGAGCCACGCGCGCCCCGCGCAAACACCAATGAACGCTGGCCTTCCGACCGGCACCGCAGGTGGCCGCTGGACCCCGTGTGGAGTCCAGCCCGGCATCCGGAGTCCGGAAGCCACCGGCATCCACCCGACCAAGGAACCTTGCCCACCATGACGCTGAGCTTCGCCCCGGACGCGATCGAGACGTGGCCGCTGTCGCGCCTCCAGCCCTACGCGAAGAACGCGAAGGCGCATGGCCCGGACCAGGTCGCGAAGATCGCCGCCAGCATGGCGGAGTTCGGCTGGACCGTGCCGTGCCTCGTCGCCGACGACGGCGAGCTGATCGCGGGGCACGGGCGCGTGCTGGCCGCGACGCAACTGGGGCTGACGGAAGCGCCGGTCATCGTGCTGGGCCACCTGACCGAGGCGCAGCGCCGGGCGTACCGCATCGCCGACAACAAGCTGACCGAACTCGGCACCTGGGACGAGGCGCTGCTGTCGGCGGAACTGAACGATCTGCTGGCCGAGGATTTCGACCTCTCGCTGGTCGGCTTCTCCGACGGCGAGTTGGACAAGCTGCTGGCCTTCGTGCCGGAGGGGGACGGTGAAGAAGGTGGCGCCGGGGGCTCCGTGCCGCCGGTGACCATCCCCGAACCGCCGCGCAATCCGGCGTCCCGCACCGGCGATCTGTGGATCCTTGGCGACCATCGGCTGCTCTGCGGTGACAGCACCAGCGCGGTTGATGTGCGCCGCCTGATGAATGGCGAACGGGCGATCCTGTTCGCAACTGACCCGCCATATCTTGTGGACTACGACGGTTCGAACCATCCGACCCGCAACAAGGACTGGTCGGCGTCCTATGGCACGACCTGGGACGACAGTTCGCAAGGAGCCGAGCTTTACGACGGCTTCATTTCCGCCGCCGTGGCGGAGGCCATCGCCGAGAATGCTGCATGGTATTGCTGGCATGCCTCGCGCCGCCAGGCGATGCTCGAGGCCTGCTGGGAAAAGGCCGGGGCCTTTGTCCATCAGCAGATCATCTGGGTGAAGGACCGCGGGGTTCTTACCCGGTCGCATTATCTGTGGAAACACGAGCCCTGCTTCATGGGCTGGCGGCGTCCGAACCGCCCGCCCAAGGTCGCCGAGGAAACGCTGCCGTCGACCTGGGAGATGCCCAGCTTCGCGAAGGACGAGCGCCCCGACCACCCGACGCCGAAACCGCTCGACGCCTTCGGCATCCCGATGCGCCAGCACGTCGCCCGAGGCGGCCTCTGCTACGAGCCCTTTTCTGGGTCGGGTTCGCAGATCATCGCAGGCGAGGCCAACGGCCGCCGCGTCTTCGCGATGGAAATCAGCCCGGCCTACATCGATGTCGCCGTTGAACGCTGGCAGGCCGAAACCGGCAAGGACGCGATCCTCGACGGCGACGGCCGGACCTTCGCTGAGGTGAGGACCGAGCGGCTGGGCGACGATGCCGAACCACCGGCCGAGACGCCGGACACGGACGCCGAACCCGAACCCGAACCCGCGCGAAAGCGCAAGTCCGCCGCATGAAGCAGTCACGCCTCATGTCTCTGGTCGAGTCCATCACCAACGTGGTCGTCGGCTACGGCGTCGCCGTCGTCACGCAGATCCTGATCTTCCCGGTCTTCGGGCTGCACACGACGCTGGCGGAGAATCTGAAGATGGGCGCGGTGTTCACCTTGGTGAGCATCGCACGATCCTTCGCCCTGCGGCGGGTGTTCGAGACGATCCGGATGCGGAGCGCCAAATGATCGACCGCCGCCCCAGTGGGACGGCGGCCATCAACCTGTCGGGGTCCGGTGTGTCAGGCGGCAGGGAGTTTGTACACGCGCCCCCGATCCTCGACCTTCTCCGAGGTCACCTCGAGCCCGAGCTTCTTCTTCAGCGCTCCGGCCATCGCGCCGCGCACCGTGTGCGACTGCCAGCCCGTTGCGGCCATGATCTCCTCGATGGTCGCGCCGTCCGGCGTGCGCAGCATAGCGATCAGCGTGGCCTGCTTGGTGCCCTCGCGCGGAGTGCGCGCCTTGGGCGCGGCTGCGGGCTCAGTGGGGGTGTCCGTCGCAGCCTCCTCGGTCGGCGCGTCCGTCGCGCCCGCAGGCGCGGTGTTCGCTTCTTCGGGCTCGATGCCGATGGCGGCGAGGCCTGCGTCGGTGGCGATCAGCGTGACGCCGTGGCCATCGCCCGTTTCGCGCCAAACGAGATCGCCCTTGCGCATGTCGGCGTCGACCTCCTGCAGGAACCCCTTTGCGAGCATCGCGCCGACCACTTTGGCGGCGGCGCCGCCGCGCAGGCTCTCGGGCAGCGGCAGGGCGATATAATCGGGCCGCTGGGCGGCGGCGCTCAGGATCAGGGCTTGGGTGTCGGAAAGCTTGGTCATCGTCGTCTCCCGTATCGGGGCGCGCGGAATGCGGGCCCTTCTACGAGGCCGAGCCCGCCAGTCGGCGGGCGGGACCGGGAGCGGGTCGTTTCACTCGGCGTGTTCGCCTTCCCTGAAGGCGCTGTCGGTGATCTCGCGCAGCTTGGCGCGGTAGTAGTTCAGGGTGCCGACATGGCCCCAATGGATCTCCTCCGGGCTGGTCTCGAAATGGTCCGCGCTGAGGGTGGCGAGCCGCTCCAGCATCGCGTCGATCTCGGTCTTCGCGGCGATGAAGGCATCGAGGGCCTTTGAGTTGTCAGTGGCGCGGCGGGTCATCGTGGTGGCTCCGTGGTGAGTTGCATCGCTTCATTGAAGTGACGTTCGCTCTGCTGCGGAGGCTTATCAACTAGATAAGCACATGAATCTGAATGGTAATCGGAGCGGTCGATGCAGGGCATGAGCGAGCGCCAGTACGCCGCGCATGTCGGGCTGTCGCGCGGTGCGATCCAGAAAGCGAAGACAGCCGAGCGCCTGGTCCTCTATCCCGACGGCAGCATCAACGCGGCCGCCAGCGACGTCAGGCGTGCCGAGACGACGGACCCGTCGAAGACGAGGAAGCCGCTCGCGCCGAAGCTGAAGCCCGTCCCCGAGGCGGCGGTGGCGGCTGTAGGCGACACGCTGCGCGAACAGGGTCTGGCGGTCCCGGCCGTCGGCGGCGGCACGACCTTTCTGCAGGCCAAGACCGCGAACGAGGTGCTCAAGGCGCAGGAGCGGCGCATCCGTCTGCAGAAGCTGAAGGGGGAGTTGATCGAGCGGGCGCGCGCGCTGGCGCTGGTGTTCCGGCTGGCGCGGGAGGAACGGGACGCATGGGTGAACTGGCCTGCACGCGCCGCCGCGCTGATGGCGGCCGAGCTCTCGGCCTCGTGCCGCGACGCGACAGGTCAGCAGATCACCGTGGAGCCAGCCGCGATGCAGAAGGTCCTGGAGAAACATGTACGCGCCCACCTCGACGAACTCGCCGAGGTCCGGCCCGACTTCCGATAAGAGCGGCGATGGCCTGACCGACTTCGACGGCGCGGGCGAGATCCTGCGCGCCTGGGGCAACGGGCTGCGGCCCGACCCGGACCTGACCGTCTCGGAATGGGCGGACCGGCACCGGATGCTCTCGGGCCGCGCCTCGGCCGAACCCGGGCGGTATCGCACGGTACGCACGCCCTACATGCGCGAGATCATGGACCGGCTGTCGCCCGGCGATCCCACGCAGCGGATCGTGTTCATGAAGGCGGCGCAGGTCGGCGCGACCGAGGCGGGCAACAACTGGATCGGGTTCGCGATCCACCAGGCGCCGGGCCCGATGCTCGCGGTCCAGCCGACGGTGGAACTGGCCAAGCGCAACTCGCGGCAGCGGATCGATCCGCTGATCGACGAAAGCCCGGAGCTGCGGGAGCGGGTGAAGCCCGCGCGATCCCGCGATGCGGGCAACACCATGCTGTCGAAGGAGTTCGCGGGCGGCATCCTGATCATGACCGGGGCGAACTCGGCGGTCGGGCTGCGCTCGACCCCGGCGCGGTACATCTTCCTCGACGAGGTCGACGCCTATCCGGCCTCGGCCGACGAGGAAGGCGACCCGGTCACACTGGCGGAAGCGCGGTCGCTGACCTTCGCCCATCGGCGCAAGGTGTTCCTGGTCTCGACGCCCACCATCCGGGGGCTGTCGCGCATCGAGCGAGAGTTCGAGGCCAGCGACCAGCGCCGGTACTTCGTGCCGTGCCCGCATTGCGGCGCGATGCAATGGCTGAAGTTCGACCGGCTGCGCTGGCAGAAGGGTCGCCCCGAGACGGCGGAGTATCATTGCGAGGGCTGCGACGCGGCAATCGCGGAGCATCACAAGACGGCGATGCTGGAGGGTGGCGAATGGCGGGCGACCGCCACGGCCGCCGATCCGACCACGGTCGGGTATCACCTCTCGGCGCTCTATTCGCCGATCGGCTGGCTGAGCTGGGAGCGGATCGTGCGGGCATGGGACGCGGCACAGGGGTCGGACGAGGCGATCAAGGCGTTCCGCAACACGATCCTCGGCGAGACATGGGTCGAGACCGGGGAAGCGCCCGACTGGCAGCGGCTCTACGACCGCCGCGAGCGCTGGACATCCGGCACCGTGCCTGCGGGCGGGCTGTTCCTGACCGCAGGCGCAGATGTGCAGAAGGACCGGATAGAGGTCGATGTCTGGGCCTGGGGTCGCGGACTGGAAAGCTGGCTCGTCGATCACGTCGTGATCGAAGGCGGGCCGGACCGGCATGACGCCTGGTCGGAACTGACCGCGCTGCTGGACAAAAGCTGGCCGCACGAACGCGGCGCGCATCTCAGGATCGCGCGGCTCGCGATCGACACCGGCTACGAGGCCCCGGCGGTCTACTCGTGGTCGCGGGCGCAGGGGTTTGGGCAGGTGTCGCCGGTCAAGGGCGTCGAGGGATTCAACCGCTCGAGCCCGGTCTCGGGCCCGACCTTTGTCGACGCGACCGAGGGCGGCAAACGCCTGCGGCGCGGAGCCCGGCTCTGGACCGTGGCGGTCTCGACCTTCAAGGCCGAGACCTACCGCTTCCTGAGGCTGGCGCGCCCGACCGAGGAGGACATGACCGACGGTGCCGCGTTCCCGCCCGGCTCGGTGCACCTGCCGCACTGGGTCGAGAACGAATGGCTGAAGCAGTTCGTCGCCGAGCAGCTGGTGACGGTGCGCACGAAACGCGGCTTTGCGCGGCTGGAATGGCAGAAGCTCCGCGAGCGCAACGAGGCGCTGGATTGCCGGGTCTATGCCCGCGCCGCCGCCTGGATCGCGGGCGCGGACCGCTGGCCCGAGGAGAAATGGCGCGACCTCGAGGATCAGCTCGGGGCCGCCCCCACCGACACCGATCCCGCCGGGCAGATCAACCGGCAGGGACAGACCCCGCAGGGCAAGCGCCGCTCCGACTGGCTCGGGCGGCGCGGGGGATGGTTCTGAGTGAGGACCGGTCCGCGCAGCGGATGCGAGGCTCCGGTGGAGCGTCGCAAGGGAACGAACGCACTGAGCGGGAGCGAAGGGCATGGACTGGACAGAAACCGAGCTCTCGGCGCTGCGCCGGGCCTATGCCAGCGGCACGACCCGGGTCAGCTACGACGGCAAGTCCGTCGACTACGGCTCGGCCGAGGATCTGCTGGCGCGCATCCGGACCATCGAGCGCGCCATCGCGGGCACCACACGGCCGCTGCCGGTGGCCGGGCACGCTGGCTTCTCGCGCGGGGATCGCTGATGTCGGCGACCTGGTTCGATCACGCCATCGCATCGGTGGCGCCGCGCATGGCCGCGCGTCGCGTGATGGCGCGGCAGGCCTTCGAGACCCTGACACGGGGCTATGACGGAGCGGCGCGTGGGCGGAGGACGGAGGGCTGGCGCGCGCCCGGCTCCTCGGCCGACACCGAGATCGGCGTCGCCGGGGCGCTTCTGCGTGACCGGATGCGGGATCTGGTGCGCAACAACCCGCACGCGGCCAAGGCCGTCGCAGTGCTCGTTAACAACATCATCGGCGCAGGCATCATGCCGCGCGCCGCCAGCGGCGACGACACGCTCGACCGGAAGGTCGACGCGCTCTTCGAGCGCTGGACGGCGGACTGTGACGCCGACGGCCAGCTCGACTTCTACGGTCTGCAGACGCTGATCTGCCGCGAGATGGTCGAAGCGGGCGAAGTGCTGGTGCGCCGCCGCCTGCGCCGGGCGAGCGACGGCCTTCCGGTGCCGCTGCAATTGCAGGTGCTGGAGGCCGACTTCCTCGACGCCACGAAATCCGGCGCCATCGGCACGGGCCGCCTTGTGCAGGGGATCGAGTTCGACCCGGTCGGCAAACGCCGCGCCTACTGGCTGCACGCCGAGCATCCGGGCGACGCCTACGGGGCGTTGCAGAACGGGCTGCAGAGCCGCCCGGTTCCTGCGACCGAGATCACTCATGTCTACGAGAAGCAGAGGACGCAGGCGCGCGGCGTCCCCTGGGGCGCGCCGGTGATCCGGTCGTTGCGTGATCTCGACGATTACGAGGTGGCCGAACTGGTCCGCAAGAAGACCGAGGCCTGCGTCACCGCCATCGTCTTCGGCGACGACGAGGCGCAGCAGGGCATCGCGCCCTCGGTGGTCGATGCCGATGGCAACCGGGTGGAGCAGTTCGAGCCGGGGCTGATCGCCTATGCCCGGGGCGGCAAGGACATCCGGTTCAACCAGCCCTCGGCCACCGGCGGCTATGGCGAGTACAAGCGCGCGAGCCTGCACACGATCTCGGCCGGGTTCCGGGTGCCCTACGAGCTGCTGACCGGCGACCTCAGCCAGGT
>Ga0213841_1001491_pt1 | contig 11292 bp, 8 predicted proteins | sample SWPATP23_FD_160125 | JGI IMG/M metagenome (GOLD analysis project Ga0213841, IMG submission 160125) | Coastal seawater microbial communities from Marineland, Florida, United States - SWPA TP2 #3 | ecosystem: Environmental > Aquatic > Marine > Coastal | place: USA: Florida | collected 2016-08-14 | reverse complement strand
TGATGCCCGAGAAGGTTGCGCCTGATACCTCAAAACTGCTGCTCTGCCCGATGCCCGGCCTCATCGTGAAGGTAAATGTCGAGGTGGGCCAGGAAGTGCAGGAGGGGCAGGCGCTGTGTACCGTCGAGGCGATGAAGATGGAGAACATCCTTCGGGCCGAGAAGAAGGGCGTCGTGTCCAAGGTCAATGCGGCGGCGGGCGATAGCCTGGCGGTTGACGATGTGATCATGGAATTCGAGTGAACGAATGAGCCGCACCGCCCTGCTGATATTCTGCGCAGTCTGCCTTGGGGTTCTTCTGGCCTTCGTGGCTTGGGTGTCGCCCGATTTCTCCGAAGCGCGCTTGCAGCAAGCGGTTGTTGCAGGCGCCTTTCTTGCCGCGGGGTGGATCGTGACTTTCGCCTTTCGGGAAGCAGGCATCTTGGCAGAGCGTCGGCAGAAGCGTGATGATCTGATGTTGGCGCTACGTGCGGAGATTTTCGATTATTCCGAGATGCTTCGGGATGAGTTCGACAGCGAAATCACGGCTTTGGAACATGCCGTAGCCACAGATCCGGACTATCATCCATTCTTTCCGATGGTGAGCGACCCGGTCATTTTCCAAGCGTTGTCGGCGGATGCTCATATGCTGCCCGTGCGGGTAATTGATGACGTGATCCAATTCTATTCCATGCTGTCCGATCTGGCCCTGATGGTTGAGGATCTGCGCAGCGATGAAGCAAAGCAGCTTCCGCCGGCAAGGCGGCTGCCGATGTATCTCGACTATATCGAGATGCGGAGGGCTGCGTCGGAACTGGCCGAAATCTCGGTCAGGGCGTTAAGCCTATCAAACGGAATGGAGATTGATAGAGGCACAGATGATCCGGTCGATCTCGAAAGAAGAAAATCTGACCTGAAACAATGGCTTAATAGCCAAAACGCGGCCCACGACGGCCATTGACGGTACGAGGTTTTTTGTGACGTTGCATCTTTTGAAGCCTCTTGACTGCTCAGAGCCTAAGATAAGCGGGTTAAGGTTGTATTGCAACCTTGGCCAGCCAACGATAAATCGCGCGCACCCCTGGGTTGATTGCCGTTTATTTTCAGTTGATTATTGCGACAGCCCCATTTCTTCGACCCGCATCGGCAGGTTGTCGATGGCGCGGGTGATTTCGCGCACGTCCCAGGGCGTGGGTTTGCGTAAGGCGACGCGCCCGTCGCGTTGGATGATCACCAAAGAAAAGCCGCGCGGGCGTAGCGCCTGCCGGATTTCAGAATTCGCGTCGGGATCGGCGTCGAAGATCACCACCACATCGCGTTCGATCAGCGGGCCGGGCCGTTCCATCAGCAGGTCGAGCTGGTCCTGGAACCGGGGATCGCGGGGCGTGTCGGCAAAGACGACGATGGGGCGTGACGCCCAAAGGTGTTCGTCCAGCGTGGTCTCGGCGGCATCAAGGATCAGCAATTCCGCGGCGGGGGATTCTTCCGCCACGGGGGGTGTCTCGGTGTCTTGCGCCATGGCTGGAAGGGCCAGCGACAAGGCGGTGATCAGGGACAGGACTGCGCGCATGAAACCTCCGTATCTCAAAGATATAGGGGCGGGTTTCGTGAAAGCGAAGAGGCATAACCGCATGGGCGCAAATTTGCGTCCCTGCTTGGCACAGGACAGGGGCGCGTGCCCCCCGGTGCGGGATTGAGGAGAGGACCGAGAAGATGAGCGACAAGACCCAAGCCTGGCAGGACATGGCCGCGAAGGAATTGCGGGGCCGTTCGCCCGAGGACCTGACATGGAACACGCTGGAAGGCATCGCCGTGAAACCCCTCTATACCGAGGAGGACACCGCCGATCTACCGCATATGGGCACCGTGCCGGGGCAAGAGCCGTTCACGCGGGGCGTCAAGGCCACCATGTATGCGGGCCGCCCCTGGACGATCCGGCAATATGCGGGGTTTTCCACGGCAGAGGAGAGTAACGCCTTCTACCGCAAGGCGCTGGCCGCCGGGCAACAGGGCGTCTCGGTTGCCTTCGATCTGGCCACGCATCGCGGCTATGACAGCGACCACCCGCGCGTGGAGGGCGATGTGGGCAAGGCCGGTGTCGCCATCGACAGCGTCGAGGATATGAAGATCCTCTTTGACGGGATCCCGCTCGACAAGATCTCCGTGTCCATGACCATGAACGGTGCGGTCATCCCGATCCTCGCCAATTTCATCGTGACGGGGGAAGAACAAGGCCATGACCGCAGCCTGCTGGCGGGCACCATTCAGAACGACATTCTGAAGGAGTTCATGGTCCGCAACACCTATATCTATCCGCCTGAACCCTCGATGCGGATCATCTCGGACATTATCGAATACACCTCGAACGAGATGCCCAAGTTCAACTCGATCTCGATCTCCGGCTATCATATGCAAGAGGCCGGGGCGAACCTGGTGCAGGAGCTGGCCTATACTCTGGCTGATGGGCGCGAGTATGTGCGTGCCGCGATCAATGCGGGCATGGACGTGGATAAGTTCGCAGGCCGCCTGTCCTTCTTCTTTGCCATTGGCATGAATTTCTTCATGGAGGCCGCCAAGCTGCGCGCCGCGCGGCTGCTGTGGCACCGCATCATGGATGAGTTCGGCGCGCAGAACCCGCGATCCAAGATGTTGCGCACCCATTGCCAGACCTCGGGCGTGTCCTTGCAGGAACAAGACCCCTATAACAACGTCATCCGCACGGCATATGAGGCGATGGCGGCGGCGCTTGGCGGCACGCAGTCGCTGCACACCAATGCGCTGGATGAGGCCATTGCCCTGCCGACCGAATTCAGCGCCCGCATCGCCCGCAACACGCAGCTGATCCTGCAGGAAGAAACCGGCATCACCAACGTGGTCGATCCACTGGCGGGGTCCTACTATGTCGAAAGCCTGACCGCAGAGCTGGCCGACAAGGCCTGGGCGCTGATCGAGGAGGTCGAGGAAATGGGCGGCATGACCAAGGCCGTGGCCTCGGGTATGCCGAAACTGCGCATTGAGGAATCGGCCGCGCGCCGTCAGGCGATGATCGACCGGGGCGACGAGGTGATCGTCGGTGTGAATAAGTACAAGCTCGATAAGCAAGACCCGATCGACATTCTCGACGTCGATAACGTGGCGGTGCGTGAAGCTCAGGTCTCGCGCTTGGAAAAGATGCGCGCCACCCGTGATGAGCCTGCCTGTCAGGCCGCATTAAACGAACTGGCCCGCCGCGCAAGCGAAGGCGGCAACCTGCTGGAGGCGGCCGTGGAAGCGGCCCGCGCCCGCGCATCTGTCGGAGAAATCAGCATGGCAATGGAAAAACAGTTTGGCCGCCACCGCGCTGAAGTGAAGACGCTGGCCGGTGTCTATGGCGCGGCCTATGAGGGTGACGAGGGCTTCGCCGCGATCCAGTCGGACGTAGAGAAATTCGCCGAGGAAGAAGGCCGCCGTCCCCGGATGCTGGTCGTCAAAATGGGCCAGGACGGGCATGACCGGGGCGCCAAGGTGATCGCCACCGCCTTCGCCGATATCGGCTTTGACGTGGATGTCGGCCCGCTGTTCCAGACCCCGGAAGAGGCCGCGCAAGATGCCATCGACAATGACGTGCATATCATCGGCATCAGCTCTCAGGCAGCGGGTCACAAGACGCTGGCGCCCAAGCTGATCGAGGCGTTGAAGGCCGAGGGAGCGGGCGACATCATCGTGATCTGCGGCGGGGTCATCCCACAGCAGGACTATGATTTCCTCTACAAGGCCGGGGTGAAGGCGATCTTCGGGCCGGGAACGAACATTCCCGAAGCCGCCAAGAAGATTCTCGACATCGTACGCGAAACGCGCGGCTGAACTGGCTGCAGAGACAGCAAAAGGCCCCGCGGTTTGCGGGGCCTTTTTCTTTTCCTAAGCGGCGATCAGCGGGCAACGGCGGGGGCGGCCAGATCCTCGGACGCGTTACCGCTAAGGCGCAGGATGGCAAAGCCCACCACACCGGACACCAGCGAGCCCGACAGCACACCGATGCGCACAGCGTTCATCAGTTCTGGGTCCGCAAAACTGAGCGAGCCGATAAAGAGCGACATGGTAAAGCCGATACCAGCAAGGCAGGCGAGGCCATAGATATGCGCCCAGGTTACGCCATGGGGCAGCTGCGCGAAGCCCAGCTTCACTGTCAGCCAGGTCATCCCGAAAACACCCACCTGCTTGCCCAGGATCAGGCCAAGCGCAATACCAAGCGGCAGCGGGGCCATCAGGTCAGCCAGCGACATGCCGTCCAGCGACACGCCCGCATTGGCGAAGGCGAAGACCGGTACGATAAAGAACAGCACGTAAGGCGCGAGCCCATGTTCCAGACCATGCAGGGGCGACTTGCCCCATTTGTCCTTCAGCGGAATGAGGAAGGCGGTGATCACGCCCGCCAGCGTCGCGTGAACGCCCGATTTCAACACCAAGACCCACAACACCACACCCAACAGCAGGATCGGGGCCACACGATGCGCGCCTTTCAGGTTCAGCCACAGCATCACCGCCAGCGGGGCCAGTGCAAAAAGCAGGTAGTTGGCTTTCAGTTCCGCCGTATAGAACAGTGCGATAATGACGATGGCCCCAAGGTCATCGAGAATGGCCAGCGTCAGCAGGAAGACCTTTAGCGCAGCAGGCGCCCGGCTGCCCACAAGCGCCAGCACGCCAAGCGCAAAGGCAATGTCGGTTGCCGCAGGAATGGCCCATCCGCCGATGGTTTCGGGATTGCCCCAGTTGAAGAACAGGTAGACCAGCGCCGGAACGGCCATACCGCCCACAGCCGCCAGGCCCGGCAGGATCACGTCGCGCGGGTTCTTGAGCTTGCCTTCGAGGATCTCTCGTTTCAGTTCCAGCCCGATGAGAAAGAAGAAGACAGCCATCAGGCCATCGTTGATCCACAAGATCAGCGGTTTTTCCAAACCCTCGCCCCCAAGGGTCACGGCCAGCCGCAGGTTAAGCAGCCAGTCATAGGTTGGCTGTAAGGCGGAATTGGCCACGACAAGGGCGGCGATGGCCGAAAGGCCCAGTAGAATGCCGCCCGATGCCTCATGAGAGAAGAAACGGTCGATAGCGCGCAGTAGCATGATGTCCCCTGAATACTGATCTGTTTGTCTCTGCCAAATGGGGATAAGGGTCGAATAGTCAAAGGTTTTGGTCGGGTTTAATGGCCAGATGCGGCGAAATTGCCACCTTCGGGTTGAAAACCCCGCAGTCCGGGGGCAGCTTGGGTTCAGCAACGCCCCCCTGACCAGGAAGGACAACCATCCCATGGCCCTGCCCGTGAAACAGCAAGTGACCTATTGGGGGATCGCGACAGCGGCCTTTTTCCTGCTGATGTGGTTCCTGGGCCAGGTGCTGCTGCCCTTTGTGGTGGGCGGTGCGATTGCCTATTGCCTCGACCCGCTGGCCGACAGGTTGGAGGAACGAGGCTGTTCGCGAGTCTGGGCTACTGTGGTGATCTTCGCCATGGCGGTGCTGCTGTCCCTGCTGGTGTTGATTCTGGTTCTGCCGATGCTGATCGGGCAGGTGATCGCTTTGGCACAGGCCACGCCCGAGCTTTACACGACGATACGCGCATTCCTGGTGGAGCGTTTTCCGACCCTGATCCAGGAAGATTCCGTAGCGCGCCAGACCATTGCCGATCTTCTGGCCTCGGCGCAGTCGCAGATTGGCTCGGTGATTTCCTCGGTTCTGTCGTCGGCCGGGGCTGCGGTGAATAGTGTCGTGGTTCTGGTCATCGCGCCGGTTGTGGCGTTTTACCTGCTGCTCGATTGGGACCGGATGATTGCGGGCATCGACGATCTGCTGCCCCGTGACCATGCGCCGGTGATCCGGAAACTGGCTTCCGAGATCGACCAGACATTGGCCAGCTTCGTGCGCGGGCAAGGCACGGTGTGTCTGATCCTTGGGGTTTTCTATGCCATCGCGCTGATGAGTGTGGGGCTGAATTTTGGACTGATCGTCGGGCTGGTCGCCGGGGCGCTGACCTTCATTCCCTATGTGGGCGCTTTGGTGGGCGGTGTTCTGGCCATTGGCCTGGCGATTTTCCAATATTGGGGCCACAGCGTTGAAGTGGACGGCGAAACGGTACGGATCGCCACCGATTGGCTTCGGATCGGCGTCGTTGCTGCGATCTTTGGTATCGGGCAGGTGGTCGAGGGCAATGTTCTGACCCCGAACCTTGTGGGCAGCTCGGTCGGGCTGCATCCGGTCTGGCTGTTGTTTGCGCTGGCGGCCTTCGGGTCGGTCTTCGGTTTCGTCGGAATGCTGGTCGCGGTTCCGGTGGCGGCGATGATCGGGGTTCTGGTGCGCTACGGCATGGCGCAATATCGTGACGGGCGGCTGTATAAAGGGCTTGAAGGCCGGTCCCAAGACGACGAAACCTGACACATGGCCGAACAGCTTCTTCTTGACCTTCCCGTTCGCACCGCCCTCGGGCGCGATGACTTCTTCGTCTCAGATGCCAATGCCGCCGCCGTTGCGGGAATCGACGCATGGCAGGACTGGCCGCATGGCAAGATGGTGCTGGTCGGGCCAGAAGCGTCGGGCAAGACCCACCTGGCCCATGTCTGGGCCGCGATGACGAGCGCGCGGGTGGTGGAGGCCGAAACGCTGGCCGAGGTCTCGCCCGATGACATTGGACCGGCGCTTGTGGTGGAGGATGCCGATCAGATCGTGGGCGACGCGGCTGAAACCGCGCTTTTTCACCTGCACAATGCCGTTCTGGGGCAGGGGGGGCGGCTGTTGCTGACCGCGCGCGCTGATCCGGCGCGTTGGCCTGTGTCCTTGCCCGATCTGAAAAGCCGGATGCAGCAGGCGGGGGTCCTCAAGCTGCAAGGCCCCGACGATGCGCTGTTGTCGGCGGTTATGGTCAAACTTGCGGCGGACCGTCAACTTGCGCTTGGCCCTGACCTGATTTCTTATGCGGTTCTGCGGATGGAGCGGTCCTTCGTTGCGGCCCGGCAATTGGTTCAGGCCATCGACGCCCGTGCCCTGCGCGACAAGACACGACCCACGAAGCCCATGATCGCCACCCTGCTTGCAGAGCTGGCGGAATGAATGTCACGTTGGTGTCACACCCCAAGCCTATGGCAGCCAAATGATCAACGCTGATTTCCTTCACGAACCCATCCCCGCCCCCGTCGAACTGCCCGAAGCGCAGACCACGGGGCCACAGCGGTTTTTCAATCGAGAGCTTAGCTGGCTGGCCTTCAACTGGCGGGTGCTGGAAGAGGCGGAAAATCCCCGCGTGCCGCTGTTGGAACGGGTGCGGTTCGTGTCGATCTCTTCCGCCAACTTGGATGAGTTCTACACCGTCCGCGTGGCGGGCCTGCGAGAGCTGGCGAATGAGGGCAATACCGCGCCGTCCGATGACGGGCGCACGCCGGTGGAACAGTTGCGCCTGATCAACGCCGATGCGCGCAAGCTGATGCAGTCGCAACAGGCGGCGTGGAACGCGCTGAAATCCGAGATGGAGGCCGAGAAGATCACCGTCGTGACCCGCTCGGCGCTCAAATCCGCCGACAAGGCCGCGCTGGACGAGATGTTCCTGTCCAATGTCTTCCCGGTCCTGTCACCGCTGGCCATCGACCCGGCGCACCCCTTTCCCTTTATCCCGAACGAGGGCGTATCGCTGGCCCTGCAAATGAAGCGTGAACGCGACGGTCGGCCCTTGCAGGCGCTGTTGCCGATCCCGGGTCAGATCGACCGTTTTGTGCGCCTGCCCGCGCCGGACGGGGCCGCGCGCTTCCTGCCGCTGGAGGAACTGCTGCTGCTGAAAATCGGCACGCTGTTTCCCGGCTACAAACTGACCGGGTCCTGCATTTTCCGGGTGCTGCGCGACAGCGATCTGGAAGTGGAGGAAGAGGCCGAAGACTTGGTGCGCGAGTTTGAAACCGCCCTGAAACGCCGCCGCCGGGGTCATGTGGTGCGCTTGCAGGTCTCAGCCGGGGCGCCCGCCGAACTTAAGGACGAGATTTGCGAACAGCTTGGCGTCATCGGCGATGAGGTGGTCGAGGTGCGCGGCATGATCGGGCTGGCGCGCCTCAAGGAACTGGTGCTGGATGAACGGCCCGACCTGCTGTGGCCCAGCTTTACCCCGCGGGTCCCGGAACGGGTGCAGGACCACGACGGCGACATGTTCTCGGCCATCCGGCAAAAGGACATGCTGCTGCATCATCCTTATGAAACCTTCGACATGGTGATCCGCTTCCTGGCACAGGCCGCGCGCGACCCCAATGTGGTGGCGATCAAGCAGACGCTCTACCGGACATCGAACGAATCCCCCATTGTTGATGCGCTGTGCGAGGCGGCAGAGAACGGTAAATCGGTGACCGCGCTGGTGGAACTGAAGGCCCGCTTCGACGAGGCCGCCAATATCCGCCAGTCGCGCAAGCTGGAACGGTCCGGCGCGCATGTGGTCTATGGATTCATCAACTACAAAACCCACGCCAAGATCAGCGCCGTGGTGCGGCGTGAAGGCGACCGGCTGGTGACTTACACCCATTTTGGGACTGGCAACTACCACCCGATCACCGCGCGGATCTACACTGACCTCAGCCTGTTTACCTGTGACGAGGCGCTTGGCCGGGATGCCGCCAAGGTGTTCAATTACGTGGGCGGATATGCGGAACCCGAGATGCTGGACAACCTGCGCATTTCTCCGCTGAACCTGAAGTCGACGATCATCGAGAATTTGCAGGCCGAAGCTGAACATGCCCGCGCGGGTAAACCTGCGATGGTCTGGGCCAAGATGAACAGCCTGATCGACCCCGATGTGATCGACGCGCTTTATGCGGCCAGCCAGGCGGGCGTGAAGATCGACCTGGTGATCCGGGGCATCTGCGGGCTGCGTCCCGGCGTGAAGGGGTTGTCCGAAAACATCCGGGTGAAATCGGTCGTGGGGCGGTTTCTTGAACACAGCCGCATCGTCTGTTTCGGCAATGGCCACGGGCTGCCCGCCAAGAAGGCGCGGGTCTATATCAGTTCTGCCGATTGGATGGGCCGCAACCTTAACCGCCGGGTCGAAACGCTGGTGGAATGCACCAATCCTACGGTAAAAGCGCAGATCGTCAGCCAGATCATGGCGGCAAACCTGGCGGATGTCGCCCAAAGCTGGGTCTTGCAGGCAGATGGCAGTTTCGTGCGGCCTGACCTTGACCAGATCGACAAGCCGTTTTCCTGCCACCGCTTCTTTATGCAGAACCCGTCGCTGTCGGGACGGGGGTCGGCGGGCGCGGCGGATGTGCCGGAATTGGCGCATTCGCACGATTGACCGCGTCCCTTTCCCCGTGCCATGACCGGAGCATGATGGGACAAGCCGAATTGGCGGATCCGCAGATTGCAGGATCCGGGACGGTGGCCGATGGGGGGCTTTTCGGCACGCCACTTTTTCAGGATCCGCACGCGCGGAACCTGGCGCGGGTGGGCGTGATCGATATCGGCTCGAACTCGGTCAGGATGGTGGTGTTTGACGGCGCGGCGCGGTCGCCTGCCTATTTCTACAATGAAAAGATCCTCTGCGGTCTTGGCGCGGGCTTTGCCGATACGGGGCGGCTGTCTGTCACTGGTCGGCCCCGCGCCCTGGCGGCGCTGAAACGCTTTGCGGCGTTGGCCAAGGGGATGAACGTGACCTCGCTGGTCACCGTCGCCACCGCCGCGATGCGAGAGGCAGAGGACGGGCCGGAATTTCGGGCAGAGGCGGAACGCGAGACCGGCCTGACGATCCATGTGGTGGATGGGCGCGAAGAGGCGCGGCTGTCCGCGCAGGGCGTATTGCTTGGCTGGCCTGGCGCCTATGGCATGATCTGCGATATCGGCGGCTCGTCGATGGAATTGGCGGAACTGCTTGGCGACGGGCAGGTCGGCGCGCGTGAAACCTCGGATCTGGGGCCGCTCAAACTGCAAGGCATCAAGGGTGGCAAACAGGCGATCAAGGCCCATATCAAGGCCAGGATCGAGCAACTGAGCACCCAGTTCACCCGCCCCGCCGGGCGGCTGTTTCTTGTTGGGGGGTCCTGGCGGGCCATTGCCCGGATCGACATGGAACGCCGGGGATATCCGCTGAAGGTGCTGCATGAATACCGGATGACCCGCAAAGATATCCGCGCCACCATCGCCTATATCCAAAGCTCAGATCTAGAGGAGCTGCGCAGCCGCACCGGCACCAGTGCCGAGCGGATGGCACTCGTGCCGCTGGCCTCGCTGGTGCTGAAGGAACTGGTGCGCAGCTTCAAGCCCGATGAGGTGGCAATCTCGTCCTATGGCATTCGCGAGGGGCTGCTCTACGAACAGATGTCGGATGAACAGCGCCAGCGCGACCCGCTGATCGAGGCGGCCTATCAGATGGAACTGGCCAATGCCCGGATGCCCGGGTTCGGGCGCGCGCTCTATCGATTTATCGAACCCCTGTTCGGTCGTGTCCGGCCCGAGATGAAGCGTGTCATGCGCGCCGCCTGCCTGCTGCACGACGTAAGCTGGCGGGCGCATCCCGATTACCGCGCCGAGGTCTGTTTCGACAATGCTACGCGCGCCAATCTGGGTGGTCTGACACATCAGGAACGGGTCTATCTGGGTCTGGCCCTGCTGCATCGCTACAAGTCCAGTCGCAAGGATACCGGGTTTGACCCCCTGCTTGAACTATTGACCGAAAAACAGGTTCAGCAGGCGGAAATCCTGGGTCGCGCGATGCGTTTCGGGGCGATGTTCACGCTGGAACGCCCATTGGATCACGGGCAGCTGAAGCTATACCCGAAAAAGGGCATCCTCGAACTGACCCTGAATACCGATACGGCCCGTGACCTGTTTGGCGAGGTGGCCCAGGCAAGGTTCAAGGCGCTCGCTGCCGCTATCGGGGCAGAGCCGGTCGTCAAGGGGATGGGATAAGTCCGATCACACTTTGCGACGCAGGAATTTCAAGCCCGACCAGTCCTGATCCACCGCGCAGACCTTCACATCCACCCACCCCGTGGGCAGCATCACCTCGCGCAGACCGTCTTCGGTCAGGTCCCGGAACAGGCGCGAGGATTTTTTGGGCCAGCTGATCCACAACATACCCTTCTCGGCCACAAGGTCCAACGCGGCGGGGCCTTGCGCGTCCAGAGCAGCGCGATCAGGGCAGAACAGGTGGACGATGTCGGCCTCTGCACGCCCGGTCAGCATCTCCACCCCCTGCGCCCCGGCCAGCAGCTCATCAATATGCGCGGGTGGGTTCAGCGCCAGATAGCGCAGGCCCGGTTTCAGCCCCAGCTTCTGGTAGAGCGGTTTGCCGGAATAGCCATGGGGTGTGGGCGGGTTGGGT
>Ga0213841_1001473_pt1 | contig 11483 bp, 8 predicted proteins | sample SWPATP23_FD_160125 | JGI IMG/M metagenome (GOLD analysis project Ga0213841, IMG submission 160125) | Coastal seawater microbial communities from Marineland, Florida, United States - SWPA TP2 #3 | ecosystem: Environmental > Aquatic > Marine > Coastal | place: USA: Florida | collected 2016-08-14 | reverse complement strand
GCTGTGATCCAGCCCGAACAGACCGGGTGCCCGATGCCCCCCACGCGCCTTCTGTTCCTGGTATTTCGCCGTGAATGGCGTGCGCGCCGGTTCCTTTGGTATCCGAGAGCGGGAGAAGGCGCTTGCAAGCGCCTTGGTCCCGCCCAGATCATAGCGTCAGGATAGTTGAACCGGTGGTTGCGCGGGCCTCCAGGGCGCGATGCGCGTCGGCGACCTGTTCCAGCGGAAACCGCTGGTCGATGCGGATGGCCACATCGCCGGTCTCTACTTTTTCGAACAGATCGCGCGCCATTTGCTGGCAGGTTTCGCCGTCTGCGATATGGGTGAACAGCGTCGGGCGCGTGATCTTGAGCGACCCCTTTTGCCCCAGGACACCGACCGAGAACGGCGGGACAGGGCCAGAGGCGTTACCAAAGGAAATCATCATTCCAAGCGGTCGCAGGCTATCGAGCGAGCCTTCGAACGTATCCGCGCCCACGGCATCCATCACCACATCGACGCCTTTACCATCGGTCAGCTCCTGCACCTTGGCTGCCCAGTCTTCAGTCCGGTAGTTAATGCAATTGGACGCCCCGTGATCCAGCGCCAGTTGGCACTTTTCGTCTGTCCCGGCGGTGCCGATCAGGCGGATGCCCTCGGACCGCGCCCATTGACAGGCGATCAGGCCCACGCCCCCCGCAGCGGCATGAAACAACACCGTATCGCCGGGCAGGATCGGGGTCGTGCGGCGAAACAGGTACTGAACGGTCAGCCCCTTCAGCATCATCGCCGCGCCCTGTTCGAAGGACACGCCGTCGGGCAGGGGACAGACCTGCGCGGCGGGCATCACCCGGGCGTCGCAATAGGCACCTGGCGGTTGTGCGGCATAGGCGGCGCGGCCGCCCGCTGTCAGATGTGTCACACCTTCGCCCACGGCCTCGATCACTCCGGCCGCTTCCATGCCAAGCGCATGGGGCAGTTGCATCGGATAAAGCCCCGTGCGCTGATAGACGTCGATGAAATTCAGCCCCACGGCCTTGTGCCGGATCAGAACCTCGCCCGGTCCGGGTTGGCCTGGATCCTGCTTGACCAGCTTGAAGTTGTCGGGGCCGCCGTGTTCTTCGATCACCATGGTGCGGACGGTCATACGGGGGTTCCTTCCTCAAAGATGCGACATCGTTACGACAAGAGCTAAGCTGGACCCGTAGCCAAGTCGAGTGCCCCTTTGAATTTCTTGCATAGGGTGCTACCTGCGCCCGAACCCGCTCAAAGGCCAGACCCGATGGACCATTTCCTGTATCGCAACGGCGTCCTCCATGCCGAAGATGTGCCCCTGCCCGAGATTGCGGCAGAGGTCGGCACGCCCTTTTATGTTTACTCCACCGCAACGCTGACCCGGCACTACCAGCTGTTCAAGGATGCGCTGGACGGTGTGCCGAACATGGTCTGCTACGCGATGAAAGCCAATTCCAACCAGGCGGTGTTGAAGGTTCTTGCCGGGCTTGGCGCCGGGATGGATGTGGTGTCGGGCGGTGAATATGCGCGGGCCAAGGCGGCCGGTGTGCCCGGCGATCGGATCGTGTTTTCCGGTGTTGGCAAGACGCGGGCCGAAATGCGGCAGGCGCTGGAGGGCGGTATTCGCCAGTTCAATATCGAAAGCGAGCCGGAAATGGCGATGCTGTCCGAGGTCGCATCGTCCATGGGCGCAACCGCCCCCGTTACCATCCGTGTGAACCCCGATGTCGATGCGCGAACCCATGAAAAGATCGCCACCGGCAAATCCGAGAACAAGTTCGGCATCCCCATTGCCCGCGCCCGAGAGGTCTATGCGCTGGCCGCCAGCCTGCCGGGGTTGCAGGTGATCGGGATCGACGTGCATATCGGCAGTCAGTTGGTGGAACTGGAACCGTTCGAACAGGCTTATCGGAAGGTGGCGGACCTGACCCGCGTTCTGCGTGCCGATGGTCACGATATCCGGCGGCTCGATCTTGGGGGCGGCCTGGGTATTCCCTACACCCGCTCTAACGAAGCGCCGCCGTTGCCTTTGGAATACGGCGCGCTGATCAAACGGTCGGTCGAGGGGCTGGACGTCGAGGTAGAGATTGAGCCGGGCCGCCTGATCGCCGGAAATGCCGGGCTGCTGGTAACCTCGGTGATCTATCTGAAAGAAGGCGAGGGGCGGAACTTTCTGATCGTCGATGCAGCGATGAATGACCTGATCCGCCCGTCGATGTATTCGGCCTATCACGACATCGACCCGGTGCAGGAGCCCGCCCCGGGGACCGAGCGTCAGCCCTTCGATATCGTCGGCCCGGTTTGTGAAAGCGGCGATACTTTCGCCAAAGGGCGCGAGCTGACACCGCTTGGCGCGGGCGATCTGGTGGCCTTCCGCTCGGCAGGGGCCTATGGCGCGGTCATGTCGTCAGAATACAACACAAGGCCGCTGATCCCCGAGGTTCTGGTGAAGGATGATCAATTCGCTGTCATCCGGGCGCGACCGACGTTTGACGAGATGATAAATCGCGATATCGTTCCAGAGTGGCTCTAGGCTGCTCTGGCCCCTTTTCGGGGCGTAACCCGCGAAAGGTCGCATGACCGAAAAGACCCCTATCACGCAGGCGACGCTGGCTCGTCTGGCATGGCCGCTTCGGCTGACACGCCTTGGCATCGGGGCGGAACGCTTCGTGCGGGCGTTCTGGCCGGTCTGGACGATTCTGCTGAGCGTGGTGGCGGCGCTGGCCTTCGGGTTGGCCGATGCGGTGCCGCCCGGATGGCTGATCGGCGGCTTGTCGCTGAGCGGTCTGGCCGTGTTTTGGGCGCTGATCGCGGGGTTCCGCCGGTTCCGGCTGCCCTCTCGCGCCGAGGCAATGGACCGGCTGGATCAATCCCTGCCGGGGCGGCCCCTGACGGCGCTGGTGGATCACGCGGCCATAGGCGCGGGTGATGCGCAATCCATGGCTGTCTGGCAGGTGCATCAGCGCCGGATGGCAGAACGGGCCGCCCTGGCCCGCGCGCCCGAACCTGACCTGCACTTGAACGACCGCGACCCCTATGGGCTGCGCTTCATGGCGGCGACCGCCTTTGCTATGGCGCTGCTGTTTGGCACGATCTGGCGGGTGACAGATGTGGGCGATGCCATGGCCGGCGCGCCGCAACTGCCAGCCACGGGTGGCCCAAGCTGGGAAGGCTGGGTGGAACCGCCGCTTTATACCGGGCTGCCGTCGCTCTACCTCAACGATATCGTGGCCGAGGAGTTTGAGGCGCCCGCAGGGTCGCGGATCACGCTCAGGCTTTATGGCGAGGCAGAGCAGATCGGGATCAACCAGAGCCTTCAGACCGAGATTTCCCCCCACGATCCGGCCAGCCTCTCGCGCCAGATCATCATTGAACAGACCGGCGATCTGTCGATCACCGGGGCCAACCCGCGCAGCTGGCGGATCGTGATGCTGGCCGACCGCGCGCCATCGGTCAGCCTGGCTGAACCTGTTGAGGGCGTGCCGCCGGGGGCGTTCCAGATGACCTATTCGGCTGAGGATGATTATGGCATCCGCGGCGGGCAGGCGATTCTGACGCTGTGGCCCGAGGCCGCTGACCGCCGCTATGGGCTGACAGTTGACCCGGAACCGCGAGAGGCCCTGGTGCTTGACCTGCCGCTGCCGTTTCGCGGCGGGCGTGAGGAGTTTTCCGAGGCGCTGATCGAAGACCTTTCGCAGCATCCCTTCGCCAACCTGCCCGTGAGGCTGGAGCTGAACGTGGAGGATGATGCGGGTCAGATCGGGCAAAGCATGGTGGAGCTGGACCGGCTGCCCGGGCGCCGCTTCTTCGACCCGATTGCCAATGCGTTGATCGAGATGCGGCGCGATCTGCTGTGGTCGCGGGAAAACGCCCCAAGGGTGGCGCAGCTGCTGCGCGCGATCACGCACAGGCCCGAGGAATTCTTTGACGATGAAGAGGTCTACCGGCAGGTGCGGTCGGTCATCCAGCGGCTGGAGGCGGCGGTGGACGGCATTGCAGCCGAGACCCGCGACGAGGTGGCGCAGATCCTGTGGGACGCAGCCATCGCGCTGGAGGAAGGTGACCTTTCAGATGCGCTGGAACAGCTGCGCCGCGCGCAGGACCGTCTGGCCGAAGCGATGCGGCAGGGCGCGAGCGACGAAGAGATTTCGCAGCTGATGCAGGAACTGCGCGAGGCCATGCAGGACTATATGCAGGAACTGGCTGACAACATGGAACCGGGCGATGGCACAGACCAGCCCGACCAGTCTGGCGAGAGCATGGAGATGTCCATGAACGATCTGGAAGAGATGATGCGCCGGATCGAGGAACTGATGCAGCAGGGCCGCATGGCCGAAGCGCAGGAGATGCTGGATGCGCTGCGCCAGATGATGGAAAACATGCAGATGACGCAGGGCGACGGCGACCCCAACGGCCCGCGCAGCCCCGGTCAGCAGGCGATGGAAGGCTTGCAGGACACGCTGCGCGACCAACAGGGGCTGGCGGATGAGGCGTTCCGTGACCTGCAAGACCGGTTCAACCCCAACAGCCCGCGCCCCGATCCGGGGGAAGAAGGGCAGGACGGCAACCAGCAAGGCGGTCAACAGGGCGGCGAGAATGACGAGGGCAGCCTTGCTGAACGTCAGCGCCAGTTGCTGGAACAGTTGCGTGAACAGGCCCAGAACCTGCCGGGGCGTGGAACGGAAGAGGGCGAGGAAACGCTACAGCAGTTGGAAGAGGCGGGCCGCGCCATGCGCGACGCCATCGAGGAACTGGAACGCGGCGACCTGGCCGAGGCGCTGGACAGCCAATCGGAGGCGATGGAAGGCCTGCGCGAAGGCATGGAAGCCTTGAGTGAAGCGCTGGCCGGCGACGAGGGCGAAGATCCCGGGCAAGGGCAGGCCGAAGGAAACATGCAGGCCAACCGCCCGCTGGAAGACCCGCTTGGCCGCCAGGCCGGGAATTCGGGCGCGCTTGGGTCCGACGAAAGCTATGAACAGCGCGAAGAGGCGTTCCGCCGGGCGCGTGAACTGCTGGATGAGATTCGCCGCCGCTCCGCTGAACAGGACCGCCCGGATGTGGAATTGGACTATCTGCGCCGCCTGCTGGATCGCTTTGCCGCCCAATAGGGCAGGTCAGCTTCCGGCGGAGTTGGCCAGACGGCTGGCCAGCGATTGCACCAGATCATCCAGTTGAAGGCGCAGTTGGTCGACTTGTTCGGCATAGGGGGTCAGAAACGGCTCGGCTTGTGGCAGCGCGGCGACGATCTGAGGTCTGTAGGCATAGGCGCCGATGGCGACCCCCGCCACCAGCAGCATCAGCGCGAACCCGACCCGAAAACCGCGCCGACGACGCGGGCGCACATCCATCGAGTCGATATCCGACGTTGCCCGATCGCCGCTGTCGCGATCGGTTGTTGCGCGCAGGGTAGAATTGATTTCCTCGATATCCGGGAACAGATCGCGTGCGCCTTGTCCGCGCCCTGTGCCCTCGGTTTCTTCGGCGACCATCTCGCGAATGGCGGCGGCGTCCTCGTCAGGCGCGTCGTCCTCCGGCAGGTCCGCATCGGTGGCGCGGGTCATCGGGGGCGGCGGACTGTCGAGCGCCATCTCTTCCTGTTCTTCCTCCACCGGGGCGGCGGCGCGGCGCAACTGTTCCTCACGCTCGCGCTCCTCTCGCAGGATATCGCGCAGGGCCGGGTCCAGATCGCGCCGGGGCGCGTCCGTCGCAGCGGCGGCGGCAGGCGCGCCTTCGGGGTCTTCCACGCGGGCCCGATTGCCGGGCTGAAACCAGGTGGTTGCACAGTTGGAACATTGCACGTCCCGGCCTTCGGGTGGAACCAGAGTGTCGTCTACCTCGTATCGGGCGCTGCAATTGGGGCATGTGAGACGCATGGGGTTCCTCGTTCCGTCGCCCGGCAGGCGGCATCGGGTGGACTCTAGCAACGGGCATCCGCCATTCCAAGCCATTGCATGGGGTTCCGATTGCATGAATGATCCGGGTGAGGCATGACGGTCTCAGCACCGAGGGACGGAGAAGACCAGTGATCGAGCTGCAAGAGGCCGCCTATGGCTATGGGGGCGGGCCGCTTTTGTCAGATATCAGCCTGCGGCTTGCGCCGGGGTCTTTCCATTTTTTGACCGGCCCCTCGGGTGCGGGCAAGACCACGTTTCTGAAATTGTGCTATGCCGACCTGCGGGCCACGTCAGGTCATGTGACGCTGTTCGGGCAGGACACCAAGGACATGAGCCGGGACGAAATCGCACAAGCCCGTCAGCGGATGGGCGTGGTGCACCAGGATTGCGAATTCCTCGACCATCTGTCGCTGTCGGAAAACATCGCCCTGCCACTGACCGTCACGGGACGCAGCGGCGAGGCGCAAGAGGCAAACCTGTCGGAACTGATGGGTTGGGTCGGCTTGTCGGCGCGCGCAGATGCCTTGCCGCCGGAGTTGTCGGGCGGCGAACGGCAGCGCGCGGCGCTGGCTCGGGCGGTCATCACCGACCCTGACGTGATCCTGGCCGACGAACCCACGGGCAATATCGACTGGGAGATGTCGCTGCGCCTGCTGCAATTGCTGGTCGAGCTGAACCGGATGGGCAAGACGATCCTGATCGCTACCCATGATCTGGGCCTGATCCGTGCTGCCAAGGCGCAGGTGTCCGCGCGGGTTCTGCGGATCGCGGGCGGGCGTCTGCAATTGGCGGGGGCGGATTTATGAGCGTGCTGTCCGGCCTCCTGGAGATATTGAAGGGTGACGCGCAGGCCGACCGCGTGGTGCCGCGGCGCGGCCATTCCGTGCGGCTGACGCTGTTTACCTCGGGCGCGATGGCGTTTCTGGCGGTTTTTGCGCTGGCTCTGTCGCTGGCGTCTGGCAGATTGGCAGACCGGTGGTCAGATGCTTTGGCACGATCTTCGACCATTCGCATCTCGGCCCCGGCCGCGCAGATGGAGGCGCAGATCTGGGCCGTTTTGGAGGTGCTGGAACAGACGCCCGGCGTCGCGTCGGCCCGTGCGCTGACCGAAGACGAACAGCGCGCCTTGCTGGAGCCGTGGTTCGGCCCCGATTTGCCGCTGGAGGATCTGCCGGTTCCCCGCCTTGTCGAGGTGATCGAGACGGAAACAGGCTATGATCCGGACGGGCTGCGCCTGCGGCTGGCCGCCGAAGCCCCCGGCGCGGTGCTGGACGATCACACCCGCTGGCGCAGGCCGCTGGTGCGGGCGGCGGAACGGGTGCGCTCGCTCGGGTGGATATCGCTGGCGCTGATCCTTGGGTCTGTCGCTGCGATGATCACGCTGGCCGCGCAATCGGCCTTGGCGGCCAACGTCAAGGTGATCCGGGTGCTGCGGCTGGTGGGGGGGCGTGATGTCTACATCGCGCGGGCCTTTGTGCGGCGGTTCACCTTGCGGGCCTTGACGGGGGCCGCCGTGGGAACCGCGCTTGGCATGATCGCGATTGCCATGCTGCCAAGCGCACAGGAACAGGGCGGCTTTTTAACGGGACTTGGCTTTGCGGGTCTGCATTGGCTCTGGCCGCTGACCATACCGCTGCTATCTGCTGTGACGGCCTTCTGGGCCACCCGGTCTGCGGCCTTCCGCACATTGAGGAGTTTGCCATGATCCAGTGGATTCGTTCGTTGATATTCATCGGCCAGATGTACTTAATGATGCTGGTACTGGCGATCTTCTACGCCCCTTGGGCCGTTTTTGACCGGCGTGGCGCCTTCGCGGCGGTTCACACCTACTGCGCTTGGGTGCGTTGGTCGGCGGGCTGGATGGTCGGGCTAAAGTCCGAAATCCGCGGCACCGCCCCGACGGATGAGGTGCTGATCGCCGCCAAACACCAAAGCTTCTTTGATATCATCATGATCGTGTCGGTTGTGCCACGTCCCAAGTTCATCATGAAAGCCTCGCTGAAATACGCCCCCATCCTGGGCTGGTACGCAAAGCGCATCGGGTGCGTGGCCGTGGACCGAGGAAAGCGGGCCCAGGCCATTCAACAGATGCTGGCAGGGGTGCGATCGGGCGCCCAGGAACCCGGGCAGCTGATCATTTATCCGCAGGGCACCCGCGTGGCCCCCGGCGCGGACCGACCCTACAAGGTTGGCACCGGCGTGCTTTATCAGCAGACCGGGCAGCCCTGTGTCCCTGCCGCGACCAATGTCGGTGTCTTCTGGCCCCGACATGGCATCCTGCGCAGGCCGGGGCTGGCGGTGGTAGAGTTCCTGCCAGTGATCGAACAGGGGTTGGAGACCGGAGCGTTCATGAGCCAACTGGAAGAGGTGGTGGAAACCAATTCCAACCGCTTGATGGCCGAAGCGGGGTTTCCCGTTCCGTAACGATTGCGCGGCCTCTTTGGTTCCGGCCCAATCCATGCGCCGTGAAATGGCACGTGATCGCAGCGGGTTGGCGTCTTCGCCACAGGAATGGCCAAAGATGTCGCCGATCTGCCCCAGCAAGGCCCGCGCCCCGGACGGGTGGCCGACGCCCGGTTGTCACGCCTGACATCATCTGAATTTCGGTAAGTGATTGGCTGGGGTGGTAGGATTCGAACCTACGGTACACTGTACCAAAAACAGCTGCCTTACCGCTTGGCTACACCCCAACCGTGACGCGCTAGTTACTTGGCCCGCCGCGCGGGATCAAGACCTTTTGGGCAAAAATCAGATGTGAATTCACTATTCCTGTGGGGCCTCGCGGGTCAGCAGATCGTCAGCCGCTGTTTCCGCGCGCTCGGCGTCCACGATCCTTTGCAATTCCTGCATATCCTCGGCGTGGACCGGCATTGCGATCACGGGGGCGACCTGTTCTGCCGGGCTATCCGCGTCGTGCTTTGATCGGGCCGGCGCCGGGCGAATCGTGGAATCCGTGATCAGGCGATAGGTGGGTTCCGGCAGGGTGATTCCCGCTTCCTCCAGGCGCGCCTTGGCCAACCGGATCGCTTCACCACGTGCCATGAACAGGCCGGTTTCGTGCTGTTTCACCCATCCGGCGGCGGTGATGGTGATATTGCTGTCACCCACCTCTTCGACCCAGGTGGAAGGGCCGGGGGTGTCCAGCAGATAGGGCAGTTCCCTGAGAGCGTCGAGGATGATTTCCTGCGCTTGTGCGATATCGGCATCGGCCTCGACCCCAAGGGTGAAGGTAAAGCGGCGTTCATCATTGCGGGTGTAGTTCACGATCCGGGAACTGAAGACCTTGGAATTGGGGATGCGGATGTGGTTGCCATCGGGGGACAGAAGAATGGTGGCCCGGCTGGTCAGGCGGATGACATGGCCGGTGTCGCCTTCGATTTCCACCAGATCCTTGGGGCGGAACGGCTGGCGCATGGACAGCATGATCGAGGCGATGAAATTTTCCACCGTGTCCCGCACGGCAAACCCGATGGCCAGCCCCACGATCCCCGCCGCGCCCAGAATAGTGGACAGCAGCGCCGTGAGATTCAGCAGGTCCAGCGCCAAAACGATGCCCAGAACCGTAAAGAACAACCGCACGATCTGGCGGTAGATATCAGCAATGAACGCATTGGGCGCGATCCGGTCCCAGGGGTTTTTCATCCGTGCGATCAGCACACCGACCCAGATGACGAGAAAACCGGCCAGCATGGCCACCAGCAAGAGCGGCAGAAACGCCACGGTCTGCGCCAACCGATCCCAGAGCCGTTCGACGGCGGGGGTCAGCCGTTCGACCACGTCTGTGGTTTCCGTGACCTCGTTCTCGATCGCGACAACCCCTTCGACGCGGGCCACAAGGCCGGTCAGAGCCTCGGCCGTCGCTGCATCCAAAGTGGTGCCACGCAAAGTGACGATGCCATCCGAGACATAGACGGCAACACCATCGTAGCCGTCGAGCTGATGGATGATTTCGCGGATACGCACAGCGATGGCCGCATCTTGTTGTGCTGAGTTTTCGACAGAGATTGTGGTGTCGGGCTGTGTGGCCTCTTGTGCGGGGGCGGCAAAGGGCAGGGTCAATAGCGTCAGAAGGATCAGGAAACGGCGCATCGTCTATCTCGGATAAATGAAAAGGCTGCCGGGAGCTTAGAGCCCTTCGGCAGCCTGGGAAAGTCCACGGCTGGATCTGGGCGGGCCAAAATCCTTGCAAGGATTTTACAAGGATCTTCGAAGATCCTTCCCCGCGCCCGGTTCAGATCGTTTGGTCGTAGTCACCGACGCCGGGTTCGGTACGGATTACGGCATCAAGGTCATGGAAGATCGCGCGCAGTTCGTCCTCGCTTTCAGGGCTTTCGCAGACCACCACAAGGTTCGGCGTGTTGGATGAGGCCCTGACCAGCCCCCAACCGCCGTTTTCCAGCATCACCCGCGCACCGTTCACCGTGACCACGTCCACGATCTTCTGCCCGCCAAGCGATCCGCCTTCGGCATGGCGCGCCACGAGCTTCTCGACCAGCCGCTCCAGCACATCGTATTTCTCGGTATCCGCGCACCAAGGCGACATGGTGGGGCTGGAATAGGTCACTGGCAGCGCTTTGCGCAGATCGGCCATGGACATGTCCGGGTTGCGATCCAGCAGTTTGCAGATCTCCACCGCAACGCGCATTCCGCAATCATAGCCGCGGCCAATGGGCTCTGCCAGGAAGTAGTGGCCGGACTTCTCGAACCCCGCCAGCGCGCCGAGTTCATGCACCCGGCGTTTCATGTGGCTGTGCCCGGTCTTCCAGTAGTCGGCCTTGGCCCCATGCGCCTTCAGTTCCGGGTCCGAGGCATAAAGCCCGGTCGATTTCACATCTGCCACGAAGGTGGAGCCGGGGTAAATCTTGGCCAGGTCGCGGGCCATGATCACGCCCACCTTATCGGCAAAGATCTCCTCACCCTCATTGTCCACCACGCCGCATCGGTCGCCGTCCCCGTCAAAGCCAAGCGCCAGATCCGCGCCATTGGCCGTCACCGTGGCGGACATGTCATGCAGCATCTCCATCGCCTCGGGGTTGGGGTTGTAGTTGGGGAAGGTATAATCCAGCGCGTTGTGCGACTCGATCACTTCGACCCCCAAGCGTTCGAACAGTTCCGGTGCAAAGGCCGAGGCGGTGCCGTTCCCCGTCGCGCAGACCACGCGCAGTTTGCGGGTCATTTTGAAGTCACCCACGAGGTCGTCAAGATATGCCTCGCGCACGCCCTCGACAAATTCATATCCACCGCCGGGCCGCGCCACGCCTTCACCGCCCAACACGATATCGCGCAGGCGGGCCATTTCCACCGGGCCGTGGGTCAGCGGGCGCTGAAAGCCCATCTTGACCCCAGTCCAGCCATTGGGGTTGTGGCTGGCCGTCACCATCGCCACGGCGGGCGCATCCAGATGGAACTGGCTGAAATAGGCCATGGGCGACACGGCCGGGCCGATATCCTTCACATGGATGCCGGCCTGCATCAGCCCCAGAATCAGCGCGTTCTTCACCGACAGAGAATAGTCGCGATAGTCGTTGCCGACGGCGATGACCGGTTCAATCCCGGCCTCGTGCATCTGGGTGCCAAGCCCAAGGCCAAGTGCCC
>Ga0213841_1001463_pt1 | contig 11552 bp, 13 predicted proteins | sample SWPATP23_FD_160125 | JGI IMG/M metagenome (GOLD analysis project Ga0213841, IMG submission 160125) | Coastal seawater microbial communities from Marineland, Florida, United States - SWPA TP2 #3 | ecosystem: Environmental > Aquatic > Marine > Coastal | place: USA: Florida | collected 2016-08-14 | reverse complement strand
GTTTCAGCGTCAGGCTGGGACGGCCACGCTGCACACGGCTCAGGAACCCCCGATGCGCGTGGCGGGCGTCATCCTCCAGCACCGGGCCGGTGACGGCTATGCCCGCCGCCCGCAGCCGGTCGATTCCACCGCCATCGGTGCGGGGATCTGGGTCGCGCAGCCCCACCACCACCCGCGCGACCGAGGCGCGGATCAGCGCATCGGCGCAGGGCGGCGTCTGCCCCCAATGGGCGCAGGGTTCCAGTGACACGTAAACGGTGGCGCCCGTGGCGGCCTCGCCGGCCTGCTCCAGCGCCTGTGGTTCCGCGTGCGGCCTGCCCCCCGGCGCGGTCCAGCCCCGGCCCACCACGCGGCCCTGCTTGACGATCACGCAGCCCACGGCCGGGTTGGGCCAGACCTGCCCGGCCCCGCGCGCCCCAAGGCTCAGCGCCAGGCGCATCCAGCGGGCATCGTCCTGGGTCATGGCTCAGCCTTCGGGGGCGGTTGGTGGCCTCAGCTCGGCCACGAAATCCTCGAAATCGTCCGCCGCCTGAAAATTCTTGTAGACGCTGGCAAAGCGCACATAGGCCACGGTATCGATCCGGGCCAGCGCCTCCATCACGATCTCGCCGATGGTCTTCGAGGGGATGTCGGTCTCGCCCATGCTTTCCAGACGCCGCACGATGCCGGAAATCATCTGGTCGATGCGTTCCGGGTCCACGGGGCGTTTCTGCATAGAGATGCGGATCGAGCGTTCCAGCTTGTCGCGGTCGAAATCCTCGCGCTTGCCGTTGGTCTTGATCACCACCAGATCGCGCAGCTGCACCCGTTCATAGGTGGTGAAGCGCCCCCCGCAGGCCGGGCAAAAGCGCCGCCGCCGGATCGCAACGTGATCCTCTGCCGGGCGCGAATCCTTCACCTGGGTATCAACATTTCCGCAAAACGGGCACCGCATGGGCCAGTCCCCCTATTCCATTCTGCTCTGCCAGTGGGGTCTGCTGCCCCAGTTATCCACAGGCACTATAGGTCAGCCGCAGGACCTTGGGTAGGGGGGATTTGTCACCCCCTAGATACAGCGGGGGCCAAAGCCCGATCAGGGGTGGCGAAAGATAGGTTTCGCCGATCTCGGGCAGGCTGCGTTCGTCGATCTGGACCATGCCGTGACCTTCGAAAATCGGTCGGTACAGCCATGGTTCCGCAAGGTCTACAAGAGCCATCCAGCATTGCGACCGATCTCTTCAGGATCGGGCCCGGGTCAGCACCCAGACCCCGTACCAAGCACCCCCCGCCTCGGACTGATGCCCGTAACTCACATAGGCCCTGGGCAAAGGCCCCGCCTGCTCTGTGGGGGCTGGCCCCTTAATGGAACCGGGGGATTTATCCAATCTGTCTGTATATTCAGCCAGACATTAGCCGCGCCACGACCTGCCGTCGATGCGGACGGGTCCGATGTTCCACCACATAAACGCCCTGCCAGGTCCCCAGCGCCATGCGACCGCCCGTGACGGGGATGGACAACGACACCGGCATCATCGCCGCCTTGATATGGGCGGGCATGTCGTCAGGGCCTTCATAGGTGTGGGTCAGATAGTACATGGACGGGTCGGTAGTGGGGGGCACCAGCCGATGAAAGAAAGCGGTCAGATCGGTCTGCACCTCCGGGTCCGCGTTTTCCTGAACCAGCAGAGAGGCCGATGTGTGCTGGATCATCAGCACCAGCAGCCCCTCGGCCACACCCGTCTGCGCCAGCCAGCGGTCGACGGCATGGGTAATCTCGTACAGGCCGGGGCCGTGGGTGGCGGTGTCGATCCGGGTCAGCATGGATCTACCATGCGTCAGCCCGCGCGCGACGCCAAGACGCGATCAGTCGAAGCTTTGGTGATCGGACACCACGTCAGCGTTGAGCGTCTCGTTCAGCGCATTGGTCGGTTCCTGCGCGGCAGCGCTCAGCATCGTGACAACCGCAATGGCCAGCCCGACACAGAATGCGGTCAGCAAGGTCCAGTCGACGGTGATGGCTCCGGCCTCTTCGGCAAGAAATTTGGCAAACATTCTGCGCCTCATCCAAGAAACGCCCCCATGCCGCCCCATTTGGACCTTGTTTCGGGCCGAATCCGGGCGCAATTGTGGCAAAACTGTGAAAACCGCCCTGTTTCGCCGCCGCTGGACTTCCCCCCGCACCCGCAAGATACTCCGCCCCATGAGTCTGCCCCCCGGTTTCCTAGATGAGCTTCGCACCAGAATCTCCCTGACGCAGGTCGTGGGGCGCAAGGTCACGTGGGATCAGCGCAAGTCGAATCAGGGCAAGGGCGACATGTGGGCGCCTTGCCCGTTCCATCAGGAAAAGACCGCCAGTTTCCACGTCGATGACCGCAAAGGGTTCTATTACTGCTTTGGCTGCCACGAAAAGGGCGACGCCATCAGCTTTGTTCAATCCACCGAAAATGTGGGGTTCATGGAGGCGGTCGAAATCCTGGCCCGCGAGGCCGGCCTGCCGATGCCCGCGCGCGACCCGCAGGCGCAGGCTAAGGCCGACCGCCGCACACAACTGGCCGAGGTGACCGAGGCCGCCGTGGCGTGGTACCGGCTGCAACTGCGCGCCTCTGCGGGGTTGCAGGCGCGGGCCTATATCGACCGACGGGGCCTCGATCAGGCGGCACAGGACCGGTTCGAACTGGGCTATGCGCCGGGATCGCGGCAAGGCGCGTTTCAGGCCCTGAAGGACAAGGGCCACGACCCGGAATTGATTGTCGCGGCAGGGATTGCCAGCAAGCCGGACGACGGCGGCGCGCCCTATGACGCCTTCCGCGACCGGATCATGTTCCCCATCCGCGACCCGCGCGGGCGGTGCATCGGGTTCGGTGGTCGGGCGATGGACCCCAATGCGCGGGCGAAATACCTCAACAGTCGCGAGACGGAGCTCTTCGACAAGGGCCGCGCGCTGTATAATCACGGACCTGCGCGCGAAGCGGCGGGCAAGGGTCAGCCGCTGATCGTGGCCGAGGGCTATATGGACGTGATCGCGCTGACCCAGGCAGGCTTCACCGGGGCCGTGGCACCCCTTGGCACCGCGATCACCGATAACCAGCTGCACCTGCTATGGCGCATTTCCGATGAACCCATCGTGGCACTGGACGGCGACCGTGCCGGGCTGCAAGCCGCGATGCGCCTGATCGACCTTGCGTTACCCTTGATGGAGGCGGGCAAATCCCTGCGCTTTGTGCTGTTGCCGCAGGGCAAAGACCCCGACGACCTGATCAAGGAAAAGGGCGCGGGTGCGATGCAAGATCTGCTGGATCACGCCGAGCCGATGGTCAAGCTGCTGTGGCAGCGCGAAACCGAAGGCAAGGTTTTCGACAGCCCCGAACGCCGTGCATCCCTGGATAAATCGCTGCGCCAGGCCATCGGCCAGATCAAGGACCCGTCCCTGCGCCACCATTACGGGCAGGTGCTGAAGGACATGCGGTACGACCTGTTCCGCGCCCCCCGCCCGGCCCGCGCCGCGTGGCAGCCGGGCCGTTTTCCACAGCGCGCCGCCGCCACCCCGATGGCCGAAACCCGCATGACACCGCTGGCCGCAGGCGCGATGACCGATCTGGACATGCGCTGCGCGCTGATCCTCGCCACGCTTTGTGTCACACCCTCGCTGATCGACGAATTCGAACACGCGCTTGATAGACTGGACCCCACCGACCCCGATCAGGCCCGTCTGACCGGCTTTCTTCTGGGCACCCCGGAACGCGACCCGGACAATCTGCATGCCGCGCTTGAACAGGCAAATTTGTCCCGAACCCTTGAAACTCTGCTGTCTCTGGGCCACGTGCGTATCTCTCCTTGTGTGCGCGCACCCGGCGATACCGAAAAAGCGGCCCTCTGTCTGACCGAGGAATTTGCGAAACTCGCGGCGCGGCGCGGCATTCAAGACGAAATGGCCGAGGCGCTGGAGGACCTCGACGGTGGCGACGAATCACGACTCGGCTGGCGGCTGAACAGCGCGCTGCACGCCCGGCAAGAGGCCGAATCGCCGAAAACTGGTAGCGGCTCCGCCTCACCCGAGGATGAAAGCGCCCTGTCCAAACGCCTGCGGGACTTGATAGAAACCCGCCCGTGGGAGAAGAAAACCCGTTAGCGCGGGTGGGCGAATCAGTGATTCGCGCTTAGAACAACATGTGACGCATGGGGCGAATCATCCGCCCGCGAAGGGGATACCGTATGGCAAAAGATACCGACGATCGTAAATCCGACGGTGAAGAGGCTGATGTCAGCCTCGACATGAGCCAGGCCGCCGTCAAAAAGATGATCGCCGAGGCCAGGACGCGGGGCTACATCACCTATGATCAGCTGAACACCGTCCTGCCACCCGAGCAGGTCAGTTCCGAACAGATCGAAGACGTGATGTCGATGCTGTCCGAAATGGGCATCAACGTGATCGAAGATGACGAGGCCGAGGAAGACCCCGAGGCACAAGGGTCGACCGCCGTGGTCGAAACCTCTTCCTCGCGCGATGTCGCGGTGTCCACCGCCGAAACCGAAAAACTCGACCGCACCGATGATCCGGTGCGCATGTATCTGCGCGAAATGGGGTCTGTCGAACTGCTGTCCCGCGAGGGCGAAATTGCCATCGCCAAGCGCATCGAGGCTGGCCGCAACACGATGATCGCCGGGCTCTGCGAAAGCCCGCTGACCTTCCAGGCCATCACCATCTGGCGCGACGAATTGCTGGACGAGGAAATTCTGCTGCGCGACGTGATCGACCTCGACGCCACCTTCGGCAGCTCGCTGGAAGAGGACGAGGAACAGACCCCCGTCGCACAGGGCTTGTCCACTGATGCGCCCAGCGCCGAGAAGAAAGAAAAAGAGCAGGAGCTGGACGCCGACGGCAACCCGATCTCGTCCGATGACGACGACGATGAGGATGAACAGGCCAACATGAGCCTTGCGGCGATGGAAGCGGCGCTGAAACCTCGCGTCCTGGAAACGCTGGATCAGATCGCATCCGATTACGAACAGCTTGCCGCCATGCAGGATCTGCGCATCTCGGCCACGCTGAACGAAGATTCCAGCTTCTCCGCATCCGAAGAATCCGTCTACCAGAAGCTCCGCTCTGAAATCGTTCTTCTGGTGAATGAACTGCACCTGCATAACAACCGGATCGAAGCGCTGATCGACCAGCTTTACGGCATCAACCGCCGCGTCATGTCGATTGACTCTGGTATGGTGAAACTGGCCGACCAGGCCCGTATCAACCGCCGGGAATTCATCGAAAGCTATCGCGGCTACGAACTGGACCCGACCTGGGTTGACCGCATGGCCGAAAAACCGGGCCGCGCCTGGCAGGGGCTGATGGAGCGCTCGCGCGACAAGGTGGAAGAACTGCGCGCCGACATGGCGCAGGTCGGCACCTATGTGGGTCTCGATATCAGCGAATTCCGCCGCATCGTGCAGCAGGTCCAGAAGGGCGAAAAAGAGGCCCGTCAGGCCAAGAAGGAAATGGTCGAGGCCAACCTGCGCCTCGTGATCTCTATCGCCAAGAAATACACCAATCGCGGGTTGCAGTTCCTCGACCTTATTCAGGAAGGCAATATCGGCCTGATGAAAGCGGTCGATAAGTTCGAATACCGCCGCGGCTATAAGTTCTCCACCTACGCGACTTGGTGGATCCGTCAGGCGATCACCCGGTCCATCGCTGACCAGGCCCGTACCATCCGCATCCCGGTCCACATGATCGAGACGATCAACAAACTGGTGCGCACCGGTCGCCAGATGCTGCACGAAATCGGCCGCGAACCGACGCCGGAGGAACTGGCCGAGAAGCTGCAAATGCCGCTGGAAAAGGTCCGCAAGGTGATGAAGATCGCCAAGGAACCGATCTCGCTGGAAACGCCGATTGGCGACGAGGAAGACAGCCAGCTTGGCGATTTCATCGAGGACAAGAACGCCGTCCTGCCGCTGGATTCGGCCATTCAGGAAAACCTGAAGGAAACCACGACCCGCGTGCTGGCCTCCCTCACCCCCCGCGAAGAACGCGTCCTGCGGATGCGCTTCGGCATCGGCATGAACACCGACCACACGCTGGAGGAAGTGGGCCAGCAGTTCAGCGTCACCCGCGAACGCATCCGCCAGATCGAGGCGAAGGCGCTGCGGAAGCTGAAACATCCGTCGCGGTCGCGGAAGCTGAGAAGTTTCCTGGATCAGTAACCGGCGAGTTGAGTGAGTATTAATGTGGGGCGAGATTTCGGACCTCAAGGCCTTGGCCATGTCAGGTCCGAATGGGTTTGTTCCTGTACCAGACTATCGCGCCAGGAAGCTCGCCCCGGCGGATGAAACTCTGATCGAAGCATTTCAACTTGGCGCGCTGTCAGGTGACATAGCATCACATCGTGGTGGTGAGCAACCGAGTGCCGAGATCCGGGGGCTCATCGACTTGATATCGGGCTTCAACGATCTGTCGAATTACTTTGTCTATCGGGCGCTTGCAATCGACGACCCTTGCACCTTCCAAGACCCCTATTGTGAGCGATCACTAAATTCGTGGTCCTTGTCTCCGAACTGCGCATTGAATGTCGCCCTTTCGCAAAGCCGCGGTCCATTCATCATCATGCGCAGGCAGTTGCAGCACGAGGATTCTGCTCTATTTATAGATGATTGGGAATATGAAGTGCTATGCCCGCCGACAGAGTTCGAACTTGGATATGCGCATAGGGGCATCGTCGGACTGTATAGAGACAGCGTTGATCTTTCTGTGGTAGATTGTGTTGCGAAAGGGCGCGCCAAATGAACCGAGAGCTCAACAGGATTTTCTCAAAATGGCTTCGCGTGAAGCCTTCAGAGGCAATGGCAACCACCGATGGGCGGCCGATTTCGTTCAATGCGACCTCGGTGCGAATGGCCGAGAAGCTGTTTTCCGAGGATGCCAGCACCAATGCCGATGAAATCATTGCCCTGATGAAACCCTTTTGCAGACCTTTCCCTGTTTCCGAAGTTCGCGAACAATTGAGAAAGGCACGCCGCGCGTCAGGCGCGCGTCAGGGCATTGGCAACGGCAAACACGAGCGTCTCATCTAGCAAGCGTAGGGTGGGCAGTCCTGCCCACCATCCAACCAAACCGCTTCGCCTTGAGCTCTCGCCGGGGTGCATCACTCAACCGCCACCGTCCTGTCATGCCCGCGAAAGCGGGCATCTTCCGCTCTCTCGCGATCCGTTGGGGGGTATCCTCGCTTTCGCGGGAATGACACCCCCATGGACATCCCCTGCCCCTCCTGCTTCACTCCGCCCGACCCACGCAGGAAGCCCCCATGTCCGCCCTCAAACGCCGCCTCGATACAATCCCCGTGTTCTACCCGATCCTCGCCTGCCTCACCCTCGGGCTGGCCCCGTTTACGCCGGAACCGCATGTCTGGGAGAAACTCAAAATGCTGGCGGGCGGCACCCTGACCCAACCCATTGATATCTTCGACCTCGCCCTGCACGGCCTGCCCTGGCTGCTGCTTGCCCTCAGGCTGATCCCCGCGCGTCCCGCACGCGGTTGACCACCCAACAGGTGGACATCCCCCGCTGGCTTTGCTTCACTCCGTCCCGATCAGGTCAGGAGCATACAAATGTCCCTTTTCAAGAAACTCTTCAGCGGATCCGACGCCCCCAAGGCCCCCACCGCCGAACCCGTCACCTATAACGGCTTCACCATCCGCCCCGAACCGATGAAAGACCCCGACGGCTACCGCATCGCCGCGCGCATCGAGAAGGAGATCGACGGCGAGCTGAAGTCCCACCACCTGATCCGCGCCGACTTGTTGCACGGGGCCGATCAGGCCGCAGAGGCGTCTATCCAGAAGGCCAAATCGATGATTGACCAGATGGGCGACAAAATCTTCTGATCTGCCCCGAAAGGCCCCGCCATGCAGCTACCCTCGCCCCTTTACGACCAGATCGGCCCCGACCCGGTGGTGGTATTCGACGGGGAATGCGTGCTGTGTTCCGGCTTTTTCCGCTTCCTCCTGCGCCATGACCGCGATCGAAGGTTCCGCTTCGTTGTGGCGCAGTCGCCCCTTGGTGAGCAGCTTTACCATGCGCTCGGCCTTCCCACTGGGGACTACGAGACCAATCTCGTGATCGTCGGCGGTCAGGTCCACACCAAGGCCCGCTCCTTCGCGGCGGCGATGCGCGCGCTTGGCTGGCCGTTGCGGTGTCTGGCCGTGACTGGCTGGCCCCCGCGCTGGATGACCGACCCGCTCTATTCGCTCATCGCCCGCAACCGCTATCGCTGGTTCGGGCGCTATGACGCCTGCATGATCCCCGACGCCGACATCCGCGCACGTTTCCTGCCGGGCGGATGGGGCTGATGGACGCCGTCGCGCAGGTCGCCCTCGCCAATGGGTTGACCCTGCCCCCCGCCGTGGCAGCGCTGCATGGCGTTGAGGGCGAGGCCACGTTCACAGGTCGCTGCGACGTCACACGAGGGCCGTCCCGGCTGGCACGACTGGCACTGTGGCTTGGCGGGTTTCCGCAGGCCGCCCGGGATGTACCGGTCACCTTGCGGGTCCGCGTGGGGTCCGATGGCAGCGCATGGCAGCGCGACTTCGGCGGTCATGTCACCCGGTCCCGGCTGAGAGTGTCCGGCGATGGCAGCGCCATTGAGGAACGGTTTGGCCCGATCCGCCTGCGGATGCATCTGCGGCTGGCAGACGGGCGGCTGCACTATGACATCGGCCGAATATATGTCTTTGGCCTGCCAATGCCGCGCTGGCTGACACCGCGAAGCGAGACCAGCGAATACCAGACCGACACCGGCGATTTCGGCTTTGACGTATCGGCATCCCTGCCCTTGGCCGGGCTGCTTATCCACTATCGCGGGTGGCTGCGCCCGATCTGAAACCGCCGGTATGTCTGTACAGGTGGTGCACGCATGGCACCCCACCTGTTTTTGGGGCCTCAGGCCAGCGCGGCGCGGGCGGCGACGGCCTTCATGGCGATCTCAAATTCATGCACCGCCGTGCGCGCCATGGACCGGAACACCATGATCTCGAACGCATCGCCCGCGACCTTCAGGAAGGTCGCATTCATATGGCCCAACTGGCTGCGCGCCACATGGCCCTTCTTGAACACGCCGGGGTTCAGATCAAGCGGCGTAAGGCGCGCCAGCACATCCTCAACCCCCTGACCTTGCAGTCGAAAAGTGACCCAGGCGTCGCTTTGATCGGTCAGCGCCGCGTGCTGCGCCAGCGACGGATCGACAGCCGTGCCGATCACCACCGCCTGATCCGCGCCGGTCCAGACAACCCGCGCGCCCGCGCGGCCCGTGGACCGGTTGGGCGCGGGCAGTTCCGCCCCGATCAGCGCCTTCAACGCGCTTGAAGCGGCATCCTCTTGCCCGGCATAGGGGGCCACGGATGTGATCGGGTCAGGCGTGGCATCCATCAGCCTCAACCCATTGATTTCAAGTGGCAACATCCCGTCACAGGGCGATTTCGCAACCAGCTTAACCACGCAGTTTCTCCCCTTCCGGATCAAGGAAGACAGGGCTGCAAATCTCTACCCTCGTTTCCACCTTCCGCACATGATCGACCATCTTCACAACCTCGCCCATCCGGTTCGGCCCATCCGCCAGAAAGCCAAGTCCAATGAAATGCCCAAGCGCGGGCGAAAACCCGACTGAGGTCGTATATCCCTGCACTTTCTCTCGTATCGCAGCGGCATCCTCTGCAAAAAGCTGTGCGCCCGCCGTCAGTTCCTTCACCGCGCCCACAGGTTTCAGCCCCACAAGCTGCGGGCGATCCGTTTCCTTAAGCGCCTCGCGCGTGGTGGCGGGTTTGCCGACGCACATTTTCTTGGCCGAGATCATCCGGTCCATTCCGATATCGAATGGCACCACGCGCCCGTCGATCTCGGAATGGGTGATAAAGCCCTTCTCGATCCGCATCACGTTCAGCGCCTCCATCCCATAGGCACCACCCCCAAGCGTCTCCGCTTGCATCACTAGCTGACGGTAAAGCGCATCGCCATAGCGCGACGGAACCGCGATTTCATAGGCATGTTCGCCGGAGAAACTGATGCGGAACAGACGCGCCTGCACGCCCATCACAGACACCTCTCCGCAGCCCATATAGGGGAAGCTGTCATTGTCTATGGGCGCATCCAGCAGCCCGTTCAGCAGCTCCCGCGATTTGGGGCCGACGATGCTGAACTGCGCCCATTGTTCGGTGACCGAGATGAAGCGGACATTCAGGTCGGACCGGTGGCATTGCTGAATGAAATCAAGGTGTTTCATCACCTCGCCCGCCGCCGCCGTGGTCGTGGTCATGACGTAGTGGCTTTCCCCAAGCCGGGCAGTGGTGCCGTCATCCATCACATGCCCGTCCTCGCGCAGCATCAGGCCATAACGCACGCGGCCCACCTTCAGGGTCGAGAACATGTTGGTATAGACGAAGTCCAGAAACGCGCCCGCATCCGGCCCCTGGATGTCGATCTTGCCAAGGGTGGACACGTCGCAGATGCCTACGGCATTGCGGGTCATCGTGACCTCGCGGTCGCAAGATTGCCGCCAGGTCGTTTCGCCCGGGCGCGGGAAATAGCTGGGGCGATACCACAGCCCCGCCGGGATCATCGGCGCGCCACGCTCGGTGCCGGCATCGTGGCTGGTGGTGAAGCGTTCCGGCGCAAAGCCCTTGCCCTGCGCCCCTGCCCCGAAGGCCGCGATAGAGACCGGCACGAAGGGCGGGCGATAGGTGGTTGTCCCGGTTTCGGGGATCGCCCGACCCGTGGCATCGGCCAGGATCGCCAGTGCCCCGATATTGGAGTTCTTGCCCTGATCCGGCGCCATGCCTTGGGTGGTGTAGCGCTTCATATGCTCGACCGAGGTGAACGCCTCTTGCGCGGCCAGCTTGATATCCTTCGAGGTCACGTCATTGGCAAAGTCAAGCCACGCCCGGCCCTTGCCGCTGACCAGCCACAGGGGTTTCGACCCGCCCACAGCGTCGCTGGCCTGCGGGATCTCGATGTCCGGCGTCTTGCCGCCAAGGGCGGACAGGGCTTGCGTCGCGGCCGCCACACCCTCAGCCAGACAGCCAGCAGTGGAATAGGTGCCCTTGCAGGCCCCCGCCGGGATAAGGCCCGGCACGGCGTCATCGGCAGGTACGAACCCCGCAATCTCCTCATTCCACACGGGACGGCTGTTCATGTGACAAGTCATGTGCAGGGTCGGGTTCCAACCGCCGGACATGGCCAGGCAGTCGGTGGCAATCTTTTGTTCAGACCCGTTGTGGCGGATGGTGATCTCACTCAATGCCTTGCGGCCCTTGGTCGTGATCACCTCTGCCCCGGCAAAGAGCGGGTAGTCGCCCTGCGCTTTCGCATCAGCGCGGGCATCGACCACCCCCGCAATCTCTACCCCACAGGCCATCAGATCCAGCGCCGTGCGGTGCGCGTCATCATTGGTGGCGAAGACCGTCACCTTACGCCCCGCCGCAACGCCGTAGCGATGCAGATAGCTGCGCACGGCACTGGCCATCATGATGCCGGGGCGGTCATTCATCGGGAACGCCAAAGGTCGTTCCAGCGCGCCCGCCGCCAGCACCGCT
>Ga0213841_1001462_pt1 | contig 11583 bp, 12 predicted proteins | sample SWPATP23_FD_160125 | JGI IMG/M metagenome (GOLD analysis project Ga0213841, IMG submission 160125) | Coastal seawater microbial communities from Marineland, Florida, United States - SWPA TP2 #3 | ecosystem: Environmental > Aquatic > Marine > Coastal | place: USA: Florida | collected 2016-08-14 | reverse complement strand
GGTTGCAAGAGGCGGCGTCTTTTCAGGCAACCTGGGGGGGTACCGCACCGAAGTTGCGAAAAAAAACGGCGTTCCGGGCCGGGGTCTGGGCAATTCTCGGGCAAGGCGGGGTTGACGTCTTGGTTTGGTAAACGCTTGGATTATCAGCGGGGGAATGTGACATGACCGGACAAATCAGCAAGTTGGACCAGTTGCTTGCGCGCAACGCGACCTGGGCCGCCGCGCGGCTGGATCGCGATCCCGGGTATTTCCGCAACCTGGCGCAGGGTCAGGCCCCCAGCTATTTCTGGATTGGCTGTTCCGATAGCCGGGTGCCGGAAAACGTGGTGGGTGGGCTTGACCCCGGTGAAATCTTTGTGCACCGCAATGTGGCCAATCTTGTGCACTCAACCGATTTCAACCTGCTGAGCGCGCTGGAGTTCGCCATCGAAGTGCTGGGAATACGTGAGGTGATCATTTGCGGTCATACCGGCTGTGGCGGGGTGGCGGCGGCGATGCAGGGACTGGTCAACGGGCTGGCCGATCACTGGCTGGAGGCGGTGCGGCGGCTGGCGCGGCGCAACGAACAGGCGCTGTTGGACTATCCCGAGGGACCGGCGCGCAACGATCGGCTGGCAGAACTAAGCGTGATCGACGCGGTCGCAAGGCTAAGCGAGACGCCGGTGATCCGGCGGGCCTGGGCGCGGGGCGATACGGTGTCCATCCACGGATTGATCTACCGCCTGTCCGAAGGCGTGCTGCATAACCTTGACGTTACAGTCACGGGCGCGCATCTGGACAGGGAAGGGCCAGCAGCGCAGGGAGCGGGCACATGAAGATGGGATATGTGATGTCGCCTGGGCGGGGCGATGTGGATCTGGTGCTGGGCCGCTTTGCCCGGGCGCTGATGGATCGCGGCCTGCCGGTGGCGGGGGTGGTTCAGACCAATACCGATTGCGGGCCTTCGAAAGCCTGCGACATGGATGTGGAGGTGCTGCCTTCGGGCCCTGTTCTGCGGATTTCGCAGGATCTTGGCCCCGGTTCGCGCGGGTGCCGTCTGGACCCCGAGGCGCTGGAACAGGCGGTGGGGCTGGTCGGTCAGCGCCTGACCGGGGACACGCGGCTGTTGCTGGTCAACAAGTTCGGCAAGCAGGAGGCCGAGGGGCGCGGCTTTCGCGAACTGATCGGCGCGGCGCTGGCGCAGGATATTCCGGTGGTGGTCGGCCTGAACGGGCTGAACCGGGACGCGTTCGAGGCGTTTTGCGGTGGTCTGGCGGCGCCGTTGGCCCCGGATCTGCAAGGGCTGCTGGACTGGTTCGATGCCGCGCCGGACGCGGCGGCCTGATCAGCCGCGCGACAGGATCTGCTGGCGCGCCCGATCCAGCGACCGCAGCCCGACGAAGCGGGGCGTACGGCGCATATAGTCCAGGAACGCGCGCCCATAGCCCTTTGTAAGCCAGCGTTCCTCGTTCAGGGCAAACAGCAGGTAAATCGCGAACAGCACCCCCGCCAGCGCCAGCACCGTCCAGGACCCGGCGGCAATGGCCAGCCCGAGCGCGGCCAGAACCGACGAAACATACTGGGGGTTGCGTGAATAGGCGTAGAGCCCGCCGGTCACCAGCCCTTCGGCCCCGCAATAGGTATTTTCCAGCCCGAGCGACCGATACCCCCACAGCGTGACCCCATAGGCCGCCGCCATGACCGGCACGCCAAGCGCGATATTCAGCAGGCCGGGCAGGGGGGCTGTCAGCATCTCCAGCACTGCGAAGATCACCAATGCCCCACAAAACACCCGAAACAGCGTCAGCGCAGTGTGGTGGCGCCAGCCGGCCTTGTCCGCCGCGGGCCAAAAGCCGAAACGCGGGCGGAGCAGGTTATAGACCAGCAGGGTACACAGGATCAGCGCGGCCCCAAGGCCAAGCGCCAATATTGCGGTGTGGACCGTTTGGGTGATCGGGCCTGTCAGCATGGTGAACCTCCGTGCGATTCCTTTCACGCAGGGTGGCAAGCGGATGTGACAGGCAGGTGAAAGAAACCGGGGTCAGAACGCCTTGAAGGTCAGGGTGGTCAGCGTCCGCTCGATTCCCGGCACGTCACACAGGCGGTCGTTGATATAGCGGCCGATATCCTCACCTTCGGGGATGATTAGCTTGACCATCAGGTCATATTCGCCCGAGGTCGAAAACAGCTCGGCGTGGATTTCCTTCAGCACGATATTGAAGGCCACGTCATAAGTGGTGCCGGGTTTGCATCTGATCTGGACGAATACGGTCTGCATGGCGGGAATCCTGCGAAATGAGTGCCCCAAGAAGACCCTGCTTTCACGCCGGGATCAACCCGGACTATCCTGAAGCCGGTCAACGGGTTAGGCTTCGTGCATGGAAAACGCGTTGCCCTTTCGGTTCCTGCTGCTGCCCGGCTTTGACCTGGCGGCGCTGGGCGCTGCGTCGACGGTTCTGACCGAGGCGGGGGTGGATTTTCAGACCACGGCGCTGTCGGGTCCATCAGTGCCCGGTGACAGCGGCGTGCATGTGGCCCATGGCGGGTCGATGCCACCGATGGAGCCGGACGATACGCTGGTGGTGTTCAGCGGGCTGACCCTGTCGGACATGGACCGGGAAGGCGCGCTGGCGGCACTGCGCCGGGCCCGGCGGCAGGGCGGGCGGATCTGGGCCGTGGGGGGCGGTGTCTGGCTGCTGGCGCAGTTGGACCTGCCGCCGGAAACGGTACTGTCCGTGAACCCCGACACCGCCGAAGCGCTGGCCGCAATGCGCCGCAAACCGGCCCTGACCGATGCGCCCTTTGTCTGGACGCCGCAGATTGCCACCGCGCGGGCCGCCCATGCCGCTGCCCTGATGCGCTATGATCTGGCCCTGGATCGCAGCGCCGACGCGGATGCCGCGCCGCTGTCGCCCGCCGACCGCGATGCCGAGGCCGCGCGGTCGCAACTGTTGCCGTTGGAGGACCGCTATCCGACCCGGCACAAGGTGGTGGTGGCGGGGTTGCAGATCATGCGGGCGAACCTGTTCCGCCCGGTGTCGATTGCGTCTTTGGCGCTGTCGCTGAACCTGTCGCAGCGACAGCTTGAACGGCTGTTCGAGCGGGAACTGGGCGACACGCCCGCGCCGGTCTATCGCGAAATGCGGCTGGAGGCGGCGCGGATCGAGGTGCGCCAGGGCCGTCGTCCCATGCAAGAGATCGCCCATGATTTCGGCTTTACCTCTGGCAGTTTTTCCAAGACCTACCTGCGCCAGTTCGGGCTGACCCCGTCCGGTGATCGGCGGGCAGCCATCGACGGGACGGTTTAACCGCTTGACCCCATCCGCCCGCCCGCCATGCTGACCGGCAACAGGGAGGAACGGATGACTGCACAAAAACGCGGCGGGCCGCTGGCGGGCCTGAAAGTGGTGGAAATGGTGGGGCTTGGCCCCGGTCCCTTCGCGGGGATGTTGCTGGCGGATATGGGGGCCGAGGTGGTGGGGATCGACCGGCCCGGCGGCGTTTCGATCAATCTGCCGCATGATGTCTGCCGGCGTGGCAAGCGGTTCATTGAGCTGGATGTGAAGACCCGTGCCGGTCGGGCCGCGGTTCTGGATGAAATCCTCACCGCTGATGTGCTGATCGAGGGCAATCGCCCCGGCGTGATGGAACGGCTGGGGCTGGGACCCGAAGATTGCTGGCAGGCCAATCCGCGCCTTGTCTATGGCCGCATGACCGGATGGGGGCAGGAAGGACCACTGGCGCAGTCGGCGGGGCATGACCTGAACTACATCGCCCTGGCCGGCGCGCTGCACCCGATGGGGGACCCGGACGCACCGCCCCCCGTTCCGATGAACCTTGTGGGCGATTATGGCGGTGGCGCGATGTTCCTGGCTTTCGGCGTGATGGCCGCCGTGTATGAGGCGCAGCGGTCGGGCCGGGGACAGGTGGTCGATGCGGCGATGGTCGATGGGGCCTCGCTGATGATGAGCATGTTTCATTCGCTGCGCGCGTCTGGCTGGTGGGTCGAGGAACGGGGGGCGAATTTCCTGGATGGCGGCGCGCATTTCTATGGCTGTTATGCTTGTTCTGACGGGCTGTTCGTGTCGGTGGGGGCGATTGAGGAACCCTTCATGAAGGTGCTGATTGACAAGGCGGGGCTGCCCGCCGATTGGCTGGATAAGCATATGGAGCGGACGGAATGGCCCGCGTTGAAGGCAGAGCTGGCGGCGCTGTTCGCGACCCGTAGCCAGGCCGACTGGTGCGAGTTGCTGGAAGGCTCGGACGCCTGTTTCGCCCCGGTCCTGCCGTTCTGGCAGGCGCAGGATCATCCCCATGCGCTGGCGCGGCAGGCGTTTATCCGGCGCGAGGGCGTGGTGGAACCGGCCCCGGCCCCGCGCTTTTCACGAACGAAACCGGATCTGGCGGGGTAGGCGATGGCAGAGATCCTGTGCGACAGGCGCGACGGATATGCGGTGCTGACCATGGACCGGCCTGCGCGGCGCAATGCTTTGGGCAGCGGGTCTATGACAGACCTGGCGGCGGTTCTGGAAACGCTGGCGGCTGATCCGTCCTGCCGCGCGGTGGTGCTGACCGGGGCGGGGCCGGGCTTTTGCGCGGGTAGCGATTTGGCCGAGTTGGCGTCGCTGGACGGGCCGGGCCGCGTGGCGCATGAGGCGGCGACAGCGGCTGTGGTGCGCGGGCTTTCGGCCCATCCGGTGCCGGTCATTGCGGCGGTTGAGGGCTATGCGCTTGGCGGCGGGCTGGTGATCGCCACGGCCTGCGATCTGGTGGTCAGTGCCCGGATGGCCCGCTGGTCGATGCCAGAGGTGCCCAAGGGGTTCTTTCCGCCTTGGGGTATGGCCCCGCTGATGGCGCGGGTGGGGCCGGTGACGGCGCAATTGATCGCGTTTGGCATTGAGGAAATGGACGGCGAAGATGCGCTGCGATTGGGGGTGGCCGACCGCTTGGCAGCGGATGGGCAGGCGCTGGTGGCGGCCTGTGACCGGGCCGAGAGGCTGGCTGCCTTGCCGGACGGTGCGATGCGGGCGGTGAAACGGTTCTTCGGCCCGGAATTCGCGGCGCGGGCCGAGGCGCTGGATGCCAGGGCAAGCGGGCTTTTTGCCAAGGATTGCGACGGGCCGGACGCCCGCGCGACGTTCGAAAAATTCAGATAACACGCAACCGGGGCGTGTTTTTCCGTTCCAGTCGGACGATGGTTTCGGTTAAATACCTGCATGGGCGCTGTGACCTCTCTTTTCGTGCGCAAGGTGGTGCGGGCCGCCGGGGACGCCATCGACGCAGACGCGGCGCTGATCTCGGTCGGGCTGGATCCACGCGGCGATACCGAGATGGGTCAGATGATCTCGGACACGGCCTATTACGACATGCTGGAACGGATCTCGGCCGAGATGGGCGGCGGATGGGCCTTGCCGGTCCATACCGGGGCCAGCATGGAGTGCGACGATTACGGCGCATTCGGGTTGGCGTGGAAGACCGCGCCAACGCTGCGCGGGTCATTCGCGCGGGCCGAACGCTATTGGCGGCTGCTGACCAGCGTCACCGAATACGAGCTGCGGCAGGAGGCTGAGGGCGCGTGGTTTCTGCTGCACCGGGCGGGGATGCGGCGCCTTGGGCTGTGCATGTCGAACGAGGCGTCGCTGGCCAGCGTTTTGTCGATCAGCCGTCAGGTCGCGCCGATGCCGGTGACGCCGTTGGAGGTTCGGTTTCAGCATCCTGCGCCGTCTGACCTGACAGCGCATCAGGCCTATTTCGGCTGCCCGATCCAGTTTGACGCCGACCGCGACGGGCTGCTGCTGCCCGTCGAAGCGCTGACCCGCCGCAACCGGATGGGGGATGAGGCGATCACCCGCTTCCTGCTGCCGCATCTGGATGTGGAGCTGAAGCGGCTGGAGGCCGAGCGCAGCCTGACCGAGATGGTCCATGACGCGGTGGCCAGCGCGCTTAGCGACGGTATCCCCAAGATGCCCGCCATTGCCCGCCGTATGGGGATGAGCGAGCGCACCTTGCAACGGCGATTGAGTGACGAGGGGCTGTCGTTTCAGGCGCTGGTGGATAGCGCAAGGCGGGACCTGGCCGAGGGGCTGCTGGTGCAAAGCGATTATTCGCTGGCAGAGGTGGCGTTTCTGACCGGGTTTTCCGAACAAAGCGCGTTCAGCCGCGCGTTCAAGCGCTGGTCACACCAGACGCCTGCGGCCTATCGCGATGCGCATAAGGGCTGACGGGATCGGTCAAAGGCTTGGCAGGCGGGGTCAAGCCGGGGCGGAGCGGGCCATGGCATAGGGGGATCATCGAAGACTGATCCCTCATGTAGGAGCCATGAAATGTCCCTGTCCCGACTGACCAAACCCGTCCTTGTCCTGTCCGGCGCGACCGCGCTTGTGATTGCGCTGTTCATCCTGATCGCGCCCGAGGCGTTCTACCATAGCTACGGCATCGCGCTTGGTCCCGACCCCAGCCTGCTGAATGAGCTGTCCGCGCCCGCCGTAATGTTGCTGCTGGCAGGGGGCGTGATGCTGGCGGGTGTGGTCCGCGCCGCGCTGACCCGTCCCGCCCTGTGGCTGGCAGCGGGGGTGTTCACCGCCTATGCCCTGTCGCGGGGGCTGAATATGGTTGTCTATGGCTGGCCCCATGACGGGTTGGTTTTGGCAGCAGGGGTTGAGGCCGCCATTGGCGGGCTGGCCATCGTCGCGCTGATGCGGTCAGTTCACCGCCCGTTGGGCCACTGACAGTCCCTCGGTGATCGCGGCGGAGGGGTAGAGGATAACCGTTTCAGCCTCTGACAGGCCGGACAGAACCTCTGCCTCGATGCCGTTGTTATGGCCGATCTCGACGGGCCGGGTGGTGGCGGTGCCGTTCTCGACAACAAAGACGGCCCATCCGCCCGCTGCCCGGAACAGCGCCGCAGAGGGGACGATCAAGGCATCGGCGTCTTCCCAGACGACAATGCGCAATTCCACGCGAAAGCCATGGCCAAGCCCGATGCGGTCCTCCGTCGGGCCGGTGAAATCGACCAGCACATTGACCCGCTGTTCCTGCACCCCGAGCGCTGAATATTGCGTGGTGCCGAACGGGTCGATCCGGGTCACAACGCCGGGCAGGGGCACCGGCTGGCCCCAGTTTTCAATGATCACGCGGTCGCCGGGGCTGACCTGAACGGCGTCGGTGGACAGAAGCGCCACACTGACCGCGAGATCGCCCTCTATATTGCCGATCTCCATGATCGGAGTGCCCGCGCCAAGGGTGGTTTCGCTTTGCTGGATCACCTGCAGGATGGTGCCATCGGCGGGGGCCATCAGGGGAATGGCGTGGTCGTCGCTGGCAATCGCCCCCCACAATCCCTGATCGTCAAAGCTGATCAGCCGGGCCTGCGCGATGTCCAGATCGGCCTCTCGCATCGCAATCGCGGCCTCGGCGGTGTCGACGGTGGCATCCGCCGCGCGGGCGGCGCGCTGTGCGCGTTCCAGCGCGGCGGCGCTGACGGTGCCGCTTTCGGCCAGTTGCCGGGCGCGGTCCAGATCCGCTTGGGCGAGGTCCTGATTGGCAAGGGCGGCGTTGCGGTCGGCCTGTGACACACGAAGTGCGGCCTCGGCGGCAGCGACGGCGGCGCGGGCCTGTTCACGGGACGAAATGTCCAAAGCGGCGGGGTTCAGCGGTTCCATCACCGCGACCTGGGTTTCGCCGCGTGTCACGGGATCGCCCGGTTCGACCTCGACCCGCAGCAGCCGCCCGGCCACGGGGGTGGACACCACATAGGCGTCGCGCACCTGCGTGCGGCCCTCTTCGTCGATGGTCTGCATCATCGCCCCGCGCGCCACGGTGCCAAGATCCACCAGCGTCGGTTGCGGCCAGAAGGCAACGGTCAATGCAACCGCCACGATGGCAATCGCACCAAGAGTGAGGGGCAGTCTGGAACGTCTGCGGGCCATGGGGACTTACTCTCTCGTTTTCAGGGCCAGCACAAGGTCGGCCTTGTCGATCTGGCGTTTGACCATCCACCCGGACAGGGCCGCCGAGGCCAGCACAGCAACGGCGGCGGTGCCGATGGAGCTGGGGTCGGGATAGGCCGAGACCTGGTAGATGTCGTTGGAAAAGGCCTGGCTGACAGCCCAGGCAAGGCCAAAGCCGAATCCGGCACCGATGGGGATCGCCAGCAGAGTGACGACCACCAATTCGCCAAGCAGGACGAAGCTGACCTCGGCACGGGTGAAGCCCACAACGCGAAGCGAGGCCAGATCGCGGGCGCGTTCGGCATAGGCGATGCGGGCGGCGTTATAGACCACGCCGAAGGTGATCACGCCCGCGATCAGGGCCATGACATAGCGCACCGCGCCCGCGCCAGTATCCATGACCCGCTGAAACGCCTCGCGGCTGTCGGATTTCAGGCTGACCCCGGCAATGGTGGGGATGTCGTTCAGCTGTTCGTAAAGCGTTTCGGCATAGGTGCTGTCGATCCTCAGATACGCGCCCGACACCCGGCCCGGTTCACCGATGGCGCGATTCATGGCGGTCAGTTCCATATAGGCAGGCGCCCCCATGCGGGTTTCGGCGATGCCCACAACGGGCAGGTCCAGCACCTCTTGCCGCCCCTGCCGCATTTCGACGGTCAGCATGTCGCCGGACTCAATCTGCAAAATTCGGGCCAGGGCCGCACCCAGGATCACCCCGTCTTCGCGCATGGCGATGTCCCGGTCGTCGCTATCGAGCGCGCGAAACAGCCGGGGGGTCGTGACCAGCCCGGACAACGCCCCTTGATAGTTGTTCAGGCCGTTGCGAAATTCCACCGGGACATGGCGGATCGGCTCAACCTCGATCACGCCCTCCATCCGGCGCAGGGCGAAGATCGCGTCTTCGCTGACCGCGTGGGTGAAGCTGACATTCAGATCGGATCGGTCGGCCACCGAAAACGTGTGTTCAATGGTGCCGTCAAAACTGGCCATGAGCGAGATCATCGCCACCGACAGCCCCATGCCGCAGGCGATACCCACGGTGCTGCCAGCCATGCGGAAAGGCTGGCGGGTGATGCGGCGCAGCACCATGCGCGAGGGTTGATCGAGGAACTGGTTGAAGGCCGCCCCGATGCGCCCGGTGCGCGAATAGTCGGCCGGGGCGGGCGGGCGCATGGCGGCGGCGGGGGTCAGGCGAAAGACGCGGGTCAACACCATCATCCCACCGGCTGAGGCCACCAGCATCGACACGCCCACACCCCAGATAATCGCGGCGGGGTCGATGCGAAAGACAAGGAAGGGGAACTTGTAGAACTCCAGATAGACCTGCACCTGCAACCGGCCCGCCAGAATGCCGAGCAGAGCACCAATAACCGCGCCGCCGCCTGCGATGACCAGCACCATGCGCAGGTAATGCATGGCAACTTCGCGATCAGTATAGCCAAAGGCCTTCATCAGCCCGATTTCCTCGCGTTCGGACTGAATGATGCGGGTCATGACGATGTAAAGCAGAAAGGCCGCGACCCCGAGGAAGATGGGCGGCACAGATCGCGAGGTGGCGCGCAGGCCGTTGATTTCCTCGGTCACGAAGCGGTCGGATCCGTGATCGTCCAGCCCATAGGCGCCGAGCCCGCCGTAAGGGTCGAGGATACGGTCCACGGCGGCCAGAACCTCGGCCTCACGCGCATTGCGGCCAAGCGTCAGCAGCGCCTCGTTGAAGGCGCCTTCCATGTCATAGGCGGCGGCAAGGGCCGAGCGGCTCATCCAGATCACGCCGAAGCGGGCGTCGTCGGGGATGATTTCGCCCGGCGCGGCGACGTAGAGAAATTCGGGGCCTTGTGCGAGGCCAACAATGCGGAAATGCCGCCGTGCGCCATTCATTGTGGCTGACAGCTGGTCGCCGGGATGCAGGTCATGGGCGCGGGCGAAGCTTTCCAGCAGCAGGATTTCATCCTCTTGCCGTGTGTCCAGATGACGGCCATCGACCAAAAGGTAGCCATTGACGGGCGGTGCGCCCCGGTCGGGCACCGAAATGGCCTGCGCCTGAACGGGCAGGCTGCTGGTCTGCACATCAATCAGCGCGCTGCCCGTGACGCGGCCATAGGTGGCGGTCACCCCGGGGATTTGCGCCAGACGCTCGATCAGGTGATCGGGCGCGCGGGCGGCAGGGGCAAAGACCTGCGCCATACGGTAGCGGTCGTAATAGGCATCGCGGGTTTCCTGCAGGGATGTCACCAGCCCTGTCTGCATCACCAGAAGCAACACCCCCACGGCAATCACGACGGCAATCGCGGCGGCCTGCCCCTTCATATGCCACAGATCGCGCAGCAGCTTATGGGTCAGGGGGCCTACCAATGGATGTCCTTTGGGTCGCGCTTGGTGTCGTTCACCACTACGTCGCGGATCGTCCCATCGGCAAAGCTGATGACCCGGTCGGCCATCGCGCCGGTGGCCGCCGCATGGGTGACGATCAGAACCGTAGTGCCCAGTTCCTCGTTCACATCGCGCAGCACGCGCAGAACCTCACGCCCCGTCGTGGAATCGAGCGCGCCGGTGGGTTCATCGCACAAAAGCACCGTGGGCCGCTTGGAAATGGCCCGCGCAATCGCCACGCGCTGCTGTTCGCCACCCGAAAGCTGTGCGGGGAAATGGGTGATGCGGTCGGTTAGCCCGACCAGATGCAGCGCCTCGGTCGGCGCCATGGGATCGCGGGCGATCTCGGTCACCAGTTCCACATTTTCCTCGGCTGTCAGCGAAGGCATCAGATTATAGAACTGAAAGACAAAGCCCACATGGTTGCGCCGGTATTGCGTAAGTTGCCGGTCGGTCATCGCCGTCAGCTCGTCCTGCCCGAAAAACGCCTGTCCATGGCTGGCGCTGTCCAATCCGCCCAGGATGTTCAATAGCGTGGACTTGCCGGACCCTGAGGGCCCGAGCAGCACCACGAATTCCCCCGCCGGAATGGTCAGGTCCACACCGCGCAGGGCATGAACGGCGGCCTCGCCCTCGCCATAGGTCTTGGTGAGGGCGCGGGTTTCAAAGGCGGCGTGTCCGGCCTCTATGGTGCGTCTTGAGATGGGCATGATCCACCGTTATCTGAGAAGGCGTCTGTCCCGCTTTGACTATGATCAAGACGGGGCAGGGATACCACCCCTGTCAGAAAGGCTTGACGGCACGACCCGGGGGCGCAGAACTGACAGGATCATCAAGGGAAGGCCAAGGGTATGAGCGAAGACTGGATTTCCCGCTTTCACGGGCTGTCGAGCCTGCCCGACCGGATTCGCACCATCCTGGAGGATCGGTCCACGGTCATCGACCTGCCCAAGGGCACGGTTATTTTCGGCCCCGGCAAATCACCCGAAAATCTGCTGTTCCTGCTGGATGGCACCGTCCGCGTGCAGCAGCTGGCCGAAAACGGCCGCGAGATCGTGCTGTACCGCGTGCAGGCGGGGGAAAGCTGTGTTCTGACCACGGCCTGTCTGCTGGCCTATGAAAACTACAGCGCCGAGGGCGTGGCCGAAACGGCGATCCGCGCCGCGATGGTGCCGCGCGTGGTGTTCGACGACCTGATCGCGCAATCCAAGGATTTCCGAAACTTCGTCTTTTCCGCCTATTCGCGGCGCATCACCGATCTGTTCCATGTGATCGAAGAGATCGC
>Ga0213841_1001459_pt1 | contig 11597 bp, 15 predicted proteins | sample SWPATP23_FD_160125 | JGI IMG/M metagenome (GOLD analysis project Ga0213841, IMG submission 160125) | Coastal seawater microbial communities from Marineland, Florida, United States - SWPA TP2 #3 | ecosystem: Environmental > Aquatic > Marine > Coastal | place: USA: Florida | collected 2016-08-14 | reverse complement strand
GCCTTTTTTCCGTAGAACGATCAGACTGCAGCACCTAAATCTTCTTGGTTTTTCATCAAACGTGCGGCATGAGCATTGGCATCTTCCGAATCGGCAATGGTCGAAATGATAAACAAACGGGTGTAACCGACGTGATCATACCACAATTTATCCATCAAACTTTTAGTAGTCATCAAAGCGGTAGAAGTTTCGGCATTACATACTTTATTCTTTTGATGCGATACAATAGCCAAAGAAATAATCAAAATTATAATTGCAACAGTGGAGCCAATTAAATAAACAACGTGTTTTCCTTCCATATGAACGTAGTGAATAGCGAAGCGAAGTTAGAGAAGTTAGCGAAGCGAAGTTAGCGAAGCGAAGTTAGCGAAGTTAGAGAAGTTAGCGAAGTGAGTTTAGTATAACAACAATAAATATAATATCTTTTGATAAATTTAGTCTCTAGCAAGAGCATTAATAAACTCTTGAGATCGATCATCCATCATATATAATAAAAACAGCGCACATATCCACAACACCGCGATTATAAAAAGTATAAGTGTAAAGGCCTGTAAGGCCTGAATTAATATTATCATACCTTGAGTATATTTGGGTTGAGTATACTAGAGGTCGAACCTACAAATAAATTTAAGGAGCATTTGGCTCAATACTAAAAGATCCTTTGATATTTTGGGAGACTGCTACAGAGAATTCATTGATAGTGTCTCTAATGCACCGGCCTTTGAAACTTTCCAATGGAATAATATCCAACATTTCCTTTAATTGTACTACAATCGGTTGACCTGATTCAAAATTCCATCTTTTCTTTTCCCATGATCCGTTAGAGGTTTTAACAAAAGGAGTTTCAGGCATTTCCTTATTAAACCAGTTAATTGTCCGACAATCCGTAGGATATTCTAAATCTTCTTGGTATACAATCTCGCCATATTCGTCATAAACTATGAATTGATACATATACCACTTTACAAATCTAGTCAGGTGGTAGGTATTACATTTCATCTTTCTTATTTCAGTATATGGATTAATAGTCCACTTTGATACTAGGCGCTCTCCTGGACCAAACCCAAGATTTTCCAGGTCATTTTCTCTCCAGTCAATGACAGATTCTCTCAAAGGTTTTCCTGTAAGAAGATTGGGCATACCGTAGTGAGGTGAACGTAGTGAGGTGAACGTAAACTTAGTACTACTACTCGTACGAGTATAAGACTCTAGTAAATATTACTACTTTTTAAGAAAAAGTAGGTATAAAGATATATAAAACAAGAAGATACTCGTCAAGATAGAATTTTTGACGTACTTTTTTCTAAAAAGTACTAGTGATCCATCAACAAGTTATTGATACTATCACGGACACTTGCCTGGACAGATGATGCGTGAACAGATTGAGTATCTGTATAGGTTTGATTGCCACCGTTATTGTTCCAGCGGTTGGCGAGTCGGTCAATCAAACGTTGGACATTCGGAGGAATATACTCGATCTCATTGTGAGAGTGAGTGAAGGATGTAAGGTTGCGAAGCTGTGCAAGTGACGGTGGGAAAGTAGTCAACTTGTTGTTTTCAACACGCAAATCTTGCATTGCAGTCAAATTGCCAAATGTAGCAGGTAGAGATGCAAGTTTGTTGTTGTTCAAACATAGAAATGTTAGATTAGTCAATTTACCAATACTGTCGGGCATGCTGGTGAGTTCATTGTCATTAAATGTGAAATGGGTTAGATTAGTAAGCTTGCCAATATCCTTGGGTAGTTGCTTAATGCGATTCTTATGTAGATCCAACTTTTGAATACTAGGGGATAATTCTCCGATGTCACTGACATCCACAATCCAGTTATTGGAACAGTTGAATTCAGTTAAAGTCTTGCACTTCTTAGCAATATTAGGCAACTTTTCCACACCATTTGCACCCAAATCAATCTTTGTAAGATTCGGGAGTGTGGCGAACTCATCCGGAAGATCTGTCATCATTGTATGAATCAATACCAGTGTTTCTAGCTTTTGCAAATTCGCAAGATCGAAATGCATACCATACATAGTCTTGATGTTGAAACTCATGTCGATTGAAGTAATATCACCATCGAAATTCTTTAAATACTCGTTCAATTCTGGCCAGTTCTTTACTCGGAACGGGTGAGTGACATTAATGGCACCTCTGAAATTGGCGTTTAGAACAATTTCATCACCGTCAGACAAATTATATTCTTCCAAAGTCTTTCCTAGATCCGAATCATCTTCACCACCTAGAATAACGTCACCGTAATGCAAAGTTTGGAACGTCTTACTAATCTTTTCAGTTTCCTTAATCTTTGCCTTTAGTTGCTTGACGGTATCCGTTGGATCAACTTGAACGGTAATCTTTTCACACAATAAGTTTTCGACAGTTAGTTGCATACTTGATAAAGTTTGTATATTCTAGTTATAGAATATGATCCATTTAAATTACCAAGTAAAATTACCAGTTTTCTGGTAGATGTTTGGTTTTACACTCGCTTTACTCGAGTACACATATAAACAAGTTAAAAAACACTCGGATGGATCCCTAGATGGGATAAAAACGATTACTAAGGAGATATTATGGATGAATTAAAAAAACTCTTACAGGACAATGGTATTGAAATAATGAGCAGTATATATGCATATCAGCTTGATGAAACTCAAGAATTATATACATGTGATTGGATGTATACTCATTATAAACATAAAACATTATATATCAACAGTTCGGGTATGACGCAAAGAGAATTATTTAATGTTTTATTAATGATTTGTAAGAAAAACAACGCTAGGGTGTGTTATATACATCAAAATGGTATCCATTTTCAGATATTTTTTAGTTAAAAGAAGGTGAAATATCCATAAATTTTATTAAGTAAAGTATTAAATCATATTTAATACTTAGTTAGGGTTGTACACACCTTCGCGGAGGAAGTTGTTACTTTGAACAGCGCGGGTATCACTACCCTTATCGATGGTGCTGGAAATGCGCCAGCGTTCATGTTGCGGATCTATTTTACGGTCATCATATTGATGTGTCTGCAAATTATAGGCGATTGGATTGTGACGGGTTGCACGAATACCACCACCAGGTAGCTGAGTATCATGTGATCGTTGGAATAATTCACTAGTTTCCCAAGCGAATTCAGGTACTTTGTTTTGAGCCCATCCACCAGGATTACGGCGTTTTTCAGGCAACTGATCGCGGCCAACCTTGGGCTCACGATAAGTATGCTGATTTCCTACATACTCTTGATAACGTTCACTACGGAAAGTGCCGACATAATCCTCGGCAAGGCCAACCGGTTTACGATTAGGACGGAACACGTAAGATCCTGAATTATCATCCCAAATACGCTCGAATTGCTGGGCATACATAGGCCGGGGTTGTGCCTCGGATATCTGTTTTAGTGTAGTCGGGAATACCCAGGAATCCTCGTTGGGGTCGAATGTATTACGTTCCATTACCTGGTGGAATTTAGGGAATTCCTCTTGCTGGGCCAATTCGCGTAGTGTAGTATCTACCAAATAAGACTCTTCATTCTTGAAATATTCCTGGTTATTCATATCACGTTCTCCAACAATTCTAGAATCATCTGTGCGTTTATGATGTTCAGTATCATAAGCCTTGTAATTTGCGTTAGAATACCCTTCATAACGAATAGTGGAATAACCACGGTTTACATCTAATGAAGCCCCGCCATGGCCGCCGACATTCGAATTGATATCCGCCTGAGTATTTTTGGTACCTCCAGACATAATATAGTTGTTGGTCTTGGCACGTCCCGATTTATTCTTGAAAATCACATCCGGATCGATAATATCATTACCCTCGACGTGACGAATGGCATTACCGGTGTGATACATAGGCGCACGCTCAAAACGTTCGGTTTTGGTATTAGGTTTTTGCTGCTTGTTTCTTATTGAATGTTCGTATGGTTGATAAGACTCATTTTTGTTTAATTGCCGTTTGTTATTGGAAAAGTTTTTGTTGTGGTCGAAATATTGGAAATCGGATTTAGTAACTCTCTCACGAACTCGGCCGACATTTCCACGGACATTCATGGGCAATTTACCATGATTGTATCGTTGTTCAATTCCAGTGAATTTATTGGATTCATCATACATAGATTGAGGTATATGTCGGCGCCATCCATGCCTATAGTTTTTATTGTCAGCTTTTTCAGGCAATACCCGCTCACCCTTGGGTACAGAATAGTTTTCGTTGGTAGGTTTCGGCAAATACAACTCTTCACGCTCATAAACACTTCTGGGAGCACCGTTGACATACGTAGTCGAACCCTCGATAGGATATAATGGGCCTAATTCGCGAGGAATGTTCTCAACTTTGCGCTCGCGTCCAGTGTATAATCTCAATAATTTGTCGTTAGGGCTGTTTTTAGTATTAACCACCTTTTTGGTACCTCCAAAAGAAGGTAAAAATTGTGGCTCATTGAAATTATATTTGGGATCTTTTGGATCAGGTCTAGATAATTGTTCGGGGAGTGGTTTGTCTTGTTCGACTTGTTGTCTCAGTTTTTCCACATCTACCGAAGTTTCACTAGTAACCGCACCAGATTGATTTACTTTAAAATTATTTGGATCAACTTCACCGTCGGTGGTGAAAGTTTTGAATAAATCTAATATACCGCTCATACCTTAGGTGTTTACGTTTACATATCTTTAACGTATATATTATTTTGTCTAATTTACGGTAGGTTTTTGATTTAAAATATTATATATAGATATACTATATTCACTCGATAGTAACTTTGTTAATATGAGTCTTTCTAGAACTAAATATGACGGGATCACCAAACAGCGTGAAGATAGTCAAAACAATAATTTTTTCAGGTATGTTATTGATGAAAAGTTGAATGGTCGGGTTGTAAAATGTGAAAAGGACGCGCGTTACAAGGACGATTATTTCTGCCGTGGAGCCCGCAATACCAAACAATATGGTGTTCCATCTGACAAACTTCGTTTAGAAGGTACCATTAAAGGTCAGACCACTACCGGGTTTACTCAATTCAACAACATAAACCCATTGACCGGTAAAACCGATCTAAGTTTCGCCGAGAAACTCAAGCAGATAAAAACCAATACCAAGGACGACTGCAAAAAGCATGAAAACGCCCATGGCCGTAATCGCGGAGTTATGCAGGAACATTGCGCCAATCAGCGCCAGAAGAACCGCCGTCATGCCCATTATTTCGACAAGGACATTATCTTTACCAAGAACGGCTATATGTACAATTCTATGGTGGATGATAACATCCGTCGTGGTCAAAATTCTTCTGTCATTTTCGATGAAGAGGAGCAGTTCAAACATTCCCAGGTTGACGTCGCCCTTGTCAAGAACAAGCATTCCATTCTATATAAATCCGGTTTGTCTGGCCGTCGCCAACTCGTCAACAACAAAGACGGTAATATCAAACCTGATTTGGCCCACCGTAACTAAAAAAACATCTTAGATATATAAAGTGTCTAAAGTAATATAATATTACTCTAGTACCATCCAGTGACATGGAACTTAAAACAGTGCAGTCACATGCATTTAAATCCTTGTGTGATACTCTAAAGGATATTGTGTTTGATGTACCGATCATTTTTAATAAAAAAGGGGTGTTTATTAAGGCCATGGATGTGAACAAGGCCGCATTTATTTATATGAAGTTGGATAAGGATAAATTCGATGAATACGAATGTGATAAAGAATATATTGTGGGGGTAAATATGGCTAACATGCATAAATTTATGAAGACTATCAATCATAGCGACAATTTAATACTTCGCCTAGATCCAGATGATACGTCTAAATTGGGCATAGAAATAGAGAATGACGATAAAGGCGCCAATACTAAATACAAGCTCAAGCTTTTGGAGATTGATCAAAACCTATTTAATATGCCCAAGACTGAATTTGATTCAGAAACCACCCTAGAATCTAAGAAATTCAACACTTATTGCCGTGAATTTAGTGATATCGACGATGATATTGTGATTATGTCTCATAAGGATAAGATTACCTTGTATGCCGATGGAGATATAGGCGAGCGTACCACTGAACTAGATTCCAATACGGAAGGTCTGCGGTTCAAAAAGACGTCTGACACCAAAACCAGGGCAACATACGAGTTGAAATATCTCAAATCTTTCAGTAAATCATTCGGGCTGTCTCCTCATATGAACATCTATATTAAGGCTCACCATCCAATAATTCTAGAATACAATGTAATGGATCTTGGAACCATTAAATTCTGTCTATCTGAAAAGGAAGAGTTTTCTGATGATGAAGACTAAATGTTTTTTATATCTTAGGGATAAAGAGATATAATTTCAACAAACTTACATCTTTTAATTTTTTTTGATCTATTTTGGCAAATTGTTCTATAGATTTCCATAAATAGTGTTCCAACAATTCCCACGAATATCCAAACATATTTTCAATATATTCGTTTATTACCCATGGCAATTCGTCGTTAACGAGTGCTTCTTTCAATTTCAACATACCTAGAGTGAATTGTGTTTCACATCCAGCAGAATACTTGAATCTAGCCCATTCAACCAATTCCGCTGAATGAGATGTTCCATTATAATTGCAATATAATTTTAGTAATGCGTCTTCTATTATAATTATAGTGGCTTGCATACGAGCGTAGCGAGTGTAGTGAGTACCGAAAGGAGTATCGTAACGACTGAAAGGAGTATACCGAAGGGAGTACCGTAGTGAGTACCGTAACAACTGAAGAGAGTGTCAGGTGTACTTAATATTAATTAATATAATATTAGTATACTATTAATCTGAAGGTCATATGGAGTGTAACATACCAGTTGAAAAAGTGTGGGATGATATCTCACAAATCACAGAAAAATATATTGAAAGTGATCAAGCTAATTTAAATGCGTTTGAGAAAAAATTAGCAAAATCTAAATTTAATAAACATAAACCACAAATGAAAGAGTTTGTGGATAAGAATAACTTTACTCTAGATGTGTGTTCTACTGGTGATAAAAATACAGTGTTGGATGCATTTTGTAAAAGTAAATCAGGAGAAATAGAAAAAGAATTGCAAGAAATTGTAAAAGGATTGGCTGATTTAGAGAAAAAATATAAATCAGCTCTAGATGATTTGGAAAAAACCTATGTAAAATGTGTCAAAAAATATGAAGAATGTGATTTTACAATAAAAACAATACAACAATTAGACGTCCTGGCAGTTTTGAAAGACTCTTTAAATTCCAGGGCTAATGTTTTTATTCAAAATTACAACAAATGTTCGGGATATTTTAAGCAAGATACAAAATCATTATTTTGTAAATCAACCAATACCTTAAATGAAATTATAGATAAGATTAACACACTCAAACAGTATAATACCTGGTTTGACAATATCACCTACAATTTACTCAAAATAGCCTACGAGATACCCGAAATGCCTGCCAGTACGACGACTCCTGTAGAAAAATTTAATTCTCCGTTTGAATGTTAGGCGAAACTATTCTGGGTGAAGTATATTCAGATCTCTTTTTCTTCATATTTTTGAGACTTCGCAATTTTTTACGTTCTTGTTTCAATTTTTGTTCCTCTAATTTCTCAGAATATTTGTTGGGATACTTGAAATCCTCTTCTTTAGTGGGAATCCATACTTTTAAATTATTAATCAAATACGGCCGAATCACCCCGTTATACTGGAGCTGTTTGTGCATAGACCCGTCTATATTTATAGGTCTCTCTGTAGTAGGGTTGTAGATTTTTTGTTTACTTTTACATTCAAATATAAAATTAATAAAATCTTGATGTTTCTCTACAGAAATTTCGTCGTACATATTGAAAACTATTAAAATTAGTCTACTTGATTACTAATAATTATTTTTTTTGCTCTAAAAAACGACAAAAGGGCTTATCAGTATAGTTTTATTTAGTATAGGTACTCACTCGCGTCGCTTCGTTCGTATCACTTCGCTCGTGTCAGTCGTTCACTCACTAGCACTCACTTCATATCAGTCACTTCGTATCGTATGATCCAACGTAAATTATTTCATTTATTTAACGGCCTACTCATTCTATATTTTTATGACACTCATATAACACATACATTAGCTACTTTTTATATGTTTTCGGTATTTTTAGGGGTTACGGGGATAGAATATTTGAGATTGAATTATGAAACAATTAATAGACTAGTGGAATGGTGCAAAATTACAAAAAAGACTGAAGTTGATTCTATCAGTGCTGCGTGGTTTTATGCCTTGGGTTGTTTGGGTGTAGTGTGGTTATGTGATCACGACACTGCTTTGATGGCCATTACTTATTTAGCTCTAGGTGATTCAATGGCTTCGATAATTGGTTCGTCTTCGCAAGCGACCACTTCGTCGCAAGCGACCACTTCGTCTCCGACTACTTCGTCTCCGACTACTTCGTCTCTGACTACGTTGTGGCTTTTAGGTGCTCCCGAAAAACATCTCACTGGTCTATTAGCAGGATGGGCTGCAGGATGTATAGGAGTGTTTTGGTTGATGTGGTGGGGTAGAATTTCTAATGATATTTCTGTTATTTATGTGATGTATACTTCAATGGTAGCCATGTTGATTGAAACCATTTCTACACCATTGGTGAAAAAATATCATAATTATATTGATGATAATTTAGTTATACCAATGAGTGTTATTTTGTGGAGGCCTTTTAGGCTATTTCCAAATTAAATAGGCCGTTTTTACCGAATATCTGGTCAGATGTCACGATTCTATGTGGATGGAAATCTTGAGTAGCCATTAGATATTTGGTCTTGGGCGAAGTAGTACCATCAACTACACGTATGGCATATTTACCCAATGCGAAATCCTTTTGTGGTTCCAATCGGAAAAACGTATTACTACGTTCAGCAGTATCTACTACCCGACCATTACTTCCATCATCTACATCAGTTACAACCAAATATTTTCCAGTGTGAACATTCTTTAATTGGAATGAATTTCCGTCTGTGGTGTAATATACTTCCCATCTAGATGCATCGCGATTTTTAGTACCAACTGTGGTATCCAATTCATGGACAGCCCACTTGTTGTTTGTATAATGTGATTTATTATACTGTGACAAATCTGTTAGATATGAATCTGAACCGGCCTGTACCCCCACAGATGTCCGGATACGTATAATATTCACACTAGGCACTATATTGGACACAATCTCTAGATTAAATTCAGTCCATTCATCAAATATATCCGGATTTGTGTCTATGCGATGCGGATGGAAATCTTTGGTGGCTCTGACATATACTGTCCGTTTGCCAATCGACCCGCCGACTATCTTCAAGGCACTTCGGCCATTTGGTCGGCGTTCTAATTTAAATGCCGTCTTTTTATTGGAATCCGCACCCACTATAGGTGTTCCTGTACCATCCTCGGTAACGAATGCATATTTTTTGGTTTGATAATTCAACAAATAAAATGACGTAGGGTCCAAGGTATTTTTGACGATTTGCCAATAAGATCTAGGCTGCCCTTTCACACCCAATCCGGCATCATTTTCTTGGGTCAACCACGGTTCATTAATAATTTCTGTGGCATCCGTAATATATCCTTTTTCTAATGTAAAAGATTTGATGTTGTTACATCTAAAACGGACCATCTGGGCATTCGGGACAGACATACTCAAGTCTTCCGAACATTCTCCAGATAAACATAACAATCCTTCTTGGCAACCCATCGGAGTTACACAACTACCACCTATAGGATTTCTAGGGACTGCTAAGCAACTACCTGAAATACATTGTTCACCAATTTCACATGCCGGCACACACGTCCCTCCACCATCTACTGTTTCATTTCCAGTAGGTCCCGAACCAGCACCGGTTGGAGGTGGCTGAGCTGGCGATTGTGTACCTGTGCCTGTAGTCGGTGTAGGTTCTGGTTCGGCTGGCGGTTGATTTGGGTCAATGCACCGACCGTCAAAACATACAAGCCCGTCTTGGCAGTCTGCTGACCTGGTACAAGTCCCACCTTCTCTTATTTTAAGTTTTTTAATACATCTTCCAGCTGTTAAAACTTCATCTGATTTGCACCCGTCGGTAGACCCGTCAGATGAATCGTCGGCGGAAGCTCCTCCGGAGCTTTGGGAAGTCTGTTGTCTCCAAATAAAAAAACCTGCTGCCAATGCACCTATTATAATTACTATTACTATTAATGTTGCTGTGTCCATACGAACGACGTTAGGAGTGAGTGCGAGTAACGACGTTAGGAGTGTATACTTTTATAGAATATAAAATTCAGTAAAATATACTATTGAGGTTACCATCACAATATTTAACCCCCAGTATGCCCAATATGAGACAATACGGTCAAATGGCCTCTTCTGTATTACCATTATTTCTAGGTTTGTCTGGTCTGGCGGTATCATACAAATCGTATAAAACTATCTCTGATGTACAGCAACAAATTGAAGAGATCTCAAAATTAAGTAAAAATCATTAAAGGATTTCTACTCTTAGTAAATAAGTAACGTTAATATACCCACGAAATATGATGGATGATTATAGCTATGATTCATTTAGAGTGAATGACACCGGACGTAAAACTAAAAGATGTTTGCCCAAGAGATGTAGCTGGACTTTTACCCTGGTAGCGTTTAATACGGTACTTTTAATCGGTATGTGTGTAGTATTGTTTTTCGTATATCAAAACCTAGATCAAGAAGTAGGTAGTTATATTACTACAATTGATGATAAGGCCCAAACAATCAAAAACGATGTTATTCAAATTAATAAGAAGGTTCAATCAATTGAAAGTATGGCGGCCAATGTCGAACAACAAGTCAACAACTTTTCCAAATTTTTGAATAATATGTGCCAAAAATATCAAGGGGTTTGTTCCTAAGCTCGGTCTAGATTAATATATATTTATGATATATACTAGCTACTCGTTTCGCTCGTCTCCACTCACTTCGTTCGTATGGATTATTCTACTTTATATACCCTATACAATTCTAAATGTAAAAATTATGAACATTCTGGATATGTAGATTTAAATACTTCCCAGCCATATTTCTATAACCCACCAACTGATCCTCAAAATACCAACACGTCAGTATTTATTATGTCTCATCAAAATTATGCCATTTTCCATACACACCCAGATAATATTTCCGGAATGTGTTTACCTTATTCACCCCCTAGTTGTACAGATCTAGTAAGTATATTAGATCTATGTTTTTATTCTGATCAAACCAGGCCCAAGTATGAACTGGTACTAACCACAGAAGGTGTATATAAAATCGACATTGACCCCGATATCGGCAATCAGTTTTTAAATACTTATAGGGTATCTCTGCAAAATCGATTCAAAATATATGATTACATCAAAAATAATACTATATTTCACACAATCCAAGATTTATACGATGGTATAATAAATATTCAGCAATACGTAGACCGGGTTTACGAATTGACTGGATTGAGTGTCAAGCTATATACTTGGGATGTGTTGCAAAATAACCCTGGAATTAGGTTGTGAAACCATTTAATCGGTTCGTTTAAATACGGTTATGCACTTTATCAGCCACAATCTTTTGGTTTTCTTGTTGTAATTTTTCCCTGGCTTGCGTTTTAT
>Ga0213841_1001457_pt1 | contig 11609 bp, 18 predicted proteins | sample SWPATP23_FD_160125 | JGI IMG/M metagenome (GOLD analysis project Ga0213841, IMG submission 160125) | Coastal seawater microbial communities from Marineland, Florida, United States - SWPA TP2 #3 | ecosystem: Environmental > Aquatic > Marine > Coastal | place: USA: Florida | collected 2016-08-14 | reverse complement strand
GGTCGGAGGGGCGGTGCCCCCGGCGACACCAACACATTAACGCGTAACAGAAGTATGTCCAGAAGTATCGGCAGTACGGTCACGGTGATCACTGCGCCGACCGCCGTCGCCGGTCATCGCCACCGCCGACGCCACCCATCCCTCCCGTGCCCAGCTCACCGGGACTTGCGCTGGCCCGCGTCCTGCAGGCGCGGTCCGCATGATGAAGCCGACCCGCTACTGCCCGACCTGCCTTGGACCCTTCCTGTGCGTCCGCCCCGACCACGCCGGCTCCCACTTGGGGGCCTGCCTGCGCTGCGGATGGGTCGGCCTGGCGCCGCAGCGGACGAGTCTGAAACCACCGAGGCGGACAAGCCCTGTCCGGCACTCGCGCCGTGGTCGGCGTAGCCTGCAGCTGGTTTCGGAGGACCCGACATGAGCCAGCACGCAGTCACCAGGAACACCCGCTACTTCACCCGCATCCGTCGCGAGCTGAACAAGCCCCCAGGGCAAGGTCGCTTGAAGCGGGCCGACATCATCGCCCTGCTGGACTTGGCCGAGCGGGGAGAGCGGATGGAGCCCTTCGTGGCCCACAAGCCGAAGTGCAAGGTGCGCAAGATCTTGGACTACGCCGGCGGGGTCATGGCCGGGTGTGACTGCGGGCTGAATTCGGCCTGGGCGGGGGTTGACCTTGCTCAACAAATCGAGGAAGTGCACCGAAGAGGCCTGGACTCGCCGCCGCGTGGTAGCAGACACTGACTGAGAGGAGCACACCATGACCACTGCACTTGATGTGGCGGCATACATCCTGAAGAGCCATGGACGCATGTCCACGATGAAGCTCCAGAAGCTGGTCTACTACTCGCAGGCTTGGTCACTTGCCTGGGGCGACGGCCCACTGTTCGACGAGGACTTTGAGGCGTGGGCAAACGGCCCGGTGTTGCGCACGCTGTTCCGCACGCACCGAGGTCGGTTCAACATCAGTTTCGGCGAAGTGCCTGGAGATCCAAGTGTATTGTCCGACCGTCAACAGGAAGGCATCAGCATTGTACTCGCAGACTACGGGAAGCTGACAGGCGCGCAGTTGAGCGATCTCAGCCATTCCGACCGTCCGTGGAGAGAGGCTCGGGGCGGGCTATCTCCTGGCGCCCGTTCGTCTGCGAAAATCGAAAAGGACACCATGGAGGACTTCTATGGTGGCCTCTGGCTCTCGATGAACGGATAGCGATGAGCAATCGACGAACGAGTCTCTCCAGCTCGCCCCCGGAGGCTCCTCGAGCACGCGCCACCTCGCATCGTGGGCCGCCGAGGCGCGAGCGGAGCGTTGTCCGGCCAGCGGTGCCTGAAGCATGGCTCGACGAGAATCCGACCTGGAGGGTGTCACGACTTGACTTGCGGCACCCGACGCGCTGGGAAGAGCACACGCCCCTGATGTCGTTGTGGCAGCTGCTCAGAACTCTACGCTCTTTCGAGGATCGAACGTGGCGCTCTATTCTTCGTGATGCCCAAAACCACTCGTGGGAAGGAGATGAGATTGAGCAGTGGTCAGCCGAGTCTCGTGCGCGGCTACAGCAGCTCAGAATCGACACAGGTAGTCGGTTCTACCAGCTCGGGATAGCTGGAAAGGGGCGCCTATTCGGCATTCGTGAGCGGGAGGTATTCGCCATTCTCTGGTGGGACCGAGACCATGTGGTCTACAAGACGAAGCGCTCCAAAAAGAGCAACAAGAAGCACCGGGCCAATGCCAAAGCAGTCCGAGATGCAGCGCAAGCTGCGGAGCTCTCAAAGCAGCGAATCAAGGGGTAGACACGCGCCGCTCCATCTCTGTGGCCACAGCTGCCCGCATGAAGTACTTCAGGCTTCACGATTCGGTGGGACCGAAGCATAGGGACCCTCCGGCGCCGCCCGCAGGCGCGCCTCTTGGTCGGGAGGCAGGGTGTAGTGTCGAGGGCAGGCTATCTGGACTCCTTGTCGGTTGGGGGTGTATGCGATTGGCTTTGGCGGCGACACGCGCCTCGTCGCCTCTGAGTTATCGCATCCGTTTGTGGTATCGTCCACCCTCACTCAAAGGAGCAGTCATGATTGCGAGATTCATTCGATGCACCACGCTTGGGCTCGGACTCAGCCTGATTCAAGGAACCCATGGAAGTGCTTGGGCTTCGGAAAACAAGGGGGAGGAGGCTGCTCCGCCTGTCCAGCAGGCGGAATACCTAGCATCCCGATCAGTGGTTGGTATGAAAACCAGTGGAGTCGGAGTGCTCCTCTTTATCCCAAAGATTGTAAAGAATGACGTCACAAAACGTCTGGGCAAGCCTCACCCTCGGGGAGAGTTTGAGACGGAAGAGGAATACCGTGGGCGCCGGAGTGCGCATCGGCGCAAGGTCAGAGCCACCATAGAGAGCACACTACAGCACGAGTCAAAGACTGCCTACAGGGTTAGAATCGAAGGTCGACTCGGGGACTATGACCTGGAATCGAAGTGCTTTTCCGATCTGGTTGCCATTTCCTCGAATGTCTACCAGCCCATGATGACAATAGAGATGCGCAAAGGGGTCACAGACAAGCTACCGACCATCAAGGCTGCCTCAGGAAGTGGTCACTCGACGGTGGAGTGGAGCTGGTCTCACCGATACGACATGCGCAATGATGTTATGAAGTACTATCTCCACCTCAAGGCCACCTATCTCTACAAACACAATTTGTGTGTTCCAGTCGACGAAGCGAAAAAACTACGGCACGCGGGCAAGCCTGTCGTTGCTGTAGTCACTCTATATTCTATGGGGGATGGAGTCTTCGACATATCATCAGTGCAGTGGGAAGGTGTGGGCGGGCTTGCAAAGTAGCGGCTGGGTTGGGCGCGTGTTGGGTTTGCTCGGCCCCCATCTACGGGTAGTCCGCCTGACCAAACGGGATGTCGTCGTCGCCGAACGCGCCGCCCCCGCCACCCCCGTCTGCCCCCCCGGAGTAGCCCCCAGAACCGCCAGAACCGCCTCCGGAGTAGCCGCCGCCCGAGACCGAGCCCCCGCCGTCGTCCTTCCGCCCCAGGAACCGGAGCACGTCGCACACGACCTCGGTGGACCACCTGTCGCGGCCCTCCTTGTCCTGCCACTTCCGGGTCTGGAGGCGGCCCTCGATGTAGACCTGGCGGCCCTTCTTGAGGAAGCGGCCGGCGGATTCGGCGGTCTTGCCGAACGCGACCACCGAGTGCCACTCGGTTTCGTCCTGCCAGTTGCCGTCTCGGTCCTTCCGGCGGGAGCTGGTGGCGATGCGCATGTTGGCGACGGACGTGCCGCTCTGGGTGGTGCGGACCTCGGGGTCTCGGCCGAGGTTGCCGACGAGGATGACTTTGTTGACGGTCATGGAGTCTCCGGCCCGCTCGTGATGACGGGCGTGCGGATTGGTGGGGGCGCGATGCGGTCGAGACGCTCGCCGCAGTCGAGGCACTTCGAGTGGGCGCCAGGCGGGTTCAGCAGGTCACCGACTCCGCCGACCATGATGGTGTCGGCGTGGGGGCAGGCAGCCAACTTGGGCGCGACTGTGAGTATGGAGGCCCAGTGGGCGAGGCGGGGGTCAACCGGCACGCTGGCTCCGGAGGTGGGCCAACGCCTTCGGCCCTTCGACCAGCGCCTCGTCGAGGGTCCACCGGGCCCGCCGAAGCCACTTCTCGGTGCGGCTGGACGGACTGGGCTCGAGCTCGAAGCCGTGCCGGTCGCGAGTCCAGGCCCCGAAGTCGGTGCCGACACGCCACAGGACAGTGCCGTCGCGCTGTCGCCGCTCCTCGACGTTGACTTCGTCGTGAGGGCCGGAGCCCCAGGTGTAGCGGGTGACGCGGGGGTCAGACATCGGCCACCACCTGCCCGCACGCGGGGCAATCGGACCACGCCTCGATGTCGTGGCCGACTTCTTCGTTGGGGTCGACGCCAGCTTCTGTGCAGAGGTGCTGTGCGGTGGCGGACCCGACCGCGAGCAGGTCCCGGACGACGGCCCACCTGGGCTTCGGTCCGTCGCCATGCTGAGGACGCGCGTTGCGGATGGCTCGGCGAAGCAGTGCGCCGTCGCTTTCACGCGGCATCGACCACCTCTCCAGCAAGCGCCGGCGGCACCGCATCGTCCGCCCAGCCCTTGTGCTCACACAGCCCCGCAGCAGCCTCATCGGCCGAGCGGAAGCGCGTCAGCATCGACCCCTCGCAGGCGAAACCCCAGAACAGGGTCTCGCGGCCGGGAAGCCCCGCCTGGTACGACGCGACCCGCCACTTCACTCTGTCGCGGAAGCCAATGCAAGACGCCTCGGTGGTGTGGCGGCCCTGCCAGGCCCCGGTGGCCAGCAGCCAGTGGGTTGGGTTGAACACGGGCTCGCAGGCAGCCAGGAACGCATCCAGCGGCCGCGACCACGGCAGCCCGTCGCAGTCGGTGTAGTGGACGGTGAGGGGCCAGCCTGGGCGGTCGGCATGGGCATTGGCGACGACGTCGACGGTGTAGATGGCGCCGGAGTGGTGACGCCAGCGGGAGCCGGGCGCGGGGATGGTGGTGGGGGGCTCGTCGCAGTCGGTGTCGAATACTTCGAGCTCGGCCACACGGCGCCGCAAGGCGACCACACTGCTGTTCGACTGCTGCGCAGCAATCATCTCGCGCCGGGCGAGTGCTTCGACATCGACCACGCGGTCCCACGCCGCGTTCAGCGCCTCCTCGTGCTCGGCGGCTCGGGCTTCGGCTTTGGCGAGGCGGGCGTTGAGACTCCCCACTTCTGCCTGCAGCACCTCAACCTCAGCATCCACGATGTCGCGCGCGGCGGCAACGACGCCCTGCTGCTGGTAGTGCCGCATCGCCGACTCGGTCTCGGACCACTGCGCCTCATCGCGGGCTGCGGCGGCTTCGAGTTCGGCGACCCTGTCCTTGAGGCGCTGGGTCTCGTAGTTGTGCGGCAACCCCTCACCAGCCATGACCGCCTCTCGACAGTCGGGACACAGCGAGAAACTGCCGCGAGACAGCGTCACACCACGCGTGTCGTCGGAGCCGCAGCAAGCGCAACGGAGCGCCTCCAGTTCGGCAACCCGCCCCCGAAGCCCCATCGCCTCACGCCTGTACTTGTCCGCCTGCCGCAGACGCGAGTGAAAGTGGTCCAGCGCGTCGCCCAGCGACTCATCCGGGCCGAGGCCAGCGGCGACCACCACCTGCCCTCGGAGTTCTTCGTGGTGGGTTTCGAGTTCGGCGACTCGGGCTGCCATCTCAGCGACAGCCGGCTCGCAGATGTTCCCGGGCCGGAGTCCCATCAGCCGACACCGCTTCCCGTCGTAGGCCCCGCACTCCGGGTTGCAGTACGGGGTTCCGTTGTCACCGATGCTTGGGGTGTGTGTGATGTTAGCCACCGGCCACCTCACCAGTGTCGGGCCCAGCGCACCGACACCACTCAGCCGTGCGCAACAGTCCGGCTCCGAACACCCTCAACACCAGCACATTCCTCGGAATCGAATGGTGAACAGCCCGGTGGCTGCCGTAGCGGACGGTGCGGATGGCGAGCCCATCGGTTCGATGAGAGTGTCGAAGTTCACCCACCGGCCACCTCATCGCCCGAGAACCAGGGCTCGCGGGTGGGGCAGGCGTTGTCGTGCTCCCACACAGGCGGATACCCGCGGTTGTCGAAGTTGCCGCACAACACGCATCCTGCGCTCGACGCAGACAGCCGATACGCGCCCCGCGACACCTCCCGCAGCCGCTCAACCTCCGCCTCCGCCTTCTCCGCCCGCCGCGCCATGAACCGGTCGGACTCGCGAAGGGTGGCGACGGTGCTCCGGTGAGCTTCATCGCGAGAGCAGCGTGCCAGCGTGTTCTGAATGCGCTGCTCGTCAATGGCCTTGCGTTGCATCGTGAGCCAGCCCACCTCTCTGTGGGCTTCGTCCAACTCTCGCTGAAGAGTGTCGCGCTCCGCCTCGGCCTTCTCTGCGCGCTCACGCCAGCCGACGACCGGGGCCGGCAGCGGCTTTGGGATGCCGGTCACAAGCAGGACGAAGAGGTTGTGGCGGCGGATGGCGAACCCCGCCTCGCAGCAGGAGCACTTCACAGGCGCAGCGCCATGAGCTTGGAGCGTAGCCTCCAGCACACCGCCCGACGCGACATCGCGCTCCTGGCACTCCGGGCACCGGTAGCAGAACGCGACCTCAAGCTTCTCGGCGTCATCTGTCGCGATGAGGACGTCAGCCAACAGCTGCAGCCGGTCCACCGTGGGGTCGAGACCGGGCGCCACCTGGTTCACCAGGTCGAACCACGGGGTGCCGTTGTGGGCAGCAAGTGCAGCCGCGTGAAGGTCGCGGATGAGGGTGGAGGGTTCCACCGTCACGCCCTCGGTGGGCGCCTGGACAGTGGTCATCGCGCCTCCAGGGCTGTGTCTGGCCATTGCTCAGGGATGCCGTCGCCACTGATGGGCCGCCACTGCCACACGGCCTGTGGCGGCTGTCTGTTGAGCAGCTGCACAACGCGAGGCTCGGCACCGTCCTTCCGCTCGACGATGAGGGAGATGACTTCGATGCCAGTCGGAGCACCGCCCAGGCGAGGGCGAAGCGACGCCGCCCACTGCCCGGAACGCTGCTCGTGTGCGTCGACCACCTCCACTGGCGGGATTCCTTGGCGCCACTCGACTTGACGCGGGTCGAGGTCGGGGTCAGCAAGCACCTTGCTCATCGCCGCCAGGGCATCGGACGCGGCGACTCGCGGCGGCAGCTCTGGCCGCTGGCGGTTGAGCTCCAGCCACTTGCGCTGCCACTTCTTCTTGGACGCGATGGTCTCAACGAGCCGCCGCCGCAGCGACCACACCGTCTCGACCTCCTCGTTGGGGTCCACGCCGGCGGCGCGGAGGATGGCGGCCCATTCGGGCCAGGTTCGGCACACCGCGTCCTGGCCGGAGGAGCACGCCATGTTGTGCTGGTTGACCTCGCGCGCAGTCCCGCCGTGGACGTGCCCATCCTCGCGCTGGATGGCCGACATGGCTCCCCAGTTGTCGCCCTCGGCGAGCGCGTAGACCACCCGCTCACAGTCTGGCAGCACTCGCGCCCGCACCTCCGGCGTGTCCTCGCCGTACACAGCCTGCCCCTGGACGTGGGGAAGGTGGACCGCGTCGCCGACGACCAGTGCGAAGTACCGGGTGAGGAGGATGGCCCGGCGGATGTTCTCCTCTTCGGGGACGTGGAGGGAGACGCGGCTGTCCTCCAGGATTGCGGCGACAGGTCGGTGCGAATTGCTGGGGAGAGTGGCATTCAACCCGAGTAGTGGTGGATAGCCGAGGTCAGCACTGTCGATGGCGTGGTAGTCCCACGGGTCCATCTCGACGGTGTAGGCGGCGTAGGGCCCCGCGACGTAGCGGACGTTGCCGGTGGGCCGGGCAATGGTGGGCGTGGGGTTCATGCGGCTTCCCCCTCGTGCTGGACCTCTTCGGGCTGGTCAGCACTCCCCCCAAAGTGCTGCGACGCCTTCTCCATGATGCGTTCGACAGCTTCGCCGACCGTTCCGTGGGGAGTGGTCTGCAGGCGCTCACAGAGGACGACCAGCTTCTCGGTCTGCCCTTCGAGGAACCGGAGGTGCCCAACAAGGTAGGGCGCGACGTGGGGGTGATTCGGGTCGAAGGGACCCTCAATGTCGCAGACCTCGGACCCGATGAACGCAAGCTGCTCGTCAGTGAAGGTGACGGAGCGCCTGAGCTGCTCGACCATCGAGTTGTGCGCCACCAGCGACGCCGGTTCAGACGCCTGAGTCCGAGGGTCGTTGAAGTCCGCCACCACGGTCACCTGAGCCGATGCCGCGGTCACGACGTCCTGCCAAGTGCCGTCGGGGACGTTCTGGGACTCCTGCACGACGCTGTTCGGCAGCACCGCAAAGGTGGACTGGTCGGCTCGGATGCCGCGAGCCTGGAGGGCCTCGGACACGAGCTGGGCAATCTGGGGGAGGTCGAGGGTGATGGGCGTCTTCATGGGCTCTCCATCGCGGCAGCGCCGCGCACTTCGGGTAGGTCAGGCGGCCTCGGGCTGGCGGACAGCGGGTGTCCGGTTGGCCAGGCGGGCGGCGTGGTGAGGGAACCGGCCGAGGGTGCGGGGGTCGCAGGGGTTGCCGTCGGTGGCGCCGCAGGTGGGGCAGGTGCCGGTGGTACAGGGCTCGGGCAGTTCGGGGCCGGGCGTGACCGTGCCGTCCTCGTGGGGGAGTCGCCTTCGGGCCGAGGGGAGGGGCGGGCCGGCAGGGGCAAGGCCACCAACGAGGGCGGCCATGGCTAGTGCCAGGTGGGCGCTACGCAAGGTCCACCTCCAGCTCGGCGGCGAGGTCGTCTTTCCAGTTGGGGCCGAGGAGGTCGAGGGTGCGAAGCATCAACCTGCCGATGCACGACCAGGGGTCGAGCGGCACCCGGCCGCCTCGGGCCCACCATTCCACTCGGCGACCAGGCTCGCAGGCGCGAACGGCAGCGAGAGTCTCGACAGCGGACACAGCCGCGCCTCGGGCAGCCATCTTGTGGCCCGTCCCGGCGAAGTACTTGGACAGGCCGGCTTCGTTACGGCACCATCGCTCGATGCGTCGGCGCTCCTTCCTGCGCTGATGGGCGTTCACGAGCACACCTTCCGGCGAGCCTTCGCTTGCGCCAAGTCCCGCTCCTTGTAGGCAATCAGCTCGCTGAGGTTCTGGCGGTTGTCGTGCTGGACGAAGAGGCGAGCGGCGACGACCGTGGCGGCCATCCCCCAGCGCCACGGCTCGTGGTGCTCACCGGCGACCACCACCAGCTGGAGGGCGAACAGCAGGAACGCCAGCATGTCGACGGCCTGCGCCACGAACAGCGTTGCACCCTTGAGGGCCCTCATGCGGCACCCGCGTCGGCTGGGCGCCACTCATTGAAGCCGACGAGCCACTCAGCAGCAGCGACAGCACTCTCGAATGGACCCGTCTCCATGTTCTCGTTGGTGACTGACCATGTCTCGGTCAACCAGCCGTACTCGATGAGCCATCGTTCGCCGTTGTGCTTGCCGCGGAACCCGCCACCGTTGTGGTTGTGGGCGCCGGCGTCGAGCAGCCAGTGTCCGTGGGCGGTCATGCGGCCCTCCCAAGCTCGTCCTTCTGGCGAACAAGGGAGTTCTCAGCCTTCGGGTAAGGCAGCGCGGGGGGCAGGCCGGAAGCGGTGTGTCGACGCTCCCGCTTGTCGCCAACCGTGAAGACGTAGGCGAGGTTTCCCGGGTGAGGCTGCCGACGGAACGGCCCGTCAGCGAGCGCCCGTCGCACGTAGGCGTCACCGGACTCGCCGACACGTCGTTGGGGCGCCCCAAGCCGCACCATCGCCCGGTAGGCGTTCCCTGCATTCCTTTCGTCGCGTCGCACCTTCTGCAGCGTGCGCTCCGACAGCACCCGGCCATCGGGACCGAGGATGAGCCGACGGCGCTTGGACCGCCCGACGTGCCGGGCGTTGGCGGCCTGGTAGATGGTGCCGACGTGGCCGGGGCAAACAACCGTCCCGTCAACTGCTACTCGCTGGCAGGGGTCGCTGTACGACAGTACCGCCCGGGCCTGCGGGCGCTGCCGTTTCAGCGCTGCCAGGCTGCGAGAGAGCATCCAGGTCTCGCCGTTAGCCGGGACGTGGTCGAGCAGAACGAACCGCCCCAGTTCCACGCCCTCCGACGTGGGGACATTGGCCCATTTCGGGATGGCGGCCTGGGACATCGGCTGAGAGAAGACCGCGACCCCAACCAACTCGGGCGTGACCCACGCGCGAGCCTCGAAGAGGCCGACGCACACCAGGGCTGCCGGGAACGACCCCGAGTAGTGGTGCTCGATCACGAACCGCTTGGCGGTCGCCCTGTCGATGACCTCGACCCCGAATCGGGAAGTGCGGATGGGCTCACCCGCGGGCCGGTAGGAGCCTCGGCGCTCACGCCATCTCTGGCACCGGGTCATGGTGCACCACCCGGCTTCAGCCCAAGCAGCTCGCACAGGAGCGTCGCGGCCGCCTCCGGAGTCGCGCCGACCGCCTCCCGGTCCTTGATGCGCCCTCGACCCGCCATCGCCCTGCATGCACCGCGGGAGATGAGGACCTGCCAGTTCCAGCCGTCGCAGGAGCCCTTCCAGCCCCACGCATGCCGGGTCCCCGAGTCGAGCAGCCGTTGGCCCGCGCTGGTCGGGCTCTTGGCCTCGTCGGAGCTGTACCGCCCGCTGTACCGAGATCCGGACGAATCTGGGGGTTTTTGGGCCTTTTGGGGCGGTACAGGATCGGCGAGAACGCCCATGTCGACGGCGTTTGTGGCTGTGGCGGCAATACATGATGTACTACCTGTGAGGTAGTGCTCGTCAGTGTTTTGGTGGCTTCACCAGGGGTGGCCGGTAGGGGTTGAGCCCTTCATCTGTTCCGATCCGCTTGGGTCAGATGGGCTTGCGCCCCACCACAAACCCGAGGGGCAGCACGCCTGGAATCACGTCTGCCTCCACGACGTCGAAGCCCGCCGATTCCAGGGCCGACGACAAGCGTGCCGCCGTGAACCGCCGCTCCCCCGGAAAGCTCCCCAACGCGAGCAACGCAGAGACCGCCTTCGACCGGAGCGTCTGGTCGTGGCAATAGGTCGGGACCACGAGGAGTCCGCCAGGCTTCAGCACCCTTTGAAGCGAGCCAAGGGCCAGCTCGAGGTCGGGCAGAAGGTGCAGCACATTGGCGCCCACCACAGCATCGAATGACCCATCCGCTTCCCCGAGAGCGTTGATGTCGCGCTGCTCGAAGCGAACGTGCGAAAGGTGGGCCGCTCGCTTGCGCGCGATGGCCATCATGGCGTCGGCGTAGTCGGTGGCAAGCACTTCCCCCACATGGGGTGCGTAGCCGACCGTGAACAGGCCCGTGCCACAGGCCACTTCGAGGACCTTGTCGGCTCCCTTCACCAGAGAGGTCGTGCGTCGAACGGCCTCGGGGATGGGGCGGCCGAGCAGCCACATGGCGAGCTTGTATCGGTCTGCCTGGTTCTCCCAGTACCCATGGGCGTCGTCTCCAGACTGTCGGGAGGCGGCCGGCCGACAGTCCGCGGCGCTCGCCGGGAGGTTGTCCGGCGTCGCCAGCTCCAGAGTGCTGTGCTTCACGTCCAGACCGGCGAGCACCTCTCGCACCTGCTCGCGGACCTGAGCCCCCTGTGCGAAGTCTTCGGACTCCACCACCAGGTGACCGGTGAGGACATGGTGTTCGCCCTCCAGCGACCAGACATGCACATGTCGCAATGCAACCACGCCCTCCACGGCTTCGGCCGCGGCCACCAGGTCGTCGGGCTCCACGTCGTGTGGGGTGCCTTGGAGGAAGACGACGAGGGTCTTCCGGAGGTTTCCGGCCGCGCTGCGGGCCACCCAGAGTGTGATGAGGATGGCGAGCAAGGGGTCGAGGACGGGCGCCTCGACCACGAGCATGACGCAAGACACGATGAGGACGGCCACCCAACCCAGGACGTCTTCGAGGAGGTGCAGCGACACCACCCGCTCGTTGAGGGACTTTCCTCCCCTCACGCGCAGGACCGCAGCGCCGTTCACCACGACGCCGAGCAGCGCCAAGGCCAGCATTCCTCCCGCGTCTGGCTCGCCCGGGTCCCACAGGCGAGGCACCGACTCGACCAGCACGATGGCCCCGCCGACCAGCAGCACCA
>Ga0213841_1001456_pt1 | contig 11611 bp, 9 predicted proteins | sample SWPATP23_FD_160125 | JGI IMG/M metagenome (GOLD analysis project Ga0213841, IMG submission 160125) | Coastal seawater microbial communities from Marineland, Florida, United States - SWPA TP2 #3 | ecosystem: Environmental > Aquatic > Marine > Coastal | place: USA: Florida | collected 2016-08-14 | reverse complement strand
CAGGGGCGGCTGTTCTCCCTGCGCCACCAGCGAAATCGCCGCCGGGGCCGCGATGGTGATCTGGCCGCGCCCCTGTTCGATCCAGCCTTTGTCGGCAAAGGTCTTCAACTGGCGGGATACGACCTCTCGGGCGGTGATCAGATCCGCCGCGATCCGGCCATGGGTGGCCCGCACGATCCCGTTGGCCGCATGGGTCATCAGCCAGGCCGCAAGGCGCTGATCGTTCGACCCGGCCCCATCCTCGGACACCCGCGCGAAAAAGGCGGGCAAGCGCCTTGCGTGCTGTGCGAATAGGGCGCGGCGGAACTCGGGCTGGCTATGAACCAACAGCACCAGGCTGACCGGTGGCAGGGCAATCCAGATCGTCCGTTCCAGGCAGGTTGCGCGCACCGTGATATCCGCATCGGACAGGATGGCGGCAGTGACGGGCATACAATCCTGTCCGCCCGTGGCGCGGCATTCGGCCCAGGGCAGCGACGGGCGCGCCGTGCGAAACCGCACCGATACCCGGCCCGAGCGGACCAGCACAAAGGCGCGCGCGCGCCCGGTCCAGTGAAAGGCCGTCTTGCCGGGGTCGGTTGAATGCAGCTCGCCACCAGCATCCAGAACCGTTTCTTCCAGAATTCTGCCATCCAGCGCCGCCGTCCCCGTCGATGAGCCTGAACACAGCATTCGGTTTCTCCCTGATCCGACGCCCGAAACGATCTGCCTGCGGGGCCTTTGTTGCCCGGCAGGTCTTGCACAGTCCTGCCACAAGGCACAGGGCCCCGTCGGTGACTCAGTCACCAAATCACAGAATAGACGAAATCCGGACGGGCGCGAGGGGCGTTCAGACCGGCGCCATCACGGACCAAACCGGCGCGATAGCGGGTTTGTCGGGTGCGCGATGGCAGTGCCCATGTCACATTCGCCAACCGCCAGCCACGGCCTGACCACCATGGGGGCATACGGGCTGTGCGGTACATCACTTGCGGATATTTATGCAGAGCAGCGCTTTGGTGCGGTCAGAACTCTGCCACCGCGCGCATGGCCAAGGCCCCGTCATGCCGCCTGGCCCATAGCGCCAGGGTGTCGCCCTCGGATTGCGCTTCGATGTGGAACGGCACCATGCCCGCAATCGGGGCCGTGGCGCGAAAGGAAAACGTCTTGGGTGGCCTGCCGCGATGATCACAGGCAAGGTCGATCAGCAGGGTCGCGGTCAGCGGGCCATGGAAGACCAGCCCGTCATACCCCTCGACCTGGCGCGCATAATCCACGTCATAGTGGATGCGGTGGCCATTGAAGGTCAGGGCCGAATAGCGAAACAGCATGACCTGCGTCGGCACAACGGGCCGGGTGACTTCGGCCCCCTCGGGCGCAGCGGCGGGGATGGGGTGCGGGGCGTCCGGGGACGGGTCTTGGCGATAGACGATGTCATGTTCTTCGTGAAGAGCGCAGGTTCCGTTCTGAAACAGCTCATGGATCACCGTCACAAAACATAGCCTGCCGCTGCGCCCCTGTTTTTGCGACACTGACCGGATCGTGGATTGCCTGCTGGCCGGTTGCCCCAAGATCAAAGGCGCATGGAACCGAAACCGCCCGCCAGCCCACATCCGCCGGGGCAGATCGACCGGAGGCAGAAAGCCCCCCTTCCTGGGGTGGGCGTCGCGCCCCAGCTCGCTGGCCGGACGGGCATCGAGGAAATAGAGCCAGTGCCACAGCGGCGGCAGCGCATCGCCATCCGTCAACGTAGCGTCCCGGTCCAGCGTGGCCTGCATGAAACGCGCCGGCTGCGGGCGCAGCAGGTCGGTGGCAGTTTCCCTGCGGCCGATCCAGTCTTGCAGGTTCGGGGCGGCATCGCTCATCGGTAGGGTCCTTGCATCGGCCGCGCCGGGCGGCGCGCGGCGGTCGGGGCCACTATCGGCCCACGCCCCGCCCGCTGGCAAGCCATGACGGCCCCACAGGCCAGCCGCCCCATCACTGATCCGAAGCAAACAGCGCCCGCACCTCCTGGCGCAACCAAAGGCAGGCGGGATCGGTCTCGGTGCGGTCATGCCAAAGCATGTTGATCGGGCTGGCATTGTCCGAGATCGGGATCGGCAGCAACCGCGCCTGCCCCGCCCCGGTCAGCTGATCCGCCAACTGGCGCGGCACCACGGCCACCAGATCCAGCGCCGCCAACAGCTGCGGCAGCGCCCCGAAATGCCCCAGGCGCAGCGCCACCTGCGGCTCCAGCCCTTTGGCGTCCAGCGCCCGGTCAATGGCCGCGCCAAAAGTGGTCGCCGGTGCGGGGACCATCAGCCGCGCCCGGCGCAACCCCTCCAGATCCTCGGGTGGGTCGGGCAGGCCCGGCCCCGCCACGGCAACGTAGTCTTCGTTGAACAGCGTCGCGGATCGAATGCCGCGCCCCGACAGCGCCACCATGCCGATCGCCAGATCGACCTGACCCGTTTCCAGCGCCTGCGCCAGCGCATCGGTTGGCGTGGCGATATTCGCCAGCCGCAGCCCCGGCCCGGCCTGAAAGGCCCGGATCGCCAAGCCAGGAAGAAACACCGCCTCGCCCAGACCGGACAGGGACAGGCGAAACACCTGGGTGCTGGTGGCAGGGTCGAACCGCCCGCCCCGTTCCAGCGTGGCAAACAGCGCCCCCAGATGGGCGCGGATCTCGGGCAGGATGGTTTCGGCAAAACCCGTGGGAACCATCCCATCCCGACTGCGCAGGAACAGCGGATCGTCCAGCGCCTGGCGTAACCGGGCCAATGCGTTAGAGGCCGCAGGTTGGCTGAGACCCAGCCTTTCGCCCGCCAGCGACACTGACCGCGTGTCATCCAGCGCCACCAGCATCCGCAGCAGGTTCAGGTCAAGCGTGCGTATCTTTATTGATTTCATGAATGCAGACTATTCTTTGTATCCGTTTGACGAAAGGGGCTTTGACCCCGAAAGCTAAGGCACGCCAATCGGGAGGGCTGCGCGTGGAAGTCTCATTCGCCAAGGAAATCGAAAAGCTAAAGCTCGGCGCGGGCAAAACCTTTCATGGTGAGGGGATATTGGCCGTCACCAAGGCGCTGCTGCAATCGGGCGTGTCCTATGTGGGCGGCTATCAGGGCGCGCCGGTGTCCCACCTGATCGACGTGATGGTGCAGGCCGCCCCCGACATGGCGGAACTGGGCGTTCATGTTGAACCCTGCACCAACGAAGCCTCTGCCGCTGCGATGCTGGGGGCGTCGATCATGTACCCGGTGCGCGGCGCGGTGACGTGGAAATCCATCGTCGGCACCAATGTGGCCGCCGATGCCCTGTCAAACCTCGCCTCGCCCGGCGTCATGGGCGGCGCGCTGATCATCGTGGGCGAGGATTACGGCGAAGGCTCCAGCGTCATTCAGGAACGCACCCATGCCTATGCGATGAAATCCACGCTGTGGCTGATGGACCCGCGCCCGAACCTGCCCAGCATCGTCAATTGCGTAGAACGGGCGTTCGAATTGTCAGAGGCATCAAACACCCCCGTCATCATGGAACTGCGCATTCGCGCCTGCCATGTGCAGGGATCATTCGAGGCCAAGGACAATATCGCGCCGGACATCTCGGGCCGCCGTCTGTTGGCAGAACCCGCCCCGCATGAATATGACCGCCTCGCGCATCCGCCCGTCACCTTCGGCCATGAACGCAAGAAAAGCAGCGAACGCATGGCCGCCGCGCGGGATTTCATCCGCGCGCATAAGCTGAACGAGGTCTTCGACGCCCCGCAGGGCGATGTGGGGATCATCGTTCAGGGGGGCCTGTATAATGCGCTGATCCGGGCCTTGGCGGAGCTGGGTCTGACAGATGCGACGGGCAAATGCGACCTGCCCATCATGGCGCTGAACGTGGTCTACCCCCTGGTGCCCGAGGAAATCCTGGGCTTCGCGGAAGGCAAACGCGCGGTGCTGGTGCTGGAAGAAGGCCAGCCGGAATATATCGAGAATGAGATCGGCACGATCCTGCGCCGCGCGAAATCGCCGGTGGTGCTGGCGGGCAAGGACATTCTGCCCTTGGCAGGCGAATACACGTCCGAGGTGATGGCCAAGGGCATCGGCAGCTTCCTGCGCGAACATCTGCCGGGCATCGGCAACCAGTTGGGCGATACGGCCTATGCCGAGGAAATCGAGGCGCTGCGGGCAGAGGCGCAAAAGTTGCTCGCCGCCCCCGTCCCCCCGCGCCCGCCAAGTTTCTGCACCGGCTGCCCGGAACGGCCTTTCTTTGCCGCGCTAAAGCTGACCCAGCAGGAGATCGGGCCGGTCCACTACTCTGCCGATATCGGCTGTCACGCCTTCGCGACCTTCGCACCGTTCAACTTCGGCAATTCCATCCTCGGCTATGGGATGAGCCTTGCCTCCAACGCCTCGGTCGCCAGCTTTCAGCAGAAACGCCCGCTCGCCGTGATGGGCGATGGCGGGTTCTGGCATAACGGGTTGCTGTCGGGCGTTACCTCGCGGCTTCTCAATGGCGGCGACGGGGTCTTGGTGATCATGAAGAATGGCTACACCTCGGCCACCGGCACGCAGGAGGTCATCTCCTCACCCGATCCCGCAATGAAACTGGCGGCGGCGGAGCAAAGCGCAACGCATGGCGAAACCACGATCGAGGATGCGCTGAAGGGTGTTGGCGTCAAATGGCTGCGCACGGTGCATACCTATAAGGTCTCGCAAATGCGCGACACGCTGCGCGAGGCGTTTTCGACCAAGTTCAACGGATTGAAGGTCATCGTGGCCGAGGGCGAATGCCAGCTGGAACGCCAACGGCGCGTGAAACCCATCCGCGCCAAGGCGCTGGCTGCTGGCGAACGGGTGGTGCGCACCCGCTTTGGCGTCGATGAGGACACCTGCACCGGCGATCATTCCTGTATCCGCCTGTCGGGCTGCCCGACGTTGACCGTGAAAACCGCGACCGACCCGTTAAAGACCGACCCTGTCGCGCATGTCACCAATGGCTGCGTCGGCTGCGGGTTGTGTGGCGAGGTCGCCCATGCGGCGACGCTCTGCCCATCCTTCTGGCGGGCCGAGGTGATCAGCAATCCCGGCTGGTGGGACCAAACGCGCAGCCGGTTGCGCCGGATCTTCACCCTGGGGGCGGTGGGATGAGCGGCGCGACGCATCCCCCCCTGCGCATCCTGCTGGCGGCCCTTGGTGGCGAAGGCGGTGGCGTGCTGATGAACTGGATCGTGCAGGCGGCGCGTGACGCCGGGCTGGTCGCTCAGGCCACATCGGTTCCCGGCGTCGCGCAACGCACCGGGTCAACCAGTTACTATATCGAGATCGCGGGCAAGGATGCGGCGGGCTCTGTCCTCAGCCTGGTTCCGATGCCGGGGCGGGTCGATGTGGTGGTGTCGTCCGAACTGGTGGAAACGGCGCGGGTGATGGCCGCGGGCTTTGTCTCGCCCAAACTGACGACGCTGATTTCCTCGACCGCACGCACCTATTCGACGGCGGAAAAGATCCAGTTGGGCGACGGGCGCTATTCCGAAGACAACGTGCGACGCACGGCCGAGGCGCTGGCGCGCGACAGCTATCTGCTGGATCTGGGCCAGATCGCCAATGACAGCGCCACCTTCGTCAGCGCCACCATGTTCGGGGCCCTGGCGGGCAGCGGCGTGTTGCCATGGGACATCGCGGCATCACGCGCTGTGCTTGGCGAGGGCCGCTCCGCAACTGCCAGCCGCGCAGGCTTTGACGCCGCTGCCCAGACCGTGCAGGACTTGCGCGCCGGGCCTGCGCCCGCCCCCGCGCCCCCGGCATCGGACCTGCCTGCCGATATCGCCGAGGTGATCCGCCTAGGGCAGGACCGCTGCACCGATTATCAGGACGCGGCCTATGGCCAGACCTTCCGCAGCCATACCGACCGTCTGATTGCAGCGGCGGATCTGGCCACCCCAAGTGCGGCCCATGCGGTGAAGGAAGCCTGCCGCCGTCTGGCCCTGTGGATGGCCTATGAGGATATCGCCCGCGTGGCTGATCTGAAAACCCGGCCCGATCGCTTCGCGCGGATCAAATCCGACGCCCAGATGCAGCCCGGGCAACTGATCACGGTGACGGACTACCTAAAACCCTGCGCCGAAGAGATCGCCGATATCCTGCCCGCCCGTCTTGGTGCACGGATCATGGCACGGGTGGAGGCAGGCAAGGGACTGCCCCTCATGGGCCGTGGCATCCATGTCCGGTCCAACGGCATTGCAGGTTATTGGATGCTGCGCCTGATGGCGGGGTTCAGACATATCCGCCGCCGGTCCTACCGCTTTGCGCAGGAACAGGCGGCGATTGCTGAGTGGCTGGAGGCGATGGAAACCGCCCTGCCCCGCGCGCCGGAGTTTGCAGAGGCGCTGGCCGAACTGCCCCGCGTTCTGAAAGGCTATTCCGACACGCTGATGCGCGGCAAAGCAGCTTACGCGCGGATCATGGCGGGCGTGGTGCGCCCGGCGCTTGCCAGCGGCCAGATGTCCGGCGCGGCCCCCACCTTACGCCATGCCATCGCGGCAGCCTTGGCCGATGACAGTCACGCCAAGCTGGACGAGGCCCTGGGATCCGAGCCCGCCATCCCCAACCTGAGCAGCGCCTGATATAAGAAAAGGACGAAACCGATGCTGACCAGTCACCGCAATGTACAGATCGAATGGGGCGATTGCGACCCCGCCGATATCGTCTTTTACCCACGCTATTTCGCATGGTTCGACGCCTCAACCGCGCATCATTTCAAGGCCGCTGGCCTGCCCAAGCCCGAGCTTGTCCGCCGGTTTCAGGTGGTGGGCTTCCCGATGGTCGATACCTGGGCGAAATTCCATGTGCCGTCAAGTTATGGCGACGAGGTGGTGATCGAGACCACAATCACCGGCTTTGGAAGGTCCAGCTTCGACGTGGAACACCGGCTGATGCGCGGTGACGTGCTGGCGGTGGAAGGGTTCGAAAAGCGGGTTCTGGTGCGCCGGAAAGAGGGCGGCGGGATCACCTCTTGCCCGGTTCCGGATGAGGTGCGGGCGCTCTTTGGCGCGTCAGGGGGATGACGATGCGGATCGCGGTTCTGGGGGCTGGGGCCATGGGGTCCGTCTATGGTGCACGACTGGCGCGGGCCGGGGCGGACGTAACATTGCTGGACGTGAACGACGCCCATATCGCGGCAATCACCACAGGCGGGCTGCATGTGGCGCTGGACGAGGGGGAGAGCACCCACCACCTGCCCGCCATGCGGCCAGAGGCGTTCCACGGCCCCGCCGATCTGGTGCTGCTGTTCACCAAGGTGTTTCATACCGAGGCGGCGCTGGCGTCAATTCAGCCGCTGCTGGCAGATACCCATGTTCTCAGCCTGCAAAACGGCGTCGGCAACGTGGACCGGATCGCCGCGCATGTGGATCGGGACCGTATTCTTGTGGGCATGACGATGACCCCTGCCGAATATCTGGGGCCCGGCCGGGTCGCGTCCCATGGCGCGGCCACGACCGACCTTTACAGCGCCAGCGGGCGGGATCTGCCGATCTTGCACAAGATCACGGCACTGATGGACAAGGGTGGCATCACCGCGCGACTGGAACCCGATATCGACGTGGCCATCTGGGAAAAGGCCACCTTCAACTGTTCCCTGAACCCTGTCTGCGCCCTGACCGGCGGCACGCCCGGATCGGTCGGTGCGTCAGAGCCCGGTCGCAGGCTGGCCGCCCAAGTGGCGGCAGAGGCGATTGCCGTTGCCAACGCCTCTGGCATTGCGGCCTCGCTGGACAAGGTCACCGCAATGATGGAGCACGCCTTTGCCCACCATCTGCACCACGAGCCATCGATGTTGCAGGACCGGATGGCCGGGCGGCGCACCGAGATTGACGCGCTGAATGGCGCGATGGTGCGCATCGGCGAAGGCCTTGGCGTGCCGACCCCGGCCAACCGGATCGTCACCGACCTGATCCACCTGACCGAGGACTCCACCTGCTACCGCGCCTAAAGCCCGCCCGCCTCGTCCAGCGCCTTGCGGGCGGCGCGGAAACATTCCAGCGCCTGCGGCACGCCGCAATAGATCGCGACCACATGGATGATCGCCCGGATCTCCTGTTTCGAAACACCGTTGTTCAGCGCCCCCCGGCAGTGCAGTTCCCATTCATGCATCTTGCCCAAGGCCCTGATCATGACGAGGTTCATCAGGCGCGCGTCTTGAGGTCGATCGCCTCTTGAAAGGGCCGGGTGACCCCGTCGGGTTCTTGTCCACACAATCCGCACCAAGCATGGCCTTGCGTCGTGCCATCCCCTTCAGGAACGGGTCTTCGTCGAAAGCGCTCCTGTCTTTTCCTTTCCGTCTGGCTCAGGCCATGTCCTCCGTGGTTTTGCGATGACAGCCCGCGTAGCACCGAGTCCAAAACCTATGTATTGGCCAGTCCTGACCAGGGCACCAAATTCTGACATTGCCGCCGCGCCTGCACGCGTCTAGCTTCGACTTAATCGAAGCCAGGGGGCACGGATGGAACGCAGCAAGCTCAGCCTCAAATGGTTGGAGGTCTTTCAGGCGGTCGCGCGCAGCGGCTCGGTTCAGGCGGCGGCGCGGCGGCTCGATATCTCGATCAGCACCGTGTCGCATCACCTGAGCTGCCTGGAAGACGCCGTGGGGGTTGCCCTGATCGACCACCGCAAACGACCCATGAAGCTGACGCCCGAGGGCGATATCCTGCTGGCGCGCGTCGACGCGTCGCTGTTGCTGTTGCGCAAGGGCATATCCGAGGTCTGGTCCAAGGACCCGGCGGCGCTGATCCGATCGCTGCGCATCGCGATGACCGAAGATCTGGATACCGAGGTCACCCCCACCCTTGCCGCCAGCCTGTCTGCCGCTCTGCCCGCCTGCGCGTTTTCGTTTCTATCGCGCCCCAGCCATGACATCCTGACTCTGCTGCAAAGCGACGAGATCGACCTTGGCATCGCATCGGCGGCCGAGTTTCGCGTCATGCGCCTGACCGAAGCGCCGCTGCTGCGCGATCCTTACGTTCTGGTGGTGCCTCAGGGGCGCAAGGATTCCGCCGGGGACTATCTGAGCGCACAGGTCGATCTGCCCTTTCTGCGCTATTCCAAAAAACAGCTCATGGGCCGCAGGATCGAAGCACAACTGCGCCGCCAACGGGTCGATCTGCCTTCGCGGTTGGAATTTGAAAGCACACCGGCCATCTTGTCTCTAATTGCGGCCGGCAAGGCCTGGACCATCACCACTGCGCTCAACGTCGCCAGTTCCGATCGCCATCACGACCACATTGCCATACTGCCCCTGCCCGGGCCGGGATTTGTGCGGCAATTGTCAATCTTTCGGACCGAAGATCTGCCGCTCAGCCTGTTCGAGACGCTGGACAAAACCCTGCGCCCTCTGTTGCAGGACCGGATTATCGCCCCGATGATTGCCGCCCATCCCTGGCTGGCGGACAATTTCCGCCTGTTGACGGCCTAACCCGGGATCACCCCCGGAAACAGGTCTTTGATCGCCCCATCCTGCGCGGGTGACAAATAGGCCGGGTCGTGCTCGGCAAGGATGGCCTGCGCACGGGCCTTGGCGCGGGTCCAAATATCGGGTGCGCCTTTCTCGGCCCATGTAATTGGCGCATCCCTGTCCGACAGGCTGGGGTAATAGTAATCCCGCTCCATCGCCGCATGGGTCTGATCGGCGCCAAGAAAATGCCCTTCGCCCATCACCACGTCGCAGATCGTGTCAAAGCCGAGCGTGTCTTCGCTGACCTCCACCCCGCGCAGCATCCGGTAGATGGCGGCGTGCATTTCGTTGTCGATCACGAAGCCTTCAAAACTCGCCCCCAATAGCGACGCTGTCATGCCCGAGCTTTCATAGATCAGGTTGCCCCCCGCCAGCCCTGCCGCCAGCGCCGTCAGCCCCTTTTCCACCCCGTATTGTGCATCAATGGCCTTGGCGTCGGTCATCGAGGCCGCAACGCCAGAAGGCAGACCCAGCCAGTTCGACAGCTGTGCAGAGGCCGCGTTCATGACGGCAATTTCCCCGCCCCCTCCCGCAAACGCCCCGGTGCGCAGGTCGATAACCAGCGGCCAGTTGGAAAACACCATCGGATGGCCGGGCTTCAGCGCATGAACCATGACGAGGCTTGCCAGTGTTTCCGCAAGCGACTGCGCCAGAAACCCCGCCAGCGTCGCCGGGGCCGTGGCGCCCGATTGCGCGGCGGTGATGCAAGACATGGGGATGTTATGGGCGATGCATTCGTAGACCACATCGACCGCATCCGCCCCGAACCGCATGGGCGAGATGACCGGGCTGATATGGGCCTTGACGAAGGGCCGCCGGGAAAAGCCGCCATCCGCCCCGGCGACGATATCCAGCATCTGCACAATGGGGGCCACGTGATGGGCTAGCGTGAACGAGGTCGCCACTGGTTTCGTGGTGTTGCTGACCAGCGCATGCACGGTGTTCACGTCGAGCGAGAATTCGTCCGGCAGGTCGGTTGCCACGCAGCAGCGGGTGAACCAGCTGACATTGGGCAGCACATCCTGCAGCCGCGTGAAATCGCGCAGATCCTGCAAGGTGGAGGGACGGTAGAGGCCGGTCTCCATATCCAGCGTCTGCACCGCCGCGCCACCGGTTCCGAAATGCACCGCGTCGCCGCCCACCTCGATGGATCGCGCCTCGTCCTGACCATGCAAGACAAAGCGTTTGGCGGCGCAGGAAATGGCGTCTTCCGTCAGGGCGCGGGGAAACAGAACCCGCCCGTTCGGGGCTTCCACCGCGCCTGCCGCCAGCAGATCGCGGCGCAGCCTGTCCGGCACCTCGCCCATACCAAGCTCTGCCAGCAGGCGCAGGGCCGTGTCATAGATCGCTCGCAGCTCCGGTTCCGTCAGCGGCGTATATTGCCCGCCGCGCTGCCCCGGCGGACAGGGGTTTTCCGGCCCCCTCGCCCGCGCCGCCAGCCTGTCGCGTCGCCCGCCTGATCGCCTGCCCGCTGGCCGCATTCCACCCGCTCCTGTCCTGTCTGGCCTCAGCAAAGCCCCGTTGCGGGCGCTCTGGCAACTCAAACCGCATTGGGCGCGGCTTTTCTCAGGTCTGTTTCGATTTTCTCGAAATTATGACCTGGCTCTTGCCGCCATCCAACGGACCCCCGACAGTCGCCCAAAAGCCAAAGGAGCCCGCCCCATGAGAACCCGCACCAAGGCCGTCGTGATCGGCGGTGGCATTGCCGGATGCTCCACGCTCTACCACCTGACGCAGGAAGGCTGGCGCGATGTCATGTTGCTGGAACGCGACGAACTGACCTCCGGCACCACATGGCATTCAGCGGCACAGGTTACCAATTTCGGGATGACCCAGACGATGGTCGGGCTGAAAAGCCATTCCATCGCGCTTTACAAGGACCTGGCCGAGGACCCGGATTACCCGATCAACTACCATCACGGCGATGGCGGCATCCGGCTGGCCAACACGGCGGCGCAGATGGATGGCTACCACCACTTTGCATCCATGGCGCGCGGGATGGACGTGCATTTCGAGGTGATCGACGCAAAGGAATGCGCCCGGCGCCACCCGCTGATTTCGACCGAAAACCTTGTGGGCGGGCTGTGGGACCCGCTGGATGGCGATATCGACCCCGCGCAACTGTGTCAGGCGCTGGCGCGCCGCGCGCGCAAGG
>Ga0213841_1001455_pt1 | contig 11614 bp, 9 predicted proteins | sample SWPATP23_FD_160125 | JGI IMG/M metagenome (GOLD analysis project Ga0213841, IMG submission 160125) | Coastal seawater microbial communities from Marineland, Florida, United States - SWPA TP2 #3 | ecosystem: Environmental > Aquatic > Marine > Coastal | place: USA: Florida | collected 2016-08-14 | reverse complement strand
CCAGATCGTAAAAACGATCAGCGTCCCCTTCTGCGTGGCTCTTGACGAGACCGATGAGTTGTTGGGCGGAAGCCAAGGTCGAGTTGCTCTTTCTGAATGATCATTTTCAATGATACTAAGGTCTTTTATACATTCGAACCCCTCAGCAGACCAGACAATTTGCGCTGTTTGGAAGCAGAGTGTGTCGGTTTTGTGCTCTCGAGCATCGACTTGGATGCTTGCCTTGCGGCCTCCCCCGCTCGGCTTCGCGTGTCGCAGGGGAGAACGGCCCTTCGGTCCGTCGCGCATTCGGCCATGCGGCCTCACCGCGGCGTTGCACCTAGGCCCCCGGTTTGCCCGCCTCGCGAGCACGTCCCTCCCCGGCCGCTCCGCCGGATTGCGCTCTGGTCTGTTTTGCTTGAGAGCAAAACGATCCCGCCACTCCATCCGTCTCCCGCGTCCGGTCGGGCCGTTTGCCTGCTCGGGTCGGGCAAACCTACCGTCAAAACACACACACATGAGTGCGGAAGCATATCCTCCGGATGGCCCCCAAATCAGCCCGCGTCAAGGATCGCAAAACTTTTCGGCGAGGGCGGTACATATGGCTTGGGGCGATCCCGTGCGTGAGCGCGGGCCTGTGTCGGGTGCTGCGCTCGGAAAACTTTTGCGCCCGGCAAGCCGGCGGCTGCGCCGTCCCTGACCCGGGCAGATTCGGAAACCAGACATTCGGCCATGCCCCCACACTCACGTGGTGGCTCTATAACCGAACACTGGAGACCAGACATGGCTTACGACACCGCAAACACCTACGAGACCATCGAACTTTTCGGACTGACCGAGAAGGATGCACAGCTGCCGATCCCGGAAGATCACATCCTGACCGACCGCATCATCCGCGAGAGCTTCGAGGCTCTGCTTGGTCAGTTGCGCGGGACCGGGCTCGAAGCAGAAATCGAACCGCTCGCCCATGGGCTCGCCACGATCCTGCAGCGGCGCAAGGTGGCGCTCGGCAAGGAGGTCGACCGCACTGCGGACAAGATCGGCGCGCTGGCAAAGTCCCATGACGGATCGGAGATCGCCGAGACCGCGCTCGAAGAAGCGCAGGCGCGCTTTCTGCAGCTGCGCGAGATTGTCGGCGCCATAGAGGTGATGAGCGAGGCTGCGGCGGAATGCTACGAGATCGAGACCGGCCACGCCTTCATCCCGGCAGCCGGGTCGCGCGCAAGCGTCCGGGCGCAAGAGACCGGGGCGGTCTTCGAGGCGCGGCAGCTTCTGGAGCAGCACGACCGGGAAACCGCCGAGAAGTCGAAAGTCGAGGGTGTTCCCCTGATCGTCTCGGGCGCCACCGACTGGACTGATGTTGATGTGATCTTCAACACGCTCGACAAGGTTCGCGAGCGGATCAAGCAGAACCGCAATCAGGAAATCTTCCTCTGCCACAAGGGTGGCAAGCACGGGGCGGAGATGATCGCGGCTCGGTGGGCTCGCGCACGGGGTGTCGCACAAGCGCGTTTCGATCCGCGCTGGTCCGCGCATGGGCGGGCGGCACCGTTCAAGTGCAACGACGAGATGCTGGACGACAAGTTCGCGGCGACGGGGGTTGTGCTCTTCGGCGGCAACGGGGTCGCGCTGAACCTCGGGCAGAAGGCGGAAGCGAAAGGCCTGACGGTCATGCGGGTTGCGGACCCGGCGAAGAAGGCGTCGCAGGATTGAAGAAAGAGGGTCGCCTTCGGGCGGCCCTTTCGTCGTTTCTTATGGGTGTGGACGTTCTCCAAATCACTTTGCCTAGCAATTTCCTGTTTTGATAGGTATATGTGTGCCAAGCAAAACTTGGAAATGATAGGCATGACCCCACTCAGCAGCATCGCGATGAGCGCCTATACCGACCTGGTGCGTCTTCTGAAGGACGACGCCTTGTCCGGTGTCGAAGGCAAGCCCACGCTCAAGGAGCGTGGGGATAAGGCCTATTGGTATGCCGCGCGCCGTGTCGGGACGGAGATGCGGTTCATCTATATCGGCGAAGACAGCGACGAGACGCGCGCGCGCATCGACCGGATCGAAGAGCTGCGCGCAACGGCCAAGGATCGGCAGGCGGAACGGTCGCGGCTTGTTCGGCTCTTGCGTGCGGAAGGCATGACGCCCATCGACCGGGCGACCGGTTCCATCCTGTCGGCCATGGCCGCAGCCGGGACCTTCCGTTTGGGTGGCACCATCGTCGGAACCAATGCATTTCGCCTCTATGAAGGCGAGCTTGGTATCCGTCTGCCAATTGGCGGTATGGCCAATACTGGCGACATCGACATCGCGCAGTTCGAGAAGCTCAGCGTTGCGTTGCAGGATCAGGTCGACCCGGGTCTTGCCGAGACGTTCTCAGCGCTCAAATTCGATCCTCTGCCAGCTCTTGACCAAGGTCGGACATGGCGATGGGCCCAGGGTGGCAGCGGCCAGTTGGTCGAGTTCCTGACACCGGCGTTCGGGGATGAGACCATCCGTGATCTGCCAGCATTGGGCGTGAACGCCCAAGGATTGAACTATCTCAACTTCCTGATCGCTGAGCCGATCCACGCGGCGGCGATCTATAGATCCGGCGTTCTGGTGCAGGTGCCCCGCCCGGAGCGTTATGCAGTCCACAAACTGATCATTGCCGACCGGCGCCGCGATGGGGCAGGGGGCCTGAAATCCGCGAAGGACCGCGAGCAGGCGGCTTTCCTTATCGAAGCGATGGCCGAGGACCGGCCCGATGATCTGGCTCGGGCCTATGCCACCGCAATGGAGGTTGGGCCGCGCTGGCGGGAACACATCGGCAACTCGCTGAAGCGAATGCCTGATACCAGGGGGATGCTCGACAGCTTGGGCGCGTGATGGCCATAACCGGGTCGCCTTCGGGCGGTCCTTTCGTCAAATCTCATGGCGCGTGCGATCGGTCACACTTGATCTGCATCTCACGGCGTCCAGCACCGTCATCCCTCTACCCAGCCCGTCAGAGTTCGGCCCATCCGCATCGGTACGGGCTGGGGATGGTGCGCACCTAGCACATCGTCAGCAGCGCAAGACGCGAGGGGTCGAGACGTCGCACTTGAGGCTGAAGCCCTGCTCGACCCTCGGGTGGTGTCGCGGAACATCGCACCCACGCGGGCGGGCGTCATCAGCACCCCGGCCAGGTTCGGCAGGACGTGGACGCGGATGGTGGCGACTGCGTGATGGCACAGGTCAATCGGGTCCCTCCTTTTTGCTATGCATGTGGATCGCACGGGGTCGGCCCGTTCGTGCCCTCAGCTCACGCTTCGGCAAGCACAAATACGGTTTCCACGGCGGGGCCGCGGATCCTCCGCATTTGCGCTTGCGACCGGTCCTCTTGCCCCCGTGCTGGGTGATCCTCATCGCAATAAGGAGTAACCCAAATGACCAACCACTACGTCGCCACCGTTCCCGTCAAGTTCACCGATACCGATGGCCAGGAGCGCACCCGATTCCAACGCGTGGGCGCCATGTTCCGCAACACCCGCAACGGGGACGGCTCGGAGTTCTTCAGCCTCAAGCTCGACTTCCCGGTCGCGGTCTCGGAGCTGGTGATGTTCCCACCGAGCGCGAAAGATCCCCAGGACTAAATCCTCTGGCGAGGATGGGCCGCCCCAGGACGATCTTGGGGCGGCCCGATCCCTGTTCCAGGGATGCCGTATCCGGCGGTCAGTTCGCCCGAGGTGACCTCCTCTTGGTGCCGGTCGCTGCGCGCGCAACGGACGATCGCCGCTCGGAATGATCCGGCCGCGACAGACCGGCCAGTCAGCCTCAAGGGGGCCATCCACAAAAACCTATCGGCCAAGGCCTCCCGGTTTTTGCGGCAGAGATTTGGCGGAGCCAAATCTGGCCCTCCTTGACCCTGCCTGTCCGCCCTGTCGGTGGGGTTTGCGCCCGCCCGCGGTTCCGTCCGAACACATGCGTGTTCGGTCAGACCCTCGGGCGGTGTTTGGGGAAAGGGACCCATTGGACAGGTGGGGTTCTTGTTGGCGAGGGGGCAGGCCCGCGTCCCTGCGGGCCGCGGGGGAAGTGGACACCAAGGCTGCCTGAGGCTGAATGCAACTAAAGTATATAATTGACATCGTGGTATATTATCGTAATGTGGGGGCAGCCTTGGTGGAAGGTGGCAGGAAATAGGGGGTCTTTCTTCCGCATGTCCCGAACAAAACGCCTGACAGAGATCGAGAAGATGCAGATCGTCCGCGAGGCCGCGGAGGGTGTGTCGACGTCTGAGCTGGCTGAGCGTTTCGAGGTCACATCGCGGGCCGTGCGCTACGTCCTGAAAGCCGATGCCGAGCGCCAGACGGATGCTGCGATCCCGGTCGCCGCGGTCAGTGTGAAGGTTACGGCTGCGGAGCTTAAGGCGCTCGACGCGGTGCTGGCCGCCGCCGGGATCGAGAGCAGAGCCGAGGGGCTGCGGCGGCTCATTCAGGCGGCGGGCGGGGTTTTCGTTCCGGACGCGCAGATGGCAGCAGAGATGGCGCGATACAGGTCCTCTTTGCATGAGGTTGGCAATGGGGTCGCACAGATCGCCAAGCAGATGACGCGGGCCAATCGGATGGGGCAGGGGGCTGATGGTGGCACGCGTGCCGAGTTCTCCGAATTGCGCCTTGCGCAGATGCGCGGGTTGGCGCGGTTCATCCTCGATTCCGCCGACGAGATCGATCTGCTCCTGCGGCGTCGGCGCGACGCGATGCAGCTCGAGGCCAGTGCTGCGCTAAGGGAGTTTGCCCATGCGGCTGAATGATGCGGTTGACGCGGTCACCGGGGAGGTCTTCAGGGATGGCTGGAGCCGAATCCGAGGCTCGATGCAGGGGCTGTATGTCGCCAAGCAGAGCCAGCTTGCGCGCGCGGCAGCAGGGCATCGGCCAGCGGTCTTCAAGGCGATCCGGGGTGGGGGCACGCATACCAAATCGCAGCTGATGAACCAGCTCGATTACCTCACCACCAAGTCTACCCATATCGTGGACAGTAGCGGGTTCCTCGATGGCAAGGCGAAGCTCGAAGCGAAGGACATCAAGGACCTCACCGAGCGCTTTGCCAAGCGGTGGGACGCGGGCTTCAAGCCCAAGCTGGGCCAGACCACCCATATGCTCATGTCCTTCCCAGTTGGCACGCGCGGCGAGGATGTGCGCGACATCTCGACGGACGTGGCAGAGCGGTTCTTCCAGACCGATGAGGGGCATTTCGACTACATCATCGCGGTGCATGAAGACCGCGATCACCCCCATGCGCATCTGGTGCTGAACCGCCACTCGCAGGAAGGCGAGTTCTTCTTTCTGGGGCGCAACCACCGCTTCAACTATGACGACTTCCGCCTCGCCATGGTCGAGGAGGCGGAGAAGTACGGCGTGCGCCTGGAAGCCACGCGCCGGGTGGATCGCGGTGTCGTGCATTACCCCGCCCGGACCAGCGAGGTCTATGCGGCGAAAGAAGAGGGGCGCGCGCCCCGCGAGCGCGAACGCGTGGGCACCGACCTGACGCGGACGCTCGCGGAGATTGCCAATACCAGAACCGTCTACCACTCGCTTGCTGCGGAGGCATCGCGCGAGGCCCGTGAAGATATTGCCACAGCCCTTTTCCGCGCGGGTGAGGTGCTGGCGCGCGGCGGGCAGATGGACCGAACAGGAGATGTGTATATGGCCGAGGATCAGAGTTTCGAGGATCTGAGAAGCCTCTATGCGGAGAAGCTCGCGCGGGTGCAGGGCATGATCGCCGAGAAGTCCGACGCGGAACGTCCCGTGCTGGAAAAACGCCTCATCGAGATCCAGACGCAGGTCCAGCACATGCAGCCGCTCGGATTGCGTTCGAGCACGTTGTCAGAGGCGCCCTCGGAGGGCGGGGTCTACTCAGAGGCAAACATACAGGAAAGCCAGTTGGAGCGCCTCGCCGATCCGCGCCTGCGGTCGCGGATCGACGCGGCCCTGCGGGGCACGGGGATCAGCACATCGAAAGTGGTGGCCCGGATCGAGACGGGCGCCTCAAATGCTGCGCTCGAGCATCAATGGATCGCCGATGATCTCTCCAAGGTGGCTGAGGCGCGCGATCTGAACCTCGAACGCCGCGCCGATCTGGAACAGGCGCGCGACATTCTCAACGATGTGCACGTCGAACTCGGTACGCTGCTGGAAAGGGAAAGCGTGCTGCGCCGGGATGGCATCGTGGAAGCGGAACCGGTCAGCGAGCGGTTCCATTATCACCGGGACGCGGTCCGGATGATGGAAGGGACAATCCGTCAGGAGATGCGCGCAGACGGCCTGACCGCGCAGCAGATCGAGGACCGGGACTGGGAGGTTGTCTCACGGGCGGAGCGCCGGATCGAGACGGAGCAGCGCACGTATCTCGATGCACATCCGGAGCTACTCGCACGCCCTGGCGATGTGATCGACCGGTCCGCGCCCTATAGGGAGACCATCACCGATGCGGCCCGCGCCAGAGAGATCAGCCGCGAGGTCGACCGGATCATTGAGGGTCGCGATGCCCGCACCCCTGTTGCGGATGCAGTTACGGATGACTTACGCGCGCGCTATGCGGACATGCCATCCCACCTCGCCCGTGGTCTAGGCGCGACCTATGCGGCCGTCGTCGAGATACGCAACACCGAGGCCATCAATCAGGTCCGCCGCGAAACCGAGTTGCGCGAGGGGCTTGGGGTTGGCACGCGCGACGCACCCCTCGCAGCCCGCAGTGAAACTGCGCCGCTGTCTGACCGTGCCGACCGCATCGCAGACGAGATTGTGCGTGTCCTGGATCATGAGCGGGCGGGAGAGTTGTCCGCGCCCTTCGAGACCGAGGCGGAGCGGGACGCTTTCCGCGGCGAGATCGCGCGGGTGCTTGATGACCGCCAATTGGGCCGGCTCACATCCGGCGATGCCGATGCGCTGGACAAGGTTCTCGAGGACCGCCTCGACCGGCTTTATGTCGCCAAGGTCTATCTGCAATCCGATGCAGCGACGGCCAACACGGAGGCCTTGCGCCAGGTGGTCGATGAACTCGCCGATACCGAATATGAAAAACATCGCGCTACAGACGTGGAGAGCGAAACCGAGCGGGGTCAGGTCCATTGAGCGCCGCCATGGGAAAAGCGCGGATCGCCACCGGTGTGCTTCTCGTTACGCTGGTGACTGCCGCCATGGGATACACCATCGCCTCGGCGGTACTGACCTATCAGGATCTCGGCTTCGGGGCCGAAATCGACTTCGCCTATATCGCGCAGAACTATCTGGCGATCCTCGATCGCCGCCCCGAGGATGCCCAGCTTATCCACCTGATCATCGGCAGCTTTGCCGCCGCCGGTATGATGCTGAGCCTCGCCCTGTCGGGATCGGCCCTCACACGCTTTGGCCAGACCCATTGGCAGACCTCCCGCGAGATGAAGGCCAACGGGTTTTTCGGGGCACCCGGCACCGGATTCATTCTCGGCAAGCTCGGTACTCCAAAATCCCGCGCGAAGTACATCTGCTCGAAGGTCTTCCCCCATGCGCTGATCGTGGCCCCCACGGGTCGCGGCAAGACCACGGGCTTTGTCATTCCGAACCTGCTGACCTGGCAAGGCTCCGCCGTGACGCTTGATGTGAAGGGCGAATGTTTTGAGGCTACGGCCCGGCACCGCGCAGCCCAGGGCGACAAGGTCTATCGCTTTGCCCCCACCGATTGGGAGGGCAAGCGCACGCATCGCTACAACCCGCTCCTGCGCATCTTTGAGCTGAAAGATCCCGCGCGCCAGCAGATGGAATTGCAGCTCCTGGCGACGCTTTTCCTGCAGAGCGATAATGACCGGGTACAGGGACTTCTGAAAGGCGGGATCGATCTCTTCGTGGCGGCAGGGCTCTTGGCCTTCCAGCGCAAGCGCCCCACCTTGGGCGAAATCTACCGCATCGCGGCCTCGGGCGGGAACAAGCAGAAGGAGTATTTCGCGCGGGGCCACGAGGTGGAGAACAGGGCGGCCAAGTTGATCTTCACGCGGTTGGCCTCGACCAACAACGATACGCTGACCTCCTACGTCTCGCTTCTGATGACCTCGGGGCTCGATCAATGGCAGAATCCGGCCATCGATGAGGCGACGGCGGTCTCGGATTTTGATTTCCGGACGATCCGCAAGAAACCCTTCTCCGTCTACCTCGTGGTCCAGCCGCTGATGGTGAAACCCCTCGCGCCGCTGATCCGGCTCTTCTTCTCCGATCTTCTCTCGGCCATGCAGGAAAAGGACCCCGGGCCGGATGAACCTTGGCCCGTGATGATCATGCTCGATGAGTTCAATCGCCTTGGCAAAATGCCGATCGTAGTCGAGAGCATCGAAACCCTGCGGACCTATCGTGGCCATCTGGCCGTGGTCACCCAAACCATCCCAGCCCTCGATGAAATCTACGGAGAGAACACCCGCCGCGCGCTTCAGGGCAATGCGGGCGTAAAGCTCTACCTCACGCCTTCGGATGAGAAGACGGTCGAGGAGCTGAGCAAGGCGGTCGGCAAGACCACCAAGACCGTGGTCACGCGGTCTCAGTCCATCGGCAAGAACCCCTTCGAAGGACGCAGCCAGTCCACACGGACCGAAGAAAGTTCTTTGCTGCCCGAAGATGAGGCGCGCCGTCTGCCGCTCGACGAGATCGTCATGGTGATCGATGCCCAGATGCCAGTCCGTGCGAAGCGGATTCAGTATTTCGACGACCGCCTGTTCAAGGCCATCCATGCGGCGCAGACAGGCGAGTTGCCATTTCCAGAGCCGGGGGGAGGGGGGCCGCAAGGCACGCTGCCGCTGAGCATGCGCGCCATGCCGATGACACCGCCACTGGACGGGTCTGGCGGATCCGAGGCCGACGTTGAGGCCGAACGCCAGGCTGCTGATGGCCAATCGTCAGGGAAAACTGATGTCGCTCCAAAGAAAACTTCGCCGGTCGTTCAAGCCGTTATCGCCAAGGAACAGCGACAGATTGAAATGGATTTTGGGGGGGAAGTGGCTGCTCTTGGTTCGGTGAAAGATGCGGATGTCGAGCAGGTACGAACGGCCGTACATGATTTGGGCGAGTTGGAGACAGCCCTAACACAGGGGCTCTAACTTGATGGGTTGTCGCATCCAGAAGTTGATGCAGTAAGAGGTGGTCACCAGCCGCGTTCTAGAAGTCTGAGATTTCGCTCTCTATCAGGTTTGACCCTTTGCAAGGGTAACCTCCATATCTTGTTGCTCCTCCCTTATGTTACTCCAGATAAAGTGTTACATCTGGAAAAGCCTGTTTTCGGGAATCGAGATGTGAATAAGAAAGTTACAACCAGCCAGCGAATTGGCGAAATCGGGGAGAAGGCGGCTAATCTTCAATTCTTGCGAATTGGGTTCCAATTCGATGGGCGTTCGCGGTTGGAAGCAGGGATAGACGGCATCGCTGAGGTGATGGACGATGATCAGCCGACTGCGAAGATGATTGCCGTTCAGGTCAAGGCTACTGAGCGTGGCAGCTATGTCGGCGAGACGAACGCCGGTTTCACCTATCGTGTCCGCGCTTCAGATTTCGACTATTGGCGTGGCTCCAACCTACCCGTCATCCTAGTTCTCTACAGGCAATTAGATGACACATTCTTCTGGAAGTCGCTCGAAAACCTCGTTGGCGAGGCCGAACGCACATTGCAGTTCGACAAGGAGCGCGACGTCTTGGACGGACGTGCGAAGGATCGCCTCGCTGCCCTGACCGTCGCCAAGCAAGGACACGGTTACTACGTCCCGCCACTCGGGGGAGGGGAGGACGCGATCATCAACATGGTGCCATTGCAGCTTCCTGGGGAAATCTTCGTCGCACAGACACAGCTCTCCACCCAGAAGGCGCTCGCCCGGATGAATAAGGTCCGGGAAGGCCAACGGTACGATTGGATGATCGATGAAACCTCGCTTTGGACATTCTGCGACCCGCTAACCACACCCGTTCGCGACCTAGTTGAGCGGGATCAGGTCGAACGGATCGAAACCGACTTTCTGGCACAACACGACGCCGTAGATCAGCAGCACAAATTTGCGGGCCTGTTGCGACATACTCTGGCGCATGACTTTCGGGATTTGCTTGGATGGGACCGAAAGAAAAAGCAGTTCTACTTCTTGCCGACACCTGGAGGCGTCGCGCGCAAGTTTCGCTATCTTGGTGCGAAGCAGAAGACACAGGCCGACGTTGTCAGCGTCTATCAGAAGTCGAAGGGGGAGGGGCCCATCGACTATGTGCGGCACCATTCATTCCATCCCCGGTTCGAGCGCTTGGCGGACCAATGGTACCTGATCATCAACCCATCCTACTACTTCACTTCGGATGGAGCGCGCGCGCTCAACTATCCGGATGCCTTGTTGTCCGGGAAGAAGCGCCTCGACACAAACAGCACCGTTCGAGGCCAGGTGATCATGTGGCATCGATTGCTGTCAGGTCTGGAATTTGAAGATGCCGGCGAACTGCTGGCACCCGACACCAAGACGGATCGTATCATCAAGTTTGGTGACCCGCCTTCCATCGAACTGCCGAAGAGTGTGCCCGAGGACGTGTGGGGCGCGAAGGCGCAAAAGTCGAGGAAGCCGTCCGGCTCGAATGAACAAGGCAGCTTCGACCTATGAGCGACTTCAAGACAAAGATCTTCCCGGAGCCTGAACTGGAATTTGGTGACCAACACCATCATCCTGATCCACGATTGGGGTTGCTACAGGCGGGCCCGTTGCAAACGAACCTGGGGGACACGATCAAAGTCGGCGTTGTTGGCAGCGCTCTGACCGTCGAAAAATCAGGCGAGTTTCTGAATGCGATCGAAGATGGGTTCGAGGGTAAGACCGAAAAGCACCCGAACCTGCACCCGGATTTCCCCGGGTTGAGAAACCAGAACCCCTATCGGTGCCGGTTTGAAATGGTGGCTGCCGAAGATGGAGTACTGACCAAAGGTCAGATCGAGAAGATTGCTAAGGAACCGAGCGATGCGCGTGCTGTGGAGATGGCCGTCGACGCAGTTATGGCGCAACTGGAAAAGCTGGAGGCGCATCATGAACGGCCGGACGTGGTCATGGTTTCTCTCCCTGTCAAGTTGATCGAACGGGTCTGGAGAAACGAGCGGGCGCGCGATGACGAAGTTATAGAGGACGAAGCGGCCGACGCGAAAGCTGGCAGAGAAACCTCTCCGAACTTCCGTGGCTTGCTCAAGGCCAGAGCGATGGACCTCAGATTCTCAATTCAGATTGTTTGGGAGGATGTCATCAACCCCGATGCCAAGATCCCTCGCAAAATCAAGGAGAACTCTGACCGCCAAACCCAAGACCGAGCTGACCTCGCATGGAACCTTATGACGACGCTCTACTATAAGGGCAGCGGCAAGGTGCCCTGGCGCAGATTGCCGGAAGAAGGCGAGTTCACCGCCTGTTACATTGGCATCAGCTTTTTCAAGGATGCCGAAACCGACGAGATATGGACCAGTGCTGCGCAAATGTTCGACGAGCGGGGCAGAGGGTTCATTCTTAGAGGCGGTCCTGCACAGTCAGAGTCGCGGGGTCGCCACCCGTTCCTCACTATCGATGAGGCTCACAAGCTTACCGAGAGCGCCTTGGCCGCCTACAAATCGGTCCATAGAACGATGCCGGCACGCGTGATCGTCATGAAGACGTAGC
>Ga0213841_1001449_pt1 | contig 11654 bp, 10 predicted proteins | sample SWPATP23_FD_160125 | JGI IMG/M metagenome (GOLD analysis project Ga0213841, IMG submission 160125) | Coastal seawater microbial communities from Marineland, Florida, United States - SWPA TP2 #3 | ecosystem: Environmental > Aquatic > Marine > Coastal | place: USA: Florida | collected 2016-08-14 | reverse complement strand
AGGACCCGATGACGATCAGCACGTCGGCGTCCTCGAGCAGCTCCGTCATGTACTGGTCCTCGATCCAGGACTGGAGCGAGAGTTCATGGGTCCAGGGGAAGGCGCCGTTGCCGCCGGGGGTGCAGATGACCGGCGCGTGCAGCTTTTCCGCGATGGACAGCAGCGACTTCTCCGCGTGGCCGCGGCGGGTGCCGCCGCCGGCGATGATGGCCGGGCGCTTGGCCTCGGAGAGCCACTTCACGGCTTCGCGGACCAGCTCCACGCGGGGCGGGTTATCGGCTGCCTCGGCGAGCGCGTCCTCCACCGGCGGCACCATGATCGGGTCCAGCAGGACATTCTGCGGGATTTCGATCCACACGGGGCCCTGCGGCGAGGAGATGGCCTCGGTCCAGGCGTCCTGGATGGCCGAGGGGATGCCGGAGGCGTGCTGGATCAGCCGCTGGCTCTTGGTGACGTTGGCCGCGGAGGCCTTCTGGTCATCGAGCTGGTGCAGCATGCCCTTGCGCCGCGCACCGAGGCCTTCGAGCGGGATCTGGCTCGCCACGACCACCATGGGCACCCCGGTGGCGTAGGCCTCCTGCAGCCCGGCGAGGGAGGTCAGCGCCCCCGGGCCGGTGGAGAGGAAGAGGACGCCGACCTCGCCGGTGGCGCGGGAATACCCGTCGGCGGCGAAGGCCGAGTTGTTCTCCACCCGCGAGGAAACGAAGTGCAGTTTGCCGCGGCCCATCGCGTCGAAGAGGCCGAGGGCGTGCTGGCCCGGGATGCCGAAGACGGTCTTGGCGCCGAGCGCCTCGAGGGTTTCGACAACGAGGTCGCCGCCGTTGCGCACGCCGGTCACTGGGCTGCCCCGGCTTCGGCGGGACGGGTTCCGGCAGCGGCGAAGCCGGCGGGGCGGCGGCTTTCGCGGCCGAGGGCCTGCGCGGCGTAGCCGTTCGGCGCGCCGGCACGGTCGCCGTCGACGGCGTTGTCCGCCATCAGGGTGACCAGTTCGTAGGCGACGTGGCTGGCCGCCACGCCGGTGATCTCGGCGTGGTCGTACGCGGGGGCGACCTCGACGACGTCGGCTCCGACCAGGTTCATGCCGCGGAAGCCGCGGATGATTTCGAGCAGTTCGCGGCTGGTGATGCCGCCGGCTTCCGGGGTGCCGGTGCCGGGTGCGTGGGCGGGGTCGAGGACGTCGATGTCGACGGAGATGTAGAGCGGGCGGTTGCCGATCCGGTCGCGGACCTTGGCGACGGTTTCCAGCACGCCCTGGTAGTAGACGTCGGCGGAAGTGACAATGCCGAAGCCGAAGCGGTGGTCGTCGTCGAGATCCTTCTTGCCGTACAGCGGTCCGCGGGTGCCGATGTGGCTGATCGCTTCGGTGTCGAGGATGCCCTCTTCGACGGCGCGGCGGAAGGGGGTGCCGTGGGTGTACTCGGCGCCGAAGTAGGTGTCCCAGGTGTCCAGGTGCGCGTCGAAGTGCAGCATGGCGATGGGCTGGCCGGCACGCTCGGCGGCGGCGCGGAGCAGCGGCAGGGCGATGGTGTGGTCCCCGCCGAGGGTCAGCAGCTTGCTGCCGGAAGCGGTCAGGTCCAGCGCGTTCTGCTGGATGGTCTCGATCGCCTCGTTGATGTTGAAGGGGTTGACCGCCATGTCGCCGGCGTCGGCCACCTGGATGTTCTCGAACGGGCTGACGTCCCAGGCCGGGTTGTAGGGCCGGAGCAGCCGGCTGGCTTCCCGGACGTGGTTGGCGCCGAAGCGGGCGCCCGGGCGGTAGGAGACACCGGAGTCGAAGGGCACGCCGACCACCGTGACATCGGCCTTGGAGACCTGATCCAGGCGCGGCAGTCGGGCATAGGTTGCGGCCCCGGCGTAGCGCGGGATGCGGGAGGAATCGATGGGGCCTAGATTGCCATTGGCTTCGATGCGCAGCTCTTCCACGAGTGGCGTCTCCTTAGGGAATGGTCCGGCGGGTGTGACTGCCATCATACACTTCATGTTGCCCGTAGCGCATCAGTTGTTTACCTGACCGGCGCCACCCGCTGTTGCCCCGTTCTCCCCCGGACCGTGCACTCCTCCCCAGTTACTCGATGCCCCCAGCCCTGCCGCCCGCCCCGAGCCGCGCGGATCCGCGGAATCCCGCCACCCCGGCACCGTGGCCAGCAAAGTAACTGGGCGGGAACGCACACAGCCGGCGCCGCCGAGCCCCTCCAAGTTGTCCAGATAGCAGGATTGACCGGTTCCGGCCGGGGAAGCGGCAGCCTGCACTGGAGCTATGGATCCCCTGGCTTACTTGGCCCAACTGGGCGGCGTCGCCCGGACCAGCCAATTCCTGTCCGCCGGCTACAGCCGACGGGAGGTTGCCCGGCTGGCCCGGGTCGCCTTCCAGCCACGACGCGGCATCTTGGCGCTGCCTGACTGCAGGCCCGAGTTCCTGGCCGCACTGCAGCACAACGCCCGCGTCAGCTGTGCCAGCGCCGCCGGCCACTACGGACTATGGCTGCGGAATCCGCCCGCCCGGCACCACCTGGCCTGCACCCACGGCCACGGCAGAGGCTTCATCCGCCACAGGACGGTGCGGTTCGAGGGGCCCGCGGAGCTTCCCGTGGCCGCCGTCGAAGACGTGGTGCTGCATGCCTTGGGCTGCCTCGCTCCCCCCGCATCCACCGCCATCGCAACGTCGGCCCTGCGGCTGCTCGGCGTGCCGCTGGAACTGTTGAAAGCAGAACTCACGGCAGACCGGTCCGGGACGGCCCGGCGGGTGCTGCAGGACCTGGATCTTCGGGCCGAGTCAATCGTTGAAGTGGACACCCAGCACCTCTTGAGGGCCAACGGCATCGGCTACGACGCCCAGGTCTATCTGCCCGGCATCGGCAGGGTCGACTTCCTGCTGGAAGGATTCTTAATCGTCGAAGTGGACGGCTTCGCGTTCCACTCCAACCGGAAAGCCCTTCGTCGGGATCTCCAGCGGAACAATGCCGCGGCCCTCAGTGGTTTCGCGTCGCTCCACTACATGCCCGAGGACATCTGGTTCGAGCCGGAGCGCGTCCTGGCGGAGATCCGGGCGGTCCTGGCGGAGGGACCGCGGCACACCCGGTAGGCCTCGGGTCCCGAGGGGCCGGACGCTCCCGCCCAGTTGCTTAGCGGACCAGGTCTGGACTTCCGCGGAATTCAGGGGCCTGCGGAACGACGGCCGCTGCGTTGCCGGAGGTAACTGGGCGGGAAGGCCCGGGGCACCGGGGCGGGAAGGCCCGGCACCGGGGCCAAGGCCCGGCGGCCTACCGGCTCGCGGCGGGAACCAGCACCCAGAGCACCTCGACGGGCTCGTCGGTGGGGTTGATCCAGGTGTGCGGCTCCCGGCCGGGGAAGGTGACGGTGTCACCAGTTCCCAGCTCGAACTCCTCGTTGGTGAGGAGGAGCCGGATGCTGCCCTTCACCACGTGCAGCACATCGACGTCGCAGTCCACGGCGTAGAGCTCGGACTCGCCGCGCCCGCGGGGCTCGATCACGGCCTGGATGATCTGGACCCGGCGCTCGGAGCGGGCGGTCAGCAGCCGCTCCACAATCCCCTCGCCGCCGAGCGAGATCCGGGGGCCCTCGCCATTCTTGGTGAGGTGGGTTTCCGGGGCGGCGAACAACTCGCCGATCGAAATCGAGAGGACCTGGCATAGCGTCACCAGCGAACTCACCGAGGGCGAGGTGAGGTCCCGTTCAACCCTGCTGAGGAAGCCTTTGGTCAGGCCGGTGGCATCGGCTACCTGTTCGATGGTGAGCCGCTGCGACTGCCGGGCGGCACGGATCCTGGAACCGATGGCAACCGGAACGTTGCTCGGTTCTACGGGTAGAGCCTTCATAAGGGAACCTTTCACGGCCGGCCGCGCGGCCCCATCTTTGGTGCCAATCCTAGTCGTAGAGTGGCACGCAATATCCCGGAAGGACACGCCGCGACACCACCTTGACTGTTACCGGCGTCACAACTTACTGTTTGGCAACAAGTGTTGCCCAGCAGGCAAAGGGTCGGGTCACGGAGCGGACGCTCCGCCCCGACGCCGTCCTGCAATCCACCGTCAAGCACCAACGGGCGCCGGCCGCAAGATTGCTGCCAGCAGCCCGTCGCTGCTTCCAAACAGCTCCAAGGAGCCCTCAATGGACGCAAGTTTCGTCAACATCGCCATCGTGGTGGTGTATCTGGTCGCCATGCTGGCCTTCGGCTGGTGGGGCAAGTCCCGCACCAGAAACAACAGCGACTTCCTGGTCGCCGGCCGCCGGCTGGGCCCGTTCCTCTACACCGGCACCATGGCCGCCGTCGTCCTGGGCGGCGCCTCGACGGTCGGTGGCGTGGGCCTGGGTTACAAGTTCGGCATCTCCGGCATGTGGCTGGTCGTTGCGATCGGCGCCGGAGTGCTGCTGCTGAGCCTGCTCTTCGCCAGCACCATCCAGAAACTCAAGATCTACACCGTGTCCCAGATGCTGACCCTGCGCTACGGCAGCCGGGCCACCCAGACCTCGGGCATTGTCATGCTCGCCTACACGCTGATGCTCTGCGCCACCTCCACCGGCGCCTACGCCACGATCTTCGTCGTGCTCTTCGGCTGGGACCGCGCGCTGGCCATCGCCATCGGCGGCGCCATCGTCCTGGTCTACTCGACCATCGGCGGCATGTGGTCCATTACCCTGGCCGACCAGGTCCAGTTCGTCATCAAGACGGTGGGCATCTTCCTGCTGATGCTGCCGTTCACGCTCAACGCCGCCGGCGGCCTCGACGGCATCCGCAGCCGCGTCGACGCCAGCTTCTTCCAGATTGACGGCATCGGCGTCCAAACGATCATCACCTACTTCGTCGTTTACACCCTCGGCTTGCTGATCGGCCAGGACATCTGGCAGCGCGTGTTCACCGCCAAAACCCCCACGGTCGCGCGGTGGGGCGGCGCGACGGCGGGCATCTACTGCATCCTCTACGGCGCCGCCGGCGCCATGATCGGCCTGGGCGCACGCGTCGCCCTGCCGGACATCGACGTCAAGGCCCTGGGCAAGGACGTGGTCTACGCCGAAGTCGCCACCAACCTGTTGCCGATCGGCATCGGCGGCCTGGTGCTCGCCGCGGCCGTCGCCGCCATGATGTCCACCGCGTCGGGCGCCCTGATCGCTGCCGCAACCGTGGCCCGCGCCGACGTCCTGCCCTTCGTCGCCGGCTGGTTCGGCAAGAACGTCAACACCGACGACACGGACAACCCGGAGCACGACGTCAAGGCCAACCGCCTGTGGGTCCTGGGGCTGGGCGTCGTGGCGATCGTGATCGCCATCATCACCAAGGACGTCGTCGCGGCGCTCACCATTGCCTACGACATCCTGGTCGGCGGCCTCCTGGTCGCAATCCTCGGCGGCCTCGTCTGGAAGCGCGGCACCGGCGTCGCCGCCGCGGCTTCCATGGCCGTGGGGTCCGTCCTCACCCTGGGCACCATGATTGTCCTGGAGATCAATGCCGAGGTCCCGCTGGATGGCATCTACGCGAACGAACCGATCTACTACGGCTTGCTGGCGTCCGCGGTGGTCTATGTCGCCGTGTCGCTGCTGTCCAAGCCGACGGATCCCGCGGTGATGAAGAACTGGCACGAACGTGTTGCCGGCGGTGCGGCGGACGAACAGGACAAGGTTCCGGCCCTGAGCCACTAATCCCACGCACGGCCCGGGCCCCGGCCCGGCAGGACCGGAGCTGATTAAGGACGACGGCGGTGCCTCCCACTCGGGGAGGCACCGCCGTCGCGCTGTCTGGGTCAAATGGAGGCGGAGTGCCAGCGCCGGGGGCCGCTACTCTTCCTCGGGTTCGCGGAACTCGTCCGCGTCCGCGGGCACAATCGGCTGCTCGTCCCCGAGAAAATCCTCCGCGTCGAGGGGAACGAGCCGGTCGGCCTCCTCCAGCAGTTCCTCCTCCACGGTTTCCGCGTCACCGACCGGAGCGTCCTCGGCGAAGTCGTATTCGGGATCAGACTCGACGGAGTCCCTGGCCGGCTGGCCGGCGTGTGGTCCGGTGGTGTCCATGGTGCAACCTCCGTGCGGTGAGCGGCGGCAAGGGGGGCAGGCTCCGCCGGGATGCGCCGCGGCGGTCCCGGAAACGCCCGGGCGGGCCTGCCGTTGAACCCGCCCTGGCCTTTATTCGAACACCCCGCACGGTACCGGTCAAGGGCCCGGCCGCCGAGCCGTGGCGAGATCCTAAGCAGCCTTACTTTACGGTGCGCCGAAACTTTCTGCTGAGGATTACCGGCCGAAAATCCGCGTGAATACGGGGTACGCTGAGGTGGCAATGGGGCCGAACCTTGCCCCGTCAACCCAGGAGTTTCCGTGTCACAGCACGCGCCATCCGGCCACAACCATTCCGACCCCGGCCCCGCCGCGCCGTCCCCCGAGCCCCGCGCCACGACCCCGGCGAGCGCCGCGGACATCAAACGCTGGCGGCAGTACCTCGCCGACGAACGCGCCGAGGCCTCGGTCTACCGCGACCTCGCGCAGAACCGTAGCGGCGAGGAGCGCGACATCCTGCTCGCCCTTGCCGACGCGGAAGGACGCCACGAGGCGCACTGGCTGCAGCTCCTCGGCGAGCACGCCGGCCGGCCGCGGCCCGCCTCGCTCCGCAGCCAGTTCCTCGGCTTCCTGGCCCGCCATTTCGGCTCCGTGTTTGTCCTGGCGCTGGCCCAGCGAGCCGAGAGCCGCTCCCCGTACGCCAACGACCCCAACGCTACGCCGGCCATGGTCGCCGACGAGCAGATCCACGAGGAAGTGGTCCGCGGCCTGGCCACGCGCGGCCGCAACCGCCTCGCCGGAAGCTTCCGCGCCGCGGTGTTCGGCGCCAACGACGGGCTGGTCAGCAACCTGTCCCTCGTCATGGGCATGGCCGCCTCCGGCGTAGCCAGCTCCGTGGTCCTGCTCAGCGGCGTGGCCGGGTTGCTGGCCGGCGCCCTGTCCATGGGAGCCGGCGAGTTCATCTCGGTGCGGTCCCAGCGTGAGCTGCTGGCCGCGACCCGCCCCACCCAGATCACCCTCGCCGCCGCGCCGTCGCTGGACATCGAACACAACGAACTCCTGCTGGTCTATCTGGCCCGCGGGATGTCCCGCGAGGCGGCGGAGCACCGCGTCTCCGAGCGGATGGGGCTGCTGGACTGCGACTGTGATCCCAGCCTGTCCCTGCGTCCGGAACTTCCCGAGACCGAGGACCAGCACGAGGCCGTGGGTACCGCCTGGAGCGCCGCGGCGTCGAGCTTCTGCTTCTTCGCTTCCGGCGCGATTGTGCCGATCATTCCGTTCCTGCTGGGCATGACCGGAATCGCCGCACTCGTGGTGTCCGCCGGTCTGGTGGGGATCGCCCTCCTGCTGACCGGCGGCGTCGTCGGCCTGCTCTCCGGCACCTCCCCGGCCAGCCGCGCGTTCCGCCAGCTCGCCATCGGCATTGGTGCCGCCGCCGTCACTTATCTTCTTGGCATGGTGTTTGGCGCGGTGGTCGCCTAGTGGACGATCCCGGGTTCCGGGACCGCGGACCGCGGCACAGCCGTGCCCGCAGTGCCGCCCGGGTGGTCCGGAACCTCGCCGCCGTCGTCCTGATTGCGGGTGCAGCCTTCCTGGCGGCCGGGCTGGTGTACGGCGACCCCCGTTTTGTCGGGCTGTTCGAGTTCAACAGCGGAGCCGACGCCGGGCCGGCTGCCGCGCCGGCGAGCCACCCGACGGCCAGCCAGGCGGGCCGGAAGGCCGGCGTCCCGGCAGACGGGGCCCAGATGGAAGTGCCGCCGCCTGGTTTCGAAGAACAGGAACAGCCCCTGGGGCAGCCCCGGACGCCGCCCTCTGCCAGCACGTCCTATAAGTTCCTGGCCACCAACCCCGACGGCAGCCCGGTGGGTTACTCCCCCTGCCGGCCATTGCACTACGTCGTCAATTCGGCCCTGGCGCCCAAGGGCGCCGAAGGGCTGGTGGAAAACGCGATCAAGACTGTCTCGGAGGCGACCGGCATCACGTTCGTCAACGACGGCCCCACCACCGAGGCCCCGTCCCAGTCCCGTGCTCCGTACCAGAAGGCCAGGTACGGCGAGCGCTGGGCTCCCCTGCTGATCGCCTGGACCACTCCGGAACAGGCGCCGCAGCTCAAGGGTTCCGTGATCGGCACCGGTGGCAGCACCCACTTCAGTTTCGGTGACGGTCCCAAGAGCTTCGTCACCGGCAGCCTGGAGCTGGACGCGCCGCAGATCACCCAGGACCTTGACCGCGGTGACAGCTCGGCGTATGCCACGGCCGTGATTCTGCACGAGCTGGGCCATGTGATGGGCCTGGAGCACGTGGACGATCCCACGCAGCTGATGTACCCCGAGATCGGTGCGCCGGACGGCCTGGCCGCCGGAGACCTGAACGGCCTCTACCAGCTCGGCCACGCCCCCTGCCGCAAGGACCTCTAGGACCACCGGGACCTTCAGGTGTCCCCGGTCCTAGCGTTCGATAACGGCGAGGGCTTCCTCCACCGTGTCCACCAGGAAGATCCGGTTTTCCATCTTCCGGCCCGCGGCAAGGCTCTGCAGCAGGGGCCACGCCGGGAACCTGCGCAGCCAGTGCTCTGTGCCCACCAGCACCATGGGCGTGATGGTTTCCGAGGCGCCGTAGTAGTTCTCGCAGGCGTCCTGGAAGATCTCCTGAACGGTTCCGCCGGAGCCTGGCAGGAAGATGATCCCGCCGTTGCACAGCTCCAGCAGGACCGCCTCGCGGATGGCGTTGGCGAAGTACTTGGCGATGTGGGTGGCAAAGAAGTTGGGCGGCTCGTGGCCGTAGAACCAGGTGGGAATGCCCAGCGACGGCGTACCGTCCGGATGGCGCTCGACGACGGCGGCCGCGGCCCGAGCCCACGCGGACACCGAGGGCCGGAAGCGGGGCACGGCGGCGAGGTCCGTCAGCGCCTGCCGGAAATCCGCCTCGTCCGCGGTGCTGAGGTAGGCGCCCAGATTGGCAGCCTCCATGGTGCCCGGGCCGCCGCCGGTGGCGACCACGCTGCCGTTGCGCGCCAACAGGCGGCCCAGCAGTGCCGCCTCGGTAAAGCCGGCCGAGCCCCGACTGGCCGCATGCCCGCCCATCACCCCGACCATGGTTCGGCCAAGGCACAGCTCGGAGCGGGTCAGCTCCTCGAGCGCGTCGCCGATGGAGTGGTCATGCAGGGCCGCCGCGAGCGTCGCGTCCAGCCGGTGCCGCTGGCCGGGCCGGATGCTCCACTGGTAGACCCTCGCGTCCAGGGTGTCCTCATAGCGGGTCTCCTCCACGCCCGCGTAAAGCTCCTGCGGGGTGTACAGCCGGCCGCGGTACGGGTTGAACGGAACCTTTTCCAATCTCGGAAAAATCAGGGCGCCGCGGCCGCGCAGCGAGTCCTCTACCCCGTCGTCGAAGGTGCAGCCCAGGAAGATCGCACCCTGCGCCTCGAGGGACTCTAGCGGCTCCCGGCGGCCACGCAGATCCAGCGACTGGACGTGCCACCCGTGCATGGACCGGGCGCCGTCCGCGACCAGCCGGTCGAAACTGCCGACGCTTTCGACCTCCAGGGTGCGCGGACTCGGGTGCAGGCTGCGGGCGGCGCTCATCCGGCGGACCTAGTGGAGCTGGTCCGGCGCGGGGGCGGATCCCGGTACGGCTTTCGAGGCCATGTAGGCGTCGAGCTTGGCCAGCGTCTGCTCGATGCTGGCCGGGTGGCGGCGAGGGTAGCCGGCCAGGCGCAGGAGAATCCGGCCCCGCACCCGGCGCGCGTCCCACTGCTCGGTCACCAGGGTGCCCGGGTTTCCGGCTGCGTCAGTGATGGGATTCAGCAGATAACGCCAGACGTGGCCGCCGAAGTGCCGCCAGGCGATCCGTCGGCCCTCCTCGAACTCGCAGACCGTGTTCAGGATCTTGTAGTCCAGCTTGATGTTCATTTCCATGCCGAACTTAGCGCCAAGGGCGAGGCGTTCCGGGCCGCGCGGCTGGGCGCCCTTCACGGTGCCCGAACCGTCAATCACGCTGTGCAGGGCCGGAGTGGCGAGCACCTCGAAGATGGCTTCCGGGGCGGCTGCGATGAAGCGGCTGCGGGAGACGAGATATCTGTTGGTCATCCGGCAATCCTAGCCCTGCGTTGTGACGCCGGCGTCGTGGTGCAAAATGAGTCATGCAGATTCCAGCCCGGCCCTTCAGCGGCCGCCCCCGCATCGGCGTTCCGGTCCGGCTCAGCAGTTCGCTGGGCACCGATCCGCGGGTGGCGGAAGCCAACGCACTCTTTGACTACATCGTTGACCTGGTCCGCGACGGCGGCGGCGAGCCGGTGCTGCTGACCGGTGCCGACGGGGTCTCGGGGCTCGACGGCGTCGTGCTTCCCGGCGGCGGCGATCTGGACCCGCGGCTTTATGGAGAGACCGACGGCGGAACCTGCTATGACGTCAACCTGGGGCAGGACGAGCTGGATCTCGCCGTGGCCCGGCGGTCCATCGACGCCGGGCTGCCGGTGTTCGGCATCTGCCGCGGGCACCAGCTGCTGAACGTCCTCTACGGTGGAACCCTGGTCCAGGACATGGACCCTGGCGCCGTGGCCCACCGGGAGCCGGAGCCCGTCCATGGCGCGGGACCCTGGGCCTGGCACGAGGTCCGGATCGCCGGAGGCTCGAAGGTGGCCGGACTGTACGGCAGCACCGGACCCGCGCCGGGATCCGGTGCTGCGGCTGGGGTTACGGTCAAGATTGCCTCCGGCCACCACCAGGCCGTGGCCCGGGTGGCGGACGGACTCATCGTGACCGCGGTGGCCGACGACGGGACGGTGGAAGCCCTGGAAGATCCGGAGCGCTGGGTGGCCTCGGTGCAGTGGCATCCGGAGGCCTTGGAACTCCCTGCCGGGGAGCGTCAGGCCCCGTTCCGGTCGTTCGTGGAGCTCTGCCGGAACCGCGCGGCGGAGCGTTAGCTAGAGCCGCTGCAGTTCCGCGCCGTCCCGCGCCGACTCGGCGTCGGTGGCAGCCGAAGCGTCGACCGCCGGTGCGGGCCGTCCGGCGTCGTCCATTCCTGCACCCTTGGCACCCTTCTTGGCGGCAACGGCGGCGAAGGCCATTACTGCCAAGCCCAGCAGGGTGATGCCGGCGCCCGCCCAGATCGGCGAGGTGTAGCCGAGGCCGGCGGTGATGGTCACGCCGCCCATCCACGCACCGAGGGCGTTGCCGACGTTGAAGGCGCCGATGTTGGCGCCGGATGCCAGAGTGGGTGCGCTGTCTGCGTACTTCATCACGCGCATCTGTAGCCCGGGAACGGTGGCGAAGCCGAAGCCGCCCAGCAGGACCATGGAGGCGATGGTCATCGGCTGGTTGGTTGAGGTCAGCGCGAAGGCGACGAGCACCACCACGAGGGCGGCCAGCACCACCAGCAGGGTGCGGTCCACGTTCCGGTCCGCGGCTTTGCCTCCGACGGTGTTGCCGATGAAGAGGCCGACGCCGAAGAGGATCAGCAGCCACGGAACGGTGGTCGCGGAGAACTCGGTGACCTCGGTGAGGGTGAAGGCGATGTAGGTGAAGGCGCCGAACATGCCGCCGTAGCCGAGGATGGTCACGAAGATGGACAGCCAAACCTGGCCGGACCGGAACGCCCGGAGTTCGCCCCGCAGTCCGCCAGCGGCGGTCTCTCCTGATCCCGTTTTCGGTACAAGG
>Ga0213841_1001434_pt1 | contig 11781 bp, 10 predicted proteins | sample SWPATP23_FD_160125 | JGI IMG/M metagenome (GOLD analysis project Ga0213841, IMG submission 160125) | Coastal seawater microbial communities from Marineland, Florida, United States - SWPA TP2 #3 | ecosystem: Environmental > Aquatic > Marine > Coastal | place: USA: Florida | collected 2016-08-14 | reverse complement strand
TGCCGGGTTGGGCGTCATCATCGCGTTCACCATCTGGCTCACCTCCCGCACCTCCTAAGCGGACCTTGCACCTGTAAGAATTTTCTGCTGACCCGTCAGCAGTTTGAATTGAAACCTAACTCGGCACTTGCCGAGACGAGAGAAGGATGAGGCGAATCATGGGCAACCATAGTGACGGCAGTCCGAACCACTCGGGCACCGTAGCTAAGGGTGGTCAGAATGATGTGGAGAAGTTCCAGGATCCTGGAATTCCCCCGCATCGTTTGCGCCTGGCTGACACGGACCCGAAGGCGGCAAAGAAAGCAGAACGGCAGGTAGCCCTTCTGTTCGGCATCTCGGTCGTTGGCACCGTGATATTCCTGGTGGCGTACTTCGCGATCGATCTGGGGAAAGATTCCGCGATCGCCACGATCCGCCTCCAGAATGCACTGTTGGGCATCGGCACCGCGTTCGCGATGCTGGGCATCGGCACCGGTATCGTCCACTGGGCCAAGGCCCTCATGCCGGACCATGAGGTCTCGGAAGAGCGCCACGCGATCCGCACCGAGGAAGACCGCCAGGCTGCGGTCCGCATCGTCGACGACATCGTGGAGGAAACCGGCATCAAGCGCCGGCCGCTCATCCGCAATACCCTGCTTGGCGCCGTGGCCCTCGCGCCCCTGCCGGCCCTGGCCATCTTCGGTGACCTCGGCCCCCGGCCGGACAACACGCTGGCCCACACCATGTGGGCACCCCAGGACGGCAAGCTCAAGCGGCTCACCCGCGACCCCGACGGCACCCCCATCAAGGCCGCGGATGTCACCATCGGCTCGGCGTTCCACGTCATCCCCGATGGGCTGAACGAACTAAGCGAAGGCAAGCTGAACGAGAAGGCCAAGTCCGTCGTTCTGCTGATGCGCCTGAACCCTGAAGAGCTCCACCCCTCCCCCGGGCGCGAAGACTGGGCTTACAACGGAATCGTTGCTTACTCCAAGATCTGCACCCACGTTGGTTGTCCTGTTGCCCTGTATGAGCAGCAGACCCACCACCTGCTGTGCCCGTGCCACCAGTCAACCTTCGACCTGACCCAGCAGTGCAAGGTTATCTTCGGCCCGGCCAGCCGTCCTCTCCCCCAGCTGCCTATCGCAGTGGATTCCGAGGGCTACCTGGTCGCCACGAGCGATTTCCATGAACCTGTTGGACCGAGCTACTGGGAGCGTGAGCAGCATGTCCTCATCCCTAACTCCTGAGGCCCCCGTCTTCGTCGCCAAGACCAAAGGCGGCCGCATCACCGACTTCGTCGACCAGCGTGTTGGCGGATCCGGAATTCTCCGCGAATTCGGCCGGAAGGTCTTCCCGGACCACTGGTCATTCATGTTCGGCGAGGTGGCGCTTTACTCCTTCGTCATCCTGCTCCTCTCGGGCACATTCCTGACCTTCTTCTTCGATCCGTCCATGGCGGAAACGCACTATGCGGGCTCGTACACGCCGCTGAAGAACGTCGAGATGTCCGTGGCCTACAGCTCCTCCCTGAACATCTCCTTCGATGTCCGCGGCGGCCTGTTCATGCGCCAGGTGCACCACTGGTCAGCCCTGCTGTTTGTCGCCTCGGTGTCCGTGCACATGCTCCGCGTGTTCTTCACCGGCGCGTTCCGCAAGCCGCGTGAGCTGAACTGGGTGGTGGGCAGCGTCCTGCTCATCCTCTCCATGGCTGCAGGCTTCACCGGCTACTCGCTCCCCGATGACCTGCTCTCCGGCAACGGTCTGCGCATCATCGACGGCGTCATCAAGTCCATCCCGGTCATCGGCACCTACACCTCGTTCTTCCTCTTCGGCGGCGAGTTCCCGGGCACCATGATCATCAGCCGTCTGTACATGCTGCACATCCTCCTGGTTCCCGCGCTCATCCTGCTGATGATCGTGATGCACCTCTTCATGGTGGTTGTGCACAAGCACACGCAGTACCCCGGCCCCGGCCGCAACGACGGCAACGTCGTCGGCTACCCCCTGGGACCGGTCTACGCGGCGAAGGCCGGCGGGTTCTTCTTCATCGTGTTCGGTGTCGTCGCCATCATGGCCGCGTTCTTCACCATCAACCCGATCTGGAACTACGGCCCGTACGACCCCTCGCCGGTGTCGGCAGGCACGCAGCCTGACTGGTACATCGGCTTCGTTGACGGCGCCCTGCGCCTGATGCCGGGCACGATCGGTGACTGGAAAGTCGAGCAGGTGTGGTTCGGATACGTCTTCACCTTCAACGTACTGCTGCCGGCCCTTGTCCCGGCGGGCATTCTGTTCACGGTCATGTTCACCTACCCGTGGATCGAACGCTGGATCACCAAGGACAACCGCGAGCACCACGTCCTGGACCGTCCCCGCAATGCTCCGACCCGTACGGCAATCGGCATGGCCGGCTTCGTTTGGTACTGCGTCATGTGGGCAGCAGCAGGTTCGGACCTCATCGCCACCCACTTCCACGTGGCCCTGAACGATGTGACCTACTGGTTGCGCGCACTGTTCTTCATCGGCCCGGTCATCGCTTTCATCGTGACCAAGCGCGTCGCCCTGGCGCTCCAGCGCAAGGACCGCGAGATTGCCCTGCACGGCCGCGAAACCGGACGCATCGTGCGCCTGCCGCACGGCGAGTTCATCGAGGTCCACGCCCCGCTGGACGAGTACAAGCGTTACAAGCTGGTCGGCTTCGAGTCACCGGCCCCGCTTCCCGCGGTGCCGAACGAAAACGGCGTCGTGGACCGCAAGGAAAACCGCCGCGCCAAGCTGTCCCGCTGGTTCTTCGAGGACCGGGTTGCCCCGGTCACGCCCGCTGAGCTGGAGGCCGCCCACGGCCACCACGGCGGCCACGAGGCCATCGAAGCAGCAGACACGCAGAAGACGCTGAGCCACTAGGCAACGCCACGACAGGAAGGCCCGGTCCCCCAAGGGACCGGGCCTTCCTGCGTTCCAAAGAACAACAGCAACGCGGGGTCACTTCGCGTCCATCCCGGGGGGATTAACGGGCGCGAAGTGACCCCGCGTTGCTGTGGCTACGGGCGGTACCCCGAGGCGTAGTTGCGGGTGGGCCGGACACCGGGCCGCTGCAGCGGCACCCAGAGTTTGTAACGGTCGGCGCGGTAGTAGGACACGGAGTAGTCGACCATGGCGCGGGCCACGAAAGCGTGGCGTTGGATCTTCAGCAACGGAGTCCCCACCTCGACATTCAGGAGCCGGGCCGTCGACGGCGATGCGGCCGTCGCCTCGATCATGTCCTCGCCCCATTCCATGACCAGGCCGTAGCGTTCGCTGAGAACGTTGTAGAGGGACGTGGGCGGCTCGCCGTCGAGCAGGCCAGGCACCCGGTGCGCCGGGATGAAGTTTTCGTCCACGCTCATGGGCTCGTTGTCGGCCAGCAGGAGCCGCCGGAACCGGACCAGGGGTGTGCCCTCCTCCAACTGCAGCTCACGGGCCAGGAAGGCGCTGGCGCCGATCTGTTCAAAACTCAGGACCCTGGCCGCCGGAACCATGCCGCGGCGCTGCATCTCCTCGCTGTAGGACGTCAGCTTGACCTGGAGATCCAGCTTCGGCTTGCGCACGAACGTGCCCAGCCCCACGACGCGTTCGATCACTTCCTCACCAACGAGCGCATCGATGGCCTGGCGGACAGTCATCCGGGCGAGGCCGAACCGCTCGGCGAGGTCACGCTCCGACGGCAAAGCCGAACCCGGCGGGCATGCGGCAGCAATGTGCGCCCGCAGGATTTCCCGCAGCTGCACGTAGATCGGGATGCCGCTCTTCCTGTCGATCTCGCCAAGCATCCGGGCCGCGTTAGAGGAGGCCATGGCCCAGCCTCGAAGGGTGTTCCGGCGTGGATAATACAGTCATGTATCAAGGGTAAGCCAGCAGCCCGGCAGGTCTAGACCACCGGGCGTCGCAAGTCGTCCGGGCCCCTCCCCCGCGGCTACCCTTGAAGGTGGGGAACAGAACTGCGGTCATGGGTCCGCCCGTCGCGAAGCACAACTGAACCGAACAGGGCCCGTTGTGATGAACGCAGTTTTCCAGATCAGCCGTCTTGCAGGACAACTGCCGTGAGGAACAGCCCTCCACCGTCAGCACCAGCAGAACAAACAACAGTACAAGGGAGTCCCGTTGCCAGTTCGTAAGGCAATCGTCACGGCCGCCATCGGCCTCCACGCCCGGCCGGCGGCCGTATTTGTCCGGGCCGTCACGGCCACCGGCCTGCCGGTGACCATCAGCAAGGACGGCAGGCCCGGCGTCGACGCCCGGTCGCTGTTGGAGGTCATGACCGAGGACTTCGAATGCGGCTGCGAGGTGGAGCTGGCCGTCGCGGCCGACGCCCTCCCGGCCCGCTGCAGCCTCACGGAAGCGGAGAACGCGCTGGAGGAACTGGGAATCCTCCTGGAGTCCGCGGCCGCCGCCTGAGGCGAGGCCGCCTCGCCGGCAATCTGCGCCCGCGTGGCCCGGGCTGGCGGCTGAACCCGGCCTCACGACTGCGATGGCGTGGGCATAGTCGTCGTGTTGAGTGTGAGGCTGGGAGGTCACACACGCCACGTGGAACGAACCCGCCGGCACGCCGCGCCGGGCGATGGCGCGCACCCGCGGCGCTTGCCGGAGGACCTTCGCCCCTGCCCGTGACCACACGCCCGGGTGTAGCTTCGCTCCCATGTGGAGCCAACGATGATTTCCCGCCGCGCAGCTGGCGCGGCCCCAACGGCCGAGGCCGCGCTCACCTCCCGCTCGACAGCCCCCGAGTTGCGCATCCACGCGTTCCGCGTCGGTTTTGTCGGCGCGCTGGGCGTGCTTGTGGCCCTGTTTCTCGGCGTAATCATCGGGCAGCTCAGCACCGTCATCCTCTACGTTGCTCTCGCTCTGTTCCTGGCGCTGGGCCTTGACCCGGTGGTCAGTTGGCTTCAGCGGCGGGGCATGCCGCGCTGGACGGCGATTCTCATCGTCTTCGCTGCCGTGATCGGGGTCTTCGTCGCCCTTATTGCCGTCATCGTACCGATCGTTGTCGAACAGGTCGCCAACACTATTAATAACTGGCCAGCGATCGTCAAGGACTTCAAGAACAGCGACTTCGTCGCCTGGGTCGGATCATTCAGCGGCTCGACTTGGGTCGAGGACACCGCCGCCGCGATCGGGATCTGGCTCAGCAACCCGAACAACATCGGCGCACTGACCGGCGGTCTTTTTGCGGTCGGTGCGGGCATAGCGGGCGGCATCACCGGCGCCACCATTGTGCTGATCCTCACCCTTTACTTCGCCATCTCGCTCGACTCGATGAAGCGGTACGCCGCCCGGTTCGTGCCGGCCAGCTCGCGCGCCGGATTCACCGACGTAGGCCAGGACATCACCGGAGCAGTCGGCCGGTACGTGATCGGCCAACTGACTCTCGGTGCCGTGAACGGCGTGCTGAGTCTGATTTTCTTGACGATCATCGGCGCACCCGTACCGATCCTGCTGGCCTTCATCGCGTTCCTCAGCTCGCTTGTGCCGCTCGTCGGGACCCTTACCGGTGCGATCATCATTTCACTCGTCTGCCTCGCCGCGTCTCCAGCGACTGGCGCCGCGGCAGCGATCTACTACCTGATCTATATGCAGGTCGAGTCCTACGTGATTAGCCCCCGCATCATGAACAAGGCGGTGGCGGTACCCGGCGCGCTCGTCGTGATCGCTGCGGTCGCTGGAGGCACGCTCGGCGGCGTACTCGGTGCCCTGGTCGCGATCCCCATCGCCGCATCCCTCATCATCATCGTGCATAAAGTGGTCTTCCCCAGACAGGATGCCGCGTAGTGGAGCCTGCGGAGCGGCCACTCGTCGTCGACGCCGCGTTGACGATGGGTCGCCTCGAGGCCAGAATCGCAGTGTGACGGCGGCCGCGCTGCTGGAGGAACAGAACCGCACTAGGGAACAAGACCTGATACCGGTGCGGCACGGCCGGATGCTGGCCTCACCGTTCACGTTCTACCGGGGCGCGGCCAAGATCATGGCCACCGACCTGAAGGACACGCCCAGGGCCGGGCTGGTATCCCAGCTGTGCGGGGATGCCCACCTGTCCAACTTCGGCGTGTTCGCCTCGCCGGAGCGGACTCTCCTGTTCGACCTGAACGACTTCGACGAGACACTTCCCGGGCCGTTTGAATACGACGTCAAGCGCATGGCGGCGAGCTTCACCATCGCGGCCCGCAACAACGGGTACACCAAGGAAGAAACCCGCGATGTGACGCTCAGGGCCGTCCGGGCCTACCGCGAAGCGATGGCTGAGTTCGCGCAAATGCGCACCCTGGACATTTGGTACGCGCACCTGTCGGAGCAAGACCTTATGTCGGCAATCGAGACGGCTGCGGACACCGAGGAGGGCAAAGCCCAGAAAAAAGCGGCCAAGCGTGCCGAAAAGGAAGCGAAGAAGACCGCGTTGAAGGCCCACACCCGGGACAGCCTGCAGGCGCTCTCCAAGCTCGGCGAGCTCGTGGACGGACAGTACCGGATCGTCAGTCAGCCACCCATCGTGATCCCGGTACGGGAGCTGAGTGACTCGTACGGAATGTCCGGCGACGAAGTTAAGCACGTGATTCGTGAACAGCTCCGCTCCTACAGGGCGACACTTCAAGACGACCGGCGTCACCTGCTGGAACAGTTCGAAGTCATCGACGTCGCCCGCAAGGTGGTGGGCGTCGGCAGCGTCGGAACCCGGGCGTTCATCGCGTTGCTTCAAGGGCGCGATCAACAGGACCCGTTGTTCCTGCAGGTCAAGGAGGCCACGAAATCAGTCCTCGAGGACCACCTGCCCAAGAGCAAGTTCAAACAGCCGGGTGAGCGCGTGGTGCAGGGGCAACGGATGATGCAGGCAGCGAGCGATATTTTCCTCGGCTGGACCAAGGGCGCACAGGACAACCGGTACCTGTACTGGCGCCAGCTTCGTGACATGAAGGGCTCGGCCGTTGTGGAAGAAATGATACCGCTGGGCATGACGCTCTATGCCAACGTCTGCGGCTGGACCCTCGCTCGTGCCCATGCCCGCTCCGGTGACCCGATCGCGATCGCCGCGTATCTGGGCGAAAGCGACAAATTCGACGTGTCGATCGTGGACTTCTGCGAGCGTTACGCCGATCAGAACGAACAGGACTACCAGGCCTTCGCCGACGCGGTCCGCTCCGGCCGCCTGCAGGCAATCGAGGGCCTCTAGGCCGACCTTACCGTTCCCGACCCCGCCCTACGCCATCCCGGGCCAGGCGGATGCCCTGCGCTAGATCCTCGCTGCGGGTTGTTCCCGAACCAGAGCCTTAAGGCACTCCCGGTGTGCGCTAGTCGGGGAAAGAGTTGAACCTACACTGCGGCCGATTTTCCGTACCGCCCCGGTTCGGGCGGGCCAGCCGTCCGCTGTTGGGGATCCGGTTCTGTCCAAGACCGTCCGGACCGACAGCCCCGAATAAAGAAGCGAAGTGGCCGCTACGCCGGCCAGAACAGAGTGGAGGCATCATGTCAGATCGGAACTACATCTTGTTCGTGGCATCGTACCCCGACGAGGGCGCGGCGGCCGAGGATTTCAAGGCGATCAAGGGCATGGAAGACGAGGCCGTGGCGGCTGCGGTGGTCCTGTCGCGTGACGCCTCGGGCCAGACCGAGGTCAAGGAGCACGGGGGCGGGCTGGTCGCCGGCGGCACCAAGGCCGGCGCCATCGGCGGGCTGGTGGTCGGGCTGTTCGCTCCGCCGCTCCTGCTCTCCGGCGTGATCGGTGCCGGGATCGGCGCAGGTGTTGGCGCCATCGCGAAGCGTCACGAGGAGAAATCCATCGGTGTCAACGCTGAAGAGTGGCTGCCGCCGGGCTCCTCGGCGATCGTTGCCGTCGTCGACGACCTCTACCTCGATCGCGTCGACAAAGCGGTCGACAAGGCCACCAAGAAAGTCAGCAAGGCCGTCGACAGCGGTGACTACGACGCCGTGGTCAAGGCCGTGAACGAAGGCAACGAGAAGATCATCGAGGCCGCGTCGTCCTAATCGGCCGACGCAGCCCACCGGGAGACGGCAGCTGAATTCCGGGGCTGGCCCCCGGGCGGTCTGGATCTACTCACACAAGTACGAGCTTGCCCCCGGTTAAGAAGGTGGTCCAGTGGATCTTGCAAAGTTGCTGTCCCAATCTCGTTTCAAGTTAGGGCTCCTCCGCACGGACGCTTACGACGCCACCCGCGGCCTGCAAGCGTTGCGCACGCATACGACGGCGGGCCCCACCATTGGTGGGGCCCGCCGTCGTGCGTTATGAACTAATAGTCCGGGTGTCGCTAGTGCGCGTGGTCACCGCGGCTGTACTCGTAGACCCAGCCGACCAGGGCGACAACCGCGAGGCCGGCAGCGATGAAGACGATCCACCAGCCGACGGCGAGGCCCAGGAACCCGAGGGCGCAGGACATGCCCAGGACCAGCGGCCACCAGCTCCAGGGGCTGAAGTGTCCCTGTTCGCCGGCGCCTTCGTGGATTTCGGCGTCGTTGCGGTCCTCGGGGCGCATGCCCACGCGCCGGCCGGTGAAGCCAAGGTAGGCGCCGATCATGCCGGCGAGGCCGCCGACCAGCAGGATGGCCAGCGTGCCGACCCATTCAGTCCAGTGCGTCAGGTAGCCGTAGATGAACGCCACCGGGACGAAGAAGAAGACGCCGAGGCCAAAGATCCTTGATTCGATTTTCACTTGGCGGTGTCCTTCTGGTCGGCGTTACCGAGCGCTGCTGCTGCCGGAGCAGGAGAATCGACGGTGTAGGACTGGGAGAGCTCCGGGTGGTGCAGATCCAGGGCAGGACGCTCGGAGCGGATGCGGGGCAAGGAAGTGAAGTTGTGGCGCGGCGGCGGGCAGGACGTGGCCCACTCGAGCGAGGCACCGAAGCCCCACGGGTCATCAACTTCCACGCGTTCGTTGCTGCGCCAGGTGATGTAGACGTTCCAGAAGAACGGAATCAGCGAGGCGCCGAGGACGAACGAGGCGATGGTGGAGAACTGGTTCATCCACGTGAAGTTATCCTGCGGCATGTAGTCGGCGTAGCGGCGGGGCATGCCCTCGACGCCAAGCCAGTGCTGGATCAGGAAGGTGCCGTGGAAGCCGAGGAACAGCATCCAGAAGTGGATCTTTCCGAGGCGTTCGTTGAGCATCTTGCCGGTCCACTTGGGCCACCAGAAGTAGAAGCCGGCGAACATGGCGAACACGACCGTGCCGAAGACCACGTAGTGGAAGTGCGCCACCACGAAGTAGGAGTCCGAGACGTGGAAGTCCAGCGGCGGCGAGGCCAGGATGATGCCGGTCAGGCCACCGAAGAGGAACGTCGCCAGGAAGCCGATGCTCCACAGCATGGGGGTTTCAAAGGTGATGGAACCGCGCCACATGGTGCCGATCCAGTTGAAGAACTTCACACCGGTCGGAACCGCAATCAGCATCGTCATGAAGGAGAAGAACGGCAGCAGGACCGAGCCGGTGACGTACATGTGGTGTGCCCACACGGTCACGGACAGGGCTGCGATGGAGATGGTGGCGTAGACCAGACCCTTGTAGCCGAAGATCGGCTTGCGGCTGAAGACCGGGAAGATCTCCGAGACGATGCCGAAGAACGGCAGCGCGATGATGTACACCTCGGGGTGGCCGAAGAACCAGAACAGGTGCTGCCAGAGGACGGCGCCGCCGTTCTCCGGGTCGAAGATGTGCGCACCGAAGCGGCGGTCGGCACCGAGTGCAAACAGCGCGGCAGCCAGCGGCGGGAAGGCCATCAGGACGAGGATGGACGTCACGAGGGCGTTCCAGGTGAAGATCGGCATCCGCCACATGGTCATGCCCGGGGCGCGCATGCAGATGATCGTGGTGATGAAGTTGACGGCGCCGAGGATGGTGCCGAAGCCGGAGAGCGCCAGGCCGAAGACCCAGAGGTCACCGCCCACGCCGGGGCTGAACGTCGTGTTGGACAGCGGCGCGTAGGCAAACCAGCCGAAGGACGCGGCGCCCTGCGGGGTGATGAAGCCGGAGACGGCGATCGTGGAGCCGAAGAGGAAGAACCAGAAGGCCAGTGCGTTCAGTCGCGGGAACGCGACGTCGGGGGCACCGATCTGCAGGGGCATGATCACGTTGGTGAAGCCGGCGAACAGCGGCGTCGCGAACATCAGGAGCATCACGGTGCCGTGCATGGTGAAGAGCTGGTTGTACTGCTCTTTGGTCTGCAGGATCTGCATGCCCGGCTCAAAGAGCTCGGCACGGATCAGCAGCGCCATGATGCCGCCGAAGCAGAAGAAGACGAACGACGCGATCAGGTACATGTACCCGATCGTCTTGTGGTCGGTCGAGGTGATCCAGTTGACGACGATGCGTCCCTTGGACTTCGGAACAACGGGAGCCTCGAGGATCCCGGCGGATTGAGTGTAAGTTGCCACGTCGCTCCCCTTACTTGGTTTCGGCCGGGGCCGGGTTGCGGTCGTACTCTTCACCGAGCAGGCCGGTGTTCCCGTCCTGGCGCAGCTGGTTCATGTGCGCCTGGAACTCCGTCTCGGAGACAACCTTCACGCGGAACAGCATTTCGGAGTGGTATTCGCCACAAAGTTCGGCGCACTTGCCGTCGTAGGTGCCCTCCTTGGTGGGGGTCAACCGGATGTAGTTGGTCTTGCCGGGAATCATGTCCCGCTTCTGCAGGAAGGCAGGCACCCAGAAGGAGTGGATGACGTCGCGGGCATTGAGCTCGAGGTCAACCGACTTGTTGACCGGCAGGTACAGGGTGGGCAGCTTGTCCTTGTCCACGTTGTTACCGGTCAGGTGCGCCTGGACGCCTGCTTCGTGGACGTCCTCGGTGACGACGTCGCCCTTTTTGTAGTTGAAGTCCCATGCCCACTGCTTGCCGCGGACGTCGACGACGACGTCGGCCGGCTTGGAGCGGTCATCGATCGCCTGCTGGTCACGGTCGGTGAAGTAGAAGAACACCAGGACCATGAACAGCGGGATCGTCAGGTAGAACACTTCCAGGGGAAGGTTGAAGCTGCTCTGGCGGGGGAAGCCCACCGTGCCCTTGCGGCGACGGTAAGCGACGATGCACCAGATCATCAGGCCCCAGGTGATGATGCCGACGACCAGCGCGGCAATCCATGAGTTGACCCAGAGGTCCATGATGCGGTCAGTGTTACTGGTGGTCCCACGTTCGGTGGGCAACCAGCCCTTCTGTACCTCTGGTGAACATCCAGTCAAAGCCAACGCGCCGGCTAGTGCCAAGCCAGTGATCGTAGTGATCTGTTTGCGTCGGCTGCCGGTTCGGTTCTGCGAACTCACAGACGGCCCTTCCTACTTGTTGCTGTTGTCCCGCAAATTACGGGCAGGACAAACGAAAAGTTTTACTACTCGGTGTAGAGCTTACCGCTCCCCGGGAGTTTTCGCCCACATGTCCGCACCGTGCGTCGGGACCTTTTTCAAGGTCCCGCTCGTTGAGGATCCGGCGGCACTAAGGCCGGGCAATATGCCCGGCCTTAGTGGAAGTAATTAGTGGAATGAATCCCCGCAGGCGCAGGAGCCGCCGGCATTCGGATTGTCGATCGTGAAGCCCTGCTTCGAGATGGTGTCCTCGAAGTCGATGCTGGCGCCGCTGAGGTACGGAACGCTCATCTTGTCGACGACCACTTCCACGCCGTCGTAGTCGCGCACAGCGTCTCCGTCGAGCAGCCGCTCGTCGAAGTAGAGCTGGTAAATCAGGCCGGAGCAACCGCCGGGCTGCACGGCAACGCGGAGGCGCAGATCGGTGCGGCCTTCCTGCTCCAGGAGGCTGCGGACCTTGCCGGCC
>Ga0213841_1001433_pt1 | contig 11787 bp, 6 predicted proteins | sample SWPATP23_FD_160125 | JGI IMG/M metagenome (GOLD analysis project Ga0213841, IMG submission 160125) | Coastal seawater microbial communities from Marineland, Florida, United States - SWPA TP2 #3 | ecosystem: Environmental > Aquatic > Marine > Coastal | place: USA: Florida | collected 2016-08-14 | reverse complement strand
CGCCCGGCCCGGACGGTGCGGCATGGCACGGCTGGTTCCGGCTGCCGCTGCGCCCCGCAGAGCAACAAGCCAAGGCTGCGGCCATGGCGGCGCACGTTTCCCAGGTGCAGCCGCTCTCCGGGCTGACAGGCGATGAGGTGCTCCTGACGCCGGACTTCCTGGCGCACTTCGAGCGGACCTGGGAGACGTTTGCCTGGCACCCGGCGAAGGTCCCGGCGGGGAACGCCCCGTCAAACGCCCCGTCCGACGGCGATGGCGGGTCCCCGCGCCCCTACGCCGCGGGCGACGCGGAGCGTCTGTTCGATGCCGTTCATGCCCGGGACGAGGATCCCTGGCAGTACGCCTCCAGCTGGTACGAGCACCGGAAGCGTGCCCTCACGCTCGCCGCGCTGCCCGCCGTCGGCTACACGGCCGGGCTGGAGATCGGGTGCTCGATCGGGATGCTGAGCGCGGAGCTCGCGCCGCGGTGCGGAAGCTTCCTCGCCGTTGACGCCAGCAGCACAGCACTGGCCCGCGCCGCCCGACGGCTCGCCCACCTGCCCGCTGCGCGGACGCGCCACCTGACAGTCCCGGACCAGTGGCCGGAGGGATCGTTCGACCTGATTGTTGTCTCGGAGGTGGGTTACTACCTCTCGCCGGCAGAGCTCGAAGCCCTGTTCGGCCGGATCGGGGGCGCTCTCATGCCCGGTGGAACCCTCGTGCTGTGCCACTGGCGGCACCTCGTTTCCGGCTGGGAACTCGACGGCGACTCGGTCCACGCCGCGGCCCGGCGGCAGCTGGGCTGGGCCGGCGGCGGGATCTACCAGGAACACGATTTTGTCCTTGAGGTGCTTCTGGCGCCGGAATCTGCGCCGGATGCGGCGCCGGACTCTGTGCCCGACGGCGGAGCCCAGGAACGGGGGCGGTGACCGGGATGGCTGCGCTGCCGCTGCCGCGCGGGCACCGGATCGAGCGGGTCGCCGTCGTCATGCCCGCACACAACGAAGAAGACCACCTTGACCAGGCGCTGCGGGCCCTGCAGCGGTCCGCCGGCGCCCTGCACAGGGTCCGGCCCGACGTCGATGTTCGCATGACGGTGGTGCTGGACAGCTGCACGGACGGCTCCGCCGCCATCGCGGCCGGCTTCGCTGCCGCGGACCCGCGGTTCAGCGCCCTGGAGGTCAGTTTCCGCAGTGCCGGCGCCAGCCGGGCCGCCGGCGTCCGGGCCTCGGGCATCGGCGTGCCCCGGCTGCGGCCGCCGGGCCAGCGCTGGACCCAGCCGCTCTGGGCCGGCCGGACGTGGCTGGCCAACACCGACGCCGATTCCCGCGTGCCGGAGAACTGGCTGGTGCGCCAGCTTGAGTTCGCCGAGGCGGGGGCCGACGCCGTGCTCGGATCCGTGGAACCGGACCCCGCCGGAATGGACCCTGATGTGCTCCGGCGCTGGCGCGAACGCCACCCCTTCCACGAGGACCATCCCCACATTTACGGGGCGAATTTCGGGGTCCGGGCTTCCGCCTACCTGGCCGCCGGAGGGTTCGCCCGGATCACCTCGGAAGAGGACCGGACCCTCGTTCATAACCTCCGAAGCCGGGCCTTTAAGGTCACGGCGACGGACAGCACCCGGGTCATGACCTCGGGCCGGACCCACGCCCGGGCGCCGCACGGCTTTGGCACCTACCTGCGAGGCCTGGCCCAGTTGCTGCCGCCGCCCGCAGGCTGACGACGCATTGCCGCGGGGACTCATTGACGCCATGACCGGTCCGCTCCACACTGAAGAAGTGACCGACGCTGCGAAAGAACCCGGCATCGACCAGGTCGTTGACCGCCTGATGACCCGGTTTCCGCACGTTCCGCGGTTGCACATTGTCTGGATTGTCGGCGAGGAGTTCGAGGCCCTGGAAGCCGGCCGGATCAGGACATTCGTCCCCACCCTGGTTGAACGGGGGGCCCGCGTGCGGATCCAGAGCGAGTTCGGGATAGGTCCCGCCGGCGACTGAACGACGGCGGCGGCCCCGGGACAGCGGACCTTTGGCCCTTACCGGCCCCGGCGGCCGGCAGCATGCTCGATCCATGAGGTACCTGATCAGGGCCGGCGGCCGGCGGTGCCCATGAGGGGCGGAGCGCGGGGGTGAATCCCGGCGCGGGGCAGGACTCGCTGTCGGCCGTAGCCGGCCTCAGTGCCGACGAAGCTGCCCGGCGGCTGAAACAATTCGGTGCCAACAAGCTGCCCGAGCCCCGGCCGATCCCTGGCTGGCGGAGGCTCTTGGCGGAGCTGACCCACTTCTTCGCGATCATGCTCTGGGTGGCGGCCTTCTTCGCGTTCATTGCCGGCATGCCGGAGCTGGGTGTGGCCATCGTGGTGGTGATCGTGGTCAACGGGGTGTTCGCCTATATCCAGCAGGAGCGGGCCCAGCACGCCGCCGCCAAGCTCCGCGAACTGCTCCCGGCCATGGTGTCGGTCCGCCGGGACCGCCGCGTCATCAAGGTCCACTCCACCGAACTGGTGCCGGACGACGTCGTGGTGCTGGTGGCCGGCGACCGCGTTCCGGCAGACCTCCGGCTGGCCCTGGCCGCCAGCTGCGAGGTGGACGAGTCGATGCTGACGGGCGAAAGCGAGGCTGTCGCCAAATCCCCGGGCGACACCGCTTTCGGCGGGACATTCCTGGTCAACGGGCAGGCCGAAGGCGTGGTCTCGGTGACGGGCGGCCAGACCCGGCTCGCGGAGATCGCAGCCCTGACAGGAAAAGTCGAAGCCCCCACCAGCCCGCTGTCGCTGGAACTGCAACGAATCGTCCGCATCACCGCCACCATGGCCCTGGGTATCGGCGCCCTGTTCTTCGTCATCTCGCTTGTGGTCGGCATTTCCTGGCGCGATGCCTTCCTGTTCGCCATCGGGGTGGCCGTCGCGCTGGTCCCCGAGGGCCTGCTGCCGACCGTCACGCTCTCCCTGGCGGTCGGCGCGCAGCGCATGGCCAGGCGCAACGCGCTCGTGCGCAACCTCCAAGCCGTGGAGACCCTGGGCTCCACCACTTTCATTTGCACGGACAAGACCGGAACCCTGACGCAGAACCGGATGAACGTCGTCGAGGTCTGGACCCCGGCCGGACTGCTGACCATCAACGGCCAGGGCTACGACCCCGAAGCGGACATCACGGGCGGCGGTGTGGCGGAGGCCCGGCGGCTCAGCGTCGCGGCGCGCGCCGCCTCGGTGGGGCGCGCCGTCCTCCACGAGGGCCGGTGGATACCGGAAGGGGACCCGATGGAGGCGGCCATCGACGCGCTCGCCGTCCGCCTCGCCCTTCCGGGCGAACAGCCGGAGTGGCCGACGCCGTCGCACCGGTTCGCGTTCGATCCCCGCAGGCTTCGGGAGTCGGCAATCGTCGGCACCACGCTCTTCGTGAAGGGGGCCCCGGAGTCCGTGATTCCGCTGTGCACGGGAACCGGTGCCGGTGCCGCACCCGGCACCGGGGCTTCGGACCCCGGCTCGAAGCGGGCAATGGACATGGTCGATGAGATGGCCGCCCATGGCCTGCGGGTGCTTGCCGTCGCCCAGCGCAGCCTGCCGGGGCCGCCCGGCGCCACGTTCAAGCTGGAAGACGTCGAGGCCGGGCTGACACTCCTGGGCCTGATGGGCCTGCACGATCCTCCCCGGACCGAGGTGAAGGTGGCCCTCCAAGCGGCCCGCGACGCCGGAATCAAGGTGGCCATGGTGACCGGCGACCACGCCTTCACCGCCGCCGCCATCGCCCGGGAGACGGGGCTGCTCGGCCCCACAGAGACCGTGCTGCAGGGACCGGACCTGTCCGAGGACGACGCCGTCCTGGCGGCCCTGCTGGACCGTGACGGAGTGGTGGTCAGCCGGGTGACGCCGGAACAGAAACTGCGGGTGGCCCGCCTCCTTCAGGGCCGCGGGCACGTCCTGGCCATGACCGGCGACGGCGTCAACGACGGCCCGGCGCTGCAGCAGGCCGACATCGGGGTCGCGATGGGACGCAGCGGCACCGACGTCGCCCGTGAGGCCGCGGACCTCGTGCTACTGGACGACGACTTCGCCACGATCATCGCCGCGGTGGAGCAGGGCCGCGCCACCTACGCGAACATCCGGCGCTTCCTGACGTACCACCTGACGGACAACGTCGCCGAGCTCACTCCGTTCGTCATCTGGGCTTTGTCCGGCGGCCGCTTCCCGCTGGCGCTGGGCGTGCTGCAGATCCTCGCCCTGGACATCGGCACCGACCTGCTGCCCGCCCTGGCCCTGGGCAGCGAGACGCCCAGCAAGGGGACGCTGATGCGGCCGCCCGAGCGCCGGCACCTTATGGACCGCGCCCTCATGTTCCGGGTGTTTGGGTTGCTGGGACCGGTGGAGGCAGTGATGGAGATGACGGCGTACACGGTGGTGCTGCTCGGCGCGGGGTGGCGGCCCGGCACGGAACTGCCGCCCATGGACGTGCTCATGGCGGCGTCGGGTGCGGCCTTCACCACGGTTGTCCTGGCCCAGCTGGCGAACGCCTTCGCCTGCCGTAGCGCCACCCTTCCGCCCTGGCGGCTGGGCTGGTTCACCAACAGGCTGCTGCTGTGGGCCGTGCTGGCCGAGCTGGGGCTGCTGTGCGTGTTCCTGTTCCTCGGACCGTTGGCGACGCTGCTGGGCCAAGCGCCGCCAACTCCGGGAGGGCTGGCCGTGGCGCTGGCCGCCGTCCCCGCCGTCCTCCTCGCCGACTGGCTGTACAAGATCGTCCGCCACCGCCGGGCCGGTTTCCCCGCCGGCGGCACCGCACCCGGCGGCGGAGCGCGGGTCCAAAGCCCCTGACCCCGGGACACCGGTCCCACGCAGTATGGGACCACCGACAACGCACAGGAGTGCCGACATGGCTGAATCGCCCGTGATGTGGTTTGACGAGATCGGCATGGCCGACGTCCCGCTGGTCGGCGGGAAGAACGCCTCGCTGGGCGAGCTCATCCGGACCCTCCAAAGCGAGGGGGTCCGGGTCCCCGACGGGTTCGCCACCACGGCCGCCGCGTACCGCGAGTTCATCGCGGCCAACGGGATCGACGCCGCCATGCGATCACGCATTGCCGCCTACCGGTCCGGCGACGCCACGCTGCGCGCCACCGGCGAGGCCGTCCGGGAGCTGTTCCTGGCCAGCGAGTTCCCCGATGACATCGCCGAATCCATCCGCGCCCACTACCGGACCCTGGGGCAACGCGCCGGCCTGGACAGGCTCGCCGTCGCGGTGCGCAGCAGCGCCACCGCCGAGGACCTCCCGGACGCGAGCTTCGCCGGGCAGCAGGAGACCTTCCTGAACATCGCGGGCGAGCGGGAACTGCTGGACGCCTGCCGCCGCTGTTACGCCTCGCTCTTCACGGACCGGGCCATCAGCTACCGCGAGGTCAAGGGCTTCGACCACATGGACGTCGCCCTCTCGATCGGCATCCAGCGGATGGTGCGTTCCGACGTCGGGGCCTCCGGGGTGATGTTTTCCATCGATACCGACTCGGGCTTTCCCCGCGCAGCCGTCATCAGCGCGGCCTGGGGCCTTGGCGAAACCGTCGTCCAGGGCACCATCAACCCGGACAAGTACCTGGTCTTCAAGCCGCTCCTGACAGAATCCGCGGCCGCGGAGGGCATCACCCCGATCATCGAAAAATCCCTCGGCTCCAAGGCCCGGAAAATGGTCTATGCCCGCGGCGGGAGCGCCCGCACCCGGATGGTGGACACCTCGGAGGCCGAGCGCCGGGCCTTCGTGCTGGGCGACGCCGAGATCCTCGCCCTCGCCCGCTGGGCCGTCGCGGTCGAGAACCACTACGGCCGGCCCATGGACATGGAATGGGCCCGCGACGGCGAGACCGGGGAACTCTTCATGGTCCAGGCCCGCCCCGAGACGGTCCAGTCGCTCCGGACCGGGCCGCACTTCACCATCCACCATCTGCTGGAACAGGGACCCGTGCTCGCCGCGGGATCGGCCATCGGCGACTCGATCGCGCACGGCACGGCCTGCGTGATCCGGACCGCGGCGGACATCGCGACGTTCCGCGACGGCGCCATCCTCGTGACCGAAATGACCGATCCGGACTGGGTGCCCATCATGAAACGGGCGGCCGGCATCGTCACGGACCACGGCGGCCCCACAAGCCACGCCGCGATCGTCAGCCGCGAGCTGGGCGTCCCCGCCGTCGTCGGCACCGGCAACGCCACGGCCGTCCTGGCCGAGGGCCGGCCCGTGACAATCTCCTGCGCCGAGGGCGATCTGGGCCGCGTCTACGACGGCACCCTGGCCTTCGAAACCGAGGACGTGGACCTCGGCGCGCTGCCCGCAACGCGCACGGCCGTCATGGTCAACATCGCCAGCCCGGCCGCGGCCTTCCAGTGGTGGCGGCTGCCGGCCGACGGCGTCGGGCTAGCCCGGATGGAATTCATCATCAGCAGCCTGATCCGCGTCCATCCCATGGCACTTGTCCACCCGGAACGCGTCACGGACCTCGCCGAGGCGCAGCAGATCCGGGAGCTCGCGCAGGCCTACGCGGACCCGGCCGAGTACTTCGTGGACGCCCTGTCGCTGGGCATCGCCAAGATCGCCGCACCGTATTACCCCCGCCCCGTGATTGTCCGGCTCAGCGACTTCAAGACCAACGAGTACGCGCACCTGCTCGGCGGGGCCGCCTTCGAGGAACCGGAGGAGAACCCCATGCTTGGCTTCCGCGGCGCCTCGCGGTACTACGACCCCCGCTACCGCGAGGGGTTCGCGCTCGAATGCGCCGCACTCAAACGGGTCCGCGAGAAGCTCGGGTTCGCCAACGTGATTGTCATGGTGCCGTTTTGCCGCACGCCGCAGGAGGCGGACAAGGTCCTGGCCGTGATGGCCGAGCACGGCCTGGTCCGCGGCAGCAACGGGCTGCAGGTCTACATGATGTGCGAAATCCCGTCCAACGTGGTCCTGGCCGAGAAGTTCGCGACCCGCTTCGACGGGTTCTCGATCGGCTCGAACGACCTCACACAGCTGGTCCTGGGCGTGGATCGTGACTCCGGCCAGCTCGCGGCGCTCTTCGACGAGCGGGACGAGGCCGTGATGGCGATGATCAGCGAGGCCATCCGGAAGGCCCACACCGGCGGCATCAAGATTGGCATTTGCGGGCAGGGACCGAGCAACCACCCGGAGTTCGCCGCGTTCCTGGTGCAAGAAGGGATCGACTCGATCTCCCTGAACCCGGACAGCTACCTCAAGACTGTGCCGCGGATCGCGGAAGCGGAAAAGTCGGCGTCAGCCAAAGGAGTGTCAGCCAAAGGAGTGTCAGCCAAGGGAGTGCCGGGCGATACAGAGCCAGCCAAGCCTGCGTCAGCCCGGTAGCGGGGCCCGCCGCGCGGTTTCCCCGGTCCGCACCGTGCTGGCTGCGCCGTGGCGGCCCGGGCCAAGGGCGCGCAGGGCGTTAAGGATGGTGGCGAGGTCCACCAGTTCCTGGGACAGGGCGCCGGCGATGGCCGGCACGTAGCCCGCGGCCGCGGCCAGCATGAGGGCCACGCTCAGCCCGATGCCGATCCAGATGCTCTGCAGGGCCACCTGCACGGTGCGCCGCCCGATCCGGACGGCGGTCGCCACCTTGGAGAGGTCATCGAGGATGATCACGACGTCGGCTGACTCGCCGGCCGCCGTCGAGCCGCGGGCGCCCATGGCGATTCCGACGTCGGCGACCGCCAGGACGGGAGCGTCGTTGACGCCGTCGCCGACCATCATGACCGGACGGTCCGGCAGCGATCTGACGGCCTCGACTTTGTCCGGCGGCAGGCACTCGGCACGGACGTCGGTGAGGCCTGCCTCGTCCGCGATGTGCCGGGCAGTGGCGAGCGCGTCACCGGTCAGCATGACCGTCCGGCGCACGCCCAGTGCCTTGAGCTCGCCGAGGGTGCGGCGGGTCTCTTTGCGGATGGGATCGCTCATCACCAGCGAGCCCACGAATTTTCCGCCGGCACCGACGTAGATGGCGAGCTCGCCGCTGGCCAGCTCTGCCTCCACCACGCCGGACGCCCACTCCGCGACAAACGCGGGCTTGCCCACCACCACGTCCTGGCCGTCAAACCTGGCGCGCACCCCGTGCGTGGCGAATTCCGTGGCCTCGGTGGCGGACGCGAAGGGCAGGGCCCGGTTCCGGGCGGCGTCCATCACCGAGGCTGCCAGGACGTGCGAGGAATACTGTTCCGCGGACGCCGCCAACTGCAGGACCTCGTCCTCTGCGACGGGCCCGGCGGTCCGGATGCGCACCAGGGACGGGCGCCCGTACGTGAGGGTTCCCGTCTTGTCGAAGGCAGCCGTCTTGATCCGGCTCAGCTGTTCCAGTATCCCGGCGTACTTGACGATCACGCCGGAGCGCGCGGCGCGGCTCATGCCGCCGAGGAACGCCACCGGCGCGGCGATCAGCAGGGGGCACGGCGTGGCCACCACCAGGACCTCGGCGAAGCGTTCCGGGCTGCCGCTGATGATCCAGCCCACGGCGCCGAGCACGTAGGCGAGGGCCGTGAACGGCACGGCATAGCGGTCGGCCAGCCGGACCATGGGCGCCTTGCTTTCCGCCGCCTCCTTCACGAGGGCGACGATCCGGCTGTATTGCGAGTCCTCCATGCGCGCCGTGACCCGCATCCGGACCGCGGCCTCACCGTTCAGCGACCCGCTCATGAGGCCCTCCCCGGCGGACCGCTCCACCGGCAGGCTTTCCCCCGTGAGTGAGGATTCATCGAACGATCCGGACTCGGAAAGCAGAACGCCGTCCAGCGGGACCACCTCGCCGGGCTTGACCAGCAGGATGTCCCCGATCTCGACGTCGGTGGCCGCCACGTCCTCGTGCCGGCCGTTTGTGTGGTTTCCGTCTGTATGGGTTCCGGCGGCGGAGGCGCCGGCGGCGGTGTGGGTTCCGGCGGCGGAGGCGCCGTTTCGCTCCCGGTGGGCCGTCTGCGGGACGCGTTCCAGCAGCGCCGTCAGCTCTCCCTTGGCCCGGCCGGCGGCGTAGTCCTCCAGGGCCGTGCCGCCCGCAAGCATGAGCACGATGATCATCGAGGCGATGTACTCGCCCACCAGCACTGTGCTGACGATTGCGGTGACGGCCAGGATGTCGATGCCGAACTGCCCGCTTGCCAGCCGGCGGGCCATCCCGACGGCGAGGTAGGCTGCCACGGCGAGGGCATAGGCGCTCGCGGCGACCCGGGCCATGCCGTCCTGACCTGCGGCCACAAGGGCCAGCACCGCCAGCAGCGCAACGAGGGTCCCCGCGACGAGCGGATACCGGAGCACGAATTTCACGGATTTTCTGCCTTCGATGGCGTGTCAGTTTTGACGTCTTCGACTATTTGAATCCTACTGCGCCGCTCTTGCCGCCCACGGGGGCCTTTGAGCCCTAGCCTGCCGTGGCGCGTGGTGCCAAGGTGAAACATGAGGTCCATGGGTGCGGGCGGCCCGCGCCGGCGGAGGGTCATCGCGGCCGTGGTGGCTGCCGTGGTGCTGTTGGGCGCCGGGGCCGCGGTCCTGATGTGGCAGAGGATGCCGGGCGCGTCCCCGCCCGCATCCGCGCCTGTATCCGCGACGGCGTCCGAACCTCCCTCCGCACCTGGCCCTGAGACCGCCTCCGCCTCCGACACCGGGGCCTCTGCCTCGCCGCCCCCGGGGACGAGCGTCCCCGTCACTGCCGCGCCCCCGCCTGCACCGCCCGCGCTGCCGGCTCCGCCTGCGCTGCCGGCTCCGGAACCGCCGGCTTCCGCTCCCGTGCGGCCCGCGCCGCCGTTCCCCGCCGCGCTCACCGACCGGGACCTGGAGGCCATCCCGGGTGCTGGCGCCGCCGTCGCCCTGACCTTCGATGCCGGGGCCAACTCTGCCGGACTGTCCAGCATCCTGCAGAGCCTCGCCGCCGCGGGCGTGCGGGGCACGTTCTTCCTCACCGGCAACTGGGCTGCAGCGAATCCCGGAGGCGTGGCGGCGATCGTCGCCGGCGGGCACCGGGTGGGCAGTCATTCCATGACGCACCCGGCCTTCACGGGGCTGACGGATGCCGTCATCGCGGACCAGCTCCGATCAGCCGAACGGGCCATCAGGGCAGCCGGCGCGGACCCGCGGCCACTCTTCCGCTTTCCCTTCGGTGACCGCGACGCCAGAACCATCGCCACGGTCAACAACCTCGGCTATCTTCCGGTGCGCTGGAGCGTTGACACCCTGGGCTGGAAAGGCACCAGCGGCGGGGTGACGGCTCAGCTCGTGGCGGACCGTGCCCTGGCGGCCCTGCAACCGGGGGAAATAGTCCTGATGCATGTCGGCTCCAATCCCGATGACGGGACCACCCTGGACGCCGACGCGCTGCCCCAGGTCATCAGCCGGATCCGCCAGGCCGGCTACGGCTTCACCACCCTCGACGCACTCCTGGGCTGAGCGCAGCCGGGCCAAACGCCACTGTTACCCCGCATCGATCGCTGATAGGACTGGGCCATGACGGAGTCGCCCACAGTTGCCGCCGCGCTGGCGCCCGTCGATGCCGTGATCTTCGAGCTCGACGGCGTCGTGACCGACACCGGCGACCTCCGCGCCGCGGCCTGGAAACAGCTCGTAGACGACGTCATGACGGACCCCCGGCTTCCTGCCGACGCGCGGCGCGGGCCCCTTACCGCCGACGAGTTCGCCCGCTGCATCGAGGGCCGTACCTGGGATGACGGCGCGGCCGGGTTCCTGGCCTCGCGCGGCGTCGCCATCCCCCGTGGCTCGCCCGCGGACAGCCCGGCGGAGTGGACGGCGTTCGGGCTCGCGCAGCACCAGAACGGAATTTTCGAATCCCTGCTCGCGGACCGGCCAGTTCCCGTCTTCCCCGGCACCGTCGCGCTGCTTGAACGGCTCCGGGCAGGGCGGATCCCGGTGGTCCTTGCCACGTCCGGACTGAACGCCGCCTCGATCGTTGCCGCAGCGGGCCTTGTCGATGTCTTCGACCACATTGTCGACGGCCAGACGGCACTGGACCACGGCGTCGCCGGGATGCCGGCTCCGGCGCTGGCCCTGGAGGCTGTCCGCCGGCTGGAGATCACTCCGGCGAGGGCCATGGTGATCGCCGGCGCAGCGGCCGGCGTCGAAGCCGGGCGGCGTGGGGGATTCGGGCTTGTGGTGGGCCTTGACCGGGCCGGGCGGCGGGCCGCGCTGGAAGCCGCGGGCGCCGACGTCGTGGTTGAAGATGTCAGCGAACTGGACATCGGACTGGTGATCACCCACCCGTGGCTGCTGGTCTACGACGGATTCGACCCGGCCCACGAAGGGCACCGGGAGGCCCTGACCACCCTCGGCAACGGCTACCTGGCCACCCGCGGCGCCGCCCCGGAACACCGCGCGGGGGATGTCCACTATCCCGGCAGCTACCTTGCCGGCGTCTACAACAGCCTCGCGAGCGTTGTCCAAGGCGAAGAGACGGTGGACGAGCACATGGTCAATATCCCGGACTGGCTGCCGCTGGATGTCCGGATCGGCGACGGCGCATGGTGGTCCGACGGCGGCCTGACGCTTCGCAGCGAGCGCCGCACCCTGGACCTCAAACGGGCCCTGCTGAGCCGGGAAGCGCTCCTGGAGGACGACGCCGGCCGGCAGCTGCAGCTGCTCCAGCGCCGGCTCGTGTCCATGGCCGAGCCCCATCTGGCCGCGCTGGAAACCACGCTGACCGCCGTCGGGTGGAGCGGGTCCCTCAGCATCCGCAGCGGCTGCGACACCGGCGTCACCAACTCCAACGTGCCCGAGGACGCCCAACTGGCCAACCGGCACCTGACGGCGGTGGCGGTGTCCTCGTCGGTGTCCTCGTCGG
>Ga0213841_1001428_pt1 | contig 11796 bp, 10 predicted proteins | sample SWPATP23_FD_160125 | JGI IMG/M metagenome (GOLD analysis project Ga0213841, IMG submission 160125) | Coastal seawater microbial communities from Marineland, Florida, United States - SWPA TP2 #3 | ecosystem: Environmental > Aquatic > Marine > Coastal | place: USA: Florida | collected 2016-08-14 | reverse complement strand
CCAAGCAGCGTCATCGCGCCGATTTGCAGGAAATAGACGGTGAAGATGGTGCGCCGTTCAGCCCCGAGCGTTTTCAGCGTGGCAATGGTCTCGGTCTTTCCGGTCAGATAGCTACGCACGGCGGCGGAAATACCCACGCCCCCCACGGCCAGGCCCGCCAGCCCCACCAGCACCAGAAACGCCCCGATCCGGTCAACGAAACGGCCAAGCGAGGGGGCTGCGTTGCGGGCGTCCTTCCAGCGCATCCCGGTGTCTGCGAAAAGGCTGCGCGCTTCGGTTTCCAGTGCGGCGAGGTCGCTGCCTTCGGGCAGGGCAAGGCGATACTGGCTGTCAAAGAGCGTTCCGGGGGCCAGCAGGCCAGAGCCGTCCAGCGCGTCGAGCCGCACCAATGTGCGCGGGCCAGGGCCGAAATTGCCGCCCGCCATGTCGGGCTCATCCGTCAGGGCTGCGCGCAGTTCGAAGTCTTGCAGGCCGAAGGTGACGGTATCGCCGATCTGCAACCCCATTTGCGCAATCAGCGTCGGGTGCATCACTGCGCCGGGCAGGTCGGTCGTGGCCAGCGCGTCCTCGATGGTCATGGTCGGGTCCAGCCCGACCGTGCCATAGAGCGGATAGAGCCCGTCCACACCGCGCAACTGGGTCAGGCCGCGCACGGTTTCGCCGTTCACCTGCGCCACGGCCATGGAGCGGAAATCGACCGTCTCGGAAACCGTTAGAGCCTGCGCCGCCATCCACGCGGCCTCGTCGTCAGTTGCCATGCGATAGACAAAGGTCATCTCGGCATCACCGCCCAGGATCACCGCGCCTTCCTCTTCCAGCCCGGTCTGGACCGCCTGCCGGACCGATCCCACGGCGGCAATTGCCGCCACGCCAAGCGTCAGGCAGGCCAGGAAGATGCGGAAGCCGCGCAGGCCGCCCCTCAGGTCACGCAATGCGATGCGGGCCGCAGTTTTCATCGGCGTTGCCCCCGGTTCCATGGCGGGGCGCGGCGGTCTTGCACCTCCTGCACGGTGAAGGCGGCGGCCATCAGGTCGGGCCAGTCGCGAAGGCGCGCGTCGATGACGACACCCTCGTCCAGCGCCGCGTGACATTCGGGCAGGGCGCGGGCGAGCATGGCCATCAATCGCCCGCTTTCCGCAAAGCGTAGCATTCCGCCGGGAACGGCCAGTCGCTGATCCGTCGGCACCATGCGTTCGACGAGGTAAAGGATGCCCACTCGCGTCATATCTGGGTCTGGCGTCAGGGTCAGCCGTCCGGCCGAGGTACGTGTCACCTGTCCGATCACCGGATATTTCTCGACCCGGATCATAAGTCCAGCCGCCCGTCGCGCAGGCCGATCACCCGGTCGCAGCGCGCGGCCAGGTCCGGTGCGTGGGTGACCATGATCAGCGTCGCGCCATGGCGGTCGCGCAGATCGAACAGCAGATCCATAATCGCGCGGCCATTGGCTTCATCCAGATTGCCCGTGGGTTCATCCGCCAGCAGGATACGCGGGCGCGGCGCGGCGGCGCGGGCCAACGCCACGCGCTGTTGTTCACCCCCGGACAGTTGGCCGGGATAATGATGCATCCGGTCGGCCAGCCCCACGGCACTCAGTTCCTGCTCGGCCCGCGCGAATGCATCCTTGCGCCCTGCCAGTTCCAGCGGCGTCGCCACGTTTTCCAGCGCCGTCATCGTGGGAATAAGGTGGAAGCTTTGAAAGACCACGCCCATATTGTCCCTGCGAAAGCGTGCAAGCTGGTCCTCGGTCATCGGTGTCAGGTCCTGCCCAAGGGACAAGACGGTGCCGCCCGTGGCCCGTTCCAGCCCGCCAAGCAGCATGAGGAGAGATGACTTGCCCGACCCGGATGGCCCTACCAACCCCACTGTTTCCCCCTCTGCCACGGACATCGTGATGCCATGCAGGATCTCGACCGGGCCTGCATTGCCATCGAGGGTGAGCGTCACATCGGTGAGGGACAGAATGGGGGACGTCATGAAAAGGCTCCGGGCGCGGCTATCCTTTGGATATGGGGGATGGACGGGGCTGGGCAAGGCGGCTGTGCTGGCCTTTGGCCTATGTGCCGCACCGTCATGGGCCGAGGAGGTGGTGATCGCGGCGCTTGGCGACAGTCTGACCCAAGGCTATGGGCTGCCCACGGATCAGGGCTTCGTCCCGCAACTGGAGGCTTGGTTGCAGGCACGGGGCCACGAGGTACGGCTCATCAATGCGGGCGTGTCGGGTGATACCACGGCGGGCGGTCTGGCGCGGATCGGCTGGACGCTGACCGGGGACGTGCAGGCGCTGATCTTGGCGCTTGGCGGCAACGATTTGCTACGGGGGTTGCCGCCAGAGGCCGCACGAGCGAACCTGTCCGGCATCCTTTCAGCGGCGGAGGCGGCGGGGGTGCAGGTGCTGCTGGTCGGGCTGGAGGCGCCGCTGAACTACGGCCCCGACTACAAGGCAGCCTTTGACGCGATCTACCCGGATCTGGCAGCGGAATATGGCGTTCTCTATGCGGAAAGCTTTCTGGCGCCGGTGACCGCTGCCCCTGACCTGCGCGCGGTGATGCAGGCCGATGGCATCCACCCGAACGCGACGGGGGTGGCCCTGATCGTCGAAGCGCTCGGACCCCGGGTTGAGGCGCTTATCGCGCAGGTTCAGCCACCCTGATCCCGGTGTCCGCCTCTTTGCAAAGGCCGCGAAGCGCGGCGGGTGGTTCTGCATCCGTGATCCACATATCCAGATCGCTCAGCGACCCGATGCGCACCGGGGCTGCGCGGGTCAGCTTGCCCTGATCAGCCACCAGAATTGCCTGCCGTGCCTGTTGCAGGATCGCATGTGCCACCCGCACCTCCTGTATATCGAAATCCAGCAGGTCGCCTTCCGCATCCAAGGCCGAGGCCCCGATCACTGCCACATCCACCTTGAAGGCGCGGATCGTCTGCACGGCCAGATCACCCACCAACCCGCCATCGGCTCGCCGCAGCGCCCCTCCGGTCAGCACCACCTCGCAAGACGGGTTCCCGGCCAGAATCTGTGCGGCGTTCATATTGTTGGTCACCACCATCAATCCGCTATGACCCTGAAGCGCGCGGGCCACAGCCTCGGTCGTGGTGCCGATATTGAGGAACAGCGACGCGCCATTGGGGATCTCGGCTGCACAGGCGCGGGCGATGGCGTCCTTGGCATCCGCATTCAGGCGGCGGCGATCCTCGTAGCCGATATTGGTGACGCCTGAGGGCAACACAGCGCCGCCATGGATACGGTCCAGCAGCCGCGAGTCGCACAGATCGGTCAAATCACGGCGGATGGTCTGAACGGTCATGCCGAAGGTTTCGGCCAAATCTTCCACCATGACACGGCCTTCGTTACGGGCACGCGTTAGAATGTCGGACTGGCGGGGGGTGATCGGCATGTGAGCTCCTTTCACCCCTTATAGCGAATAAAAACGAACATGAAAATTGACAAAACGAATATCAGATGACAGGAGTCGCGCATTGCTCATTAGGCGGGTCTCATGTCTGAGGACTATGATCTTTTCATTATCGGCGGTGGCATCAACGGCTGCGGCATCGCCCGCGATGCCGCGGGCCGGGGGTTGCGCGTCGGGCTGGCCGAGATGAACGACCTCGCTTCGGCGACATCCTCGGCGGCGACGAAGCTGTTCCATGGCGGGCTGCGTTACCTCGAATATTTCGAAATCCGGCTGGTGCGAGAGGCGCTGAAGGAGCGTGAGGTGCTGCTGTCGGCAATGCCGCATATCAGCTGGCCGATGCGCTTTGTGCTGCCCTATCACAGGGACATGCGGTTCGAGAGTACGACGCCCATCTCGCGGCTTCTGGGGCTGGTGATGCCCTGGATGCGCGGGCGGCGACCGGCCTGGCTGATCCGTCTTGGTCTATTCATGTATGACCATCTGGGCGGGCGGAAGATCCTGCCCGGAACCAAGACAGTGGATCTGCGGACCGCGCCCGAGGGGCAGCCGTTGCAAGACCGGTTCGCCAAGGCCTATGAATATTCCGATTGCTGGGTGCAGGATTCGCGTTTGGTCGTGCTGAATGCCCGCGATGCCGAAGCGCGCGGGGCGCGGATTATGGTTCGCACCAAGGTGCTGTCAGCCGCCCGTGACGGAGATGCGTGGTCGATCGTGCTGGAGGACGAAAGCGGCCAGCGGACCGTACGGGCCCGGATGCTGGTCAACGCGGCCGGTCCCTGGGTGGGCGACGTGATCCAGACCAAAATCCACGTGAATTCCCGCGAAAATGTGCGGCTAGTGCGCGGCAGCCATATCGTGACACGCAAACTTTATGACCACGACAAGTGTTACTTCTTTCAGGGGGAAGATGGGCGGATCATCTTTGCCATCCCCTACGAGGAGGATTTCACGTTGATCGGCACAACCGACCTGGATCACCCCGATCCGTCCGTGAAACCGACCTGCACGGAGGAAGAGCAGGACTATCTCTGTGCCTTTGCCTCACAGTATTTCAGGCAGCCCGTGACGCGCGATGACGTGGTCTGGACCTATTCCGGCGTCCGGCCACTTTATGACGATGGGGCAAGTGCCGCGCAGTCGGCGACGCGGGACTATGTGCTCAAGGTCGATGCGAACGGGCCGCCGGTGCTCAATGTCTTCGGTGGCAAGATCACCACCTATCGTAAGCTTTCAGAAAGCGCGCTTGCCAAGATCGGCCAGCATCTGCCGCTGTCGCAGGGTGATTGGACGGCAGGCGTGCCGATGCCGGGGGGCGACTTTCCGGTAGGCGATGTGCAGAACCTGATCAACGGGCTGCTGGCTGACTACCCCTTTCTGACGCCGGCCTGGGCCAAACGATTGGTGCGCCACTACGGAACCGAGGCGCGCACGATCCTGGGGCGCGCAACCGCCGCCGCCGATCTCGGCCATGATTTCGGCGCGACCCTGACCGAGGCGGAACTGCGTTGGTTGATGCAAAAGGAATTCGCCCGCCGCGCAGATGATGTGGTTTGGCGCCGAACACGGCTTGGTCTGCGACTGACCGGGGACCAGATCGCCGCCATCGATCGCTACATGACCGGATCGGGCGGTCCCCCAGCCCCAACAGAATGACCCACCTTCGTTTTCATTGTTCCATAAATATCCCGGGGGGTCCGGGGGGCTGGCCCCCCGGCGGGTCGACGCGCGTCGCGCGGCGAAAGGCGGCAAAGGCCCCTGACCCACTTGCGGGGTAGGGCACACCCGCTAGACTCACGACAAAGAGGGAGGATCCGATGACCCATATTCTGGCCATCGACCAGGGCACGACATCGAGCCGCGCTATCATCTTCGACGGCAATATGAAGATCGCGGCGGTCGCGCAAAAGGAATTCGCGCAGCACTTCCCGGCGTCGGGTTGGGTGGAGCACGATCCCGAAGATATCTGGACCACAGTGGTTGATACCTGCCGCGCGGCACTGGCTAAGGCGGGGCTTGCGGCCTCGGATATTGTCGGCATTGGCATCACCAATCAGCGGGAAACCACCCTGCTATGGGATCGGGCAACTGGTGTGCCCCTGCACAACGCCATCGTCTGGCAGGACCGGCGCACGGCGGATCGCTGCGCCTCCCTGCGGGAGGCGGGGCATGAGGCGATGGTTCAGGAAAAGACCGGGTTGTTGCTCGACCCCTATTTCTCGGGCACCAAGCTGGCCTGGCTTCTGGACAATGTAGACGGTGCGCGGGAACGGGCAGAGCGGGGGGAACTGGCTTTCGGCACCGTCGATACGTTTCTGATCTGGCGGCTGACCGGCGGGGCGGCCCATGTGACCGACGCCACCAACGCGGCGCGAACGCTGCTCTACAATATCCGAAAGGGCCAGTGGGACGAGGAGATCTGCGGGCTGTTGGACATCCCGATAAGCCTGCTGCCCGAGGTCAAGGATTGCGCGGCCGAGTTCGGGATGACCGACCCGGACCTGTTCGGCACGGCGCTGCCCATTCTGGGCGTGGCGGGTGACCAGCAGGCGGCAACGATAGGGCAGGCCTGTTTCGCGCCCGGGATGATGAAGTCGACCTATGGCACTGGCTGTTTCGCACTGCTCAATACCGGCGATACGCTGGTCAGGTCGCAGAACCGGTTGCTTGGGACCATCGCCTATCAGATCGACGGGCGGCCCACCTATGCACTGGAGGGATCCATCTTCATTGCAGGCGCGGTGGTGCAATGGCTGCGCGATGGGTTGAAGATCATCGGATCTGCCCCCGAAACGCAGGCCATGGCCGAGGCCGCGGACCCCGCGCAGCAGTTGTACCTTGTGCCTGCCTTCACGGGACTTGGCGCGCCCTATTGGGATGCGGATTGCCGGGGCGCTGTCTTTGGTCTGACGCGCAACAGCGGCCCGGCGGAATTCGCGCGCGCGGCGCTGGAAAGCGTGGGCTTTCAGACCCGCGACCTGTGGGAGGCGATGCGCGCCGATTGGCAGGGGGCTGGGCGCGAGAATGTCCTGCGTGTCGATGGGGGGATGAGCGGCTCTGGCTGGACCATGCAATTCCTTGCGGACATTCTGGGCGCGCCGGTGCATCGGCCCGAACTGTTGGAGACGACGGCGCTTGGGGCTGCATGGCTGGCGGGGATGAAAGCCGGGATTTATCCGGACCGCGACGGGTTTGCGGCGGCCTGGGCGCTGGAGCGGGAATTCGTGCCTGTGATGGACGCCGGGTTGCGCGAGGCGCGCTATGCCGGATGGAAGGACGCAGTGGCGCGGACGCTGAGCCGCTGATTGGCTTATTGCGGGTGTGTCGGATCGCTAACGCGATCCGATCCGCCGGGGGGCGCTGCCCCCCGGACCCCCCGGGATATTTAAAGAACAATGAAGGAGGGGCGCAGGTTAGCTTTTCAGGTAGCGACGGGCCTCTTCTGCAGTTTCGAAGATATGCGGAGCGTGGTCGCGGGTGAAGGCCCGCCCCAGTTTCATACGCATGAAGGCGGACGAAGAATAGCGTGTAACGCGCGCATAAAACTGATCCTCCAGCGCATTGACCATGGCGGTGTAGGCGGGCGCGATATCTTCGTCGATACGGGTGCCGTCGTAGTTAACGATCACATCGACCCGTGCGTCCAACGGCTGGCAGAGGGTGATCACCTGGGCCTGGATACGGGTCAGATCGTCCTGGCTGCGGATGCGGAGTTTTTCGAAATTGATGAAGAGAAGCCCCTGCGCGGGGTCGAGCGCGAAGCGATCTTCCAGATCGAGATGCAACAGCTCAGCCTTCAGGTTCATCGGGGCGGTGGTAAAGATCCGGGCGTCCATTTCAATTACGTCTTCGATCACCGGATGGAAATCCATCTGCGCCAGGATATCCCGATCAAGATCCGCCCCCGGCGCGATCTCGATCAGGCGCAGGCCCTGTGGGCAGAGATCGAATACCGCGCGTTCGGTGACAAACAGCACGGGCTTGCGCGCCGCAGCCGCATGTGCGCCCGAGAACGTGACCTGCTGCACCGCTTTGTGGAACTTTCGCGCCTGGCCCTCTTGCGCGATGGTCAGCCGGCCTTCATCCAGCGCGATCTGCAGACCGCCCGCGGTGAATGTACCTGCAAAGACCACGTGGCGGGTGTTCTGGCTGATATTGATGAAGCCGCCCGCGCCTGCCAGCCGGGTGCCGAAGCGGCTGACATTGACATTGCCGGCCCGGTCGGCCTCGGCCATGCCAAGCACCGCCAGATCGAGCCCGCCTCCATCGTAGAAATCGAACTGGGCGTTCTGGGGGATGATCGCATCGGTGTTGATGGCGGCGCCGAAATCCAGGCCCGACGCGGGCTGGCCGCCGATCACCCCCGGTTCGGCCGTCAGCGTGACGTGGTCGAGCAGGCCCTCTTCGCTTGCAACGGCGGCGACACCTTCGGGCATTCCGATGCCCAGATTAACGACGCCGTTTACCGGCAGTTCAAAGGCCGCGCGCCGGGCGATGATCTTGCGCGCGTCGAGCGGCATCGGATCGCCCGCGTCGGGCGGGGCGCGGAACTGGCCCGCGAATAGGTGGGAATAGGGGGTGGCATAGGTCTGCATATGGTGTTCGGGCCGGGCCACGACGATGGCATCGACAAGCGCTGCGGGCAGTTGCACCTGCCGCGGGTTCAGCGCGCCGCGCGCGGCGATGCGTTCGACCTGTACCACCACCACGCCGCCGGAATTGCGGACGGCCATGGCCTGGGCGAGATTGTCGATGATCAGCGCCTCTCGTTCCATGGTGACGTTGCCCGCCGGGTCGGCCGTGGTGCCGCGCAGGAAGGCGACGTTCAGGGGGTGGGCTTTGTAGAACAGACGTTCCTCGCCGCCGATTGTGACCAGTTCGACGATGTCGTCAGACGTGACGTCATTGACCTTGCCGCCCTCCAATCGCGGATCGACGAAAGTGCCCAGGCCCACATGGGTCAGTGTGCCGGGCTTGCCTGCGGCGATATCGCGGTAGAGGTGAGAGATCACGCCCTGTGGCAGGTTATAGGCCGCGATCAGCCCCTGCGTCGCCAGCGCGCCCACTTTGGGGATCAGGCCCCAGTGACCGCCGATGACGCGTTTGAGCAGGCCCTCGTGCCCGAGACGGTTCAGCCCCCTGTCATTTCCATCGCCTTGCCCGGCGGCGAAGATGAGTGTCAGGTCGCGCGGGGTGCCGCTGTCCAGAAACCGGGCTTCCAGCGCGCATAGCAGTTCATCCGGCACGCCGATGCCGACAAAGCCTGATGTGGTGATCGTATCGCCCGGACGCACCAGCCGGGCGGCATCGGATGCCGATATGATCTTGTCTTTCATGGCCTTCTCCCCCTCTGGTTTCACGATAGCGGGGGCAGGGGGGCGGTCAATATGCTACGGTTTGGGGCACGCGCAGTCGGCCGAGGGCGCCGATTGTTCCGCCCCAAGCAGCAGCCTGACCTCAGTCGCCGTTGGGACGTGACAAGATGAAGGTTGCCGCGCCCCCCATGGCGATCAGTTGGATCAGCAGGATGGTGCCGGACACGCCCGTCATCAGGCTGATCCCCAGGACCAGCGCCATCGCCGTGCAGGCCATGACCTTGTAGCGGGGGCGGATCGCGCCCTTTTCTTCCCAATCGCGGATCGGGCCGCCGAAGATGTTGTGCTCGATCAGCCACCTGCGCAGGCGCGGGGAACTTTTGGAGAAGGCGAAGGCCGCGAGGATCAGGAAGGGGGTGGTGGGCAGGATGGGCAGCACAACGCCGACAAAACCAAGCGCGACGCAGGTCCATCCGAGTACCAGCCATGGCAGGTGGCGCAGTCGGGGGCGGTTGGTGGGGTCTGGCATCGGGTTATCCCCGGGATCGCGGGCGGGGGGCCGCCTTGCGGGCCGCATCCGCCAGCCCCACCGTAACATCCCGCCATTCGCCGGGGGGGAGGCCGTCGAGCGTCCAGTTGCCCACGCGGGCACGGATCAGCCGCAGGGTGGGCAGGCCAACGGCGGCGGTCATGCGGCGGACCTGTCGGTTGCGGCCTTCGGTGATGGTCAGTTCCAGCCAGGCATCGGGGACGGACTTGCGATAGCGCACCGGTGGCGTGCGGGGCCAGAGGCCCTCGGGTTCGTCGATCAGCCGAACTTTCGCGGGTCGCGTGGGGCCGTCTTTCAGCGTGACGCCGTTGCGCAGCGCGTTCAACTGGTCCTCGGTCGGCGCCCCTTCGACCTGCGCCCAGTAGGTCTTGGGCGTCTGCGCCCGGGGGCTGGTGATGCGGGCCTGCAGACGCCCGTCATCTGTAAGCACCATCAGCCCCTCGCTGTCGCGGTCCAGCCGCCCGGCGGCGTAAACCCCCGGTATGTCGATAAATTCCGACAAGGTGCGGCGGGCGCTGCCCTCGGTCCCTTTGTCGGTGAATTGCGACAGCACATCATAGGGTTTGTTGAACAGGATCAGTTTGGTCATCGGTCCGCCCTTGCTTGCCCCGGTCCTGACCGATCTTGGCGCGTTCGGCAAGTTCCGTGTCGGAAAAGCTCTTGCGGTGTTTACCGTTTCGCCTAGCGTGATCGGGACAGCCAGACAGGGAGAGACGACATGCCAGCGGGATGCGCACCGTTCAGCCAGGCGGAATACGATCGGCGAATTGCCAAGACACGGGCCGCGATGGAAAAGGCGGGGCTTGATGCGGTCTTTGTCACCGATCCGTCGAACCAGGCGTGGCTGACGGGCTATGATGGTTGGTCTTTCTACGTGCATCAGGGCGTAATCTTGCGGATGGAGGGCGAGCCCGAATGGTGGGGCAGGTCCATGGACGCGCTTGGCGGGCAGCGGACCTGCTGGATGGCGGCGGAAAACATCCACGGGTATTCGGACCATTACATCCAGTCGACTGTCTATCATCCGATGCAGGATCTGGCCGAGCACTTCACCCGGTTGGGGCTGGCTGACGCCCGAATCGGGGTGGAGATGGAGAATTACTATTACTCTGCCAAGGCCCATGCGGTGCTGGGGGCGGAACTGCCCAATGCGACGCTGGTTGATGCGACGGCTTTGGTGAACTGGCAGCGGCTGGTGAAATCGGAAGAGGAAATCGGCTTTGTCCGCAAGGCGGCGAAGATTTCCGAAAAGGTGGTGCAGGTTGCGCTGGAACGCGCGGCACCGGGGGTGCGCAAGAACGATCTGGTGGCCGATATCTTCCATGCCGGGATCACCGGGGTGGACGACATCTGGGGGGATTACCCCGCCATCGTGCCGCTGACGCCCTCGGGCCTTGATGCCACCGCCGCGCATCTGACCTGGAACGGGGATGAAATGCGTGCGGGTGAGGCCACGTTCTTTGAGCTGTCTGGCTGCTATCGCCGCTACCACGCGCCGCTTTGCCGGACCGTGTTCCTGGGTGCGCCCTCTGACGACATGCGCCGGGCCGAGGCTGCGCAGATGGAAGGCATCGAGGCCGGACTTGCCGCCGCGCGTGCGGGCAACCTGACCCGCGATATCTTCAACGCCTTTATGGAGGTGCTGGCCAAACACGGGATCGAACGCAAGGGCCGCATGGGCTATCCGATCGGCCTTTCCTACCCGCCCGACTGGGGCGAACGCACAGCATCCATTCGTGGTGAGGATGAAACCGTTCTGGAACCGGGCATGACCTTCCATTTCATGCCGGCCTTGTGGATGGATAGCTGGGGGTTAGAGACCACGGAAACGATCCTGATCAAGGATGACGGCCCGGCAGAGACGCTCTGCAATGTGGACCGTAAGCTCTTCGTCAAACCATGACCGGATTGCCCGAGACGACCCAGTTGCTGGCGGAACTTGTGGGCTATCCCACTGTTTCGACCGACAGCAATCTCGATATGATCACCTTTCTGGCCAACCGGCTGGCGCAGGCTGGCGCGGTGGTGGAGATCATGACCGATGAGAACGGCCGCAAGGCCAATCTCTGGGCGCGGATCGGGCCGGATGTGCCGGGGGGTATTCTGCTGTCGGGCCATAGCGATGTGGTGCCGGTGACGGATCAGGCATGGTCCACCGACCCGTTCGACCTGCACGAGGAAGGTGGCAGGCTTTTCGGACGCGGCACCTGTGACATGAAAGGTTTCATCGCGGCGGCGGTTGCCATGGCCCCGGTCTGGGTCGAACGCGCCACCCGGCGGCCGGTCTATTTCGCCTTCACCCATGACGAGGAAACCGGCTGCCTTGGGGCGCAGGCGCTGGTCAAGCTGCTGGAGGGGCGGGAGAACCTGCCAAGCGTCGCCATCGTGGGCGAACCGACCTCCATGAGGATCATCGAGGGGCATAAGGGCTGTTTCGAATACTCCACCTATTTCACCGGGCTGGAAGGGCATGGATCGGCGCCCGATCACGGCGTCAACGCGGTAGAATACGCGG
>Ga0213841_1001414_pt1 | contig 11971 bp, 10 predicted proteins | sample SWPATP23_FD_160125 | JGI IMG/M metagenome (GOLD analysis project Ga0213841, IMG submission 160125) | Coastal seawater microbial communities from Marineland, Florida, United States - SWPA TP2 #3 | ecosystem: Environmental > Aquatic > Marine > Coastal | place: USA: Florida | collected 2016-08-14 | reverse complement strand
GGACCAGTAAATCGGGTAGATCTCCGGCCGGGAGGCAGACAGGGTGCCGAAGAAGTCGTCCCCCGGACCGCGGTACTTGGCATCGAAGTCATTGCTCTCGACATAGTCCACGAGCTGCCGGTCCCAGTCCAGGGCCCTCTCGCGGGGGAAGTGCCCGCGGACGACGGCGCAGCCGCGCCGCTTCAGCTCGGCCAGCCGGGCCTCGCTGACCTGACCGGATTCGATGTCCGCATAGTCGATGACCGGCCAGACCTCCTCCCCGCGCGCCCGGATGGCCTCTATTTCCTCGACCTGTACCCGGATGCGGTCCTCGAGCCGGCGGAATACGCCTTCGACGTCGCCGATCCGGTGGCGCAGCTCGGCCTTGAGGGCGCGGATCTGGTCAGGGACATCAGCGGGGACCTGTGGGGCTTGATGGACTGTGTTTTGCTCGCTCATTGTCATCGTTCCTTGTCTCGTGATTCCTAAACTGCGGTTTCTTTCATCGGGCATTTCGATGTGAGGGGGAAGCCTTCCGCCCGAGGGCACTTTCCGTGACACATCCCTGGGAGCTCGGCATCCCGGATTTCGCGGAGGCCCAGATTGCGGCGGTGCTCGCCGGTGCCGGGGAGATCGGCCGGAATCTGAGGGGCTAATGGGGTTTGATCCACGGCTATCCTCCTATAGTAAAGAATCCTAACTAATTCCGATTCCAGTGTAGGGCACTCCGCTACGATGGGGAAGACCCCTATCGGAGGACCCCTGCTGTGACCCGTTCCCCGCACTCCCTGGCCCCGGCTGCATCGACGCCGCAGGCATTGGCCACGGTCACTGACCGGCGGTTCTTCGAACATCTGCGCCGCAACGGGCCCAGCTCCCGGGCGGCCATCGCAGCGGCCGCCGGATTGTCCAAGCCCACCGCCTCCGAGGCGGCCATCCGGCTGACGGAAGCCGGTCTGATTGGTGAGACGGGCCAGTCGGCGGGCCCGCGCGGCCGCACCGCGGCGATCTACGACATCGTCCCCGGCTACGGACACACTCTTGCTATCGCGGTGGCCACTGGGCGCGCCCAACTCCGCGCCACTGACCTGCGCGGCGGCGTCGTGGGTGACTACGAAGTCTTGTCGGGAACGCCGCAGTCCCGGGAGCAGCTGGAGTCCGCCCTCTCCGGTCTGTTCGCCGAGTACCGGCGCGATGTCTCCACGCCATGCCTGGCCGCCGGCATCTCCCAGGCCAACCCTGTCGAGGCCGCCGGACAGGCCGTGCTGAGCTTGCCGAACGCGCCTTTCCCCGAAGGGCAGTGGAACCTGGCCGAACGGTTTCTCGGGGACTTCCGCGGGCCGGTCCGGGTGGACAACGACGTCAACTGGGCGGCCCTGGCGGAGCGCGAGTCCGGAGCGATGCGCGGCGTCGACGACTTCCTGATGGTCTATGTCGGGGCCGGCATCGGCGCGGCCCTCGTCATGGGCGGCGAGGTGCGCCGCGGCTCGCACGGCATCGCGGGGGAGATCGCCTATCTCCGGCAGGACGGACGGACGCTGATGGAGCGTCTGCTCGGTCTCGGGATGACCACGGCCGGCGGGCTTTCCCTGGACATGGACCGCTATGGCGCTCTCTTTGCGGAACAGCCGGACTCCCCGGCAGCCGGCGACTTTCTCGAACTCCTGGGCGAAGCCATCGGCAACACGGCCACGCTGAGCGACCCCGCGGCCGTCGTGCTGAGCGGGCCGCTGGTGGACTGCCCGGAGTTTGTCGAGCGGTTGCGTGACAGCCTGGTGCCGCACCTGCTGGAACCCTCAACCCTGGTGACCGTCAGCGATCTCGGCGCAGAAGGGCCGTTGGCCGGGGCCTCATTGCACGCCCGTGAAGCGGCAGTGGAAGGAATCTGGGCCGAATACCGTCGGTGAACTTCCGGTGATCTGCCGGTGATCTTGATCAGCCGGTCCGAATCGCGGCACACTGCCCAGCCAGCAAGCCCGCCCGGGTCATGCCCGGGCGGGCGTTTCCACGTCGCGCTGCGTGTGGCGGCTACAGGAGGCTTGTCCCGATGTCTTTCCCGATTTGGCGGAGCAAGGCGGCGGACAGTCCGGGGTCATTGGCGGAGTCCTGGTCCGTGTACTCGGCCAGGGTGTAGACCCGGGCCAGGTCCATTTCGGCCCACCGTTCCCGGGGGAGGAGCGAGCGGCCGGCGACGGCGATGATCTGACGGGATCCGGAGCGGCGGGCCACAGCGGCAGGCAGTTTGCCGGCCAGGGTCTGTTCGTCCAGGCTGCCTTCGCCGGTGATGACGACGTCGCAGCTGTCCTTGCGGGTGTTGAAGTCCAGCAGGTCCAGGAAGTAGTCGGCGCCGGAGACCTGCGTGGCCCCCAGCAGCAGGCACGCGTAGCCCAGCCCTCCGGCGCTCCCGGCCCCTTCGCGTTCGGCCAGGGCCGCGGCATCGGGGAATCCCGCCGCCGCCAGCGCGGCGACGAAGTGTTCGAGGCCCCGGTTGAGGGTGGCGATCTCCTCGGGTCCGGCGCCCTTTTGGGGTCCGAAGACCGCCGGGGCCCCGTGGGTGCCGAGCAGCGGGTTGTGGACGTCGCTGGCGACGATGAGCTCGGTGTCGGCCAGTTCGGGGAGCACGGTCCGGCGGATGGCGTGGATCTGCGCCAGCGCCCGGCCGCTGCCGTAGAGCTGCCGGCCGTCGGCGTCGAGGAAGCTGCAGCCCAGGGCGGTGAGCATGCCCATGCCGCCGTCGGTGCTGGCGCTGCCGCCCAGGGCCATGACGATCCTGGCCGGTTTCAGGCTGAGGGCGAACAGGATGGCCTCGCCGAAGCCGCGGCTGGAAGCGTTCAGCGGCTCCAGTGTTCCGCCCGGCAGGAGTCCGAGGCCGCAGGTGTTGGCCACCTCGACGACCGCGGTGACGCCGTCGAACGCGATGCTGGCCCTGATGTGTTGGCCGGTGGGCCCTGCGACGGTGCAGCTGCGCCGGGTGAAGCCGGAGGCGACGGCGGCGTCCACACTGCCGTCACCCCCATCCGCCAGGGGAAGCAGTTCGCAGTGGACGGATCCGTAGCCGGCTGCGGACCGGAGGCCCGCCGCCAGGGCATCGGCTACTTCGCCGGCGGTGAGGCTGCCTTTGAATTTGTCCGGGGCGATGAGGGCCCGCACGGTTGTCGAAGCGGGAGATGTGAGCACGTCAGTTGCTTTTCGAGTAGGCGGGGCGGCGGGCGTTCCCGGATGCCAGGTCGACGTCGTCGGCCGGTTCGGCGTGCCGGGGGTCGGTTAGGTCTGAAGCGATGTCCGTGAACTCGTCGAGGGGTGTCGGGTCCTCGCTGGGCATCGGCTCCACGGTTTCGCCGTTGAAGACCCGGCGGACACGGTCCGCGTCCAGCGTCCGGTCCCACCAGGCGATGAACAAGGTGGCGACGGCGTTGCCGGTGAAGTTCACCAGGGCGCGGCATTCGGACATGAACTTGTCGATGCCGAAGATGAGCATGATGCCGGCGGCCGGGATGGTCCCGAGGGTGGCCAGGGTGGCCGTCAGGGCGATGAAGCCGCCGCCTGCGACGCCGGCGGCGCCCTTGGACGTGAGCAGCATGACCGCGATGAGGCCCAGCTGCTGGCCGATGGTCAGGTTGGTGTTGGTGGCCTGGGCGATGTACACGGCCGCCAGCGATAGGTAGATGGCGGCGCCGTCGAGGTTGAAGCTGTACCCGGTGGGGACCACGAGCCCGACCGTTTCCTTCTTGACCCCGGCGTGCTCGAGTTTGCGCATCAGGCCCGGCAGCGCCGGTTCGGCGGTGGAGGTGCCCAGGATGAGCAGGTATTCCTCCTTGAGGTGGCGGATCATCTTGAAGATGTTCAGCTTCAGGAAGGCCATGACGGATCCGAGGACCACGACGACGAAGAGGATGGAGGTGGCGTAGAACAGGGCGATCAGCCCGCCCATGCTGGAGAGGGAGGAGACGCCGTACTTGCCGACGGCGAAGGCCATCGCGCCGAACGCGCCCAGGGGAGCGGCCTTCATGATGAAGCCGAGGATCTTGAACATGACCCCGGTGAGGCGCTGGACCCCGTCGAGGACGGGCGTGCCGACTTTGCCCATGGCGTTCAGGGCGATGCCGAAAATCACGGCGATGAAGATGATCTGGAGGATGTCGCCCTCCACGAACGGAGCAACGATGCTGGTGGGGATGATGTGGGTCAGGAACTGCCACCATTCCTGGTGGGCGCCGGCGTCGATCAGCTTGGCCGCGGAGTCGGAGGTCTTGATCGCGCTGGCATCGGCGTTGACGCCGTCGCCGAGGCGGAAGAGGTTGATGGCGACCAGGCCGAAGAGCAGGGCGAAAATGGTGCCGATCTGGAAGTACGTCAGGGCCTTCAGGCCGGTCATGCCGACCTTTTTCAGGTCCGCGACGCTGGCGATGCCGCCGACGATGGTCAGGAACACGATCGGGCCGATCAGCATTCTCATGGCGTTGACGAACGTGGTGCCGATCGGTTCCAGGGCGATGCCCGCGGCGGGGGCGAGCCAGCCGACCAGGATCCCGAGGACGATGCCGGTCAATACCCAGAAGTACAGCTGCCTGTACCAGCGTGTCTTGGGGGCGCCCGCGGACGTGCCCGCGGTGGTGATGTGTCCCATGATTCCTACCTCATTGTGGAATGTGAATGGAGCCTGCTTGAAGAATGAAAGGAGCTGAGTCGGGGCGGGCGGCGGCGTACGCGGCACCGCCCGCCCCGGGCGTGGTGGGGCTAGACGGCGGCCAGGGTGTGGGTGAGGGCCTTGATGATGGCGTCGGTGACGTCGACCGTGTTGGCGTCGCCGCCGACGTCGCGCGTCAGGTAGCCGGCGGCGGTGGTCTGCTCGATGGCGGCCTCCACCTGGCGGGCTTCCTCGTGCAGGCCGAAGTGGTCCAGCATCAGGGCGGCGCTGGCGATGGCGCCGATCGGGTTGCTGATGCCCTTGCCGGCAATATCCGGGGCGGAGCCGTGGACCGGTTCGAACATGGACGGGAAGCGGCGCTCCGGGTTCAGGTTGGCGCTGGCCGCCAGGCCGAGGCTTCCGGCCAGGGCCGAGCCGAGGTCCGAAAGGATGTCCGCGTTCAGGTTCGAGGCGACGACGACGGAGAGGTCCTCGGGGTGCAGGATGAACTTGGCGCTCATCGCGTCGACCAGGACGCTTTCGGTGGCCACGTCCGGGTAGTCCAGGGCCACGCGCTGGAAGGTTTCGTCCCAGAGGACCATGCCGTACTGCTGGGCGTTGGACTTGGTGACGGAGGAGACCTTCTTGACGGTGCGGGTCCGGGCGAGGTCGAAGGCGAAGCGCATGATCCGCTCGCAGCCCTTTTCGGTGAAGAGGGCGGTCTGGAGGGCGACCTCGTTGCCGGGACCGCGGCCGCTGAGGTTCCGCCCGCCCAGGCCGGCGTACTCGCCTTCACTGTTTTCGCGGACCACGATCCAGTCGAGTTCCGTGTGGTCGGCCTTCCGAAGCGGGGACTGGATGCCGGGCAGGAACTTCACAGGGCGGATGTTGGCCCACTGGTCGAAGTTCTGCGTGATGTTCAGGCGCAGGCCCCAGAGGCTGATGTGGTCCGGGACGTTTTCCCAGCCGACGGCGCCGAAGTAGATGGCGTCAAAGTTCTTCAGGGCCTCCAGGCCCTTCGGGTCCATCATCTGGCCGGTCTTTTCGAAGTAGCCGCAGCCCCACGGGAACTCGGTCCATTCGAAGGCGAACTTGCCGCCTGAATGCTGGGCGAGGGCGTCCAGGACGCGGCGCCCGGCGGAGACAACTTCCTTGCCAACGCCGTCGGCCGGGATGGAAGCGATGCTGAATTTCTGGGTGGCGCTCATGTGCCTACCTCCTCGTTGAGTGTGTTAGCAGCGTCACACTGCTTGTCCTCTTCAAGTAGACGGCCAGGCACCACCCGCCGTCCAAGACCAAGATCCGATCCAGTAGATAGGTTCAGCCTATTGGTTCGGCTCGTCGCCGGGAGCGTGGCCGGGAGCGTGCGGGCTCCTGGCCGCTTGCAGCTCTGCGACGGCGAGAAAGGCCCGTGCCGCCGGCGTCAGGTCCTCCTTCCGGCTCAGGATCGCGACGTCCAGATGGGATACCGGCTCGATCAGGAGGGTCCGCAGCCCGGACTTGTGTGCCAGCGGAGCCCAGGACGAGGGCATCACGGCGTGGCCCACGCCGGCCAGGACCAGCGGCAGGATTGAGGTACGGTGCGCGACCTCCACCACGATTTCGGTGTCGACGCCGCGGGCCAGGGCATCGTCGACCAGCCAGCGCATCAGGGAGCCGCGCTGGCTGGCGATCAGCCGGTGCCCGCCCAGGTCCTCGCGCTGGATGGCCGTCCCCGTGCCGAAGGTATCCGTCTGCGGGTTGACGATCAGGATCAGCGGCTGGCGCTCCAGCTCCAGGACCTGCACGCCCGGGACCCGGATGGGGTTGGGCGATCCGGCGAGGCCGATCTCCGTGCTGCCGCTGCGGACCGATTCAATGACTTCCTCGGGGGTGAACGCGGCACTGACGTTGAGCCGCACGGACGGATGCGCCCGGGTGTACTCCGCGATCATGGACGTCAGCGGCTCGATGCCCGGGGAGGGCATGGTGATGATGTCCAGCCGGCCGCTCCGCACGCCCCGGAGCGCCTGCACCGCGGACTGCGCTGCGTCAAGGTCCCGCATAACGAGCCGGGCCGGCCCGACGAGTTCCCGGCCCGCCTCGCTCAGCACGGCGCGGCGGCCGATGCGGTGAAAGAGCGGCACCCCGAGGTCCTTTTCCAGGCTCGCTATGGTCTGCGAGAGGGAGGGCTGGGCGATGAGCAGGTGCTCCGCGGCGCGGCCGAAACCGTCGTGGTCAACGACGGCCAGGAAGTACTTCAGCTTCCGTGTGTCCACGCCAGCTCCTTCACCGGTCAGTTCCTGGGGCTTTCCCCGCTCTGGAATGCACGCCCGCTGCTGGCAAAGCGTGCGGCCCTGAAGCGTAGATAGCCTACGCCTATCATGACGCACCCGCCCGTCACGGCAGGGCGGGGGCCATGATCTCGTCCAGCCAGTCGCGCATGCCCGCGCCGAGGGGCCGGAAGGCGTCCAGTACCGGCGGCCTGTGGCCCCACCAGTTAAAGAGCGTGAGATTGCTGTGGGAGGTGCGTGGCGACGCTTTGGACGCCGCCGCTGGAGAGGGTCCAAAGAGTAGGACGTTGCGGCGATGAGGATGTCTTTGGAGCCGCGGTCGGCTAGGACAAGGAAGGTGAACGGTTAGCCGGGCCGGTCATTGTCCACCGCTAACGGGCCCCTTCGTGTCAGGATCAGGTATGGCCGACCGTCTGATGCTGCTCGACACCGCGTCTTTGTACTTTCGCGCGTTCTACGGGGTGCCTGACACGATCCGCCGCGCCGACGGCACCCCGGTGAACGCCGTCCGCGGGCTGCTCGACATGATGGCGCGGCTCACCACCGACTACGAAGCAACGCACCTCATTGCGTGCTGGGATGACGATTGGCGCCCGCAGTGGCGGGTGGACCTCATTCCTAGCTATAAGTCGCATCGGGTCGCCGAGACGGTGGCCGGCGGCCCCGATGTGGAGGTCGTGCCGGATGCGCTCGAGGCGCAGATTCCGATGATCCGCCGGGTGCTCCAGCTCGCCGGCATCGCCGTCGTCGGGGCTGCCGACCACGAGGCCGACGACGTCATCGGCACCTACGCCAGCCACGCCGAGCTTCCGGTCGACGTGGTGACGGGCGACCGTGATCTCTTCCAGGTCGTCGACGACGCCCGTCAGGTGCGGGTGATCTACACCGCGCGCGGAATGAGGAACCTCGAAGTCCTGACCGACGCCGTCGTCGTCGCCAAGTACGGCGTGCTGCCAAAGCAGTATGCCGACTACGCGACCCTGCGCGGCGACACCTCCGACGGGCTGCCGGGCGTCGCCGGCATCGGCGAGAAAACCGCCGCGTCGCTGCTCGGAGACTATGGCACGCTCGACGGGCTGCTGGCGGCCGCCGCCGATGCAGGAAGCGGCGTGTCCACTGCCGTGCGGTCAAAGCTGGCCGCGGCCGCGGACTACCTCAGGGTCGCGCCCGCCGTCGTGAAGATCGTGCGGGACCTGGAGCTGCCGACGGTCGAGGAAGCCAGCGCCCGGTTGCATCCTGTCCCCGGCGGTTCGCGGGCAGACCTTGAGCGCCTCGTCACGGAGTGGAACCTCGGCGGCTCGGTCAGACGGCTCCTCGCGGCGCTCGACCGAACCGGGCAATCGTAGGGACGGATCCGCTAGCGAGGTCAAGAGCTCTAGCGACGGCCGAAGGCTTCAAGCGCGCGCAGCAGGGGAGCGGGGTCGCGTTTCAGATGGTCAACGGGGCGGCCGCCGGCAAGATCCCTGGATGGAGTGACCATCCAGGCCGTGAAGTAATTGTGCGGGACTTTCAGTTCGATCGCGCGCTGAAACAGCGCGACGACGGTCGGCCGGAGTTGACCGCCGGGGAGGAACTGGAATCCCGGGCAGAAGGTGCCGTCGTCGATGAAGACGCGGACGAGTTGCTGCATTACCGGTTCGGGGTCGTCCATGAGTTCGGCGAGCCGGCGATGAACCTGCTCCAGGGCCGGCAGCGTGAACTCCGCCCTGATCGCCTCCCACGTCTGGTTGCTGATCGGTCCGCGGCTCACTGATGGTGGCATTCAGGAACCGTCATCGACGGATTCCAGGAGCCACCGGGTGGAGAGCGGGTCCCGGAGAAGCGTGAACGTCCGCAACGCCGAGGTGGACCCGAGGCGGGCTTGCACCCGCCAGTACTCGATGGTCACCGGTTCGCTGCTGCCGACGCCGGCCGTGGGCCGGGCGTCCCGCCACGCGTCGCGTCCGAACCGGTGTTCGGACTCGGTGGCGGGATCGACGAGCCAGATCCGTCCGTCGTGACGGATGGCCAGGGGCCGGCCGGCGGCGTCGAAACGGATTTGAACGTCGGCCTGTGCGGGGGCTTCGGGTGCAAGGGTCATCAGGGTTTTCTTTCGTGGTGTGGCAGTGCGGGCGTGTTGTGGTTTAGGCGGCTTTGACGAGGGGGAGTTCGTCCCAGTGCGTGGTGTACCGGGGGGAGAGCATGTCCCGTCTCATGGTCCAGTCCGGTCCGCCGCGGATGCCGGCATGGCCGAGTCCGATGGAGCCGCGCCCGTACCGGCGTGTCACGTCTTCCAGGAGGGTGCCGACGCGGCGTTCCTCGTGCGGGTTCTCGAACAGCGCCAGGGGTGCCTGGTTGCCGGTCGGCCGCAGGTCGGTGACCATGATGCCGGCCCTGGCGTACCTGATGCCTGTGTGGATGACGGGGAGGAGGGCGTGGGCGGCCCTGGTGAGCAGGACGGGATCGGCGGTGGGCATGGGCAGCGGCACGCACACCGAGGGGTAGGAGGTGTCTTTCGGATTGAAGTGTGAGGTGCCGGCGAACGCGGTGAGGACTTTCGCCTGGAGCCCGTGTTTGGCCAGCCGCGCCGAGGCCTGCTGGCCGTAGACGCTCAGGACCTGCCGCATCCCGGCCGTGGTGGTAATGGGAGTGGCGAAGGAGCGGGAGAAGATGAGCTGGTCCCGGCCGATCCGTTCTTCCTCCATGGGGATGCACGGGGTGCCCTGCAGTTCCAGGACGGTGCGCATCATCACCACGGAAAACCGGTCCCGGATCATGACCGGATCGGCCCGGGACAGATCCAGGATGGACTGAATGCCCAGGCCGTTGAGCCGCTTGGTCAGCCGGGTGGCGACACCCCAGATCTCGATCACGGACAGTCGCCGCATCAGGGATTCCCGCTCCGTGGCGGGTACGGAGTCCCAGTGGCAGACCCCGTCGAAGGCCGGGTTGTGCTTGGCCCATTTGTTGGCCAGTTTCGCCAGGGTCTTGGTCCCGGCGATCCCAACGCAGACCGGCACCCCGACATTCCGCCGCACGGCGGCCTTGATGGTCCGGCCCAGGTCCAGCAGGTCCTCCGGGGTGCCTTTGACGCCGAGGAAGGCCTCGTCGATGCTGTAGACCTCCAGCCAGGCCGAGTAACGGCCCAGCAGTTCCATCACGCGGGCGCTGATGTCGCCGTAGAGCTCGTAGTTGCTGGAGAGGGCAACGAGTCCCCATTCTTTGGCCCGCGGCGCGAGTTTGAACCACGGCTCGCCCAGGCCGATGCCGAGGGCTTTGGCTTCCGGGGACCGGGTGACGGCGCAGCCGTCGTTATTGGACAGCACAACGACGGGCCTGCCCTCCAGGGACGGGTCGAACGCCCGCTCGGCCGAGGCGTAGAAGCAGTTCACATCCACGTGCGCGATCTGCGGCATCCGCCGCATCGGGGTGGGCTTAGACATCGCTCGCCTCAGACATCGCTCGCCTCAAACATTGCTTGCCTTAAACATGGTGCAGGCACCGGGTCGCGACGCCCCAGATGACCAGATCCGAGACCGACGGCACCCGGATGTCCGGGTACGCCGGATTCTCCGCCTGCAGCACCACCCCGGCGGCCATGATCCGCAGCCGCTTGATGGTCAGTTCCCCGTCCAGGACGGCGATGACCACGGACCCGTCCTTGGGTTCCAGAGCCCGGTTCACGATCAGTTCATCGCCGTCGCTGATGCCGGCGCCCTCCATAGAGTCCCCGGACACCCGCACGACGTACGTGCTGGTGATGTCCGTGATCAGGTGCTCGTTCAGATCGATCCGGCCATCAAAGTAGTCCTGCGCCGGCGACGGATACCCGGCCGCGACCGGGACCGGAGAGATCAGCACCGACAGCAACGACATGCCCGCATCTATCACGCGGGGACCGACAACAACGCCCACAACACACCCTTATTCGAATATATGTTCGATTCATCCAGTGTAGCCGCACGGGCAGACAAAAGATCATCTTCCGCTGTGTTGCATCTGATGTGGGAGTGCTTCGCTCCACTACTCGAGCGACGCCGCCTAAAGGGCCGACCCTCAGGCGGCGGGCGATGCCGCCGCGGGAGCGGAGCCGCTCAGGCGCCGCAACTTCGGAACGGGGATCCGTTTGTTGATGGCGACGGCGGTGCCCGAACCCTCGCCGTGGGACCAGCGCATGAGGGCTGGGCCGCCGTCGGGATCGCCCTCGAGGAATCCGGGGGCGCCGGCCAGGGGCAGGAAACCGCTCGCCTTCAGGCTGAGGCCGAATTGCTCGGTCCAAAAGTAGGGCTGGAAGTCGAGCTCCGGCGCTTCATTTCCCCTCACCAGGGCCAGCGCCGCGGCCTTGCTCTGCTCGATGGCGCTGGTCCACAGGGGAACGCGGAAGATGCCGTGCCTGGTCGGGAACGCGGCCACATCTCCCGCGGCGATGATGTCCGGCCGGACGCGCCCGCGGGTGTCGACTTCAAGCCGGCCGTTGGTCAGGAGGCCGCTTGAGGCGAGCCACTCGGTGTTGGGAGCATCTCCGACGGCGCTGACCACGAGATCGGCCTCGATGCTTGAACCGTCGGCGAGCACAACCAGCGTGCGCCCGCCGGCGCTGCGCCCCCCGGCACTGCGCAGTTCGACCGCGCGGGAGGGCGCGAGCCTGAGCCCGCGGCGGCGGGCAGCGGCCAGGAAAACCTCGGATAAGTAAGGACCCAGCTGTCGGGTCAGCGGACGATCATGCGACGCGAGGGTTACCTCGCAGCCCGCGGACAGGCACCCGGAGGCGATCTCCATCCCCAGGGCGCCACCCCCGATGACGACGACGGACGGCCGGTTTGCGAGCCGGCGGCGCAAGGCCAGTGCATCCTCAACGTTGCGCAGCGTCAGTTCGCCGCCGCGGCGGCCCGCATTGTCGCCGGGGCCGAGGCGGCGTGCCCGGGAGCCGGTGGCGATGACCAGGGCGTCGAACGGAAGGTCGCCGCCGTCGTCGAAGTGCACCACCTTCATGTCGGCATCGAGCCGCGTCGCGCTCACGCCCAGGATCTCCCGTGCCTCGTGGGTTGATGCGGGGAGCTGATGGGAGGTCATGTCTTCGGAGTCCATGAGGGCAGCCTTCGACAACGCGGGA
>Ga0213841_1001411_pt1 | contig 11975 bp, 10 predicted proteins | sample SWPATP23_FD_160125 | JGI IMG/M metagenome (GOLD analysis project Ga0213841, IMG submission 160125) | Coastal seawater microbial communities from Marineland, Florida, United States - SWPA TP2 #3 | ecosystem: Environmental > Aquatic > Marine > Coastal | place: USA: Florida | collected 2016-08-14 | reverse complement strand
AGGGGCTGACGGCACTTCGGTCGCCGGTGGGGCCGCCCAGAAGATGTGAGTAGGGACCGACAGCACCTGGGTCGCCGGTGGGGCCGCCCAGAAGGTGTGAGTAGGGACCGACAGCACCTCGGTCGCCGGTGGGGCCGCCCAGAAGATGTGAGCTGCGTCAGAGCTCGAGTCCCAGCACCCGCTGCACGAACAGCTCCTGCTCGGCCAACAGCCGCTCCCCCGCGTCGACCGGCCGCGCGTTGACCGCCTCGTGCCGCTCGTCGTCGTCGAGGTGGTGGAGGTGGCTGGGCCACGGCGTGGCGCGCAGCAGCACGGGTCCGCCCTCCACGTCGGCCCAGGCGGCAGCGAGCTTGTAGCTGTGGGACGGGGTGACGGTGGGGTCCTCCTCGCCCGTGACGAGCCACACGGGTGGGAGGTGGTCGGGGGTGGCGTGGACCGGGCTGAGCCCCTGCAGCACCTCCCGCTGGGCCGCGACGCTGGGCGAGCCGTACTCCTTGGGCCACCAGCGGCCCATGGCCGGCCCCCGGAGCAGGTCGAAGACCCCGGCTCCCGCGATCACGCCGGCGAACAGCTCGGGGTCACGGAGCATGGTGGCCACGGCGGTGAGGCCGCCGTTCGACGTGCCGGAGATCACTACGCGCCCGCGCTCGGCCAGTCCTTGCTCGACCAGGCCCAGCACCGCATGGTGCACGTCGGCGTAGGTGACCGCGAGCTCGCGCTTGGTGGCCGCCTCGTGCCATGCGTCGCCGCGCTCGTTGCCGCCGCGGGCGTGCACCGTGGCGACGATGCCGCCCGCGGCGACGAAGCGCTCGTCGAGCAGGCCGCCCGTGGCCCGAGTGGCGTTGCCGAAGCCACCGTAGACCCGCACCCACAGCGGCGCGGGACCGTCGAGCTGATGGGGACGTTGCAGCGACACGGGGATGTCGGTGCCGTCGGGAGCGGTGACGTGCACGGTCTCGAAGGCCACGTGCTCGGCGAACCGCGGGCCCTTCAGCTCGGTGTAGGTGCCCTTGGCGTCGCGCAGCCACACCTGGGGCCCCTGGGGGCGGTGGCCCCGCACGAGCGTGACCGGCTCGAGCGTTCGCCCTGCCCACACGTAGCCGAACCGGCCGTCGAGGGGATGGCGTGGCGCCTCGTCGCCGGCGTCCACGGGGCGCTCCTCGAGGGTGACCGAGCCATCGTGGTCGACGCCGAGGAGCAGCGAGCCCTGGTGGGCCGCCACGCTCACGAAGCGGGCCTCCTCGGTGTCGACGGCCAGCTCCTGCCAGTGGCGCCGGCCGGGTCGTGCGGGGTCGACGCTCACCACGCGGGTGCGGTCGTCGCGGTCACGGTGGCGCAGCAGCAGGCGACCGTCGTGCCAGCCTGCCCAGCTCGCGCGACGCTGGGGCAGGCGCAGCCGATGCTCGTCGCCCCAGCGGACCTTCAGGCGCCGTCCCCGCCGCCGCCAGAGCACCTCGGTGCCGTCGGGCATGCGCGACCACCACAGGCTGCCCCGCCGTGCGCGCTCCACGTCCTCGGACGTGCCGGTGGCCAGGTCCATGCGCTCGAGGCGGGTGCGGCGACCCCGGGCGTCTTCGCGCATCACCCACAGGGTGTCGGCGTCGGCGGGATCGAAGCGGATGTTCCCGCGGACGGGGCCCAGGTAGCGGACCTCGCCGGTGCCGAGCTCGGTGGTCCACGTCTGGCACACCCGCGGCCGACGCTTCTTCGGCGGCACCCGCTCGTAGGGCCGCATGCGCCACACCACCCGCGTGCCGTCGTGGCTGGGCTCCACCGAGCAGAGCGAGGCATCGGGCAGCACGCCGGGGGCCTCGAGGGGCACGCCGGGGACGGGGGTGCCGGGGCCCTGCGCGTACAGGGAGAGGTCCCAGCGGACGGTGCGCTGGTCGTGCTCGGCCCGGGCGGCGAGCTGCTCGGCGGTGAGCTCGTGCTCGACGAAGCGGGCCCAGATGGTGGTGCCCCCCCGGTGGTCCTGGGCGCTCAGGTGCACCCCGCGCGCCTCGTCGAGGGCCACCAGCTCGGCCACGCGCTCGTCCAGCGCCTCGGTGCCCAGCCAGTCGAGGGCCTCGGCGGTGCGCTCGTCACGCCAGGCAGCCACCGCCTCGTCCTCGGGGTCTTCGAGCCAGCGGTGGGGATCGTCGCTGGCCGCCAGCGCCGCGACGGCGACGAGGCCGAGCACGGATCAGGCCGGGAGGCCGCGGCGGGCGCGGTCGGTGGGGCGCCAGTGGGCCACGCTGTCCTTGGGGTGGGTGGGCACCTCGAACGACTGACGCCAGATCGCGTCGAAGTCGGTGGCCCCGCGGGTCTTCGCGTAGATCGTCTTGCGGTTGTGCAGCACGAAGTACAAGCGGAACGGGAACAGGCTCTTCACCACGCAGATGTCGGCCTTGCTCGGCCGTAGACCCACGTCGCGGTAGAAGCTGGGCTTCATGGCCAGGGGGGGACCCGACGTGACCACGAGCTCGACGTGGTCGATGGTGAGCACCACCACGCGCCCGAAGTTGTCGGTGACCACCTGGTGGCGCACGGCCGCGGTGACGGGCAGCGGCGGCGACGCGTCGTGGGTTCCGCCGAGGGTGACCTGCACCTGCGCGCCGGTCGGCTGGTCCCACAGCTCCTCGACGACGCGTTCGTCGCGGATGGGCGCATAGACCCGCAGTCCCTGCCCGTGCTCGAGCAGCGCGGCGATGAGCTGGGTGTTGTCGCCGGGCGCTCCCGCCCCCACCATGTCGGAGGCGTCGGACATGCAGATGGTGCCGAGCTTGCGGGCCATCCGTGCCTCCCGCGCCTGGCGGATGGCCTCCTCGGCGCTCGGGAGCTCCGGGGGCAGCTGGTGGCGAACCGACCACGCGCGGTCGGCGAGCTCTTCGGCCAGCGCCTCGGCCTTGGCCTGGTCGTCGTCGGTGACCACCACGGTGGCCCAGCCCGCGTCGGGACTCTCGAGCCACATGTGCACCATGCACAGCGAGACGTAGCGCACGGCCGGGTCGCGCTCGACACCCTTCATCCACCGGAACACCTGGCGCATCGGGGGCGCGAAGTCGAGGGTGGTGCCGCCGCCCAGCGCCATCGGGAGGCTGCGCCACGCCATGGTGGGGCGGGCACGGCCCAGCAGCGCGTCGATCAGGATCTCACCGCAGCGGCGGCCGGTGGTGGCGTGGTCGCGGTGGGGGTTGGTGCGGTAGGCGGCGAGGATGTCGATGGGCTCGATGAACGCCTGGGTGACGTGGGCGTGCAGGTCGATGGTGACCGCGATCAGCGTGTCGGGGCCCACCAGCTCGCGCAGGTCGGCGAGGAAGTGGTCTTCGGGGGCGATGCCGCCCTCGCCCACCATCGCCCCGTGCACGCTGACGAACACGCCGTCGAGCGGGCCTGCAGCGGTGACGGCCGCCTTCAGACGAGCGCGGATGCGCTCGGTGGCGTCGGCCGACAGCGGGCCCGCCGGGACGGCCCACAGGCCGAACAAGGGCACCACCTCGATGCGGTCGCCCCCTCGGGCCGCCACCGCCTGCCGGAAGCCGGACAGCTCGGCGTTCTTGAGGAAGCCGGGCGCCTCCATGCCGTCGGGCCCGGTGGCCTCCATCAGCTCGTCGCCTTCCATGTCGATGGCGAAGTCTTCGTAGGCGGTGAGCCGCGGGGTGAGCGCGTTGCTCTCCTGGGCGATGCGCAGCATGCCCACGCGGAGGGGGGGCCCGTCGGGGGTGGGAGGCGTGCGCCGCCGGAGCAGGCGCCGGATCATGCGGCACCGCCGAGGCGGGCCTTCACCCGATCGATGGTGTCGAAGGCCTTGGTGGCCAGCTCCTGCACCATGCCGCCGTCGTCCTCGAGGTCGGGCGCGCCCGTGGCGTCGGGGGCGTACATCTTCTCCATCACGTCGAGCACCGCGCTCTTCACCATGCCCCGCAGGGGCACCCGGCTCATCAGGCCGTAGACCGCGGCATCGCCCTCGCGCGCCAGCTCGGGGTGGGCGCGCACGTGGTCGACCGCTTCCTGCAGGTCGGCGAGGTAGGTGTCGATGACCGGCAGGTTCGACGCGTTGCAGGTGCAGTGCACGCTGGCGGGGTGCTGCTGGCGGTCGACGCCCCAGCCCTTGGCCTGCAGCTGGTCGGCGACCGCGTAGACGTTGACCGCCGGATCGCTGCTCGACCAGGTGACCACCGTGGACATCGGGCGCCCGCCGAGCACCCGCAGCCCGTCGATGCCCTCGATGCCGGCCCGCAGCTTGGTGGCCGCCTCCCACGCCTTCTCTGCCAGGCCCAGGTAGCCCGCCTCGCCCATGCCCTGCAGCGCCGCCCAGGCCGCAGCGATGGGACCGCCAGGGCGCGTGCCGGGCAGCCCCGGGGAGATGTAGATGCCGCCGGGCCAGTCGGTGGAGGCGAAGAACTGGTGCCGCAGGTAGCTCATGTCGCGGTAGAGCAGCACCGAGGCGCCCTTCGCCGCGTAGCCGTACTTGTGCAGGTCGGCGGAGACGCTGGTGACGCCGGGGACGCGGAAGTCCCAGGTGGGCATGGCCACGTCGAGGCGCTCGAGCCACGGGAGGATGAACCCGCCGAAGCAGGCGTCGACGTGCATGGGCAGGCCCTTGCGGGCGGCCAGGGCGGCGATCTCGGGGATCGGGTCGACCACCCCGGTGACGTACTGCGGGGCGCTGGCGGCCACCGCGATGGTGTTGCGGTCGATGGCCTTGCGGATGGCGCGGGGATCGACGTGGCCGTGCTCGTCGACCGCCACCGTGCGCAGCTTCACCCCGAACAGGTGGCAGGCCTTGGCGAAGGCGGGGTGGATGGTCTTGGGCGCCACCAGGTTGGGCCGCAGGATCCACGGCCACTTGCTGCGCGCCCGGTCGCGGTAGGACTTCACCGCCAGCAGCAGCGACTCGGTGCCGCCGCTGGTCATCGTGCCCACCGTGGACGCCGGCCCGTGGAACAGCTCGGCGCACATCTGCACCACCTCGGTCTCCATCCGCTTGAGCCCCTGGAAGGCGATGGGGTTGAGCGCGTTGTGGGCCAGGTAGAGGTCGTGGACTTCCTCGACGAGGTGGTGGTGGTCGTCGCCGGCCCAGTAGACCAGCGACCAGGTGCGGCCTCCGCGGAAGTCGGCGTCGTGCTGGCCGTAGTCGCGGGCTTCCGCGACGATGGACTCGGCGGGGCGGCCCTCGGTGGGGATGGTGCGGCGGTTCATCGGGCCTCCGAGCTGGTGACGGCGTTGGTCAAACGGTCGTTTGGATTCGGGGCTGTAACGCGTCGGCTCGGCGTTGGCTGATCAGCAGGGATCGTCAGGATCGGGCGCGGTGATCAGGGTTCGCTCGAAGCGGTCGCTGGCGCCGGTGGCAGGATCGGTGACCGTGAGGCCCACCACCACCTCCTCGCCGACGAGGGCACAGATGGCGTCGAGGTCGACGGGCACGTCGTCGAGGTAGGCGATGACCCCGATGAGGTCGCCCTCGCAGGTGAGCGGGTCGTGGTCTTGGAGGATCATGGCGTAGGTGTTGTCGGCGCCCGCGAGCTGCTCTCCGGTGCGCACCAAGGTGACGTCGGCGTCGATGGTGAGCACGAACGCTCCCGTGGCGCGGGCGTCGAACCCGATGTGCCAGCCTCCCTGCGGCCCGTGCACCATCGTGGCCGGATCCCCCGCGTCCCAGTCGGCGCCGCGCTCGTCGATCGACAGGATCACGGGGTCGCCGCAGTCGATGGGCTCGGTGGTGGCGGTGTCCCCCGAAGTCCCCGTGGCGGCGGTCGGCGTGCTGTCGGGGTCGGTGGGGGTGTCGGTGCCGGTGTCGGGGGGCGGCGTCGACTCGCTGGACGCCGCCGTGTCGGTCGGCGTGTCGGTCGTGGGGACCGGCTCGGGGTCGCTCGAGCCGCAGGCGGCCAGCATGGCGAAGAGCATCATGACCAGACCTCCAGGGGGTCGCGGTCGGCGGTGGCGCGCACGACGGGCAGCTGCAGCGCCCCTTCGAGGCGCTGGGCGAGGATCGGCAGGTAGCCCCGCTCGGTGTTGGTGTGGTCGGTGAGCACCACCGAGCTCCCGGCCTCGAAGCGGGCGAGCACGTCGTGGTGGCGCATCTCGCCGGTGAGCAGCAGGTCGACCGGGCCGAGGCCGGCGAACAGCGAGCCGCCGGCGCCGGGGCACACGGCCACGGTGGTCACCGGGCGGCGTGGGTCGAGGCTGGCCACCCGCAGGGCGTGGAGGCCGAGGTGTTCCCGCAGCCTCGGCAGCAGGGCGTCGAGGGGCAGGGCCTCGGCCAGCGTGGCCTGGCGGCCGGCCCCCAGGGCGGGATCGATGGCGTCGGGGGTGATGGGGCGTGCGTCGAGCAGCTCGCCGAACGGCGCGAGGAGCCACTCGGCCATGCCCGCCGCCGCGGCGTCGAGGGCGGTGTGGGGGGAGTAGACGTGCACGCCCTGTCGCACCAGCCGCAGCAGCGTGCGCCCGCGGGGGCTGGCTTCGGTGAGGTGGGTCAGGCCCTTGAAGATCGGCGGGTGGTAGCTGACGATCAGGTCGCAGTCGGCGTCGAGCAGCTCGGTGGCCACGGGCTCGGTCAAATCGATGGTCAGGCCCACCCGACGCAGGGGGCGGGTGCCCTGGAGCAGCAGGCCGACGTTGTCCCAGCTACCGGCGAGCCGCAGCGGGGCGAGGCGGTCGAGCTCGACGAGGGCGTGCGAAAGCTGGGTCACGGAGGCTCCACGGCTCGGTCGAGCGTATCCCGTCGATCGGGGTCTCAGACCCGCCCGCCACGAGCCCGTCGTCCGTGGCTTCGGTGGTGCGTGGGTGCTGCGCCTTCGCTACTCGTCTCCGTCGGCGGTGTCGGAGAGCGAGGCCGCGACGGGCTCGCCGAGCGCTTCGTCACTGTCGTCGGCGGTGTCGCTGACGCCGAGCTCGGCGGGCACGGGCGGCGTCGGGGTGTCGTGGGGGGCGCAGGCCCAGAGCATGGACAACAGCAGCATCATGGCAAACCTCGGGTTCAGGGGGTGGCGGTGTCGGAGGTGTCGTCGGAGGTGTCGTCGGGGGCGATGCCGTGCAGCGCGTTCCATGCCTCGGTGAGCTGCGCCCCGGTGTAGATGGCGATGTGGTCTTCCTCCCATGGCCGCGTGTAGGGGGCGTAGACGAGGTCGGTCTTGCCGTCGCCGTCGAAGTCGCCGGTGGTGAGGAGGTTGTAGTCGTCGGAGTAGCGGAAGAGGGGCAGCTGCACGCCGCGGGACAGGTCGACGGGCCCCGGGGGGTGGGGCGAGAGCAAGACGACGGAGGAGGAGGCGTCGTCCCAGCGTCCGCCGATGTCGTCGATGCCGTCGCCGTTGATGTCGCCGACGGGGTGGGTGATGCGTCCGAAGCGGGTCTCGACGAGGGGATGCACGTTGATGAAGTCGAAGAAGCCCTCGAAGGGGCTGGCGAGGGTGAGCCCGTCCTGGTCGAGCAGGTAGGACATGGAGAAGTCGTCGCGTCCGTCGCCGTCGACATCGCCGACGGGGAGGAAGGCCGACCAGCCGATGTTGGCGGTGGCGGTGGCGTAGGGCACGTGGGTTCCCCGGGGCAGATCGAGGGGGAACAGGGCGTGGTCGGGGTTGCACTCGTGGGCCGGGTCGCTGCCGCCGAGCTTGATGCCGGGGCGCCCGGGCCCGAGGAAGTCGGGGATGAAGTGCACCGACTCGGAGGTGTGGGTGCAGCCGTCGTAGCTGATGCTGCTGGCCTCGGGGGCGTGGCCGAGGCGGCCGCTGGGGATGATGCCGCTGAACGGGCCGTAGTGGATGAAGTTCTGGTGCTCGGTGGCGCCGGAGCCGACGAGGATGTCGTCGTGGCCGTCGCCGTCGGCGTCGAAGCCCGCGGCAATGACGATTCCCTCGGTGGACGGGCTCGCCGGATCATCGAGGTCGAATGGTTCCATGCGCGCGAGGTAGTCGTAGAGGTAGTCGTCGAAGAGGTCGAGCGCTGGACCGGTGATGGGCCCCGCGAAGAGCCGGTCGCCTACCCAGTAGTCGCGGATGCCGTCGCCGTTCGCATCTTCTTGCATGTGGAACAACCGCCGAGCGCCGGCCGACCCGATCACGACCAAGGAGGTACCGTTCCAGAGGTCGTTGACGTCGTGGTCGCCGGCGGGCGGCATGCCATCGAGAACGGCGATGTGGGGCGAAGGGCCCTTGTAGCCCGGCACCGGCAGCTCGATGTCGACGAGGAGTAGGTCGTGGTCGTCGTCGCCGCGCGCTGACCCGGAATCGAAGCTGGCGCCGTAGATTCTTGCGTAGGGCTCGAGCGGATCGCCGGGGGCGCGAAAGGGCACGGCGGTGTCGGCGGTGGACGTCGTTCCTGTGTGCGCCGTCGACCTGACGCCGGTGGGGCCTGTCTGCGCGGTGGTGGTGCCGCTGGATGCCGTCTCACCCGTGCCCGCCCCCGTGGGTGATGGGCCCGCCGTGTCGGCGGTGCTGGTGGCGGCGGCCGTCTCCGCCGTCGTCGGGACCTGGGTGGCCGAGCTGGGCGCCGGCCCCTTGCCGCAGGCCATCACGAGCAGCCACAGCGGGCGGACCACCATCAGTTGCAGTCCTCGAGCACCCCGTCGGCGTAGCTGGCCCGTGCCCAGTAGAGGTCGCCAGAGCCGCCGGTGATGTAGGACGGCTGGTTGCCTTCCCACTCGTCGGCTTCGACGAAGGCGATGTGCACGACGTCGTGCGCGCGGTCGAGGACCATGGAGGGTCGGCCGAAGTTGAGAGCTTGATCGTCGGTCGACACATCTGGGGTGCGCGGTTCGAAGAAGTCCCAGTCGTTGTCTTGCCCGACGCACCGCGTGCCGACCACGACGCGACGCCACTGTGACCCGTTGACCGTGGTGTCGTAGGTGAACGCGACGAACTCCCGCTGCTGCCCCACGTCGACCAGGAGCTCCGCGTGAGCGGCGTCGCGGTGGCTGTCGGTGACGATCTCTTCGTGCCAGTCGTCGCTGTTGGTGTTGGTGGGGTCGGCGGTGTAGTCGTCGCAGTCGCCGCTGGTGTCGTCGCACCACTTGTACATGATGCGCGCGTTGGTGCCTTCGCCGAACTGGTAGACGACCCGCATCTCGTCGTCGTTCTCGACGATGACGGGATGGTCCTTCCGGAAGTTCTTGGCGGTGGCATCGTCGAAGCGGAACTCGGTGGCGCCGCTCGCGCCGGGACGGAAGGAGATCCAGTGCTCGGAGCCGTCGCCCTCGTGGTGCACGACCGTGGGGGCGCCGCCGCTCATGACGAAGCTGGGGTGATCGGCATCGTCCATGAAGGGGTTGATGGGCTCGAGCTCTTCGACGTTGCCCCAGTCGATGCCGGTGCCCTGCTCGTTGCAGTGCACGGTGTCGTGGGTGCTGGGGTCGGAGTTGGTGTAGCAAGCGCGGCCGGTGCCGCTTCCGTCGAACTTCACCTCGGTGACGCCGAAGTCGGTGCACTGGGCCGGAATGGTGGCGGCCTCGATGGGGTGGGTGTCGGTGAGGCCGTTGGTGGTGTCCCACGTGTAGCTCACGAGATCCCACCGCTCGCTGTTGCCGACCGGAGAGCATCCCACCGAGCCCCAGTAGTCGTAGACCGCACGGGAGAGCAGCAGCTCACGATCGGCGCCGCTGTTGATCTTGCGGATGCCCATGGCGGGGTGGAGGTAGTGGGCGCCGAACTGGGTGGCGCCGATCACCTCGCGGGACTCCTCGGTGACGTTCTCGCACCAGTCTTCCCCTGCTCCGGGCGTGTCGCAGGAGAAGGCGGTGAAGCGCCCCGCGTGCCGGGCGATGGGGGTGCCGCCGCCGGTGAAGATGCGCATGCCGTGGTGGAAGAGGAAGACCTCGCTGGCAGGACCCCACTGCCGCAGCGCGACGCCCGCCGGCGACTCGCCGACGCTGTCGATGTCGTTGGCGACATGGGTGACGTGCCAGGTCAAGCTCTGCGCCCTCGCATCAGGAGCGAACGCCAAGCACAGTACCGCTACCGCGAGCCCGAAGCCCGAAGCCCGAAGCCCTCATGATATCCTCCTCATCGTCGCCATGAATGGATGGCCGAAGCTCGCGCGGCGAGCATTCGGTGAACGATAGTACCCTTGCTGGCTGTGCCGGGCAAATCCGCCGTAGGCGAACGAGATCCTCTCCGAGACCCGCAGGTTCGAGGGGAGGTCTCGGAGCCGTGTAGCGGCGGATCCTCGAACTGGCCCGCGCCGGTTGGCCGCCGAGATGAAAGGAGCGAAGCCGTAATCTCAAGGCCAACCAAGCGGGCCGACCAAATGCCCTCCTGGCGCCACCCGTTCGGGATCAGGCCGCCTGCGGCAGGCCTCGCCCGAGCATCCGGTCGATGGCGCGGTGCACGACGTCGGGATGCACGAAGGCCAGGTAGCAGGTCATCATCCACACCGTGAACGTGTTCACCGGGATCAGCACGTAGAACAGGATGTGCAGCACCAGCCCCAGGGGCACGAGGACGGGCTGCAGGCGTGGCACGAACAGGCCCCAGAACAGCACCAGCTCGAGCACGACGGTGATCACCCCCGCGGCGGCACAGGCGGCGTGGAACCACCACACGTCGGGCAAGGCGGCGCCGACGTAGTAGCGCATCACCAGGTGCTCGATGGCGGCCCCGTTCCAGTAGTTGCACTGCAGCTTGTCGACGGCCGACCACAGGTAGAGCGTCGCCACCTGGGCGCCGATGAGGTGACGCCCCCAGGTGGGGGCCACCTCCGCGGGCGGCGGCTGTCCGGCTTGCTCGGCGCGGCGGACGGCGAGCCAGCGGTCGACCGAGAGGCTCTTGCCGCATGGGGTGAGCGACAGCCAGATCACGCACAGCAGGTGCATGGTGGTGTGGTGGTGGACCCAGGCCGTGGGGTCGCTGGCCGTTCCGCCGTAGCCCCACGACATGACGATCAGCGTGGCCGAGGTGAGCACCATGGACACGGGCGTGAACAGCCCGAGGACCATGCCGGTGGTGGCGACGTAGAACACGGCGCTCAGCACCACGCGGTCGGGCTCGTCGAAGTGACGATAGGGCATCAGCTCGCGGGCGAAGCGCGACCAGAGGATGAGGCCGAAGAGCAGCCGCATCAGCCCCAGCGACCGGGTGGATGCCTCCTCCGTGACGAGTCGCTCGAGCCACGCCTTCATGGGCCTTTCTCCGTCTCGATGAGCTTCTCCCGTGCGCGGCGGAGCTTCGCCGCGGGATCGCAGACGTCGAGGTCTCGGGTGGGGCTCGGGCGCTTCCAGCCTCCGGTCTTGCCGCAGGTGGTGACCACGGCGATCGAGGTGCCGGGGAGCGCCTTGCACAGCTTGCGGCCGATGCGGTCGCGCTCCTTGTCGGAGGTGATCTTCGGCGCGCTCGTGCGGGTCTCTCCGAGCAGCGTGAACCAGTCGTCGAGCCGCCGGGCATCCTCGCCGAGGACGTAGGCGTCGAGCCGGCACTGCTCGCGCCCCTTGCCGTGGTACATCTCCCACGCCTTGGCCCACGGGGGGTCGGCCCAGTTCAGCACCAGGGCCCGCACCGAGCCCACCTGCATGTACGCCACCAGGGTGGCGAGCAGGGCCAGCCGCAGCGCGACGACACGGCTCGTCGGGCTCACAGCTTGTCGGCCTCCTGGCGGCGCCCGAGCCGACGGAGCTGGTCGACCGCGAGCTCGTGCAGGCCCTCGAGGTCGTTCCGGCCCACCACGGCGATGCGGGCCGCCTCGGGGTCGACGAGCTGGTTGCGGGTGACGAGCTGGGCGGCGCTCACGGCCCCCTGGATGGCGTCGCGCTTGCCGCCGGTGCGCTGGGCTGCCACGCCGTGGCCCAGGCGCGCGAGGAGCTGCAGCCGGGTGTCGCCGACCCCGGCCGACTGGGCCAGCACGTCGCGGAAGGTGGTGGCCGCGACCTCCATCTGGCCCGACTCCAGGGCGACCACGCCGATGCTGAGGGTGCAGCGGAGGGCGAAGCGCTGCTGGCCGGCTTGGGTCCATGCCAGGCGCGCCGACGACAGGCGCTGCGCGGCGCCGCGATGATCGCCCTCGGCGCCGGC
>Ga0213841_1001409_pt1 | contig 11992 bp, 7 predicted proteins | sample SWPATP23_FD_160125 | JGI IMG/M metagenome (GOLD analysis project Ga0213841, IMG submission 160125) | Coastal seawater microbial communities from Marineland, Florida, United States - SWPA TP2 #3 | ecosystem: Environmental > Aquatic > Marine > Coastal | place: USA: Florida | collected 2016-08-14 | reverse complement strand
AATCCACCAACAGAGGTTAAATCGGGCACCGGCGGTGGATTACGCTAGCGCTAATCCACCCTACCCAGTATTGGTTGTTTATGAGAGCCAATAACTACCAGGAGAGATTTACCCCATGAAAATCAAAGCCGCCATCATCGGCTCGGGCAATATCGGCACCGACCTGATGCAAAAGGCCTTGCGCAGCGACCTGATCGAACCCGTGTGGATGGTGGGCATCGACCCGGATTCCGACGGCCTGCGCCGCGCGAAAGAAGCCGGACTTAAAACCACCGCCGAGGGTGTGGACGGTCTGGTACCGCACATCAAAGCCGACAATATCCAGATCGCCTTTGACGCCACCTCTGCCTATGTGCACGCAGAAAACAGCCGCAAGGTCAACGAGTTGGGTTGCATGATGATCGACCTGACCCCGGCCGCTATCGGTCCCTACTGTGTGCCGCCGGTGAACCTGAAGGAGCACCTGGGCAAAGGCGAGATGAATGTGAATATGGTTACCTGCGGTGGCCAGGCCACCATTCCACTGGTGCATGCGGTCAACCGTGTGCAAGCGGTGGAGTACGGTGAGATTATTGCCACCGTGGGTTCCAAATCCGCCGGCCCCGGTACCCGTAAAAATATCGATGAGTTTACCCGCACCACCGCCGGTGCCATTGAGCGGGTGGGCGGCGCCGAAAAGGGCAAGGCGATCATCATTATCAACCCGGCGGAGCCGCCGCTGATTATGCGCGATACCGTGCACTGTATCACCAAAGAGGCGCCGGACGAGGCCGCCATTACCGAGTCCATTCACCAGATGATTGCCGACGTACAGAAGTACGTACCCGGTTACACCCTGAAAAACGGCCCCGTGTTTGACGGCAACCGCGTGTCGATTTTTATGGAAGTGGAAGGCCTGGGTGACTACCTGCCCAAGTACGCCGGTAACCTGGACATTATGACCGCCGCCGGTTTGCGCACGGCAGAAATGTTTGCCGAAGAAATCAAGTCGGGAAGTTTTTCTCCCGAGCCCGTGAGCGCTTAAGGAGGAATCGATTGTGGATTTATCTGGTAAGAAAGTCACGCTGCACGATATGAGCCTGCGTGACGGTATGCACGCCAAGCGCCATCAGATCAGCATTGATGAGATGGTGGCGATTGCCACGGCGTTGGACGAAGCGGGAATGCCGCTGATTGAGGTGACCCATGGCGATGGCCTCGGTGGCGCCTCGGTGAACTATGGTTTCCCCGCTCATACGGACCAGGAATACCTCACCGCTGTTACCGCAAAAATGAAAAACGCCAAGGTTTCCGCGCTCTTGTTGCCCGGCATCGGTACCGTGGATCACCTGCGTATGGCCAAGGACTGCGGTGTATCTACCATTCGCGTGGCGACTCACTGCACCGAGGCCGATGTTTCCGAGCAGCATATCGGCTTGGCGCGCAAGCTCGATATGGATACCGTGGGCTTTTTGATGATGGCCCATATGAGCACGCCGGAAGCGATTGTGGAACAGGCCAAATTGATGGAAGGCTACGGGGCGAACTGTATTTACTGCACTGACTCGGCCGGCTATATGCTGCCGGACGATGTTACTGCTCGCATTGCGCTGCTGCGCAGTGAACTCAACCCCGAAACCGAGATTGGTTTCCATGGCCACCACAACCTGGGGCTTGGTATTGCCAACTCGTTGGCGGCGATCGATGCCGGTGCCAGTCGTATCGATGGTTCGGTTGCCGGGCTGGGTGCCGGTGCCGGCAATACTCCGCTGGAAGTGCTGGTCGCTGTGCTGGTGCGCATGCAGGTGGAAACTGGCATTGACCTGTACAAAATTATGGACGTGGCTGAAGACTTGGTGGTGCCGTTGATGGATCAGCCGATTCGCGTCGATCGCGACGCCCTGACCCTGGGCTATGCCGGTGTCTACTCCTCCTTCCTGCTGTTTGCCCAGCGCGCGGAGAAGAAGTATGGCGTGCAGGCGCGCGATATTCTGGTAGAACTGGGTCGTCGCGGCACTGTCGGCGGCCAGGAAGATATGATTGAAGATCTGGCGTTGGATATGGCCAAGGCCCGTAACCTGATAGAGGAGACTGCGTAATGAGTGCACTGACAAAAGAGCAGGTGCTGGAACTGGCTGAATATTTGGAAACCGCCGAACTGGAAGCGTATGAAGTGACCAAGGTCACCGATAAATACCCGTCGATGGATTTTGTTGATGCTTACAATGTGCAGGACGAAATCCGCCGCCGCAAGATCGAGCGCGGCAACAAAATTGTCGGCTTTAAGGCGGGTTTGACCTCCCGCGCAAAAATGAAACAGATGGGTGTGGAAGAACCCTGCTACGGCTTTTTGGCCGATTACTTCCAGCAGCCCGACGGTGCCGAGATCGATACAGACAGCCTGATCCACCCCAAAGTGGAAGCGGAGATCGCCTTTGTTACCAAAAAGCCGCTCAAGGGCCCCGGCTGTCATGTGGGTACGGTGATGGCTGCCACCGACTTTGTGATTCCGGCGGTAGAAATCATTGATTCCCGTTACAAGGACTTTAAATTTGATCTGGTCAGTGTGGCGGCCGACAACTCCTCCTCCTCACGTTTTGTGGTGGGGGGGCAGATGGCGGATGCAGCCGATGTCGACCTGCGTAACCTGGGTGTGGTAATGGAGCGTAACGGTGAAATCGTGGAAGTGGGTGCCGGTGCTGCCGTATTGGCTCATCCAGCCAACAGCGTTGCCTGGTTGGCCAACACCCTGGGTGAGCGCGGTGAGGAAATCCCCGCCGGCAGCTTGATCCTGACCGGTGGTATTACCGCTGCCGTAACGGTGAACAAGGGCGACAGTGTCAACGTCCGTTACCAGGGCCTGGGCGCGGTTACCATGCGGTTCGTGTAACCTAATCCTCATACCCCAACTTATCCACAGATTATTTTGAAAGTTTATTTTTAGGGGAAGAGACGATGACTTACGAAGTAACCATAGAACCGATCGGTGAAACCCTGGAGGTCGAAGAGGGCCAGACGATTCTGGATGCGGCACTGCGCGCCGGTGTTTGGCTACCGCACGCTTGTTGCCACGGGCTGTGTGCCACCTGTAAAGTGGACGTGGTGGATGGCGAGGTGGAGCAGGGTAATGCTTCGCCTTTTGCCTTGATGGATTTTGAACGCGAAGAAGGTAAGGCCCTGGCCTGTTGTGCCACACCTACATCTGACCTGGTGATCGAAGCGGATATCGAAGAGGACCCGGATGCGGAGGTGCATCCAGTGGAAGACTACGTGGGTAAGGTCGTCGCCATTGATGAGCTGACACCCACCGCCAAGCGAGTGGTCATTGAACTGGATCACGACCTGGAATTCCAGTCCGGTCAGTACATCAATCTCCAACTGCCTGAGATGGACGCGCCGCGTGCATTTTCTCTGGCCAACCCGCCGATGGAAAAACGTCTGGTGGAGCTGAATATCCGTCTGGTCCCCGGCGGCGAGGCGACTACCTATATTCACGAAAAGCTGACGGTCGGCGAGGAGGTCAAGGTGACAGGACCCTACGGTCGCTTTTTTGTGCGTAAATCGGCACCGGAGAATATGCTGTTTCTCGCCGGTGGTACCGGTTTGTCCAGCCCCAAGTCCATGATTCTGGAATTACTTGAGCAGCAGGATAGCCGTGAAATCACGCTGATTTATGGCGCGCGCAACCTGCCCGAGCTTTACTATCAGGACCTGTTTAGCGAGCTGGCCGAAAAATATACCAACTTCACCTACATCCCCGCGCTCTCCGAACCACGCGATGAAGACGACTGGACAGGGGCGACAGGTTTTGTCCACGAAGTGGCCAAACAACACTTCGACAATGACTTCCGTGGCTGGAAGGCGTACATGTGTGGTCCTCCGCCCATGATTGATGCCTGCATTACCACCCTGATGCAGGGCAGGTTATTCGAACGCGATATGTATATGGAGAAATTTATCTCTGCCGCCGACGCGGCGCAGGGCGCGCAAGGCAGCCCGCTTTTCAAATCGATATAGACAGGTGCTGAGCGTCCGTAACCTGTAATAAACAAAAAAGGGGGGGCAGAGTAATCTGCCCCCCCTTTTTTGTTTGCCAATTAACCGGACTAGTCTACCACCGCCGGCTCCACAACCTGCACGACCTGAATCTGGTTGTCAGCATTGCGGTAACGTTCTTCCAGCTGATCCCAGCGCTGCTGCGCCTTCACCAGATTGTTCTCTTTTACGTGGCCAAAGCCCTTGATCTCTGCTGGTACCTCGGCAATGGCGACGGCGGCGCTCAAGTTGACTGGATTTAGCGTGTTAATGATGCGCTCCAGACGCCCGGTGTACTCGCCAATCAAGGCACGCTCCTGACGGCGCTCGACAGTGCGGCCAAACGGGTCCAACGCTGTGCCGCGCAGCCACTTGAAACGGCTTAACAGCTTCAGCGCCTGGTACATCCAGGGACCAAACTCGCGCTTTTGCAGATGACCGGTTTCTGGATCACGTTTGGAGATCAGCGGCGGTGCCATATGGAATTTCAGTGTGTAGTCGCCGGTGAACTGGCGTTTGACATTGGCCAGCCAGGTGCCATCGGTATACAGGCGGGCGACCTCATACTCATCCTTGTAGGCCATCAGTTTGAACAGGTTGCGTGCCACCGCATCAGTAAGTGTCGTACTGCCCTCCGCCACGCGGTTCTCCGCGGCGCATACCCGCTTCACCAGTTGGCGATACTGCTTCGCGTAACGCGCACTCTGGTAGGCCATCAAATCCTGCTCCCGACGTTCGATCATCTGCTCGTGCGTTTCCGACAACACCTGCCATTGCTGTGTCGGGAAACCCTGATCCATCAACTGTACCAATCGCTGGGGATCGTGCGCCAGCAGGCGACCAAGGCTGAAGGCGCGCAGGTTATAGGCCACGGCAACGCCGTTTTTTTCGATTGCCGATTCCAGTGAACTCAGTTTGACGGGTAACCAGCCCTGCTGGCAGGCGTACCCGAGCAGCATGATATTGGCGCCAATGGTGTCACCGGTCAGGCGCCGGGCCAGTTCCGTGGAGTCGAAGAAATGGGCATTGCCCTCGCCGGTAAACCGCTCAATGGTGTCGCGCATCTCGGTAACGGGAATATGAAAATCGCCATCACGGGTAAAGGCGCCAGTCACGGTCTCGTGCTCGTTAACCACTGCCTGGGTGACGCCCTGGCGCAAACGGGACAGGCCCTCGGTGCTGGCACTGGTAACAATATCGGCGCCGATTAACAGGTTGGCCTTGCCGGTGGAAAGGCGGGTGGCGTTCAGCGCTTCCACTGAATCGCCAATTTTCAGGTGGCAGTAGACCGCACCAAACTTCTGCGCCATACCGGTCAGATCCAGCACCTGGGACGCCTTGCCTTCAGACTGGGCCGCTTCACCCAACAGTGAGGAGATGGTGACAACGCCCGTGCCACCGATACCGCAGACCAGGGCGCCGTATACCCCTTCGTTGGCCGCCACAGCGGGCTGGGGCAAATCCTCGAACAGGGTGTCGGCTGTATCAACCCCTTTGCCTTTGGCCAGTTCACCGCCTTCCACAGTCACAAAGCTGGGACAAAAACCTTTCACACAGGAGAAGTCCTTGTTACACGCGGACTGGTCAATCAAACGCTTGCGACCCAACTCCGTTTCCAACGGCTGCACCGACAGGCAATTGGAGGCCTGACCACAGTCACCGCAACCTTCACACAGACGATCGTTGATATAGGCGCGCTTGGCGGGGTCCTCGGCCAAACCGCGCTTGCGACGCCGCCGCAGTTCGGTGGCACAAGTCTGCTCGTAAATCAGTACCGTAACACCGGGTACATCACGCAGTTGTTTTTGCACCGTCATTAACTCATCGCGGTGATACAGATCCGTTCCCTCGGCAAACTCACTGCGATTGAACTTTGCGGGATCGGCACTGACCACCACGATACGCGCCGCCCCTTCGGCCTTTAATTCGTGGGTAATCGCCGGTACGCTCAAGGGCCCGTCGTGTGTCTGACCGCCGGTCATAGCCACGGCATCGTTGTAGAGGATCTTATAGGTGATATTGATCCCGGAGGCGATCGCCTGACGGATCGCGGTGGAACCCGAGTGGTAGTAGGTGCCATCGCCGAGGTTAACAAACGCGTGCTTCTGATCCACAAACGGGGCGGCGCCGGCCCAGGTGGCTCCTTCGCCGCCCATTTGGGTATAGCTGACCCCATCGCGCTCCATCAGTTGCGCCAAGTAGTGACAGCCGATACCGATCAACTGGTTATCACCCTCGGGCACTTTGGTGGAACTGTTGTGGGGACAACCGGAGCAGAAATAGGGCGTGCGTTCCACCGCAGGTGTGGTTTCTGCAATCTGCCGGTCTGTCTTGTCCAGCACGCCAATCCACCGGGTGGTATCCCCGGCTTCGGGTCGCTGTGCAAACCAGTTTGCCAGCACCCGGGCAATCACCGCGGGCGTCAGCTCGCCATTGGATGGCATTAGCTCGCGACCCTGGAAATCGCGTTTACCCATAATGGCAGGGCGCTGTGCCACTGGCAGATCGTAAAGCACATCCTTGACCTGGGTTTCCAGAAAGGGGCGGGACTCCTCGATCACCAGCAATTCGTCGACGCTGCTGGCAAAGTCGCGCAGCGTGGTTTCTTCCAGTGGCCAGGTGACAGCCACTTTGAATACCGCCAATCCCAGCTGGTTGCGTTGCTCCTCGCCAATGCCCAGGTCTTCCAGCGCCTCCAGGGTATCGGTATAGCTCTTGCCAGCGGTGACAATACCAATGCGGCGTCGGGTTGCATCCCGAGTGACTCTGTTCAGTTGATTGGCGCGCACGAATGCTTTCACGGCCGGGATGCGCGCGGTGGTCATGCGGTAGTCCTGGTCCACCGATTTGTCGGGCCAGCGAATATGGACACCGCAATCGGGGATGTCAAAATCCGTGGGCAACACCGTTTGCGTGCGCGTCGGATCCACGTCCACCATATACCAGGACTCGGCGATATCGGAGACTGATTTCACCGCCACCCAAACACCGGCATAACGGGAGAGCTGATAAGCGATCAGACCATAGTCATAGATATCCTGCACCGACGAACAGGGCATCACCGGAATACACAGTCCGGACAACACAAACTCACTCTGTTGCTGAATACTGGACGAGCGGGCCATGGGATCATCGCCAACAGCCATTACCACGCCGCCTTTCGGGTGCGTACCCCAGAGGTTGCCGTGGTGCAGGGCATCGGCGGCGTGATCCACTCCAGGCCCCTTTCCATACCAAAGCCCGAAGACTCCATCAAATTGACTAGAACCAAAAAAATCGATCTGCTGGGAACCCCACACGGCGGTGGCGGCCATGGCCTCGTTGACGCCGGGATTGAATTTGATATTGCGTTCGTCAAGCGCTTTGGTGACGCGCTTAACATCCATATCGAAATGCCCGAAGGGTGAACCTCGGTAGCCGGAGATGAAGCCGGCGGTGTTCAATCCTGCGGCCTGGTCGCGGCGGTGTTGTTCAAACGCCAGGCGCAAATAGGCTTGGTTTCCGGACATGAAAACGGGAGATTGTTGTTGAGTGTAGGGTTGCTCAGGCGGGGTCTTGCTATTTGACATCGGTATTAGCTCAAATCGTGAAATTTGGTCACATCGTGAGCAAGGACTATACCAATGATTAATAAATGGGACTAATTAGCCAAAAAACAAATTAAATCAACTGGTTAGCGGGCTGAGGCTGTATGCTTACTTTTCGGGGAGCATTCATTTTTTATCAAATGGTTTAATCTAAAAATAAAAAAGTTTTAATTATCTAATCGTTATCAGTAGAAGCCTCACACCGAGCAGAAGGAAAGTCCTTCCCCCAATTGTTCAGCCGGTTAATCATCTTTTGTTGATCTTCTTCCTATCTAAGCAAGTCAATATCTCTCCATTGATGTAAGAATTTGCGTAACAACACGAAAAGAAAATACTCTGCTTCTTAGGCGCTTACCTCAAGGCTCGCGACAAATTTGTCCAAAGACAATCACCAAATCATCAAAACCTGATTTTCTCATCACGCCAGCGGATTGATTGATTTCATCAAATGATTATTCACTAAAATTAATTACTTTAAAAACAGGTGCTTATGATTTGGCCCGCTTTCTGCATCAGTCCTCATGTCTGGGAGGTGAGTTGATGATAACTTTGCACTGACGTCGATCAACCCACGGATATTAGCAGAGATGGAGTAGAGAGTGATGAACATTCGCAGGTTGGTAACGGGCCGGTACACACCGCTACTGGTTGCCTGGGCACTACTCAGCGGGTGCGAGGCGCCCCTGGACTTATCCGGCGTCGAGGCTCAACACGCTGAAGCTGTGCGGCGCTTTGATCAGTTTAAATCGGCCACTGCCACCGATGATCGCTTGCTGGTGGTTGGCGATCACGGTGCCATACTCACCTCTCGCGACGGTGGCCAACAGTGGCAACGCATAAACCTCGAGGGTAATCCCGCTTTAATCGACGTGACTGCCTGTCCCGACGGTAGCGTGGTAGCGCTGGATCGCGGTAAAAAAGTCTGGGTGTCGAAGAGTGGCGATTCCGCTGCCAATCTCTGGGTTTCCCACGGCATTCAGTCCGAAGAAACTCCCATGGCCATTACCTGCGATAGCCGTGGGCAGTTATGGGTGACCGCCAGCTTCAGCACTATCCTGTCCAGCAAGGACCAGGGACACAGCTGGAGCAGCACATCCATGGATGAGGATATGCAACTGGGCACCATCCAGTTTGTCACTGACGATTATGCTGTTGTTACCGGCGAATTTGGTGCCTTCCTCTACAGCAGCAACGGCGGTGAGAGTTGGGAGCGGGGCGCAGATTTGCCCGATGAGTTCTTCCCGCTGTCGGCCTATTTCACCGACCAAAACATCGGCTGGGTGTCCGGCTTGAGCGGCACCATACTGAGCACCAGCGACGGAGGTGCCAGCTGGCAGCGCCAGCTAACCAGCACCAAGGCGCCGCTGTACGGCCTTGTCGGTAAAGGCGGCCGCGTTTTTGCCGCGGGCGATAGCGGTGCACTCCTGCAGCTGGTCGACCAGCAGTGGGTTGATGTGGAGCACAAACGCACTGCGCGTTCCTACTACATCGCTATGGCTCCCATGGATGATAAGCGGTTATTGGTGGCCGGTGGTGCCGGTGTACTCAGTGTAATTCCCGTTCCGGCACCGGTGTCTCTCGCGGGTTCCGAGAAAGAGTCGCTCGCTGATCAAGGAGCCCAGTTATGAAACATTTGCATCGATTTACGCACTTTTTAAAAAATATAGATAACTACGTTTTTCACTACCCGAAAGTGTTCCTGGGTCTGATCGCGTTGGCCACGGTGTTCTTCGCCGTGCAGGTACCTAACGTACAGATGTATTCGGATTTTGCCGATCTCCTGCCCCAAGAGCACCCCTATATCAAACTGCACAACTCCATCCGCGATACCTTCGGCGGCGCCAATAACGTGGTGATGGCTATCGAGGTGGAAGAGGGCGATATATTTACCACCGATACCTTGGAGCGCATTCATCGCGTGACCCAGGCGGTGGACAATCTCACCGGCGTTAACCACAACCTGCTCGGCAGCTTGACCCACCGCACCTCGCGCAAGGTCTGGCTGACTGAAACCGGGGACGTGAACTCACAGCCCTACTACGATCCGATCAAGCCGCCGCTGTCAAAACAGGCACTCGATCAGATGCGCAACGATGTGATGTCGAATCTGCGGGTGTACGGTCTGTTGGTCTCCCCCGATCTGAAAGCCGCTTTGATCAAGGCGACCTTTAACGAGGGGCAACTGGACTACGAACAGATCTTTAACGGTATCCAGAAAATCCGTGCCGACGAAACAGTCGAGGGCATCAATATCTACGCCACCGGTCAGCCCATGTTGTGGGGCTGGGTCTACAGCTACCTGGACCAGATCTTTCTGATCTTCAGCACCACGGCCGCGATTATGTTGGGCCTGCTGGTCGCCTATTTCCGTCGTGCGTACGGTATTCTGCTTCCGCTGTTCGGTATCACCATCTCCTGTATCTGGGGTGTGGGTATCGTCTCTCTACTGGGCTATAACCTGGACCCGCTGACGCTGGTGATTCCGTTCCTGATCGCCGCGCGCGCCATGTCGCACGGCATTCAGCTGGTGCAGCGCTACTACGACGAGTTTGATATCGTCAAGGATGGCCGCGCAGCCGCACACCGTACCTTTGATTCCCTGTTCCGTCCCGGCACGCTTGGGATTGTCTCGGACGCTATCGGTCTGCTGCTGATTGCGCTCGGCTCCGTGCCCATCAATGTAAAACTCGGTATCTACGCCTCGCTATGGGCCGTGTGCGTGGTACTAACCGTGCTGATCACCATCCCGCTGCTGCTGTCTCTGCTGCCTGCACCGAAAGTCAAAGCCGATAAAGCCCGGAAGCAATCCGGTGTGGTCATGGGGGTTGCCCGCGTGGTCTCCAGCCCGAAAGGTGGCTTCACCGTGCTGATGCTGGGGCTGGGGACGCTGCTGGTGGGCAGCCACTTTAGCTCGAAAGTGCAAATCGGCGAATCGGAGCCGGGTTCGCCCATTCTGTACCTGGAACACGATTACAACATCTCCTCCAAGGTGATCAACGAGCGTTTCCCAGGGTCTGAAGAACTCTACATTGTCGCCCGCACCGAAAACCCGGGCGGTATGAAGCGTCCCGAAGTCCTGAGCGCCATTGCAGACTTCCAGCGTCATATGATGATGGACCCGGAGTTGGGCGGTACCAAGGCACTGCCGGATCTGGTCAAGCAGGTCAACCGGATTTTCCACAGTGACGATCCCCGTTGGGCGATTATTCCCGACGCGGATTCCTATGTGGGGGGCTTGATGTTCGCCTATATGGCCTCCAGCCCGATCCCCGGTGCGTTGAAGGAGTTCGTTGACACCGATGACCAGGTCGCCAACATCGTGTTCTTTTACAAGGACCACCAGGCGAAAACCATTCGCCGGGCGATTCACCAGGCCAAGGCGTGGATCGAAAACCCCGACAACCAGGTGCCGGGTCTGTCGATTGAACTGGCCGGTGGCCTTGTAGGTGTGACCGCGGCCATGAACGAGTCGGCGTTCGAAAGTAACATGACCATTATTCCCCTGGTGCTGGCATTTATTTTTGTCGTCGTCACCTGGTTCTACTGGTCTTTCCACGCGGGCTGGCTGATGTTCCTGGCCATGGCGTTTTGCACCACCGCCACCTATGCTTACATGGGCCTGGCCAAGATCGGTATCAACGTCAACACAGTGCCCATTATTGCCGTGGGTATCGGTGTGGGGATCGACTACTCCATCTACATGATGGACCGTATCCGCGAAGAAGTGGTCAATAGCAATGGCAACCTGAGTGAAGCACTGATGCGCGCCTTGTCCAGTACCGGTAAGGCTATTGCCTTCACGGCGACCTGCCTGATCGGCGGTGTAATCATGTGGGTTTTTATCTCCGATCTGCGTTTCCAGGCCGATGCAGCACTGCTGCTAGTGGTGATGTTGGTCCTGAATGCCCTGGCTGCGGTCTTCCTGGTACCGGCCTGGATAGGCTTCTTCAAGCCTCACTTTATTACCAAAGCTCGCTACGACGAGGATGGCGTATTGCAGACAGACATGCTGGAGGCTGATCCCAGCGCCTAGTTACCGAGTATCTTTCATGGAGCCTCACGTTCCACTTGCACCACCGGGAGCTTGTCTCCCGGTTTTTTTTGTTTGATCAAATCATTAATTCATTATTTTGCATCACTTGATGATTTGATCTGTTTTTACATTTGGCTTTCAAAAAAGCTATAAAAATCAATTGGTTAAAACTTGGCACGCCTAGTGCAAAATATATCTGTGCAGATGATGAGTGAAAACTCCGAGGAGAGCTTTATGCATAAAATGATAACAACCAAACGCTGGCGGACGGTCGCCCAGGCCTGTTCCGTCAGCTGTTTACTGGCCGCCATTAGCACCGGCACCCAAGCCTATACCTCCGCCGACGGCAGTCTGGAGG
>Ga0213841_1001407_pt1 | contig 12002 bp, 10 predicted proteins | sample SWPATP23_FD_160125 | JGI IMG/M metagenome (GOLD analysis project Ga0213841, IMG submission 160125) | Coastal seawater microbial communities from Marineland, Florida, United States - SWPA TP2 #3 | ecosystem: Environmental > Aquatic > Marine > Coastal | place: USA: Florida | collected 2016-08-14 | reverse complement strand
CGCCAGAGCAACGGTTCCTCCGGCCAGCTGGGCGGCGCCGCCGTCGAGCTGGGCGGCACCGTCAGCGAGGTTGTTTTCGGCGTTGCCTGCCGGCGTCGGGGTCAGCGCGGCGGACAACTGCACTGCCCCGGCCGCGAGCTTCTGCGCGCCGTCGTCCACCTTGTAGACGCCCGGGGCAAGTTTGCTGTTGACATCGGTTTCGATCTTGACGGCGCCTTGGGCCAATTCGCCGGCGCCGGCCTGAAGCTTGTCCGCTCCCGGCGCCAGCTTGCTGCTGATCCCCGAGTAGATCTTCTCCGCCCCCACGGAAAGTTTGCCGGCCCCGGTATCGGCCAGGCTGGCGCCGTTGGCGAGTTTCCCGGCGCCGTCCTTCAACTGACCGGCCCCGGCGGAAGCCTGGCCCGCCCCGTCCTTGAGCTTGGCAGACCCGTCCGTGATACGGCCAGTGACGAGGGTGTAGAACCCCAGCAGGGCGATGAGCAACAGCGCCAGGATAGCGATGGCGGAATTTTGCGCACGGGTCCGGGTCTTGCTGGCGGCGGCACGACTCTGTGTCACGGATGGTTCCTCTCGACGGTCTCGCCGGCAGCGGCTCCGCTGCCGGCCACCCCGGCCGGTGTGATGCAGCTAACACTGGAAAATAATCGCAAAGCTGCCCTCAGCGGCGTGCGGGGAGGGGTGGTTACTGAATGGTAACTTACCGAGCGTAAACTTGTGAAGGCCGGATTGGCAAGGGCTGGCGCGCGTTTTGCGGCCGACGGCCCGGGGTTCGGCCTGTTCGTGCCGTGCCGTTCCGACGCCGCGTGCCCGATTTGTGAAAGTGAAAACTCTCGGGTAAAGTAATTACTCGTGCTGAGGCGCCGGAGCGAGGGTTTAGGCCCAAACATCCGGTCCGAAAGTGCCATTGGGATATGGTGTAATTGGCAACACTACGGTTTCTGGTACCGTCATTCTAGGTTCGAGTCCTGGTATCCCAGCTCTGAAAATCCGCGGATTTCCGCGGGGAATCGGAAGTTTTGAAACGGTTTGTCCGATTTGAAACAGTGGCCAAATGTGTGAAACAATCATTTGGCTTGAACGGCAGAAATGCTGTTCAGGAAGTACGCGGCCCCATCGTATAGCGGCCTAGTACGCTGCCCTCTCACGGCGGTAACGCGGGTTCGAATCCCGCTGGGGTCACCAATGAAACGGTCCCGGGCAATAGCCCGGGGCCGTTTTGCGTTTCCTTCGATGCTGCGTTGCGCCGCCCGATCCGGCCGCCGGTTACGCCGCCGGTTACGCCGCCGGTTCCGAACAAAAGTCCCGCCGCCGGTTCCGCGCTACAGTCCGGCTGCGGCGTCGCGGACTTTGACCATGGTGCGAAGGTTGCGGGTGGTGGTGGCTGCCTTGTACTTGGCCTTCGCGGAGAGTTTGCTGAAGGGGCTTTCCAAGGTGCCGCCGGTGGGGGCGAGCCAGGCCAGGGCCTCCGGGCCCAGGAGGGTGAGCTCGACGCCGTCCAGGGCGCTGCCGGATTCGAAGAGTTCGGTGAGCGCGGCCTCATCGGAAGCCAGGGTCAGGTAGGTGTGGGTCGACGCGTCGTCGGCCGGGTAGGGGCAGGCCTCGACGAGTGCTGCCACGCGGCCGGCGGTCAGGACCACCACCCAGGCATCATAGCCGAACGTTTCCCGCAGGCACGCCTCAAATTCCCGCTTGACTGCGGCAGGGGCCAGCTCGCTGGCCAGCACCACGTTGCCGCTGGCCAGCAGGGTCTTCACGCCCGAAAACGGCCGCGACTTCAGCGCGTCCTTGAGATCGGCCATCTTGATATTGATGCCGCCCACATTGATGCCCCGCAGGAAAACCGCATAGCTGTTCATGGGCACAGCATACTTAGTCGTTGGTCTTGCGCAGCGCCTCGGTCAGGACACGGCCTGCGTTGCAGACCACCTCAGCGTGCAGCCTCCCCGGCTGGCGGGTCAGGCGCTCGATCGGGCCGGAAATGGACACGGCGGCAATCACGCGGCCGGACGGACCGCGGACAGGTGCCGAAACGGAGGCGACACCAGGCTCGCGTTCGCCAAGGCTCTGACCCCAGCCCCGGCGTCGTACTCCCGCCAGGACGGTGGGGGTGAAGCGGGCGGACTGGAGGCCTTCCAGCAGGCGGTCATGGTCTTCCCAGGCCAGCAGCACCTGGGCGGCAGAGCCGGCCTTCATGGAGAGCTGGGTGCCGACGGGGATGGTGTCCCGCAGGCCGATGGGGCGCTCGGCGGAGGCCACACAGACGCGCCAGTCGCCCTGGCGGCGGAAGATCTGGGCGCTTTCGCCGGTGGCGTCGCGCAGCTGCATGAGCACGGGGCCCGCGGAAGCGATGAGGCGGTCCTCGCCGGCGGCGGAGGCCAACTCCACCAGGCGGCTGCCGAGCACGAACCGGCCCTGGATATCGCGGCTCACGAGCCTGTGGTGCACCAGCGCTAGAGCCAGCCGATGCACGGTAGGCCGTGCCAGCCCCGTAGCCGCCACCAGCTGCGCCAGGGTGGTGGGACCGGCCTCAAGTGCGTCAAGCACATGGGCCGCTTTATCGATGACACCGACTCCACTAGAATTGTCCATGTAATGATATTGACGTCTCATTATCTGAGATGCAAGTCAACGCGCTGGCGTATTACTTGGCTGTGCTGGTTCAGTGGAAGCAACAGCCGCAGGAACGCACAATAATTACCGCAGTGAAGGGAGAAGGCCGTGGCAAAGACACTGGCCGAGAAAGTCTGGGACGCGCACGTGGTGCGCAAGGGGGACGGCGAAGGAGCCAACGCCCAGCCGGACCTCCTTTTCATCGACCTCCACCTGGTGCACGAGGTTACGTCGCCGCAGGCATTTGAAGGCCTGCGTCTCGCCGGCCGCAAGCTGCGCCGGCCGGACCTCACCATCGCCACCGAGGACCACAACACTCCCACGCTGGATATCGACAAGCCAATCGCCGACCTCACCAGCCGGACCCAGATCCAGACCCTGCGCAACAACTGCCAGGAGTTCGGCGTCCGCCTGCACTCACTGGGCGACGCCGAGCAAGGCATCGTCCACGTGGTGGGACCCCAACTGGGCCTCACGCAGCCGGGCATGACGGTGGTCTGCGGCGACTCGCACACCTCGACGCACGGCGCATTCGGGGCCCTCGCCATGGGCATCGGCACCTCCGAGGTGGAGCATGTCATGGCCACCCAGACGCTGTCCCTGAAGCCGTTCAAGACCATGGCCATCAACGTGGAGGGCACGCTGCGCCCCGGCGTGAGCGCCAAGGACATCATCCTTGCCGTCATCGCCAAGATCGGCACCGGCGGCGGGCAGGGCTATGTGCTGGAGTACCGCGGCTCGGCCATCAGGGCCCTGTCCATGGAAGCCCGGATGACCATCTGCAACATGTCCATCGAGGCCGGCGCCCGCGCCGGGCTGGTGGCCCCGGACCAGACCACCTATGACTACATGTACGGCCGCCCGCATGCGCCCGAGGGCGCCGAGTGGGACGCCGCCGTCGAATACTGGAACACGCTGAGCACCGATGACGGCGCGGCGTTCGACGTCGAGGTGGACCTCGACGCCGACACCCTGGAACCGTTCGTGACGTGGGGGACCAATCCCGGCCAGGGCGTGTCCCTGTCCGCGAAGGTGCCCTCGCCGGATGACTTTGGCGATGAAAACGCCAAGGCCGCCGCCGAACGCGCCCTGCAGTACATGGGGCTCGAGGCCGGCACCCCGATGAAGGACATCCGGGTGGACACGGTGTTCCTGGGCTCCTGCACCAACTCACGGATGGAGGACCTCCGCGCCGCGGCGGACATCATCCGCGGCCGGGCCAAGGACCCCAACGTCCGGATGCTCGTGGTTCCGGGCTCGGCCCGGGTGCGCCTGGAGGCCGAGGCTGAAGGGCTGGACAAGGTCTTCAAAGACTTCGGAGCCGAATGGCGTTTTGCCGGCTGCTCGATGTGCCTTGGCATGAACCCCGACCAGCTGGAAGTGGGTGAGCGCTGCGCCTCCACGTCCAACCGCAACTTCGAAGGACGCCAGGGCAAGGGCGGCCGCACCCACCTCGTCTCGCCGGTAGTGGCAGCGGCCACGGCGGTACGCGGAACGCTGAGCTCGCCGTCGGATCTGGATCCCGCGCCGGAGTCCGCAGCGCTCAGTACCGGCGCCGCGTAGCCGCTTCCCCAAGGCCGGGCTTCAGATGTGAAGCCCAGCCCACACAGCCTCGATCCGCTTAGCCCCGATCCACACAGCCTCGAAGGATCCGCCATGGAAAAGTTCACCACCCACACCGGAATCGGTGTCCCGCTGCGCCAGAGCAACGTCGACACGGACCAGATCATCCCCGCCGTGTACCTCAAGCGCATTACCCGCACCGGCTTTGAGGACGCGCTCTTCGCCGCGTGGCGCAAGGACCCGTCCTTCATCCTGAACCAGGCGCCGTTCAACGCAGGATCCGTCCTGGTGGCCGGCCCCGACTTCGGCACCGGCTCGTCCCGCGAGCACGCCGTCTGGGCGCTGAAGGACTACGGCTTCAAGACCGTGCTGTCCTCGCGCTTCGCCGATATCTTCCGCGGCAACTCCGGCAAGCAGGGCCTGCTCGCCGCCGAGCTCGCCCAGGACGACATAGAGCTCATCTGGAAGGAGCTCGAAAACGCCCCCGGCACCGAGGTCACCGTGGATCTCGTGTCCAAGACCGTGCAGTGCGGCAACATTGTGGCGCCGTTCGAGATTGACGATTACACGCGGTGGCGGCTCCTGGAAGGCCTGGACGACATCGGGCTGACCCTTCAGCACGAGGAAGACATCACGGCGTACGAGGCCACCCGCCCCTCCTTCAAGCCCAAGACGCTGCCTGCCCGCTTGTCCTGAGGATTCTTGTCCTGAGGATTATGGGGTCCGGACCTCCGGTTCCGGGACTCGGAATTCGGGAAGCCGCCCGGCGCTGAGCCTGGTGGCGATGTGCCCAGCAATGATGTGCCTAGTGATGATGTGCCGCCGTCGAGTTGAAAGACTCGACGGCGGCACTCGCGTTTTCTCCTGTTTGTCGGGGCTGGCGGCTCGGTGCCTCAACTGCGCTGCTCTTAGGCAGCTGCGACGGCAACGCGTTTGCGGGTTTTGAGGGCCTTCGCCCGCTGCCGCAAGTGGTGCCGGTGACGGGACTCTGGCTGATCCGTGGCCGCCCTGGGCAACGCCGTCCCCGGCAGGGGTGGCGCGGTGGAGTAGTAGGTGTGGCCGGTCGGGGTCGTTAGTTGGAGCGTGTGCCTGGGACCGGGGCGGGGGCGTGCTGTCCAGCCGGGGGTTTCTTTGGTGTGGTTGCAGGCTTCGCAGAGGCCGGCGCCGTTTCCGTGGCTGGTGGCTCCGCCGTTGTGCCAGGGGACGATGTGGTCCAGGTGGCGGATCGGGGCGTTGCAGTACGGGGTGCGGCAGGTGTCGTCGCGGGTTTGGATGAGGCGGCGCAGGCCGGTCGGGAAGATCCGGGCACGGGAGTCCATCCCGACGAGCTCGCCGCTGCCGGGGCGGGTGTAGAGCCGGCGGAGCCAGGTCTTGACGTCCCGTTCCTCTCCCGGGGTGCCGGTGCCCGTGCCCGCGGTGTCGTTGATGAGGGTGCGGGCCCAGCCGGCGGGGACGGTGCCGTAGCCCGGGAGCCGGGCGGGTTCGGAGTCGGCCTGGAAGAGGGTGCGGTCGGTCATGACGAGCTGGATCTCGATGCCGCTGATTCCGCCGGGGGTGCCGGTGGTGCGTTCGACGAGCGCGTCGGCCATGGCCTGGCCGCGGGTGCGGGGGTCCCCGGCGGTGCGGAGGGTGTCGGCGTGCCGGGTCAGGGCGTTGTAGACGGCGACGCCCTGGGCGACGGGCAGAAGTGCGGTGAGGCAGGCCATGGTGTCCGGGGCCGGGCGGAGGCTGACGTGCCGGTCGGCCGTGGCGTGCGCGGCCCGTTGCGTGACGGAGCGGGGGTCGAGCCGGTAGGCGGCGGTCCGGGCCGCGGCGGTCAGGCGCCGGTCGCCGGCCCCGGTGAGGGTGCCGGCGTCGGGGGCGAGTTCCTCGTCCACGGCGGTCCGGTCGGCGGCGGTCAGGCAGGCGGTTTCGCGCACGAGCAAGGTGGCGCGCCATTCGTTCAGGAGCCCGGTTTCCAGGGCGGCGAGGGTGTGCGGCATTTCGGTCACGAGGGCTTTGGCCAGGCCCAGGAGCCGGCCGCCCTTGGCGGGGGATTCGCGCCGTGCCAGGGCGATCTGCGCCCCGACCCCGGTCCCGAGCTTCTCCGCGGGGACGCCGGCGGCGGCCTGCTCGCGGCGCTGGAGCGCATCGAAGGCCACGGCGTGCCGGGCCTGCAGCGCGGCCGCGGCGGACTTCAGGTCTTCCAGGTCCCGGATCTGATCGATCAGCCCGGCACTGTCCGGGGCAGGCCGGGCGTCGGCCAGGAGGCGGATCACCTCCGCGACCTCCATGCCAACCCCTGCGTTCGAAGCCACATCGGGCCCCTGCTTGCCGTCCATGAATCCAGTGTTTCAGGGACCTCTGACAATAGCGGCTGTATGGTCTCGCCCGAGTGCCAGTTTCCCAGCGAAGCGCGGTGGCTAGCGGGCGATTTGGGCAGTGGGTGCGGATGTTTTGGAAATCGTGGTGAAGCCACTCTTCCTGCCTGTCACCCGGACAGTAATAGCCTTTCCGATATCGCTGGCCGTGAGCTTGTAGTTCGGCAATCTCGCTCCGGTGATGGCTATACCGGACCTATACCACTGGTAGGTGAGCGCCACCGGGACCGGCGACCAGGTTCCCGCTACGGCCGTGAGGATACGGCCCACCTTGGCGGTGCCCGACACCGAGGGTGTGGGCGTTGCCGCAAGAGCAGGCAGCGTTGCCGTGACGTTGAGGGTGGCGAGGTGCTGGAAGCCGTTGGATCGGTTTCCGCGGGTGTCGGTCAGGGGAAAGAGTTTTACGGTCCAGGCGCCGGTGGCGGCGCCTTTGGGGATGGTCACGGACCGCTGCCAGGTGCCGTCGCGGGTGGTGCCGGAGATCAGGGTCATCTCGCCGAAGCCCTGGCTTTGTCCGGTGGCGTCGTGGCTGACCACCAGGAAGGGTGTGTCGGTTCCGGTCCGGTCGGTCAGCCGGATGGTGACCTTGACCGTGGCGGGTCCGGTGGCGATGTTCAGGGACCCACAATGAGGCGCCGGCACGCCTCGGGCATCCTTCCGATACGCCGAGGACAATGAGATTGAGCAGTGACACGGCAACTCGAAGCCGCTCCGAAATCGGCGCCGAATCCGTCCCGGCAGGGCCAACACGAGGCCAATCGAACGGCTCCGTATTTCAGATCGGTAACGGATGCTCCTATGCTTAGCTGGAGCCTTTGTAAGGATTTGGGGGCGAGTAGTCGTGAGGAAACCGGTATATGAGTAGTGTTCTGACAATCCGCGGAGGCGTCCCGCTAACTGGCCGCGTCACCGTTCGCGGGGCCAAGAATCTTGTCCCCAAGGCCATGGTCGCCGCCCTGCTGGGCAACGAGCCGTCGGTGTTGCGCAACGTGCCTGAAATCAAGGACGTCGAGGTTGTCACGAGCCTGCTCCAGCTTCACGGCGTCCGGGTTGATAAGGACCCCGTCACCGGCGATCTGACGCTTGACCCGAAGGGCGCCAAAACCGCTTCCAGTACCGCGATCGACGCCCACGCCGGCGATTCGCGCATCCCGATCCTGCTGTGCGGCCCCCTGATCCACGCCATCGGCGAGGCCTTCATCCCGGACCTGGGCGGCTGCAAGATCGGCGACCGTCCGATCGATTACCACTTGAATGTCCTGCGCCAGTTCGGTGCCGTGGTGGAAAAGCGCCCCGGCGGCATCCACATCTCCGCCCCCAACGGGCTCAAAGGCGCCAAGATTGCCCTGCCATACCCGTCCGTCGGCGCCACGGAGCAGGTCCTGCTGAGTGCAACGCGCGCCGAAGGCATCACCGAACTCTCCGGCGCGGCCACCGAGCCGGAAATCGTGGACCTCATCGCCGTGCTGCAGAAGATGGGCGCGATCATCAGCGTCCAGACTGACCGCACCATCCGGATCGAAGGCGTCCGGGACCTCGGCGGGTACAACCACCGGGCCCTCTCCGACCGCAATGAATCCGCCTCCTGGGCTTCCGCGGCCCTTGTCACCCGCGGCGACATCTTTGTTGAAGGCGCCACGCAGCGCGACATGATGACGTTCCTGAACACCTACCGGAAGGTGGGCGGCGGAATGGACATCGGCGACGACGGCATCCGCTTCTACCACCGCGGCGGCAAGCTCAACCCGCTGGTTCTCGAAACTGACGTGCACCCCGGCTTCATGACGGACTGGCAGCAGCCCCTCATCGTCGCCCTGACCCAGGCCGAGGGCGTCTCGATCGTCCACGAGACCGTGTACGAGAACCGGTTTGGCTTCACGGATGCGCTGATCCGCATGGGCGCCAACATCCAGGTCCACCGCGAGTGCCTCGGCAGCGTGCCGTGCCGCTTCGGCCAGCGCAACTTCCTGCACTCCGCCGTGATCTCCGGACCGGCGCAGCTCAAGGGCACCGACATCGACGTCCCGGACCTGCGCGGCGGCTTCAGCCACCTCATTGCCGCCCTGGCCGCCACGGGCACGTCCCGCGTCACCGGAATAGACATCATTAACCGCGGCTACGAGCGCTTCACCGAGAAGCTCGCAGGCCTCGGCGCCGATTTCGACATCACGTCGGCCAAGTAGCGGGGGCCTGGTGAAGGAATCGGCCAAGAGCCACGCCACGTTTGTGACGGTCGCCGGAATCGTCCGGCCCGTGATGAACCTGCTGATGAACAAGAAGTGGGAAGGCCTCGAGAAGCTGCCTGCGGGGGGCTTCATCGCCGCACCCAACCACTGCACGGAGATCGACCCTCTGGTAGTGGGGCACATGCTCTACAACCAGAAACGGATGCCACACTTCCTCGCCAAAGCGAGCCTCTTCAAAGTACCGGTACTGGGCGCGGTCCTGCGGTTCACCAAGCAGATCCCGGTGGAGCGCACGACGGCGGGAGCAAACCGCTCGCTGCAGCTCGCCAAGGAGGTCGTGGACGAGGGCGGGGCGATCATCATCTACCCCGAGGGAACCCTGACCCGGGACCCGGCGCTTTGGCCGATGAAGGGGCACACCGGCGCGGCCCGCATGGCCCTGGAGAGCGGCATCCCTGTGGTGCCCATGGCCCATTGGGGTGCCCAGGAAGTCCTGCCTCGGTACGCCAAGCGTTTGCACCTCTTCCCGCGCAAGACCTCCCGGCTGGTGGTCGGGGATCCCGTGGACCTGAGCGCCTTCGCAGGCCGTCCGCTGGACCGGGCCACGCTCACCGAAGCCACCAATGTCATCATGGACGCCATTACCAGCCTCCTTGCAGGCTTGCGCGGCGAACAGCCGCCCGCGCAGCGCTGGGATCCGGCGGCACACAACCAGCCCACACACGGCCGCATTGATCCGGACGGCACCGCATGACCGCGGAATCAGTGACCGCGGACGCGACGGAGTTCATCCGCGGATCAGATTCCGCCACCACCGTCGCTGTCCTGGGCGCAGGCTCATGGGGTACCACGTTCGCCAAGGTCGTCGCCGACGCAGCTACCGCTTCCGGGGTGGAGCGCAACATCCGCCTCTGGGGCCGGCGTCCGGAAGTCGTGGACCAGATCAACACCCTGCACGTCAATGAGCAGTATCTGAAGGACATCAAGCTTCCGCCCAGCATCACCGCGTTCACGGACGTCACTGAGGTCCTGACCGGCGCGGAACTGGTGATCCTGGCCGTGCCGGCGCAGACCCTGAGGCCGCAACTGCAGGCCTGGAAGAAGCATCTGGCTCCCGGCGCCGTCGTGGTGTCCCTCATGAAGGGCCTCGAGCTCCACTCCGATGCCCGCATGAGTGAGGTCATCTGCGCGGAGCTGGATCTGCCGGCCAACCGCGTTGCCGTGGTTTCCGGCCCCAACCTGGCCATGGAGATCGCCCGGGAAGAGCCGACGGCATCCGTCGTGGCCTGCACCGATCCGGTCACGGCAGGCTGGATCGCCCGGAGCTGCACCGCGCCCTACTTCCGCCCGTACACCACCACCGATGTGGTCGGCGTCGAAATCGGCGGGATCGTCAAGAACGTCATCGCCCTGGCCGTCGGCATCTGCGAAGGCAAGAAGATGGGCGACAACACCAAGGCCTCGGTGATCACCCGCGGCCTCGCGGAGACCTCCCGGCTGACGCTCGCCCTGGGCGGCGAAGCCCGCACCATGGCGGGGCTCGCCGGCCTTGGCGACCTCGTGGCCACTTGTTCCTCCCCGCTGTCCCGCAACCACACTGCCGGCAGGCTGCTCGGCAGGGGACTGACCCTTGAGCAGGTCACGGCCGAAATGAAACAAACGGCTGAAGGCATCAAGTCCAGCCAGGCGGTCCACGAACTTGCCGGGAAGCTCGGCGTCGACATGCCGATCACGGCAGCCGTCGTCGCCGTCCTGGCCGGAAAACTGTCCGTAGACGAACTGGGTCCGCTGCTGCTGTCCCGGGACCTGAAACCCGAAGGCGATTACTGAGAGTGTCAGAGAACACCATGACCACAGAAGACCGTACGGGCACGTCCAAACCCCGCGTGGCGGTGCTGTTCGGCGGCCGCTCCAGCGAGCACGCCGTCAGCTGCGTGACAGCCGCCGGCGTTCTGGGCGCCATCGACAAGGACAAATACGACGTCATCCCGATCGGGATTGCCAAGACCGGTCAATGGGTTTTGGCTTCCGGCGATACCAACGAGTGGTCGCTCTCCGCGTCGTCGCTGCCCGAAGTCGCGCCGTCGGCGCAGACAGTGGCCCTGGCCGAGATCGGCGGCGAGCACCAGCTGATCGTCGCCTCCCCGAACGCGGTCCCGCAGGAGCTCGGCGCCGTGGACGTCGTTTTCCCGCTCCTGCACGGGCCCTTCGGCGAGGACGGGACCATCCAGGGCCTCCTGGAACTCTCCGACACCCGCTACGTGGGCGCCGGCGTGCTGGCGTCCGCCGTCGGCATGGACAAGCACTTCATGAAGGTCGTCTTTGAATCGGCCGGGCTCCACGTGGGGCCGTACATCGCCGTGACCGACCGGCAGTGGCTCACAGATCCCGAAACCGTCCGCAAGCGCGTGGACCAGCTTGGCTTCCCCGTGTTCGTCAAGCCGGCCCGGGCAGGTTCCTCCATGGGCATCTCCAAGGTGGATTCCCTCGAGGGCCTGGACGCCGCGATTGCGGCGGCCCGCGAGCATGACCTCAAGCTGGTGATCGAGGCCGGCATCACGGGCCGCGAGATTGAATGCGCCGTGCTGGAAGGCCGGGGGACCGACGCCCCGCGGACCTCCATGCCGGGCGAGATTTCCGTGGCGGGCGGCGGGCACGAGTTCTACGACTTCAACGCCAAATACGTCGACGACGCCGCCGCACTCAGCTGCCCGGCCGACCTCCCGGAAGAGGCGATCACCCGGGTCCGGGAACTGGCCGCCGTCGCCTTCGACGCCGTCGGCGCCGAGGGACTGAGCCGGGTCGACTTCTTCTACACGCCCGAGGGCGAACTGATCATCAACGAGATCAACACCATGCCCGGGTTTACGCCCAAGAGCATGTACCCGCAGATGTGGAAAGCCTCAGGCCTGGGCTACGCCGAACTGATCGACGAACTGATCCACCTGGCGCTGCACCGCAAGACCGGCCTGCGCTAACGACTACTTGCTCGTCGGCAGGTTCTGCAGGTCCTCTTGGCCCACGCACTTCCGCGTCGCCGTGATTTTCTGCGCCGCGGGGGACAGGTCCGCCAGCACAGTCGCCGAACTGATCTTGTCAGGATCCATCAGGATCTCCGTGGCCGGTTCCCGGCCGAAAGTGGTCAGCGTCCAGACGGGGTTGCCTTCCTTGATGACCCAATCGACGCCGTTGACGCTCACGCAGCGATCCGTGGTGGGGCCGGGGACGTTGACTCCGCAGCGAAGGATCACCAGGGACGGATCGCCCCAGGCCGCCGTGGCCT